>OHEL01000028.1_pt1 | contig 96938 bp, 95 predicted proteins | sample 1567251 | NCBI WGS metagenome assembly OHEL01 (sample SAMEA3879601, study PRJEB24766) | human gut metagenome | biome: human-associated habitat; feature: feces | place: USA | collected 1985/1987
CAAAGGTATGAAGAACTATATTGGCCTATAATACGCGGTTTGCTGAATGCTTACAAATTAGTAATAACCAAGAAAGTCATTGTTTTGAATATTAAAGAAGTTTCCAATTATAGCCATGATAGTTGTCAAGAAACTACTAGTACGTATGTTTCGGAATTCGAAGCATAGGCATAATCCCTATTGTCTACTTTTATCCGTCCGCTCCATTGACGTTTTCTCCTGTTTTTCTTTTTCCATAAGCAATTAGCAGGGCTTTATGCGGGAGATAAAGAAGCAAAAAGCCGTGTCCAATGTTTCTGTCCTTGTGTTCATACGAAACATTAACCTCTTTGAGGATTACTTTCTCAAATATTTTTGCTCTTGTTCAACAATAAAATCAACACCATCTACTCCTACATCTTGCATCTCTTTCGCAAATTTTTCTGAGTCCAGATTTAATCCTGCTCCAATTTGCATGAAACATTTGAGTTTAAAGAATCTTGTTTCAGCCAGTTCTTTCAAGAATGGTTCATTAATTCCATTGTACATTTTCCTCAAATAATAAGATAGAGAACTTGCGAATAAATCTGCAAGTTGTATCTCAATAGACTCTTTTGAATCTACTAATTCGAGTCTGTTAATTTTTAAAGGATAAACATGTTTTCGGTCACCATATCCTACAACTGTTTCTGGAATCCTTTCATCAGCCATGAATTTTATATATTCCTTCCAGTGTTCAATTTGCTTTGAGTTGTCATGGTATACATTGAATTTTTCTTGAAGTATCTCTCCCCATCGGTTACAGGAATAATTAAATTCAGAAATGGAAAAGTCCAATGAGTATTTTTGTCCTGATCTATCCCATAGGTCAAAAGCATTACACATAGAAATATAACCAAAAAACTCTCTTACATCCTCATCCTCTATCATTTCTATACGTCCCAATGCAACAAGAAAATCATTTTTGTAATCTTCTTGTTTCTTCAAATCTTTTTCTCTATAATAATTCTGGAACGATTGCAGAAAATCTTCAATTAATTCTTTGTCTTCTATTTTGTTTTGCATCCAATAGAGAATATTTGCTAATTGTAATTTTCGCCCTCCTTTGTTCATATCTTCATTTAGCACTTCTGCATAAAACGGTTCTACCAATTTATCAACGATATTACACCAAAGAGCAAACCGTTTGTCAATAGTAGTCATGACAATGCGCGAACAATCTAACAATTCATTATTCAATGCATCAATAATCTTTTTATAATTCTTACTTGACTTACATAATTTGTAAAAATGTATTTCTCCATTCTTTAATGAAAGTAATGGTGCGAGAATCAGTCTTGTTTCATCCTCGTTAAAGTTGTGTGATGCTAAAACATAGACTGGCTGATCTTTATCCAAAAGATTATCGCCACTATTTCCTGCTTCATCAAAAAATACCTTTGTATTCATATAGCTATATATAAGATTAATCTATTATTTAGGAGCAAGTTTGCTTTCCTTTTCTTTATTAATTATAAAGTTATTTAGTTGATTAAATTTCATGTGGCAATACTCCCTTCTATATTCATCTGGAATTGTTGGACTATTACATTCAATGGGAGAAGACATAACTTCTACATCTCCGTCACCATCATTTTCATAAAATATATTTCTGAATAGTTGATGATTAAAATTATTTTCATCTTTAACATAATCATGGTATTCAGAAATTACTGATCGTTTTTGGGAATCTGGTATCTCATAATTTATACTCGCAATAATTTCTTCGGTATTTGGAATGTCTTTTCCACCGACTTGTAATGCCATAGGCAAAGAAATTCTATCAAACATTTTTTTTAACTCCGTCTTAAATTCTAAAATAGAACTGATTTTATAGTTCTTAATTTCTTTTTCGATAAAATCATAAATTTCAGAGAGTGTTTCCCCTTTATATTTTGTCATATCAATATCGTATTCGTTAATAACGATACTTAAATGCTTAGGACGAACTCGTCTTACATCAATTTCTGGGATTTCTTGTTTAATTATTGTTTGATGAAATACTTCATGAATGTCCTTTCCTTTATAATTAGAATTTAATAATATATAGTATTGAAATGTGCTAAATAAATCGATATAGCAATATAAGCGATTCCTACTTTCCGTTTTTTGATTAAAAAGAATAACAGTATGAGTCGGATACAACTCTTCTAAGTCAGGTCTATTCAATTCGATAATCGTATCAATAGTACCTATACTGATAAAGGGAAAACAACAATTATCATATTTTAGTTTTGCCATTTGTGTGGCATCATCGATTTTAATTACTTGAGTCATCTCCTCTCTACTAATACCGCAATGTGCTGCAAAATCAACAGCGATTTTAACAAATCCTTTTTTGAAAACTTCATTAAAATTAGCAACACCCTCTGTAAAGAAATAACCTAAAATTCCTTCATCTTGTATATCCGTCTTTGAGTTGAATTCAAAAGAATCAGGGTCCCCCCCCTTATTCAATATCTCTTTCTGAATAATAGGTTTGAATTGTTTCGCCCTCTTTTCATTTGCGTATATTATTACCTTTCCTTCCGATTCATCTACTTCATAATAAGGTTCAATAGGGGACACTTTCCCTTCTCTTATTTGAACATTTATTTTTTCGTCAAGTCCTTCATCTTTATAAAGATGTCCCTTCAAGGTAATTGTATTTTTACTGCCATGATCTTTTCTAATAAGGAACTTTTTAAGTCGTTCTATAAATGGAGCAAACAATAAAACGAACTGGCTATCTATTTCATCTCCAAGTATTGTTCCACAGTTTTTACATAATATTGAGTTAGATTTAAGTTTTCCATGAAGAGCGTTCTGAATTATGTGTTCATCATGTAGGAGACAAGGTGTCTCTTTAAATTCTTCTTTATGTGATAAGTAATACTCTTCACTTATCATTGAATTTCCACACAAATAGCAGATTGAATTATTTGTTTTTTGTTCCATATTACAATGAATGAGTTTACTTAAACTGTCAATCTCCATTCGTTGACGATAAGTAAACATTTTACTTTTCTTTTTATATCTCCATTTTCCCATAATTTTCCCTGCAAACTTATCTCATTATAGTTTTTGACAAATTTTCAATTTTAATCAGTTTGTAAAGTCCCAATATTAGCAATCCGCAACACATAACGCATAATGTTTTGTATATCCACATTGGAATACAGCAACTGAACAGTAGAATGAGCATCATTGTCACCAACGTAAAAATAATTGTAGCCAATGTCAGCATCTTGAACTCTTTCTGTTTTTTTTGCCAAATTTCATATTGAGGGAGGATATGTTGTATTGGTTGATATATCTCTGCGAAGAAATCCCCTGACACTTTTGCCAGTAAATCTTTAGTCAGTTGCACTCCTTTATATTGGGGGGATATTGCGTCCAAATAATCTTTAGTGTGTTCACTAAACATTTGTGCATGATGAGAATCAAACTCCAAATGCTTGTCAATATAATTTCGCTTATCGTCAATAAGATACCAGATATTGTTAATGGTTTTGCAAATTGAATCCAATTCTTTTGCTGTAAAATAGTCAGCAGGATAATCTTGCCCTGATATAATGGACTGTCCACCTAACCTGCCTATCTCCTCGACATTATCTTTCAGCCTCTTTATATATTCAGAATCTTTGGAGACTTTAAACGTGAAGCAAGTTTTGAAAGAAGATATAAATTTCACATAACTACTAAAACTACGAAAGAACGGATTCATAACAAAGTGAAATCTATCAGTCACACTCCCAGCTACTTTTTGGCTCTCTATGAAAATCATGAGAAAGCCTCCTGTTAATAGAGCAGTAAGGATTGAAATTATAATACTCAATTCAGCCATAATATCAATATCTCATATTTTTTTTGTAAAATTCCTCCGCTTGGTCGAAAACCTTTTTGTATTCATCATAGCTACCTCCAAACATGCCTTGCTTGATAGGCTCCCATTCTCCCTTCAGTCTGTCCGCACTATCAAAAAACACACAGTAAGGTTCTTCGCCATTCTGTCGCATCTTGTAATTAACTCTACTACAGAGGAATTGACCAATAGGTACATAAAAGCGATCCAATATGTAACATCGGTTAAATCCAAAAACAAGAGACTCCAAATGTTCCCACGTATAGAAAGCATTCTCACATTCCGAATCAACGGTGAAACAATTTCTAAAATGAAAACGTAGCCTTTCAAGAAGGATAAAACTCCACGGGTAAATATAATTGAGATTTGCCAAACGGTTTAATTTATCGTAATCCCAATGTGGCATACCAAGAAGGGATAATAATGGTTTTCTATAAAATCCAATAAAATTTCCAGCAGGCACGCTTAGTTTCAATACTTTGTTTAATTCTGTAAAGCGTTCATATTTCACACATGCTACCCCTATTGCGTTCAACAACAAAGTAGCACCTAAAGCATGTAGATATTGAGTGCCCTCCGTAGTGATTTCCCCATTCCTGAACGGTTTTGTGCATAGTTTAACCAAAATGTCCCCGAATGCTTCGATGTGATATGCTTTGCCCCACCTTGCTGCAAGTATCGCTATATCTATCAACGGTTTCACAGCATTATGATGTAATTCAAAATAAGCGGAAAATAGCTCTGGTGTAATAGTGAAATTATAATTGGCTTTAGCCATTATTTTATCATAAGCTTCAGTGCCGAATTTCTCTATCAAGTCTGAATATTCAATATTATACTGCTCTGATGATAAGTATTTTTTCACTCTTGACATCATTACATCGTAATTCAAACGACGGTTAGTATTGCTTTGTTCCAATGCTACAACTTGCTCATGAAGTTCAGTAAAGAGATCGTCAGCCCCCTTTATTAGCATAATCTCACCACGTCTGGATGCGGCTAATTCTTTCATAACATCACTTGCTTCTCCTATATTCGTAAAAAAGAATTATAGCGTGAAGATGATGAACCATTAATTATATCAACCAATCCTTTATCCCACGTTGCAGACCATCCACAGGTAATAAGACCATAATCCTCGAATATACGACAAACGTAATTTTTCATTGCTTCGGGATAGTTATCCAATTCTTCTGTCGTATTACGAAAGCGGCAGTCAATATAATCACCATTTATCTTAATGATAGTAACAGTTTTGCCATGAACAATAGGAGTAGATTTCTCAATATCACTTTCATGGCATATCACTTGCGGGATAACATCCTCTGCTTCAAGTGCACGTTCAAGTAAACGATCGAAATTAGTTGTGAGAATTACACGAATATAACCATCCTTAGCTAACTTAGCTATCGCTTCGTGCGCCTTCGTTGGTTTCTTCCATCCTAATTCCTTTTCTTCATCTGTTGATTCAAAGAATCTCCTCATTAACTGCACACGCTCAGTCGGTTCTTTAACCAATTCTTCCAGCAAGGATGAATAGTTTGCCGAATCTCCATATTTATCTTTATACCATTGATGCCAATCTTCTATATCGGCAACACCTTGAGTAGAGGCTAATTGTTCTATTAGCATATTCTCGACCTCCCATCCAGATGGAATATGTGCAGACCGAGAAATGCCAGCACCAAGCAAAAGAGCATAAGCACCTTTGTTGCTATACATTGAGAATGCCAATGTGGTAAGTCTTTCTATTCCCATTATTGTTTTTCATTTTAATCTGAATGCAAAAATACTCATACAAAACACCTGACGAAATTGTTTGTCAGATGTTTTTCAACAAGTTACCCAAAGTTAGTTTTTTTCGTTCGTATAGTACCGCATTGCTGAATATTCCACTTCCTTAAAGCCGAGTTTTTCATAAAGCCTCTTTCCTGCTTTAGTTGAATATAGGTCAAGAACAGAAACAAAGATATTATCGGCACCGACAATAAGATTATTCATCACATTGGTCGCATATCCTTTCCCCTGTGTTCGGGATAGGTAAACACATTCATTACCGTTCCGTACCTGCCGTTCAAATTATTCAGCCCAGTAGGTTTTTCATCAATGATCAGAAAAGCCACCGAAACAATCTCGCCGTCAATCTCCATCGCATAAGCGGTGAAATTTTCTTCCGGTACATATTTTTTAAAATACTCCCGTAGCTTAGGTTCAAGTTTAACCTTGTCCTCTGCACTCAGCTCTATTTCCGTTGAGATATAATCGAAACGGAGCTTAACAAGGGTATCTATATCTGCAATGAGTTTAATTCTATCATCCATTCTATCTGTTCTTTGTAATTATCTTATCTGCGTATTAATTTCCTTTCGGAAAGCAAGCGGATTAGCAATAAACTATTCTGTCCTTTCAAAACTTCTGTAAAGATAGTGATTCCTGCGAAATAACAGGAATAACACGTTGAATATATTGATTCCCTGTAATATAGATGACCAAACGAACAATAATAATTTGTTTTAAAATAGGCAAAATCTGTTATTTTCCGTACCTTTATATTCATAGGCGTTCTTGGTATATTGTTGAAAACGATACAAATCAAAAAATAATGTTAGCTGGTTTCTAAATCGTTCCCTATGAACAATGTTACTTTTGCTATACACTGATTTTCATTTGATTAGATAAAACTTCATGTCTTAAGCAATTAAATGTTATATTTTTGGTTATTCCAGCTTGGAGTATACATTTTCTCAAGGGAAAATGAGTCATACTTTTTGATAAACCTTTAAATACTTTTCAACAGAAAAGTTTACAACATCTTAACAATCAATCGTTTGTATATTTTATTTACTAATACAAAAGTAAGTAATGATTGAGGAGAGATAACGTCGTCCCTTCTACCAACTAATCAAAATACCGTAGCCACCAGATAAATTTCCTATAGTGTGATTGGCACCACAAGCAAAACCTTTTCTCACGCATTCGCCAGGGCCCCACATAAAACAGCCAGTATTCCCTCTCAGTACATCCCCAAATATGCAGTACACCATTATCACAAAGCAGAAAAGCATAATCCCGTGTCAGCAGTGAACCATAAATGGCATCTTCAGAGATAGAATAATCTGTATATGGATTTTCATCCGGAAGAATAAAGCAAAATTTAGTAATTATAAAATCCAGATGATCACTCACCGGATCTAACGTTTGGCAGACACCATAGATACTCTGTTTATGAATCCGGCAGAGCGCTTGGTGAATCGTTTTTCTATCAGGAAACCTCATTGTTTATTATTTTTTTAGTTATGTCCAAAGCCCCATTTTCATAAAATCACAGACAAAGCATATATTATTTTAAAACAAAAATAATAGTAACCGTCCGTTCATTATCCGAACAGCCAGCCACCAATAAAGCCTCGTAAATTGACCGCCGCCTTATTTTTAATAGTTAATTTATTCCCTTCTATTCCCGCCTCTTGCCTCTACTATCAAACAACACAGGGTGCAGAAACGACAGCAGTTCCTCCTTACTGTACAATATCCGCATGTAGATAAACAGGATATCATATAAAGACGGATACATACTCTCCGAAACAGGGTAATACTCAAAATCAGTAAGCACCTTCATGAAACGACCACGAATAGGCAACTGACGGCAAGGAGTTATTCCCTTATCCCCCTCCTTCTTCAACTCATCCAAGTAAGAGACATTACTATCAACCTTTATACGGTTACAGTTAATAACCACATATCCCGAGTATACGAGTGCAGAGCATACAATCGAACATCCCGGGGGTAGCAAGGTAAACTCCCCGCTGTCAAGCAAATATTCATCATCATTTCCGACCTTTAAACGGACAGCTCCTTCAAGAAGAAAGAACAACCGGTAATTGCCACTACCGGGCAGTTCATCTGAACAGCCATTCTTTAGTTTATGATATAACAACATCACTTTTCTACCAAACTTTTCATTGAAAGTCCACGTAGTATCCGCTCCCGGATCAGAATTCTTACCCGGATCATCTCCCATCCTTTTCATTCGTTTTTAAGTTTATTAGGAAGCAGGCAGATACTCATTCAGCCACGCATCCAGTTTATTATAGTCCGCATCCTTCAGGATCACACGCTTCTCACCGTCAAGCAGATAAAGAGAAGGAATAGCGCGGATAGCGTACAGCTTGTCTTTCACTACCAGCTCCTCGGTACCGTCACAAGTATTGAGCCAACCAGCAGGTAAAACATCCCGGCAGGACTCCCACGCATCCACATCACCGTCAGGATAAAAGGCAAGAATCTGCATTCTACCGCTTTCCACAAGTCCCGCAACAGAAGGCAGTTCACCAAGCATCCTCTTTGTGTGCCTACAGTCAGGACAGTCAGGATCATAAAAATACAATAGCGTGTATTCAGACTGTAAATCATGCAGCCACCCTTTACGACCGTCATGTAGCATATACAAAAAATCCGAAGCTATAGATCCCGGGCGGTTCTTCTTGACTTCCTCTAGCTGATACAGAGGACGTATGCGTTCAGGATCACCATCATTAGTGTTACGAAGCACATAATCCAAAACCAAAGAATACAACTCCTCATTACGCAAAGGAGAGTTGGGATCATAAAGATAGTTCTCACTCATAGTCAGGAAATAATGGTAAACACGATCACTATCTTCAAGACGGGCAAGGGTCAGCAACGTATTCAATGCCCTGGCAGCAATATTCTCATCCACCGAGGGAAGGATATCTATAAAATCAACGAAAGCCTGCTCCGTCACCTCAGGAAGATGCATACAGAGCGTATCCGTAAATTCAAATTTATCCCACCAGTGGAGAGCCAGGTACGAAGCACGCCCGGGTACATCCGTTATCGTTTCCGGGATGGCAGGCAGCACAAAACTTAGCTTACGGGAATCAGCTGTTGCTTTCGTCTCTTCGTCAATATCCATCTTACTGCTTACATTCGTACAGAAAGCAACAAGACCCAAAACGATAAAGCCATCAACAGCAAGCAAACTCAATATGCCGCTAATTTTAGCCCAATCATATTTCCTCATTAATTTCTTCATATGCAATACTATGTTTAGCCACATTTATTCACTCTGAAATTTTCGTTCCCTTTTTTCCTCTATTTTTTTCATCTACAATTAAATACGAAGTAACTATCATATCAACAAAGAGCGTGACAAAAATTATTCAGTCCAAATATCAAGCGATCCAACACATACATAGCCATATTAAAAACGCAGACATTTCTGATCACTATTTTTTTCGCTTCAAGCGCCTAGATACGAATTAGCAGGAATACTGTAATGTACCTTACAGAGAAGTTGTACAAGTAATAATAGTCCGCCAAATACAAACTAACACTGTAGAGGTATAAGCTATGCCCGTTTGATTTTACATTTCTGATCTCCACCCCTCTTCTCTTGGCTCTTTGTCGCAAGCCGCAGAGAGTAGAGTAGCTTGGTCAAAGTTACCAAGCCGCTCTAACAGAATTGCAGTAGATTCTATCGATCTCTAACACAACGTACGCCACCAATTTCGGTACTCGTATTATTAATGAGAAATAACATGTTCGCATTATTCCCTGAAGTAGTTCTTTGAACGGCAAATCCATAGCGAGAACCTCCCGCAGGGTTAAACTGAAACCGTGTCCTAGACATATGATAAGGTTGTGTCCAGTTACCGTCATTCTTAATCTTGGCCACCATCAGCACCATCTCCCTTTGGTTCGGCACGCGCCATCCTGATGGGCAAGGAGAATTCCCATTGCTGATAAGATTGCGTACCTGTACCCAACTATACCCGGATCCTCTTGCCTGTTTTTCTACTTGGAATGACCAATATGGTTTATTGTCAGCCTGTCTTTCATGATGCTCCGGCAATTCATAAGTCTGTGTATACCCCCTGATTGATCTCGAATTCAACCGATTAACCTCTATTATTCCGGTAGCAGTATTATAAGAAGCGTAATCATCTGGTTCTATACTCTCAGATGCGTTTGAAGCTAACCCTAAATTTCTGACACAGCGATAGCGTACGCTTGCAACAGTATACCCACCTGCACTACCCAACGGTCCATCGGATGCTCCTTCTGAAGACCATATCACCACAGGATTATCATAATAGTTCCCGGATGAACCGAGCCTGCCTCTTCCAGTGACCGTACTGCTAGAGTACCAAACTTCATTCCATGTAGTACCTGTAAATAGTCGTGCATCGGAATTAAGGGACTGCTCGCCTACCCAAATACCTCTCAGTTGGTCGACACTAGCTAAATACCACCTGACCTCATCCTGATCGATTCTACCATCGCCATTATTATCTCTATTAAGCCGCATACACCTGTACTTCGCATAGTTATAATCAGATTGCATGGTTAGGGAAATCGCATTATCAGATGTACCATTTATATAAGTACTCCAGTTAGGCCTCGAACTAACGTTCCACATCTGAATAGAATTCTGGCGACCATTGCTCCAACTGTTATAATTCAACCCCGATGTCGCAGAAGTATACCGATTTCTATCGAACAAATACAGAGTATTGTCCTGTTTTTGTTGTGTTCCCCATGCAGACAAAGATTCAGATAACTCAGGATTGTAAATAGTCTGTATAGATGATTGCCGGAAAGAATAAACAGCAACCGATTTGCTACTTTTCTGGTCCTGGCTTGTTTGAAGAGTGGAGAGAATATTCATAATTCTTTCCGGCTGATTTACGAAAGATTTCCAAAGATTAATTCCTCCTGCCGCACCAGTTATTGGATTATCTTCATAATAATACTCATCCAGATACACGGTAACACGAATATTATCTCCCGAATCAAAAAGATTATTGGTATTACCCGCCTGTTTCCTTGCTTTGCTCTCAATCAACAAAGGAATCAATTGAGTCACATCAAGGAGTTTGTCTGTTCCAGCCCGAATCTCAAACATATAGGAATCCAATGATACAGGCTCTGTGTAAATACTGCTTCGCCCCGGATAAGCACGTAAATTTTCATTATAAAAATTTCCCGTTTTCCGGTTGATCTTAAAAAAAATCCATTTATAATCCTTGGCAACAGTACCTTCGTTAACACTACTGAAAGGAGTTGTCACATTCCAAGTGAGCGAAGCGTCGATACTGGCCATGTTAAATGGGACGGAGAAAGTTTCATAATGCGCATCGAATTCCTTTATCACATTAGCGACAACCACCTGACCTTCTGCTCCAGGTTGCGGTTCTTCACCTGTGGAAGACTCCACTTCAACAATTATATTGTTAACCGAATTTATAGTAACAGTATAGATGTATTCCGTATTTCTTTCGATCATATAATCGTTGGGATTATTATTTGAATAGCCAAGATGTATGGTATAGGTAACTTCCGAAGATATCTCCTGAGTACTGTTCAATTTATACCACACAGTTCCGGTCATTTGTATGTATGTCCCTGTATTTGGAGCATAGTCATAACTTCCATTGTTTACCTTATCCGTTCCTTCCACTGGTATTTTCTCTTGTTTTTCACGCAATGCGTACTGCTCTTCCGCACTTCCAGTAGCAGGAATCATCTTCTTCGCTGTCACTCTATTCTCTAATAGATAGAAAGCGAATGTTTTGCCATAGTTACTGCCTTCTCCTTCGAAACTATTCCAGCCAGACTGAAAAAAGTCACTACTAGAATCGTTAAATATATCTGTTTCAGTCGCTGAAAAGGGCATTATCTTTTTAGGCGCTCTAACAACTCTCCAAGAACGAGGTGTAAAAATCACGTTCCCATAAGTATTCGTACCTGAAACAATATTAAACCTGATCTTAGCGTCAAGCCTCTTGATTGGGATGGTTATCGAACCGGTCTTTCCTGGAACTAAATCGGTCGTAATCGATCCGCTCATCATAAAGTTACTCCCCCTCTCAATTGCATTCTGATTTAGTTCACACACCAGTTGCACCAATTCTTCTTTTGATGATATCATATCTAAAGCTTCCGATGTCGTACTCACCAGCGAGCTATTGATATTTACCAAAAGTAATATTTGTTTTCCGGACCCACTTCTTATATTATTTAACTGAAGGCTATGATTGGCCACTTTGTTGATATTATCAAAAAATTGCCTATAGCTGATTGTGTTATCACTATTAAAGATAAATACATATACATTATTTATCCTCTTCTCTTCTTCATCCGATGAAACAGCTCGGCTTATAATCGTATTTCCCTTTGAGCGAAGGTTTATACTTATAGTCATTGGATCACCGTCCATAGAAGACAAAAATGCATCGTCATAATGTTGACATGATATACCAAACAAAAGAACGACACCAACAGCTAAAAAGCAGAATACTTTTTTTTTCATATCTCTATTCAAATGGTGGAATATATATATTTTGTATTGTCCAATTCTCTACTACACACTCGACACTGAGATTGATTTCAGGACTTACTATCATTTCGACATTGTAACTCTTTCCTTCCTCAAGATTAGTTATTATATCGGCCAATGGACGTTCGAATACTTGTTCTTCTATAGTTCCATTTTTATCGAATACAGCAACAATCTTAATACGCTCAGTTCCCTTTACGGTCTGAGGCAACATAAAAAGATCAGAATGATCCATCACAACAGACTGACGGGTAGTTCCAAGCATTACGTTCCTTAACAAACCATTTGTGAGAGACAAATTGTAACTTTTGGTTTCCGCATTAATAGCAATCGTCCACGAATCGTAACTGTAAGTTGCTTTATTTGCTAGACTTCCTACTTGTATCTCTTTAATTTTAACATTCCATCCAGCAGGTAGCGTACTTGCCAATATTCCCTCGAAACTTATTCTCGCTAATGCATGCTGGAAATCAAAATGTATTTTAGTGTTTAAATCCATTGATTCATAAATGGGAACAGCCGTTAATATATCCAACTGCTTCGTTATGTCATCAGGGACAGTGTATGATAAAACTGGAAGTCCCGGTTGATTTATCCCCGACACAGAGAGTGCGCCTTCTGTATCCGATGTATGAGGCGAATAAGCAAAGAAACTTAAAGTTCCCTTAGTCGGCCAATATTTAAGGGGAGCGTACATCCAATCGCCTACATTTTTTCGTACAGCCACATTATACATATAATTAGGAGTAGACGTCTCATCATTATACATACCATCGTTGTGATAAAATGCAAAGACACCGAATCCTGATAGATTATCCGTACTTCTAATAATTCCTCTTGAAATGACATTCTCTATGCCAAAAGTTATCTCTTCCATATTCTTCCCCTGCTCCCCCTCTTTATCACATCCTTGTAATGTCAACAGGAGTGCAAGAAAACAAAAGGAAAAAAGATATTTTGACCTATATTGATTCATAGTTATATACTTAATGTGTATTATCCATGGTGCAACCCAATACTAGAGTTACTAAGTTAATAGAAACCATAGGGAATATCCACCTCCCCTATGGTCTTATATAAACGACGATTAAAGTGTCAGATCAATAATCGTTTCCACCCAAGGAGTAACATCAGCTGTAAATTCAATGGGTTTGATATTGTCTTCGCCATCAGGATTGTTAGTAGGATCTGTAGGTCCATTAACACCGTAACCGTTCAATGTCAGACGGAAATGGTAGCGGATGCCAGGCAGAAGATTGGTAGCAACAGGAATCGCCGTAGTAGTTGCGTTAAGAACTACATCAGTCTCACTATCTGTTGCCTCATACTCAACTACCAGATAAGTATCAGAGTTAGTACCTGTCCATGGGGCCGAGATTGTCAAAGGTGCCCCTCCTTTCAATTGCTGGGGTATGAGGAAAAGAGGACCCGCATCGCTCGTTATATTAGTATAGTCAGTTGCATTATAACCAACTGTTGTAGCAGCAGTATTTAATCCCAGTTCATAAGTTGCTGCTGTACCTTCCGCCGTCCAATCAAGACCATTACCTGAAAGGGTGAAAGCCTCCGGTATCGCTGGACTCCATCCCAAAAGCGTTACCTTGCCGTTAGGTAATACATTAGTAAGCGTAACCTTCTTAATTTCAAAATCAACTGTCTCGCGTCCACTACGAGCCGACACTACGACTTGTGATAAAGCGTGATGAAAAGCCAAAGGAACTTTCACACCCGGGGTATTCAGATTGCCTGTTTTTGTAACAAGAGCATCTACTCCGGCCTCTTTACCATTCGGCGCAACATATGTCACCTCATTAGCAGGTATACCATCCCATTCTACAACCTTATCATATGCATAAAATACAAGATCCTTGTCCGTAGGCCAATATTTCAGAGGAGAATAAACCCAATCCGGTGCAGAATAACTAACAGCAGTCCTTCCCATGTACGAAGTCGTATATTCACCGCTACCGTTATCATAGAAAGCAAAAACATCAAATCCGGAAGTTTGAATGTCACTTATTCCTTTCTGCGCGGCTCTTGAACCTGCCGCAAGCATCTTGAATTGAATAAGCTCGCCTGAACTTTGATTAATCGTCTCGTCTTTCGAGCACCCAGATAACACCAATGTAGCCGCCATGGCAGCAACTAAAAAGCCTTTTTTCATGTTGTCAAAATTTAATTAATAAAACATTGTTTCTATTGTCAATTCTTAATTGATTCATATTTCTACTCTACAATTCCATCGGAATCCAAACTTCATCCCAAGGCTGCACGACTACATCGAATCCAGCCCCAGCTTCTCCGGTAGGAATTACTTCAATATTCCAATCTAAAATAATATGATGTGTTCCATTGTGCATTTGGTCTGTCACATCCCATGTTTTCATCTTATAACCATTATTCGGATCGCCTGAAGGATAGCGTATTTCAATTGTTAAGTGATTATTCACTGAGGCATCATTGCAATGTCCAAAAGTCCTAAAACTACCAACGATTCTATCATTTACATTATCTTTTTCAGCATCGAAAACAACGGTACATAGATCCCCGGCTATTTCTTCACGTCCCAGAAAATATGATGCGGATAATCCGGAACAGGCCCCTCCAATTGAAGTGATGAACCTTGCCCCTTTAACTTTTCTAATTTCAAACGTATAAGTTTCAACCCTATTACTGGTATATAAATCTACCCTCCAAGGGTTATCAACTATATAATCATCAATCTTGCTCATGTAAAAGGGATCGGGTTGGGTAACTAATAATTCGTCAGGAAAGGCTCTTGAATATGACGCTCGATTGTAACTGTTCGTATAGACCTGAGCTTGATCAAATTCCCGATTATGCTTGATTTTATTGTTCTCCGATCCTAAATAGTCATAACATAAGATATGATATTCAGATGAAGGAAGCATTCTTAATTTACCTCCAGATGAAGAAGCAAAATCCTCAGTCCCTATTTCAGTACTCATATCATGCAAAGTGTAGAACTCTACACGCATACCTTTAGGCGGAGGTATTACACCATCTTCCCAATGGATGTTTACATCTACCAACTGATAGTGGTCGTCGAAAAACAAATCTTTATGCTGACATGCTCCCAATAATACCATCATGAAAACACCCATTCCCGTTATACAGAACAGACCTGCTAATCTTCTCATCATAGCTTTCCTCCCTTTGTTTTAACATTGTAACCATTCCCTATTAACCAAGAAACAGACACTTCAAGCTTCGTGGGTCCGAAATAATGGCGCATCCTGCTATCTATGTAATGATAATCATCATACTTCAAATCATAATTATACCTGTCATATTCTCCCCAAAGGTATCCTAGTCCCAATTCAAACTCAAGATTTAATCGCTTTCCTATCGGCATGGAATAGCCGCCTGTTAGTCCGACCGAATATGTAAGGTTATGTAATCCTGAATTTTTTCGATATTTAGTTCCTGTTCGACTGCTTTTTTGCCCTACAGAACTATACATAAAGTCGTAATTCCCTGCCAAACCATATGTTCCGACAAACCATCCGGAAAGTGGAGATGAATTAGCTCCTAAAAACCATTTCCTCATTTCAAGACCTCCCCATTCTATCCGGTGGAATCTACTACTGTTAAACTTCCACCAAGCATAATTAAATTCTCCTTCGACAGACCATCCACGACCGAGATAGAATTCAATCGCAACATTAGGAGTAAGAGATGCATCATACAACATATTACTTTTTATAGCCATAAGAAAAGTCCTCGTGGGATAAGATACTTCAAGTACAGATGGTTCTATTTGAGGTTCTTTTAGAATTTCCTTGGAAGGAATCGTATCTGGCACTTGAGGAATCCCTATTTTAGGTTCCTCTTCTTTTTTTATTTCAGGCACAGTATCAGGCTGCATAATTATTTTAACCGTGGATAACCCAACACGCAGAGAGGGAAAGAATTCCTTTTCCATATATCTCCATGCATTTCCTCCACCTAAATCCATTAACTGCTTCTTTCGGGATGTGTTGCCTATAATTTTATCGGGTACGTTATCAATTATATATAGGACTCTTTCACGATATTTCATTTCAGAACCATTCACCATATCCCTTAGTCCCCCCCAGTTTACGCCTGCTCCTTCAGTGTAAACTTTTTCGGGTGCTATTTCAGAATACCTTTTAAGTATATAAGTCTTAAGGCTTCCTGCTCTTTGCTCTGATAGCTTTTGATTAAGTAATGAAGTCCCTTCAGGAGAGCTGAAGCCTTTAATCTCAATCTCGGAGATCACCCTCAGTTTTAAAATAGAATCGATACATGCCAAATTTTGGGCGTTACTCTTATATTCCTTGTCTATTTCACTGATTCCTACTTTGAAATAAATATGATAATTCAGGGTCTGGCCATAACTCATTTGGGCTATACTAAATGTAAATACTAAGATTATTGCTTTCAAGGCTTTATTATAATATCTATCATTTTCACTCATTTCACATACAGTTAAATTAAATACTTTCACTTTAATTCATGACAGTTAGAGGGGAGACTATTTTTTGCATTGAAAAAACATTTTCTTATGGTGTGTTGCTACACCATAAATCATAACCCACAAAAACTGTATAGAATACAGAGTTATCTTTGCGGGACAAAATTACAGGTAATGGTTGCAGGTATTTTAGCGAAAAAAGACATAGATTTATAAGAAAAGGACAAAAGTCTAATAATCAAAAACTTAAAAAAGAATCAGAATTATCAACGAGTAGAAAAATAATACCGAAGTATAAACTGAATTATACTTCGGCATCAAAAAAGAGTAAAAGTTAATTATTTTCCTAATGTATGCACATTACTTCGAACTTGAAGCGCCGTTCCTCCCAGATATCGTTTGCAGAAATTATTCAAATGTGACTGATCTGAAAAGCCCAACTCATCCACAATTAATTTCAAAGGTTTTGATTCGTCCGCCAAACTAAGTTTAAGCATATCCAATTTTTTTTCTAACAACCATGTGTATGGAGTCATGCCAAAAAAAGGCTTAAATTGTACTTTCAAACTGGACAGGCTATACCCTGATAATTCTGCAAGATCTTTGACTGTATGCGCTCGTGGTGCAGCCGCCTGCATTTTAATATAAAATTCCATGGGCTTTGTGAAAGCAGGGTAAAATAGCATTGCCAATTCTGCCACTGAATAGTAATATTTATAATCCAAGAATATTTCCTGCATTTTTATCTTGATCATATGATTGCATAACACTCCGTCGTGGTTCAAAAGCACAATTGACTTTATACAGCCTAGCATAGGTTCTCTTATTTCCAAGCTATTAAATATATATTTACCTTGAATTTGCTTTAATTCTAAGGCGTATGTATGTTCAAACGTGCCTTTCTCACAGACAAATAAAGGATAAAGAACATCTTGAACAACCATTTCAGCTTCTTCTAGAACCTCAATCACACATATATCATTACTGGAAATCGGGAAAAAATGTCCCGTCTACTGAGATCTTTCCTTTGTAGAGATATATAACATGAGTCATATAATCCCCTATCTTAATAGACTCGCCAGCACTAAGACGCATAAACCTAAAGGTCATGCCATCAATTGAATTATATGTAGGACAATCGTCACAAATAGTTGGTTTTATAGGTATAAATTCCATTTAAATAAATCCTTTTAATAATCTTGGGTTTTAGGAGGTTCAAGTAATTTTCAGCTTTGCACGCTATACTTTCAAAGAAAGTGTTCTCCTGTGAGTTTTATTGCAAAATTACTCCCCCCTCAACATTGCCGATTAGACAAAAAGGACATTTCTTTATAATATTCGTGATTTCATGTTACGTACAACCTCTTTATGATTTTAATTTTATGCAAAGGTCTGGGACACCATTTGATAAAGAACAAAACAAAACATGGAAGGTTTTTACGCTAAACTTTTTTTAGTTTTAATATTTCTCAGCACCAATAAAAAACATATTCTTTGTTTTCCCAATTAGCTTTACATTCTTTTTTGCAGCGTTATAAGATATATTTTTATACTTTTGTACTTGGATTGAAGTAACTCTTTCCAAGACATATTAGAAATAAGAAGAAGCGTTATGCTTATCTGTGGTTGAAAACATTGAAATTTTTCAAAAGTGCACAAGAGTAGCATAGTGGTTTTCACGCTATAGCGTGAGCGCTATTACTACATCTGTACACACGGTTTCATACGACCATCAGCTACAACATGGCATTGCAATTCCACGCTTCGTGCGGTTCTATTGGACTTGAAGTGATAATAGTCATACAGGAGGAAACATGAAACTAAAATTAATTAAACATATTATACCTATCGCTATTATTATAACATTGATGGCTTCTTGTTCATCAAGTAAGATTGTACTATCAAACAATGCAAATATAGATAAGTACAAGTATGTTATTTTTGGAAATGAATCATCAGGCGATAGAGAATTGGACAATATCGTAATGGCAGTTCAAAGTCAAATCGCAGCAACAAATCTACAAGCTTTGTCAACCTCCAATATTTCAAAAGCATTAGAGTGTTCAGATAGCATCCTTACACCTAATATCCATGTTAGTTCTGAAAATGGGATGGAGGACATACATATATAACAGTAACATTTTACGATTACAATAACAATCAACGTATAGCAGCCGTGAAAAGTAGTGGAATTGGAATGACTGTAAGTCATGATCAGGATATAGCGCTGGGCGCAATAAGAAAAAAACTTGATAAATTATCCAATAATCATTGAGTATTTTGCAACTGTAATTACCACAATAAAAATAAGATATGTACCCACACGATAATATTTTCAACATTTATTACAATATAGGTAAACGGACTCCATTCTTGGTTAAAAGGTGCGAGTTGGGATTAGCTCGGTCATCAAGTGAGGAGAGGCGTATTGACCCCAATCTGGATAGAACCTTTTTAGTCGAAACGGTAAAGCCTCATGGTAAATATGGCAAAGCTTATGGTAAATGTTTTGTAAATGGTAAGCCTGATGATACTTATAGGCAAGAATGCTATCCAAATATCAAAGATGAAGAGATCCCTTGCGCTGGGTGTGGCGAATGAGTTTTAATTGATGTCCCTGGCATACCACTTAATGAGATATTCCCTATTCATAAAGCGGATGAAATACTCATGTTTGGGAAATATAAGGGTAAAACTTTTGGTGACATATATCAAATAGATTATCAATATCTTCATTGGTTAGAAACCACCGATAGACTTTTTAGAGTTGACTTTGAGGAACTTAAACAATTATATCCTAATATAGAGAAACCTTTAGATATATCTATTTCAGACAGAAAAATTGATTTTGGAAAATATAAAGGACAAAGGTTCAATGATATCAAAGATGATATTCCTTATCTTGAATGGCTTGTCTCGATAGGTAAAATATCTATTGAAGATTTTAAGTTGTTAACCACGATATAACCGATAAAATATAATAAGCATAAAAAACATTATAATCCCAATATATGTATAATTGTTATTTACATATATAATTATAAATATAATATCAATACTTACATTTATAATTAAATAAATGTATAATCATAATATGGGAGGAAGAGCTCAAACAATATCAGTCGTCAATAATAAAGATGGTGGTGGTAAAACCAAGATGGACTAGGATCTATCTGTAACATTAGCAGATAAAGGGAAAAAGTCTGCATGACTGATTCTGATAGCCAGTACAACCTTACAAATCGTTGCGAGAATAAGAAGTAAAAGAAGGCTTTAATTTTATTATCATAGATTGTGAACCCGGAATATTAGAAGCCAACTACTCGAATAAGTAGTAAAAAAGCATCTGCAAGAAGAATATTGCAAGAAATGCACCGAAAGAAATGATTGTTCTTTCGATATTGATAAAGAATCCTCTAACGTCTTTATGAAAAACCTTAAAATAGCAAATCTGAGTGCAGTATGGGCACTTCGCACCAATGGACAAATGTAAAAGACAGATTGCCGGATAAGAACGAACAGGTGCTTTGCGAAATGAAATCGAACGTAGCGGTAATTAGCGGTTATATATTCGTCAATGAACTGGGAAAAGCACAGGTATCCACAGACCCGTTATTTGAATTTGCGGATTAATTATAGGATTACGAGCTGGGGAGGTAGATAAAAAAACGGAGTAGTCTAACAAACCAACCTATATACAAAGAACTTACATGATTACTAAATACAATATTTATTTACACACCATTCTTCCCCTCCTCATTATATAAAAGTAACCTCTACCCTTTATCATCCTAACGGCATTACATTTATATTCACCTCATACGCTCGTATCTCATTCCTATTACTATTACTGATTAAACTATCCGATGCAAATGTCAGCCAAAGTCGGATATGCCAACTTGCGGAATCTCCGCTGGTTTCTAAAGAAAATCTCCAGTTCCTTGAACTAGTATTTTCTTTGAAAAAGTTGGCTCAATCCGCTACTTTGGCTCATTTCCGCACCTGAAAGTTCAACAATCAGTCAAAGTGATAACAACCTGAAATATCAGGGACTGAAAGGGAACAAAAACTTATTCAACTTTTAACAAACAAGTTATGCTTATTAAAAAACTATCCAAAGAAGAACAGGCAGAAGGTTTGACTCTTGATTTTGTCAATAAGATAAACCTACAGAAAAAAAGTTCACCCGTTATGTTTAAACAGAATGACAAACTAGCAAGCCTAATGAAATGCTCTACCGGATTTTGGGTACGTGCGGAAGGCGAATTCCTAAAAGATGAAAATGGGAAATTGCTCATTCTCAAAGAACGCGAATGCCAGATAGCCCGCGCCAGATACTTATTCTATCATGCCGATGAAGAAAAAAGAGAAGAAGCTGAAAAAGTACTCCGAAAACGCAAAGAAAAGATACAAAATAAATTGGATATATTCAGAAAGAACATAGACGCAATAAAAGCCTTGACGGATAAAAAATCGTCTGTACACGCGCTCAATGAAATATTAGAATCAGTAAGTACTAACCCGCAAGCAATAAAGGAAGAGAATGCCCGAAAGATAGCCGTCCTCCCGGAAATGGAACGCCAGTATGAACTGCTCGTATCGAATTTCAATAACGGAAACATTAACTTTCTGCTTGATATATTAGGAATTGAAAAGATAGAGAACCCCGTAACCTTCAAATTCGATAACGAAGATGATATGCGAGCATTAAAAAATGCCTTTGGGGCAGCAGCCATCAACGAGGCAAATGGCGATGTAAACCTGATGTACGCCCGATTAAAAGTAGAACAGACTTATAATTTATAACCATACAATTATGAAAATAAATCTCACTAAACACATTTGGGAAGGTTGGACCGTTGGTGATTTTATCAATGAATTATCCTGGCAGATTGAAATGATAATGAACGGAAATACCACACAAAAACCTTTCACGAACAAAAAAGAGCTGGTCGAATGGTGCGCGTCCAATCAACCATATTACAAGAAAAAAATCGCAGATGTCAATAATTACTTCGCAAACAAATATTGCTTAAAGTAGAGATAAAGGAGATAATATATGAATAGAAGTAACTACGAGATTTTCGTCTATGAAGGAAGCGAAAATTTCACAGATGAAATGGTTCAGGAAATTCAAACAATGTGTGGCGAAGAAGGATATTACTTTGAGTACACAGAATCGTATATTCAAGTAAGAGAAACCCCATGGGACGCAGAAACCGATATGGTTGAATGGTCTAAGAAATATCCGAACCATGTTTTCGAGATACATTCAGAGATAGAAGGCGGAGAAGAAACCCTTTTCATCAAGAATGGCAAATTTCGATATTTGGAAGAAAAAGAAGAATACCGGGAAGAGTTATTGGCTGCTACTCACGACGAGATAAAAGAAGTAAAATGCTTTTCTTGGACTAATGCTCTATTTTTCATGGTAAGCGAAGTAAATCCTACCCCAAAAAGTCAAGATGAAAAGTTTATTGTTGTAGGAACTGACAACCTTATAGCTGTCGGCACTTATAAAAAGGGAAGATGGGAAGCCCCATTTGAAGTCATTTATTGGAAGAGTGTTATATAATTTGTGTCATTCAAAAAAAGATATGAAAAAGAAAATATATACCGGATATGCTGTTGTAACTCCAGATTTTTCAGCGACTTCATTCAGTGACTACAGTTATGATACCTGTAGGAGATACACCCGTAATGGATATGTCATAGTTAGAACCTACAGAAAGAAGCTAGGATATGATGTCCGTTTCTGTTGGATGAAGTGGTACAAACCATTTTCGTTCAGGCTTAGATGGAAAGAAATCAATCTCCTATGGCTACACATTATTTGGAGTACGATCTATACCGATAAATGGGATCATGAAGTGATTTGGAAGCCAAGTATCAACCCATGTAAAGACACAGGTTGCCTATAGGAAATTAAAGTAGCCCATCGAGAACGACAGGAAGGAATCATTCTTTCCTATTGTTTTCCACCCTGTTATACAGGGCATGGAGAGTCCGGAACAGGCAGTACAACTCGGACATTGCCCCGCCTTTCGCATCTCCAAACTTATAATCGGTGCTGAACTTATATCTGTATTCTTGGAATACCGGACTTTATCTAGCTCCAGATTGATCGTCATCGCCCGTCTGCCCGGCATGAACAATAACCAGAGCATCGAACTTTCTGCAGAGCATCAGCCTGTACTCCACACACTCCAACGCACTTATATTACAACCATCGCAGACGGCTATTGCCTCTTTGCCCTGATTGTCGATCCAAATTTACAAGCTCTCAATGTTCGGCACACTGACTTCCTTATTTATTCCTCTTCTCCTTTATTAACCGTCCCGTCACCCTTTTTAATATAAAGTTACTTCAACCCTGTAAAATCATTATCGCCAAAACTGATTAACCTGTTCTGGCGCGAATTTCAGCCAAAGCCGTATACGCCAACTTGCGGAATACTCCGCAGTTTTGAAAGAAAATCTCCAGCCACGGCTCGTATTTTCTTCAAAAAAGTGGGCTTAATCCACTGCTTTAGCTCATTCATGCCCTTGAAAGGTTCGAAAATCAGTCATAGCGATAACCATTCGATATATCCGGGATTGAAAGGGAACTAAAAAAATAGTAACATTCATTAAATCGAAACAGTATGGATTATTTTAAAAATGTACAAAGTTTGAGTGAGCTAAAAGCGCAGTATCGTCAGTTAGTTTTAGCCAATCACCCCGACAAAGGAGGAGATACCGAAGTTATGCAGGTCATTAACGATGCTTTCGGAAAGTTCTTCAAAGCATTTCAAGACGGCACACACACCAGTAACAGCACCTCCAATGGCTTTGAAAATGACTTTAGCGAAGCTCGTACAGCGAATGAATATACCCAACATGTATATGCAGAATACGGGTGGACTGGAAGTAATTACTTTACCTGCAACCATTCCAAGATCATAGCCATCCTGCGCGAATGGCTTAAAAAGACCTACCCTAAATACACTTTTACAGTCAATAAAAATGGCTATAGCTCCATCAATATCCATATTATGACTATGGATTTTTGCCCATGGAAAGATGGCAACGTAAGAATGAGGTATGATACAACGAGAAGAGAAAATGAAGAATTGACTGAACGCGCACAAGATGTGATGAATAATATAAGAAACTACATGAACTCATTTAATTACGATCATAGCGACTGCATGACAGATTACTACGACCGTAATTTCTACGACTGCATCAAATTTGGTAATAACCGTACACCGTTCAAAGTCGAAACGGTACGCAGCCACCGTATGTCCGGTGAAAAACCGAAAGAGTTTAAATGGCAAGACGGACCGGCTCATAAGGCATTGAAAAAAGCCCTTGGCGGACTCACATTCGGATGTAGCGATTGGGGAAAAAATAAAGGTTCAATGGTGTTGGGAAGAAATGAAGTAGATGCTTACGGTACCTGTGAAGATAACTATGTGTTCTGGCCAAATGACTATAGTCAGCCATCAATCATCAAAAAGAAGATTCTAAAATTTCAGGAAGTCGGCATTCTCTGCGAACAAAGTTATGGCAATATCCAGTTTATGGGATATACGGAAGACTTGGAAAAACGCCTTGCAACAGAGGATAGGCAGAAAGAAGAAGCCTTCAAAGAATGGCAACAGGAACAACAGAATGGCAAGCAAAAGCCAGAAAAGAAAGATAAAGTTCTTGCAAATATAGAAGGCTTAGAGATTCAGATTATCAATTATTCCGAAAAAGCCATCGCCGTAATAGGAGACACCAAACCAATAGCCGATAAACTGCAAGAGATCGGAGGACGGTTCAACGATCATTTATCATGCGGCCCGGGTTGGGTATTCTCTAAAAAAAGAGAAGAAATGGTACGCACTCTATTGTCTGCATAGCGTCTGTATCTCAAGATTCTTATCACTCAAAAACAAAAGAGCTATCTTCACAAAACGGAGATATCTTTTTTGTTCCGTGTAGCCCTTCCTGCCTCAATACCACCTTTTTTATTGATTAACTACAAACCTATTCTATCTTAATAGAACGTCACCTTTTTACTCTCTTTCTCCACAATTCATGATAGCTCGGACATCATCATTTTTTTCTGCAAAAATAATTGCCATCCCAAACATTCATTACAAGGCACGTCCGAGGACTCTCCTTCCGATAAATCTTCCTTTTGCCCCTTGACTAAAGGTATTTCCCGGAGAAACCTTGCAAGAATAAGATTGCAATTTGGGAAGCAGAAAAAAGATTAATCTCCTCGATATCAGATTAAGCGAGGGACAATTATTAATTAAATAACATGTGTATGAACAGACTAATCGGCGGCTTCCAATGTCGCAAGAAACAAGGAATGGTGACAATTACAAATTATTCACCTTTTAACAGAGAAATGGCAAACGAAGTATCAACTAACACAAAACAGCTAAAGCTATGAGCCACTTTACAGTAATGGTTATTGGTGATTACCCGGAAGAGCAGTTAGAACCGTATGGTGCAGACTTCGAAGTTGAGGAATATGAAAACGGAGAAGTTTCAGAAAAAGAAAAGCAGGATATGATGACTCACTATGCTGAACAAGGATATAAATGTTCAACCTTCAGTGAATGCTATGCACGCTTCGGTGAAGAGTGGAATGGCAACTCCTGCCGTAAGGACGAAGATGGAATATGGCGTAGGTATTCGACATATAATCCGGACACGAATTGGGATTGGTATGTACTGGGTGGTCGCTGGTCAGGAAAGTTTATCCAGTTGAAACCGGGGGCAACAAGTGGAATTATAGGAGAACCAGGTACACTTGGCAACAAAGTAGGGATAGATGCTGCTCTTAAAAGAGACATTGATTTCGTTGCTATTCGCAAAGAGACAGAAGAAAAAGCCCGGGAATACTATCAGAAAGTAGTTACCAAATGCGGAGGAAGTATCCCTAAGCTCGAACTCTTCTGGGAAACCATTTTTGGCGGAGAAACGTTCACCCATCTCTCCATTGACGAAAAACGAATACTTTATCATTCACAAGATGCCGTGAAATGCTGGAAAGAGGCAGGCTTTGAAAACGGTTTATTAGGTCCGCAAATAGATGACTTCCAATGTACGGAAACAGAATTCGTCAATCGTAATTTGCTGAATACTTTTGTCCCGTATGCATTTCTCAAAGATGGAACATGGCATGAATCTGCTAATATGGGTTGGTGGGGAATATCTTCCAACGAGATACCCAAAAAAGAATGGCAGAACAAGGTATGGGAAATGCTTACAGTTCTTCCTGATGATGCGCTTATTTCTTTCTATGATTGTCATATTTGATTTTCCTATGCAATAACTTTAAAAATGAATAAATGCCCAATAATGTAACTAACCGTTTAGAAATAAACGCAGATAACGAAAAGCTACAAGAAATCATGAATTTCTTGAAAGGAGAACCTGATGAAGTTGGCACACCTTGCTACATTGATTTTAATAAAATAATCCCTATGCCTAAAGAACTGAAAATAGAAGCATCCAGTTCGGGAGACAATGGTTCGCAATATATTCTTGCTATGGAGAGAAAACCATACAATACCCCAGAAGACTTAGAATCTATCAAATGGATAGAAAACTTGCTGGAGGAAAGACGGAAACAGGCAATACAGCTCGGTGAACTATATCTCAGTAATCAGAAACAATACGGATACTCTACTTGGTACGAATGGTCAATCAACACATGGGGTACAAAATGGAACGCTTACAACCAAAAATTCGAGGAACCGAACATACTTTGGTTTGATACAGCATGGAATAGTGTAACTTCGCTCATAGGTAAACTATCCGAGAAATATCCTAACGTAGAATTTAGTTACGCCTATACAGATGAATATTTAGGTTCCAATAATGGTAAAGGAACTGCTAAAAATGGAGAAATCAAAATGACTGTTCCTGGAATGAAAGCAATGAAGTTATTGAAATTATGTCCGAAGTAAAACCGGAAATAGATGAATATTTTGAACTTACGGATGAAAGTTTCAAATGGATAGGTTAAACATCTGAAACAGATAACAACAGGCAATAGAACTCAGGGTACTGGTGATAGGGAGTATCCTGAATTCTTAACAGCTCCTGTTCCACCCGTTTATATCTTGACTTAAACCTTTTTCAGCCATATGCCCTTCCCCTTTATATTCATACCGGAATACGACCATTCAATAGCGCTATCGGGAGTCTGACCATTTTTTCTGCAAAGAAAAATTACATGAACCTCATTTTCCTTGCAAGCCCCATGAGATTTGCCTTACTAAAAACCTTCCTTTCCACAGGAAAGATGTTTTTAGTGGCAGTCTTGCCGGAATGACATGCAATCAAGAAAAGCAAAAAAATAGTCAAACTCCCTCAATTTTATAATGAATGAAAGGAAAAAACAAATTGAGAAAATAACCCAATAATTAATGTGAAACAAATCAAAAAAGACTGGAAACGAAAGAAAATGACCAAAAGTAAATAATTAAAAAAAAGAATAAATCTATGGACAATAAAACTGATTATATCAAACCAACGAAAGACAATCCAATTTTTAAATGCTATAATAGCTATTTCGGGTATATTGAAGACACTATGTATAAAGAATGGGAAATTCATGAAGGTAACGTGTGGAGCGTAGGAAGTACATTCGCCATTGATCTAAGTAGAGCCATCCTGAAATTGCATGATTATATAAAAGAGCATAGAGAGAGTATAAATTCTAATTCAAAGTTTACTATTGTCATGGTTGATGGTTCATTAAATACGCATGGAGAAATTAACGAGAAAAAATGTTATTCAATTACTATGAAGCAGGCTAAACAATTTAAACTCATCTAGAATAAAATGTATAAACATGAATAATATGAAAAAACAAGTATTGTTACAGAATATTTTTAAATATCTGAATAATTTGAATTATCTAAATTTAAATAATGAATTATGTCTTTTATACCAAGGATTGATTGAGCCTATTGATTATGATTTCGAAAGAATCTGTAGGGATTTGGGAAAAACGGAAGGAAATATTCAAGACTGGTATATCATGCTGTTGCCTGAAGAACAAGCAAGATTAATAGATTATTACAGGAATAAGTTTCAATAATGTATAACAAGATAAATCGAACTAATAATGAAGATAATATGTACAAAATGCGGTAGCACAGATATTTCCTGTGAAGCAATAATTAACCCAAACAACAAGGTGTTTAAGAACTACACTGACGAATCATTTCTTTACGGCTGGTGTGAGAGTTGTAAGACCGGAACAATCCTAACCGATCCGGATGAAGTCAAAGAGCAAATCCAACAGAAATTTGATGCATTCGTCTATGAAAACGGTAAAGTGCCTCACTATGCAGAAAGTCACATTGTGTGGAAGGACACAAATGATCATTACGATGTAAAAATCCGACTTTCGAGTGATACTGGTGAAGATGATGACTTTTTTTTCTATTGCATCTCTCTAGAGGGATTAAAATCATTAACAACCTTTGGTGGTGAAGACTTTATTCTAACAGAAACATATAGATTCAATATTATCATATAATATATAATGAATCATTCACCACAGAGTTCCACGGAGTTCTATTTTTTTTGATTTCAAATCGATTAAAGTCTGTGAGACTCTGGTTACCCTGTGGTGAATTAACTCATACCCTAAAAGACATGAAATAAATTATAAAACAGATAGCATCTACCAAAGAACAGTCTAAAATATTGATTGCCCTCGGATTATTGCCGGAAACGGCAGCATACCCCCACTCATACAGAACAATATTCTATCCACTTCCCGTGGCAGTACCTCTCATAATATCTATCTACTTCATTCTGTAAAGGTAATTGCATTGTTCTTTTTCAAGGGGCACATCTGTTTTCCCTATGATAAATCTTCCCTTTCACTCCGGATGGAAAGAGTAGCTATTAAGAAAGCCTTGGCAGAATAATACATGCAATCAGAGAGCAGAAAATGCTACATCCATGTATATCCCCAAGCAATATATCAATTGAGGGGCTAAACTCCATTTATAGCCAAAACGTACTGTACTCTTCCCAGTAAGCTGATAGCAACTTCCTTTATAGCTTCGTCTGTCACTTATATTTTCACGCCCCATTCCCCCGTTGTCACTTACCGCTCACAATACTTCGGGGATTAACCTGTTTTTTTCTGCAAAGAAACCCACCTATCATCATTCTGACAAGGTACGCACCAGACATTCGTTATGAAAAATCTTCCTTTTCACATATGAAAAGAGTATTTTCCATCGAAACCTTGTAATGAAGATGATATGCAATAACAAAGCAGAAAAAACAGTCAATCCCCGAAATCATAATGAGTAAAGGGAAACAAATTTCAAATAATTATAAAATAACGACTATGCCAATAAACTTCAAAAAGCTGAAAAGTCAGATTCACTCTTTCAGACCAGAAAGGGTAATCAAGGTTACATTTTCGTAGTCACTGACATCTTGAATAGCATATAAAAATAAGACATAGAATATATGAACAAAAAAAGAATATTAAAACGATCAAGTATTCTATCAATATCACATTTTACCACCAATACTTTAATAAATTTGAATTATGAAAGATCAAGTTAAATTGCTAAGAGCATGTATCAATAATGAAATCCCTGCAATCGTTTTCCAGGGAGACGATAAATGTGCCCCTGAAATACTGGAAGCCGCATTACGTATTTACAAGAAAAATGGATGTAGTGCAGAATTTGTGTACGATTTCCAACTACTAATCAATGAAGTGAAAGCTTATCAGAAAGAAAGCCCGAATACCGTTAAAACCCCAGGATTGTCAGTAACAGAAGAAGAGCTTATTCGAGAAGAAATGAATAACAATAAAAACAAGTACGCAATATGTGGCGTATGTGGGAAATAGAAGCCCCCAAAGCTACATATGAAGATTATTCCATGGAAAAGATTACACCGGGCAAATTTGGAATATTTACATATGGAGCAGAGGAAGTCAAATACGGGTTATTATCAGACAGGTTGTATGATAACGAGAAACAAACTGATGGCAGATGTTGGTTTTATCCCTTAACTGGCGGAAGCCATAGTGTAGATAAACAAACCGGAATACGTCACGAAAAAAGCAGAATAGTCAGTATCGAAATTACTACTGATGAAATAGCAAAAGCGAGATATGATACATTTCTGAAAATGGTTAGTATCTATTAATATAAATATCTCGATACAAAAGATTTATCAACTTATTTAATTATACAAAAAATTCAGCAGAACAACCCACTAACACCTAAAGGATTTAGGCTAGTGAAGTTCTGTTGAATTCTGCCTTATCCATTACAAAACAAAGTCTACCTATAAACGTAAAAGTGAGGAATACCTACAAAAGTACACAAGGAGAAACAACCCATTCATATATGAAATGCCTGTTTTTTTACACATATTTTCCGATGCAGTTAATATTTTCCTATACAGGAATCTCACGTTCAATCACATAATTCCAGTTAATCCCTATAATAAAAGAATACTATTCATATCACGTTACTATATATATCATTAATATTAAACATGTTACAAAATCCACATTATATACATTTATAATGTAATAATCATATATATATTTAATCACATTATATATATCATTATATATATAATATAATGGTTAATGATATATAATTAGATATTTATATATATATTATAATCAAATAGTATTATTATATTTGTAATCAAAATAATCTTAACGCCTATGTCATCAAATGAAAATAAAAAAAGGGTCGTAAGCATAAGTCGTAAACCCAAAAAAGAAGAAGATAATTCTGAACATATAAGGAATACGCCCTCACCTACAGGTGGAATTGTGCTAGCATCAGCAAAAGATTCAGAAAAAGATCCATTGAAAGCGGAATTGTCACAGAAAGGATATATCATTTTATCAGAAAATGAATATGGAGTAATAGCACGAAAATCAAAAGGCAAACCAACCTTTTTAGCTCGAACATCCAAGGGATACTTTGAGAATGAAAAGCCAAGTAGCCTCCTTTTACCTGAAAGCATCAATACAGCCATGAAAATACATGTTGCCAGTAAAGGTATAAACGCACAACAATATATAGTACAACTTATTATGAAAAACTTGAAAGAGAACAACCTTTTATAACGTACATCATATATTATTCTTCAATAAAAAAACACAATATCATTATATATGTATATAATCTTATTCTATATATAATGATATATAATATATAATTTAATAAATATATAATCATAATATGGGAAAGAAGGCTAAAATAATCGCAGTAGTCAATAATAAAGGCGGAGTCGGTAAAACAATGACAGCGCACAACTTATCAGCAGCATTGGCTGATAAAGGAAAAAATGTTTGTATGATAGACTCCGACAGCCAACATAACTTAACCAACCGCTGCGAGAATAAAAACAGAGTGGAAGAATTACAAAAGCGCCAATACAGAGGACTTGCTCTTGAAGATTACTTATCAAATCCAGAGCTAGCAATATGTCCATTAGAAGTGAAGAAAAACTTGTATCTGATACCTTCTACAATCGAACTGGCTACGTATTCTGCTTCGCTTTATCATTTAGGACCTAACGAAAACCCTAGCGATAAACTGAAAAACTTTTGTAATGACCTACAAGAGGAAGTTGACTTTATCGTAATAGACAGCGAACCCGGAATGGGGCCATTGATGGTAAATGCCACTAAAGCGGCTGATTTAATAATCATACCTATCAACTGCCTGGATGCTTTAAACGGAGCCAGCGAAGGCGTTTTCGGCATTATGGATAATAACAATCTAAATACGAGTTATTACTTCCTGCAAACAATGTATGAGAACCGCTTAAAATCAAGTCGTGATATTCGGTGCCAATTATTAGAAGAAGCTCGCGAAAACACCTTTGGTACTTTTATAAAACGTAACGAATATTTAAACAGCGCTGGTAACTATGGGCTGGATATATTCGAACACGCCCCCAAAAGCGGAGGAGCCAGCGATTATAAATATTTAGCTTCAGAAGTTATGTCTATTTTGAAGAAGCAAAATAAAAATTAACGCACCTGACTTAACTTCTAGACTAAAGAGAATCAAAAGAACATTTCCAATTTTCTCGAAAAACACGAAAGAATCTAAGCATAAGAAATCTATTTCTACATAAACTATGTATAAACAGATTTCTTATTTTTTTAACACACAATGTTTCATCCTATTAGATTACACGATGCAGAAAAACTTATTACAATCATTTTTAATACAATTAGAATACATTTTTATCCCCTGATCATTTCGCCAACTTTGCCACTTTCGCCAAAGGAAGTTCCTATCCACTTCTACTATCTCTCAATTAGGATAACTATATCTAGAGCAAATACTATAAACTAAATATTTTAAAAGAGTCTAAATACAGATTTTTACATTCAGTATTTTTTTTCCAAACGTAATACAACGATGTAACACTCAAAGTTTTATCCATACCATACTCCTGATATGTAATCTGTCAATGGTTTAAGAACCCTTTGGAGTAAATTCTCTCTTGGCCAGAGGCAGTAATAATCGTTGTACAAGCTCTTTTTTGTTTTCAGCAGCCATTTTGTTTCTCCCTTTGGTGATAATTTCAGCAGCTAAATCACTTTTACGTCCGGCAATATATTTCTGTCGTTTCCCGTTAATGATAGCTTCGATTCGAAAGTCATGCCGGGTATTTTCAGTAATGTCGATTTCTGTTACCAGAAAGCCGTCTTCCGCTTCGTATGGCTCGACAATGGTGGGCAGATAATGTTTCATGGTTTCCCCAATGTTTGGAAGCACAAGACCGGAAAGATGTGGCTCGATACGGTCTTTCCAATAATCGTCTATCTGGTAATTGGTAGCGTAATTATAGAAATGGCTGATGGCAAGGCTAACTTCTTCGATTATCTTTTTTGCATTTTTGATACCATTCAGTTTAGCAAATAGCAGCAGATCATCTTCCGTGATTCCGTCATTCTTTCCGGAAATGCTCATAGAATGTATGTTTTCGAAGGTTGCGCCATCTAAATTGGTGGTGAATGTCATGTCGTAGGCAGGGGTGATGTGCCATGTACCGTTTTTCTCCATTAGGAAAGAAAAGTTCTTGATATGGTCATCTACATTACCACCCATGATATTAAAGACTGTCCGGCGGTAGAGTTCAGACTGTTCATTGGCCGGTATGTTCAGCTTTCGGCAGACTTCAAACAAATCCTCATAGCTTGTTGCGTCGGGGTTCATAGCTGCGAGTGTCTGTGTATGTATCTTCTCTCCATTTACCCTATCGTAACGTTCCGTCAGGAAGTGATGTTTTCCCTCAATTTGAATAAGTCGGGAAGGCATCATCGTAATTCCGGCTTCTTTTGCCATCTCATAATATACCATTTCCATTTGTGTGAATGGAAAGTCATCCCCTTCAGCAAATTTCAGGATGTAGTAGGTATAACCTTCCGGTAATGAAACTTGGCCGGAACGTATGTCATGTACCGTTTCATTGATAGCTATGATGGCTTTCGGGTGCTGTCCGCCGGCTGATGTTCCTACCTCATAGATACTTTGCAGATGCAGTGTTTCATCATCTTGTACGGATATTCCCTCTCGTTCCTCGAAGATACGGCGTGCCAGTTGGTATAAGCTGTCTATCTGGAGGGTGGAAGAAGATTCTAATCCGGGAGTGGCCGGAATGAATTCAAAAGCTCCCATGCCTCGTTTCCCGATAAAAGAGAGTTTATCTACCGGTGTAAGCCCGCGTTTGGAAATATGGTTCTGGGCAGCCCATTGGTCAAAGACCATGTTTCCCCATCGGTCAGGTAAAGAATCTGCCAGAAACGGCGGGAGTCCTTGATAAATCTTCTCTTTGTTTCCGAGTATGGGCATACCCTTTGCCGCCGGTCCCTTGACTGAAGCGGTCAATGGAGCGATTTCCAGTCCTTTCTTGATGAAGTTCGGATGATAGTTGAAAACTGCTTTTTTACTCCTTTCGTCCCAATAAAGTTTTCCAACTTCTTCTCCCCACAGCATAACACTTATGATATTATTTTCCATGTCTTATCCTTTTGGGCTTTTTGCTCATTATTTGTTCCATTGTATAGGCAGAAACAGGTATTTCCGGCAGCAGGTTGTCCATTTGTTCCAGACAGTCCACTACTCGCAACAGCGCAAGAAAGTTGCCCATGTTGATATTATAGGCTTTCCCGTTCTCGAACTGTCGCAAAGTGACAAGGCTTACGCCGGCTCTATCGGCAGCCTCTTTTTGAGTGAGCTTGTAGGTTAACCTGTACTCCTTAAATCTTCTGCCCAATTCCGTGATGATTTCTGGATTGGCCATAGCCTGGGTAATATGATTTGTTGCCATGTCACAAAGGTAAATATATTAACCGTTAAATCAAAATAAAACAATAATAAATAATATATTTACTGTTATGATGAATTATGCGAGGGGTTTTATACATTGCGAACAGTGAAGGACTGAAATGTGAAGAGTATAAGTTTATGAAAAATGAACGGTACTTGTCGGATGTACCGGAGAAATTGTCAACAGCCATACAATTGGCTTCCAAACGATTCGTAATTTCTGATGTACCGGATTGTCCTTTCATCTGCGGGCAGCCTCCCCTGATTCTATTCCACCAGCCCGAGTCTGCTTTTTGCTCGGCAAAAGTTTCCGAATTTCACGATGCATTTTTTCCTCTGATCATTTCGCCAACTTTGCCACTTTCGCCAAAGGAAGTACTTATCCACTTCTACTATCTCTCAATTAGGATAAGTATATCTAGAGCAAATACTACAAACTAAACATTTTAAAGAGTCTAAATATAAATTCTCACATTCAGTAACATAATAAACTTCATATACTTTCTCTTTAAAATACATATAGTACTTATTCTACAAAATTTCATGGAAACACTCTGCGTAAATCATTGAATTTCAGAAATAATACATTTTACCACACTCTTTGAATGGGATATTGTGGCATAAAAAAGCAATCATTCTATATTATAAGATATGAATATGTAAAACCGATACACAAAATATATCTTACGATGTAAAAGGAAATGGTTCAATAATACTTTAACCGGCTTTCTGAATAAACCAACGCATTAAAAGTCAAGAAAAACATTATATGGCAGTATAGATTACCCAAAATCCAATGCAGAAAATGGAAAAGAACAAGTTTGATAATTCGCAAAAAAATTACAGATAATCGACTATACTGTTTTCATTGAGGTATGATTGATCATCGATTTTCGCCATCGATAAAAAAGTCCTGAACAATCTTCATTCAAGTTCGCATCTTCCAAGCAACTGAACTCTTGGAATTAATTTGCCAGCGATAGAATTTTCCGTCTTTCATTAGATCTAGAAGCAGCTCAGGATCTAATATCAGACCTAAAACAGGCTCTTTATTAAATTATATGTATAAGTTGTCAATCATCCTAATATAGAAAACAGAAACTAATACATTATTTTCATTAATGCAATATGGGGATGTATCGTACCTGATGCATCCCTACAACAAGACTATTTACCGATGTATTCAATGGACTCATTATAATATCAGTAACCATACACAATAACATGAAAACATACCCTACAAATAGAAAATAATGAAGAATCAATAAAATCATAAGTTATTAACACATTATAGCCCCAAATTATATTGACTAAAATCTATCACCAGCTTCTCTTTCCATTCATCAGGCTACAAAGTACTTGCTAATAAGCACACCTCCGATTACATCAGACATTCTTCTCCTCACCTTTGATTAAACTATTTTTCAACAAAATCTTCAGTGTATTACATTAAAAGTTATCTTTGTAAATTCCATGTACTTAAACTTAATAAACATATCATGAATATACCTGAGCAAGTAAAAGCCGAGGCTAAAGAATTTATTAAACAGTATGGTGAATCTTTCGAATACCTTGGCAACATTGAAGGTCAAGAAGCTTATTTATTTCTTTTTCCAGAAGAAATTACTATAGGATTCCCATTTCTTTACTTGCTAAAGAACGGAGAAGTCATTGAAGTAAGCGGTCCAATGGTATTCGATTTTATTGACTATTACACCCTTAATTCCTAAAGTATTGATAATACTAGCACAAAATAGCTCATCGCACACCTATATTATTATCTTATATCCATTCTGCATCGATTTACAATGTAGGAATTTGACTATTATCCCAACCTAATCTGTCCTGATTTCCACACCATGTTCTATATAGCAGTTATTCTAATTAACCATGCAGAAACATACCATGAACCATATTTCCAGCAAATACACATCCTATAAATAATATAAACCTTACAGACCATATCAAAAATTAGGAATTACAATACAATCTATTCTTAATTTCACTATCTTAGCATCCAGAAAAAATATTAGCATCGGGTATAATATGATAAAACATATAATTGATTACTGATGCTAAATAAATTGCTACATGCAGCATCTACTAGATAAAACAAAAAAGAACATTTGAGAAGGGCAAAGTTGATACTACTACTCTTATTACACACCGGTTCACATTGAATGAGATTGAGAATCTCACCGTATTCTCGAGAACAAGTTGGATGAGGTTATTAAAGTAGCTATATCAGGAAATAATTGAAAATAGAATTTGTGTATGAAAAATATACTGATAGTAAGCAATAATGATATGTGCCGCAGTCGTATGGCACAGGAAATACTGAACTCCTTCGGTAGAGGGATGAAGGTTAGTACTGCCGGTATTTTGGCTGGAAATTCTGTTCCTGACGTTGTTTGTCGGGTGATGGAACAAAATGGATATGACTTTTCACGGAGAAAGCCCTGTGATGTTACGGCATACACTCAACAGACGTGGGATTACGTCATTACCCTTTGTCCAGAAGCAGAGAAAGTGCAAAAGGAAATGCAGGGTGTAGTGAGAAAATACGTTTCTTTCAACTTTACAGATCCCTTTCGAGGAGGAATTTATACAGAAAATGAACAGGAAGAGCGTGTTATGGCGCTATATGACATCATACATAAAGAACTATATCAATTCTTTCGAAGTGAATTGATGGAAAAGTTGTTGCCTCGCTGTTCCTGTGGCGCGAATACGTATTGCAGGTGTGAGTAAAAATGTGGGTAAAATCATATATGTGCATTATCCAGTGATGATAGCAGAGTTGTATCGTTTTTAGCATAATCCAATTCAGTACAGAATGTCAGGCATTTCACCCTGACAAAAAACTAATTTGCAACATAAGCATATAGAAAGCTTTCCAATTCCCCATAAGTAAATCTCCGAATAATCATTGGTGATTGAAAAGCTTGTAGAATATATCTAAAAGCTATTTGAAGAGAAAAAACAAATTTCATTATAGGGACGATTATGGTTGGCTCATGAAAATAACAACTATCAAGAAACAGAGAAGGCATCTCAAATTTTCTTGAATATATTTCAGAAAGACATGATAAAGTAGAGAACTGAGAATATAAATATTAAACAATAACTAGAATATGAAAGTAATATCAATACACCCTCTTGAGTTTCCGAAAGGAAATGAAAGAGCAAGCAATATACACAGAAATTTAAAATCTAGTACATATTATTATCTATATACGGGGGTAAAGATTGAAGAAAAGAGAATTACTATAGAGAATTCCTCTCCAGCTACTCTTTATAACCCTACGCGCTATGCGGAGCACGACTGTGTAAACAATGTACAAGTTGATATTTGCGCGATTGTCGGTCAAAATGGTGCCGGTAAAAGCTCACTTATAGATTTAATGTTACGCATCGTAAACAACGTGGCAACCTGTGTCATCGGCGAGGAGTATCGATTTAACAAGGCAGCCCACCTTCATTTTATTCCTGATGTATATGGCGAAGTTTTCTATTTGATAAACGACTATATCCTTTGTTTACAGTGCAAAGGAAGTAGTATTTGCGTACAACCATACCAGAAAAACAATCGTACAGGTGAATTTGAGCAAATCCCACAGTCACTGCCGATTGCTACAAAAGATAATAAATCAATCGAAATGGGTTGGAATGAAATTATGAATAATGATTCAATAAATGCCCGAAAGTCATATTTGGAAGATTGGTTGCGTATATTCTGCTATAATGTAGTTCTAAACTACTCGCTACATTCATTCAATCCTACAAACTACAGAGGAGAATCTACCTCACAAGAAAAAGAAAATGAAATCAGGACAATCGGTAGAGAAAACGGACTTAGTGTTGAATCTTGGACAAACTTAAAAAAACGTGCAATTGATAATGGTATGCCGGAGATTGTTGATGAAGCCTGCAGTTGGGTCTCTGGGATATTCCATAAGAATGATGGGTACATGACCCCATTAGTTTTGACCCCATTCAGAAGTTGTGGAAATATTAATATTAATTCTGAAAACAAACTTTCAGAAGAGAGGTTGTTCTCTCTGCTATTCTTGAAGGACAAACAAGATAAGTTGTCATTCGATACTATTAATGGCAAAATTAAAGTTGCTGGTTTTAAGACAATACTGGACGAATATAATATAGAACAGTATGCAAACGTTAATATACACATTCATGGATATGCACATTTAAAAGGTGATTTGCTAACAACCGTAAACAATTATGTAAAAGAATGCTTTAAGAGATTATATTCTCTAGAAGATTTAAAACATGAATCTAAATATGAAACACAATCATGGAATTACATACTCACAAAATTCTATAAGATTAGTTATACCTATCCTAGATACCATAATGTTTTTAGAGTCTTAAAAACTATAAAAGAACAATTGGTAGAAAACGAAAAGAATGAAATCAAGCAGGCAATATATAGAATGAGTACAGAGCATTCGCATATTACCATGAAATTAATGCGTGCTTTAAACTATCTGAAACACCATCATATAGATGTGAATAAAGAATATAGTGTGCAACAATACAGCGATGAGATAAATAGGCTTGCTAATAAGCAGAATTTTCCTAAATATCAGATTCATATTGGCGAATTCCTCCCACCACCAATTATGAAAATCGAGTTGATTGTAGTTGATAAGAATGATATCACTCAAACCCGAATACCATTTAATAATCTAAGTTCAGGTGAAAAGCAAATTTGTTACACCTTATCTTCAGTGTTTTATCATCTAGCCAATCTTGATACCGTAGGGCAGTACCCAAGTCTTATTTACGAAACACAAAGCCAAGAAGAGGGGAAAGAAAAGAAACCAATTAGGTATAACCATGTAAATATAGTACTCGATGAAATGGAACTGTATTTCCATCCCGAAATGCAACGTCAATTCATTAATCTGTTCCTTGAGGGGTTGAAACAGCTACCCTTGTATCAAATAATGAGTATACATGTAATGATAGTTACTCATTCTCCATTTGTATTGAGCGATATACCACGCTGCAATATTCTCTTCATGCAGAAAAATGGAGAACCAGCTTACGAAGGGCAGATGGTAACATTTGGTAGCAATATCCACTCTATGTTAAAACACAGCTTTTTTCTTGAAAACGGCACAATGGGTGATTTTGCCCTACAGACGGTCAAGGATGTCATCAACAGAATTAATTTCTGCACATTATTTGTGAAAAGGCTGCAATCTAAAGAGATATTCATAAAAGAAGATGACAAAATGTTACTGTCCCTTCCGGAAGATATGAGACGAACTGTAAATCAGTCGTTTGATGAACTACAACAAAAATGGAAACTGTATTATGACTATGATTACTTACGAAGTGTAGTTAGTCTTATTCAGGAACCAATTCTACGAAACAAACTTGAAGACGAGATCAATTACTTGCAAGAAAATCTATAAATCATGTGGATATTAAATAAAAGTCCGCTAAAAGCGCAGACATACAAGGATTGGATGAAGGTACTGATTGAACCTTCATTTGGTAATGATAATAAAAGAAAGTTCAATTCGTCCAAAAAGAAAAAGAAACAGAGACATATCAATGCTCTTAAAAAGACTAAGGCATATAAATATCTTACATTGCCTAAAGTCATAGAGCATCTTGATGCCTCCCCAGAGCGATTGTTGGAACTCCACAACGAATTAGTAGGAGCAATCGGTAACAAGCATGGCCAAGTAAAAGCAATTGAATGGGAAGTTGTAAAAAAGGTATTCGATTATGGAAGATACATTGAAGGAGCCTTTTCATATCAGTTAGCACAGTTAATGGATAGCAATACGTGTTGCTATTGCAACAAACAATACACTCTGACTGTTATTGCAAAAGATGGTAAAACATTAATCAGACCAACTTTTGATCATTGGTTTCCACAATGTAACTACCCTGATTTAGCATTGTCTTATTACAATCTTATACCCTCGTGCTCTTTATGCAATACTTCGTTAAAGCATAATAATACGACGGTGGGTCTGAATACCCATATTCATCCTTATGTAGATATGAACGTGCATTTCAAGTTCAGTTACATTCCATTGAGTAACGGCAACCAGGTAAAAACACTTATAACAACAAATGATACTAAGATGAGGAAGCGAGTAGAAAACACGCTTGAACTATTCAAGATAGAAGATATATATGACGCTCATTCTGACTACGAATTGAAAGATCTATTAGATCTTTCGCAAGAATATTCCGGCGACTACATTGACTTCCTCATCAATACAGTCATGGCTGATCTTCGTGTGTCTGAACATGATACTTATCGTCTTTTATTCAGCATCGAAAGTGATAAAGCCAAATATCTTGACCGCCCATTTTCTAAATTCAAAGCAGATATTATTAAAGAATTAAGAACAGCAGCTAGAAAAAGAAACACCCCATAAAGTATATATCACATGTCGTACATAAAATAATAGAAATAAAATCGGTCTTAAAGACACTCAAAATCTAATAGTAAACTTAAAACAAGCTATTAGCTAAAGGTACATTCTACAAATGGTTAATTATCCCAATGCAGAAAACAGATACTAATACAATATTTCCATTAATGCAATATAATTTGCTGACGAATTATGGCAAGGTCATTTGCTATCCTTTATTCGCTGGTAACACCATATATTGATAACCAATCACGGTAATAGAAAAAACGCTATATTTGCAAAACCAATGTATTAAAAACACATTCATTATATTATATGATTATACCAGAACAAGTAAAAAAAGCTGCTGGAGAGCTTGTAAACATGTACGGGGCATCCTTCAAATATCTTGGCAAATACGAAGATAGAGATGTCTACATGTTTAAAATTCCCTCAAATGAAGACACTGGTTTTCCTTTCGTATATCTATGCGATGATGAAAATATTATAGAGATAACTGGCTTTGAAGCCCTAGACATTATTCGCTTATTCGTAAATGATTGAAATGATATCGTTTAAATTACGCTGTATCCTTTCTATACTCTCCGAAAAAATAAAGAAAAATAATAATTATGGGATTTAATAACAGAGTTATAATGCAGTTTATCCCATATTTTACTATCTTAGTACCCCAAGAAAAAACAACATCAGCTATTACATAAAAAACAGAAAGTTGACTGCCGATGTAAAAGAGAACAGCCATATGCCACATCTATTAGATATAATCAAAAAAGAACATATAAAGAGAGCCGCTATCCATATAAACAAGCATGGAGTAGACAGAAATAATGAATGGAATTATTATTTTGTAGAAGTTGATAATAAATTTTATCCCTTCAAGTACATTGTTTCCCAAGCATATAAATTGGCAACAGGAAATAATATTCGTTCTACATTTCAGTCTAATCAATTCAATCGGAATAAAATAAGAGATTTGGGATACAATATCAGCTATGTCAAAGATGGCATAAACTATTTTGAGATAAATGAAAACAAGTTAGAAATAGAAAATAGAATTGCCCGTGTTACTTGGAATGAACATGGATGGATAGCTCCCTCTGGCCCAGACGGAAAATCTAAAACTCAAAGTTATGAAAAAAATAATGGTTTTGGACATGAAGAATGGAATTTCAATCCCGATCATCAAATTGGAGACTATAAATATGGATTTTTAGAGCCTGTCAATAAATTCTTCGAGACTTATACTGGAAGATTATACAATATATCTCTTTATTCACGAAATAATAAAGATGGAAAAGATTATTGGATTACGACCTTAGAAAATGTGGAAATTATAAGTAAAGAGGAAGCAGATTGGGTAGTGCAAGAATATATAAAAAGAGGCTGGTATAAAAGCATGAAAAGTGATCTGAAGAATATAGGACTTAATAAAACCAAATTAGATGATTGGCCCCATGATGTTAATACATTATTCAATATAAAATTTAAGGCCTCCCAGTTATTCCAACTAAACGATTTAATACCTGTTGAAAACAAAAATGATATACGCAGTCATCGCTACAACCTAATGAAAATTTCTTTAAACCTTGTACAAAGATATAAAGAAAAAGCAAAGGCACACGGTTCTTTCGAGACTTCCGGGACTACCAATCCTTCAAACTCTCTATCCAAATATAAACGTAAATATCAAACACAAGAAAAGGAAATAGAAATCAAACACGGGCTAATACAACAAGAATTTATGATATTTCTACAAAATAAATATGGAGTAAATAATGTAAAATGCGAATGCAAAGGTTATGGGATGTCCCGCATCGATATTGTTCGTAAAACTTCCGAAGGTGAACAGATATATTACGAAGTAAAATCTTATACCTCCCTTCTCACCTCTTTAAGGCAGGCAATTGGACAATTGTTAGAATATTGCCTCTACCCTGATGTAGAGAAAGCCAAAGAAATAGTGCTGGTGTCAAATATTGATCCTAGTCAAGACAAAGAATTGCAGATTTATATTAATCGTTTGAAGAATTATTTAAAGATTCCGTTTTCCTATATCTGTTTTGATCCAGATACTAAAAAGATCATCTATACAAATGGACAAGAAGGAAAATAAATAAGGATTTGAAGAAATATACCATGATTTTCAATACAATCAACCCTTAGAATTAATATAACAATCCGCATTCTGATATAAATTCTTTGTTTAAGAAGATCATCACTTCAACATAAATGAAACTTAATACTACATTTATACAAAAACTAAAATCAGTACTACTTAATTAATCTGTGCTTAACTTGGCTGTATCGTCAATATTGCCAACTTCGCCAAAACAAAATAATTTAGTTATTATCTACTGTATTAAGACTATTCTACAATTTACTCACCGATGCATAAACAGAATTATTTTTTCATTATCGACGTATAAATCACACATATAAAGCCCTATAAAAACAACACACATGATAAATCTTTTAAGAAATAATAAAGTATAAATATCTATAGCACTCAACAACGAGGCAAGTCCCCGATGAAATACATTTATACTATTGATATTTAACACTTTCCCCTTTTAATCGATACAGATTAGCTTTTGACAACTACATGACAAAGGCTACGAACATACATCGTTGATTATCGGCACTTTGCATATACGTATTGTACCACACTTTTTCAGTGCATTTTCATTAGGTTGCAGCGATATATGCTTTATATTTATCTACCAAGTGCATATTTACTATTATATTTTAGATTAACAAGAGATTTAAAGAAGCATTTTTATAATTGTTTGCTTTTGAGTGAGCAAAACAAACTTATTTGTATTATATATTGTACCATCGGATGTAAGACTATATTTTCCTGAAATTGGCAAACCATCAACTTTATAGGCTTGTCTAGGTGCCACTAAAACCGCAGGCTGGTAGCATAATACCCCATTTGTTAAAATTGCAATGGAAAAGGCACTAAAGTAGCAGCAAACTATGTGCATAGTTGACTTAAAAAATCTATGGATAGAGTTCTCAAATTGGGAACTCTATCCATATTTAAAAATAGTTCTTTAGCTAATCTTAATATAAAGGCACAGAGAATAAAGTACAGTGGTTGTGATTAGTAATACTTGTTTGGGTTGAGTGAACACTTCTTACTATTTTCTTGTGGAATCATGCGTTTATTTCTAAGAAATGTAATAACCTTGGTGACCTTATTACGGCCGATAGGATAGCCTACTTCATTGTATACTTCAAACAAAACCTCTTGTAATTCTTCAGCAAATACAAATCTTAAAGCTCTCTCATATTGCTCTACCTTAATCTCCTTACATAGATCGGGCCTTTGGCTAGGCGACCTACTTTCAATTCCTCCACTACATAGCTCTCTACAATTTCTGATAACGCCTGCTCGATGATGCGGAAAGCAAACGGTTTGAAGTCCATTGTTCGAATGTGAACGGCTTCAACTTTACTGATATTCGAGTCCGACTTGTCCTTCTCTATTCGGAGAATGGTTTCCGCTTTATTGTTTAGTTCTGTACCAATATATCCTCGCGCATTCTCAGCTCTTTTATTCTGGTGGAGGATTGTATGAAGACTTTGATTGTTCATCAGCCTGTTTCTCTATAATTGCCTTTACCTGTGCGAATGAAACCGGAGTAAAGTCATTGTTATCAACACCCACATCATATTGCGTCGGAAAAAGCATTTGCAGACGTGATTTATCCTTCCCTGTATTATTTTTACTTGTATGCACATGCCCGAAAAGTTGCCAGGTATCACGAAATGCACCTCCATAGCAGAGGAACGGGCAATGGTTCAGGTAAATCTTTTGTTTATCTACCTCAATGTACATCTGCATCGTGATATATTCAAAATATTTCGTATAATTCTGTCTCAAGTTCTTAATATCGTGATTACCGGCTATGAGATAGATTTTCCCGTTCAACCGGTTGAGTATCTTTATCCATTCAGCCGAGCCGCCAAGACAGAAGTCACCAAGATGAAAGACGATATCATCCGGACCAACCACACGATTCCAGTTGGCAATAAGTGTTTCATTCATGTATTCTACATCCTTAAATGGCCTGCTACAGAACCTGATGATGTTAGTATGATTGAAGTGGGTGTCGGATGTAAAGAATACCCTGCTTCCGTTGAATTTGTAATCCATAATCTTTTTTTTATGCGCATCACTGCGCTAGTGAATATAACTGATGTTTCCAGTACCCATGGACGGAAATGACTGAGTAGAGCGCATAATGCTAACGTCACCAATGGGCAAAAACAAAGCCGTTGAGAAATTTAGTAAGGACTTTCCAACGGCTTCAATTTATCTTTTCAATAGGAATACCTGCATCTAATGTACTCCTACCTGTCTATAAAATGTTCGTTGGAAAGTGTTTTTGAATTTATCAAATGCCTCAATGCCTGAAGTATGAACATACAACATACATTCAAAGCATAATGTGCTTCGATATAATACGTTTACTGATATGTTCATTCTATTTTGCTGCATTGTATGTTTTTAGATGTTTTTATTCAATTGTGGGTGCAAAAATACTGAATTTTATTGAGAATCAATTTACTATTCGCTAACTTTTTGGATTGCTTTATAAATCTCACTATAAGAATCACGACCTTTATATTTTTCAGCCAGCTCGCACGCTTTCTGTATCTTTGAGTCTGCAAGCATATCTCTTACCCACTTATCTTTTTCAAGATACTTGCGTGTTTTGTCGTATGTGGGCAGATATTGCTTCAATGCCCTTTCCGTTGCAGCTGAATCTTGAAAATGGCGACATGTATCTTCAAAATGAAGCAAGAACCAATACTCTATTGATTGCAAGCTATCACACAAAATAACATTGGCATTATTCTCATATTTCTTTTTGAGCGCTGTCATTTTCCTGTTCTCTGCATCGGAGCGTCTGCTAACATCGGCATCAAAAACACATATTACAAAAACGTCTTCATCCAGAAGTTCCTTGATTTTCTTTTCAATCTTCTCAATGCTATTGTTTTCAAACAGACGTGGAGAAATAGAGTATCTATAACCAAGCAACTTCTTCAAATGGCTGAAATAGAACAACTCAGTCAATCCTTCACCGACAATATGAATAACCTGTCTAGTTGCTATATTCTTTCTAATTTTTCTCATAAGGTTACATGATTATAGGTTAGGAACTGCACCAAATTTACCGAATTTGTATGCCTTTTGGAGAGAACTAATTCTATTCAATCCCTTGAAATCTGTCAGAGGATAAAGCACACTCGATCCATCTGCATTCTTTTCCGTAAACCAGATATTATCTTTTCTAAGCAAATCTTCCTCTCCCAACAACCCGTCATAGTGCGTAGTGAGCAACAGTTGAGCCTCTCCAGATTCTTTCAAGAAACGTTCAATGATATATTCTATCAACTTGGGGTGAAGTGAAGATTCTATCTCATCGACCGCAAGAAAAGCATTTCTCTCAAGAATCTTTTGTACTTGAGCGGCCAAACCAAATGTGCGAACAGTACCGTCTGACTCAAACAACTCAGGAAATTCGTAATAATCGTTGTTTCCATACTCCGAGGAAACCCTATGTTGATACATGGTATAATTTACCAGCCCTTTATTTGTTTCCTGTTCTTTAGATGTAATATTGGAAATATTGAAATCTGCTTCCTGTAAATACCTCAAAATATAATCTTTTGCTGATTCTTCCTTAATTGATTCTTCAGCATAACGACTCAATGATGATGTAGGTGCAATAGCAGGCATCACCTGATTTGTCAAATACTGAAGAACTTTCTCTATTTCTGCAATATGTGTATTAACCTGCATATAAGCCGCAAAAACAGACATATTATGTAGACACTTTAAGGTTATCTCTTCTTTAACAGCTTGAGTAACCTTAATTTTCTGCCCAAATCTGATAATAGATACATTATTTTCAGTATTCCTTTCAAAGATAGCAGCCGGCTGCTGGCTTGGATAATAAATCAAAGTCTCCTTTTCAACATGTGATCTATCCAAAGTAACAGAATATACATAACGAGTAGCTTTTTCTCCATTCATCAAATAAAATGAAATAGAATATTCAGACAATTGTCCCTGGCTAGTTTTATCCAAGAGAAATGGAATCACCTGAATCTGTTCAGCTTTATTTAGCGGAGTGTAAGTAACAAATGATTTAATAAAATCACAGACCTTAATAATATTACTTTTGCCGGAAGCATTTGCTCCATAAATTACACCGATTTTCAATAATCTCACATCCCCAGTCAATTCGACCACGTGATATGATTCCATATCCTTACTTCTGTCAGCTTCAAAACTTAATACAGCCTCATCTCTGAATGAAAACATGTTCCTGAACTTAATTTCCGCTATCATATTATCCGTTTTTCCACAAAGGTAATAATAAATTCCGTTCAACCACAGATTAGATTGCATTATTCGCATTTTTTACGCAAATTCACTAAACTAACACTCAAATATTTAATATTTCCCGTACTACAGGAGCCAGTATTGCATCACTAGCTACATCAACAAAAAACTTCATATTTTTTGCTGAAATATAGATTTATATATCGGATTCTATACTTCAACATTCTGGCTTTACTTTATTTCCATACTCATACATATACGCTCATTAAAGTAAACTCAACTAAAGGGAAGAAAAGAAAAGGCTTCACCTAGATTTTTTTCTTTTGCCCAGCAGAGCTTATACGTGAACCCCTCTTGCATTTAGTTTACCTATTTAGCGAAATTCCCACGGATTTTCGTACCTTTGTAAATGGATAGAAAACTGGTGGATTTCAGTTAATAATAAATAAAGCCGTTAAATGTTAGTATTGAATCGAGAATCTATAAAATCATTAAATGCTTATGCAGAATATTTGTTTTAACATATTGATTATCAACATATTAATAATATTCTATTTTTTCTACCGTTTAACAGACAAACACCTGATTACCAATAAATTATTACTTCTGCATCGGCAAGTAAGTAACTTATAATAAATTATCAATTAAAAAAAACAAGAATTCCCAACATTACGCACTGAATAACAAAATACCATTTCACGCTTATAGAAAGAGCGAGGAATGGTATTTTAATCTATTGGCTCATTCTTTGATAATGCACCAAGTTTCTCTTTTAGACTCCTTACGGTCATACTCTTCCCCTCTACCACATCCAACAGCCACATGGAATTCCTTCCTTAGAAATATTTATCCGCAAGTAATTCTTTATACATCCGAAGATTGTCCATATCGAAATTAAAACAAGAATAGTTTTAATCCGTAGCCCTAAGTTGCCAGAACGCCACGGCCGCTGCAGCCGCCACATTGAGCGAATCGACCCCATGCGCCATCGGGATACGGACTACATAGTCAGCCGCGGCAATCGTATCGGGTGGAAGCCCCTCTCCCTCCGTTCCCATCACAATGGCCAGCCGGGGTTCGGACGTCAAGACAGGATCGGCAATGGAGATAGAATCGTCCGTAAGTGCCATGGCGGCGGTGCGGAAGCCGTGGTGGGCCAGATCACTGAGAGTGCCGTCCAGCCACGTCCAGGGAACCAAAAAGACCGAACCCATGGACACCCTAACCGCACGACGGTTCAACGGATCGCAAGAGTTACGCGTCAGCAACACGGCATCCATCCCGAGGGCGGCCGCCGAACGAAAAATGGCACCAATGTTCGTGGTGTCCACCACACCATCGATGACGACGATACGCCGGGCATCCCGACATGTGTCTTCCACCGTGCGAGGCGCAGGGCGACGCATGGCGCACAACACTCCGCGCGTCAGGACATAGCCCGTCAGCGTGGCGAGTAACTCCCGTCCGCCCGTATAGACGGGCACGTCGCCGCAACGACTGATGATGTCTGCGGCATCACCGGTGATGTGTTTTTGCTCGCACAAGAGGGCCAGAGGTTCATATCCGGCATCCAATGCTACACGGATCACCTTCGGGCTTTCGGCTATGAACAGGCCTTTATCGGGCTCGATGCGGTTGCGCAACTGGGCCTCGGTGAGGGTGGAGAACACCTCGATTCCGGGGTGCGACAAGGAGGATATTTCAATAATGGGCATAAGGCTGTATTCTTTTTAATAAGGGTATGGATAAAGTAATTAGAGTTTAGTGATAAGTGATTAGCACCATTCGGTATACAGTTCCCGCATCATTTGTTATGTCTCCGGTACAAAGAATCCTCTGAAATCATATACCGAATGGTGCTAATCACTTATCACTAAACCCTAATCACTCTTATTCCTTTCTTTTCTCTTTCAGACACCGCAACTTTCATCACCCCGTCCAGTTTATTTTCAAAAATCCGGTAAGCCTCCTCAATCTCATTCAACGGGAAACGGTGTGTGATAAGCGGCGTGGTGTCTATCTTGCCTTCTTCGATCAGACGGAGTATCTCAGCGCAATCGCACCCGTCCACGCCACCAGTCTTGAAGGTCAGGTTTTTTCCGTACATATCGGGCAGGGGAAGCACCTGGGGGCGGTCATAGAGGGCCACCACGGTGACGATGGCATTGGGGCGTGCACACTCCCACGCCAGACGGAAGGTGTCGTCGGTTCCTGCCACCTCGAGCACGACGTCGGCTCCGCCATGATCGCTACTCCGCAACACAATCTCCCGGCAATCCTCCGGCTTCACCACCTGTACGTCCGGATAATGTTCACGCACAAGGCGTATTCTTTCAGGAAATTTCTCGCAAACAATGATGCGACGGGGGTGCTTGAGCATCACGCAAAGCAGGGTGCAGATTCCGGTAGGGCCGGCGCCGATGATGAGCACCGTATCCTTTTCGGTAATCTCCGATATGCGGGCCGCCCAAAAGCCCGTGGCAAGCACGTCGCCCACAAAGAGCGCTTGTTCGTCGCTCACCGCATCCGGAATGCGGTTCAGTCCCTGGTCGGCATAAGGTACGCGGACGTACTCGGCCTGACCTCCGTCGATGCGGCAACCCAGTGCCCAACCACCATTGGCATCGGTGCAATTGTTCACATATCCGTGTCGGCAAAAGAAGCATTCGCCACAAAAGGTTTCTACGTTCACCGTAACCCTGTCGCCGGGCCTGATGGAAGTGACATCCGCGCCCACTTGCTCCACGATGCCTACCATTTCGTGCCCCACCGTGGTTCCGGGCAAGGCACGCGGCACGCTACCGTGCTTGATGTGCAAATCGCTGGTGCAGATGCTGCCGAGCGTCACGCGGACAATGGCGTCGCAGGGGTCTTTCAACCCGGGTTTCGGTTTTTCTATAAGTTCAAATTTTCCGTGTTCAATATAAGTATATGCAAGCATTGTTTTTCTCTTTTTTAATACTTCTCTTTCCGTTCAAACTCTCCCTCCTCCGTATAGTACTTCCATGTGCCTTTGGGTATGTTATTTCCGTATTTTCCGCGGAGTTTCAGTTTGCCGTTCTCATAATATTCGCGATAGCGTCCGTGGCGTTTTCCCTCTTTCACTTCCGCTTCACTCTTCAACGCTCCTTCGGGATAAAACTCCCGCAAGACGTTGCCCTCAAATTTCTCAACATAGAAGCGTTGCAACTCACTCATTTGCTCCTTCTCCGTTTCGGCATCTTCGTTCATTACTTCGTCGGCTTCATCGTCCACTACCACCGCTACGGCCGCTTCTTCCGGTTGATAAGGTTTATAGTCCATCACGCATTGCAACGAGGCGGACTGGCCGTCTCCCGTAATCTGCATGGTCCAATAGGGAAATGAGTAGACAATCTCCTTGTCCGATTGTATCTCTCCCCACGTAACGGCATTCATCATAGGCTTCAACTGGTAATAAAACTTATGCACATCCGTATATAAGAAAACGGTAGAGCTCGAATTCAGGTACGAGAAGGCATTTTTAAAGCCCGGATTATCCTTCAACAGGTTCTTCTGATCGTAATCTTCTACAAATGAGAGCAGAGACGAGGCTTTGTTGCTAAACACCACATAATCATCCACGTACGTGTAATAGGGTTTTTCGAACTTGTCGAACAGCCCTCCGAAGAACAAACGGAAGAAGCCTTTCATTTCCACATAGTTGATTTCAAATCCCTTATAATCAACCGTCTTTATCCGGAGCGGGGTGCGTCGCCTGATCTTCTTTTCTATAAACTCCATATTCTTACGGGCGTCCTTGATGCTTTTGGCGCCAATGGCCAGAATCAGTTCCGGATCGTGCCCCAACAGCCCCGGCTCGGATTGGGTGATGGCAAATTCTCCCGACATCCAGCTCAGGAAGTTTTCTTCCAGAGAGATGTCGAACAGGCTTTCAATCTTCTTCCGGGAACTCCTATAAGATTCGCACCATTGCGGGTCGTGGACTGCGAGTGCATTCTCCAGTTCCTTTACAAATGTCACCGGATTGCTAAAACCGATATTGGTATAGAGCGCCGTCCGTCCGGACAGGATTTCGTGGGCTTTCATCCGGTGCTTACCCGAGTTCAGCAAGGCCATGATGTACGGATCGGCGGTATCTTTCCGCAAGGTATATCCTTTCACCTCCATCCGTTTGTGGTCGGTATTGAAATAGAGTCCGGCAAAATCCATGGAATTGCTGAACATATCGATGTACTCGTTCCCGGTTCCCAGATAAATATTCAGGAATTGAGGCAGGCGTGCATAATTGATAAAAACGCGGACAAGTCCTTTGCCGGACACCAGTTTTTCGGCTTCGATAAAAGAATGATCGAGACCGATTTTGGGCTTGTTGCGTGAATCAATGGCCGATTCTACAAGTTTGGAGGTATAGGAACCTACAAAATGGTTGTCCACGAAGGCGCAATAAAAAATATCGCGTGTATCCGGATCGCGCATTTCGAGGATGTTAATCCCGTTGTGTATCCGGTTGGTTACGGAACTGCCCGCCATGGTGAGCACCGTTTCAAGCTGATCCTTCAACAAGTCCATCTTGGAGGCCTTTTGCATGTCCAGCACAATCAGGAAATCCCAATCGCGGGCACGGACTTTATGGATCGAGATGAGCATATCCCGTTTGCCCACAAGCGATAACAACATTTTATTGCTTCGGACCACGGTGTCGAGCGTTTCCACATTCCGGGTGACGTCCTCAAAGGCTTTCGCCCGCTTCAGGCATTGCCAGGTTGCGCTTCCGCTGAACTTTGCCCAATCGTCGACGGGCGCCGAGGACTGGATGATAAATGCCGCATCTTCGGGCACCAGGTAGATTTGCTGAATGTTGCGGTCAGGCGAAACAAACAGGTGAACGATGGAGTACAAAAAATATACAACCAAGGCTAAACCGGCAATCGCAAGTGTTCTTTTTACGAGGGTCCGGGTATTGTTCTTCTTAGCGGATTCAACGGGTGATTCTTGTGGCCCGTTGTCCAATTCATTTTCGATCATCCCTTTTTCAGTATGCTATTGACTACACGCACCGAAGACACCAGCTTGGCCGTGGAAGTAAACACATCCACATTCCACACATGCGAGGAGCGGCCTTTATGCACGATGGTCGCAACAGCCCTTACGGTGTCTCCCTCGTGAGCCGAGGAAATATGATTTCCGCTGACTTGCATGCCGACCACTATTTCGTCCGGCTTGCAAAGTATCATGGAACCCAGTCCGGCCACGGTTTCGGCCAATGCCAGGCTGGCACCTCCGTGCAGGATGCCGAAAGGTTGGCGGGTACGTTCGTCCACGGGCATAGTGGCCTCTACCCTATCTTCGGAGGCATAAGTGTATTGTATGCCCAGATTTCCCATCAATGCATGGCGGGCACGCTGGTTGAGTTGCTCCAGAGGCACGTCGGCGGGGCGGATTTCGGCAAGTATCGCCTTCTCCACGGCTTCGGCCACGCCGTCTTCATCGTTGGAGGCGGTGATGCGGTCGGCACAGACCTTCACCGAGTCTTGGGCGTTTCCCATGGCGATGCCCAGTCCGGCGGATTGTATCATGGAGACATCGCAAACTCCGTCGCCAATGGCGATGACTTCTTCGGAGTTGATGCCTAACTTCTCAAGCAAGGCGCCCAGCGTATTAGATTTATCAATGGAACAGGGCACCACTTCCAGAAAATAGGGTTCCGAACGAAATACATCCAGCGCTCCGTTCAACCTCCGGCGCCAGTGGTCTTCCAGTCCCACGAGAGCTTCTTCGTCATCGCTTACCAGCATGCACTTGCAAGGGGCAAAGTCCACCGCTATCGAGAATTCGGTTTCGGCAATTATCTTCAGGCCATTCAGCTCGGCTTCGCGGCGTATGTGCTCGTTTTCGGGCGAGTCGGTGATGATGGTATCCTCGTGATACGTAAAAATGGCGAACCCGTTCTTACGGGATTTCTTTTCAAGATAGGGCAGCATTTCGGGGTTTATCCTACGCTCAAAGAGTAGTTCGCCACTTTGCGCATTGATAATTTGCCCGCCATTGTAGGAGAGAATGAAGCCTCCGTAATTGCCCAGTTCCAGAGCCTTGGCAATGGGCATAAGGCCATAGGTGGGCCTGCCGGAAGCTAATACGATGCGTACGCCCATCTGTTGCACTTTCAGCAAGGCGGCCAGTGTACGCTTGCTGATTTTCTTCTCACTATCGAGCAGAGTTCCGTCTACATCAAGAACTAATAGTTTGTATTTCATGACTTACCGGTTTTTTAGGTTTATGAAAACAAAGGTAGAGTTATTCAGGCGAAAACACAATTAAGTAACGAGTTTTTTCTTACGCATTTTCATTCGTTATTTACACATAGTTCTTTTGCTCATCAATACAACAAGCACAGTACTGACTCCACAGAATAGCTTTTTTACGATCTTTACTTTACGGAATGGTTCATTAAAATATAGGGAAGTGCCTGAATTCCGACACTCCCCTATCTATTATTTAACTCAGATCTTATATCTCCTCGTCATCACTTCATTGCATTGTTCCCCAGTGCTCCCAGCGCAGCCGAAACAATAGCCATCACTACTTTCAGTATTTTTTTCAAAACAGACTTCTTCATAAATACAATCGTTTAATTTTTAATTCTTCATTTTTTTAATTTCCAAGTTCCTCAGCTTTAGACTTTACCCAAGCGGGTTTTCCACTATTCCTCCATCAGGTGACGACGGGCCACCACCTTCTGTAGGAAGTTCGTCATTGATGCGATCCACGTCTTTGAGGCTAAGTCCTTCGGAGCGGGTGCTTCCGTTAGCTGTAATACGAATTTCCTTGTTGGCACGGAAACAAACGCGCAAGCCAGTGATGTCATTCGCCGTAAACGCCTCTGCTGTATCCGCCCCCTTGCTACGGGCGGCAAGATAAAAAAATCCCAGTCCGTCAATATTTACCGACCGCCCCAAAAGCAACTCTTCTTTCAACTCCGTGCGAAAATCTTTCAGCACAGAGTTCACCACACCTTCACTTACACCGGAAAGTCGGCTGATCTTTTTCGCAATCTGCTTCAGATCCATCGCCACACCATACTTATAGGTGATTACCGGATATACCTTCTTTGCCGATTTCTTATCAAGGGGATTTAATAATCTCCAAACCTTCTTATACAAAATACTCATAGTTCTTTCTTTTTAAATTAAATAAATCATATTCAAAATCTCTTCGCTAACGTTAACGTTGCAAAGATGCGGCAACTTCTATAAAGCTCAAATGAACACTTACTATGACATTTCAAAGCTATACACCTATACAATATAAGCCCTATACGCCTTGTAAGAGCGAATCATCATTTACTCGTATGTACATATCACATACCTACTCAAAAAACAGGAAGAAAACACGGTAGTATATCCGGAGAATTCAATGACCGCCTTTATAAATTTTCTTTTATCTACGTCAAGAACTGATAAATTGTTTTATAAAAGTTTCATACTCAGCCCCGGGGCATATACTCGGGAACACTTCCTTGTTGCAGAAACAAAGTGAAAATCTATTATTACCGTTGGGATGTCCCTCTTAGAGTATTATAAAAAAATAGACATTATGAGAAAGATAGTTAAGATTGAAAACAGTTCTTTTTACAGATAAAGGCACGATGTGCAAAGTCGAATTTATCCGTGTGTTCGCCGTACCTTTGCCTTTCCTGGGAAGTGGCTTTTTGCTATATTTACGGTAGTGGAGACTACGAAGTTTCTGGGGGAGACAGCTTATCCTGAAGTTAAGAAAATACTTTTATTCAAACTCAAATATTATCACCAATCTGAAGCTCAAGCAATTTATACTTAAGATTTAAATATTTTTAGAGTTGCGATATTTTTCTGTAATCTTTACGGGAACTAAGTATTTACACTCAGTTTCCGTACTAACAATTAATTCTCAACTTATACAGAATTAGATTATCCGTTTATAGAATCCGTGAATATTTTATTTCTCAATTTGGCGCGTTTAAGTAAATCTGAGAATTTAATAATTTCAGTGTATAAAGACGCTGCTCCTCTTCCAAAAAGATCCGGAATCCCTTTATGCGGTCTTACAATATAACCCAGACTCTGAGAAAATTGGAAATCGCCATCTGAATCTATTACAGAGTAAATATCAGCGTTCTCCCCAATCAAGTATCCGTAAAAAGAATTAAATTTAAAACTTTCATCAGACAAATTGTGTATTAAGGAAGCATATTGATTGATTTGATGTAGATGTTTTGAAACATCTACACCGGGTGCCTTAAATTCTATTATAATACAACGACCTTCTTCAGGAAACAATAAGACATCAGGTCTACGCATTCCTACGTCAAGAGTTCCCTGATTTCGTAGTTTATAAGCCTCTTCTTCAGATGAAAGATTTTCCTTAAATAATTTCTTGCCGCCGATAATGACATCATTTAATTCCGTTTCAGACAAGCCTTCGAAATGAATATACTCATCATTAAGCATCCATAAATTACTCTCTATTGGAGAAGATGAATGTTTAGGGAAAAGAATATTATGTAAGATTGCTTCAGGTTGACTTTTACTATTACCTTTTTTACCAGATTTTTTCCCTGTTTTCTCCTTTAGTTGTATTTTTAATCGTTCGTTTATGGCTTGTTCCATTAATGATAAAACAAGCGTTCGACGAGCTATGTAATTTGAGAGTTCTTCTTTAACAGAAATTGGTAGGGCTTTATTTAATTCGGATACCTTTTTATTTAACTGACTTTGGAATCGCTTATCATTGGGATCCAAATTAGAAATAGAGTCAACGATGATCTTTATTTTGGTGTCGTTTTCCGCTTTCCTATTTGCAGAATGAGTGTACACCTTACGTAAAATTACAGAATCGCTGTCACTGCTTTTTACGCCTGCGTCTTCCATTGTCTTCCTATTTATGGAAAACATTTTTGCCAGAGCATCCAAATTTTCATCTGCTTTATCCTTAGCTTGGCGGAACGACGGATAACGAGCGATGATTTTATCTTCAGCTTTTGTTTCTATATCATCAATTAGAATCTCTTTCCTACCCATAAAGAGATTCCTATTTTCCAAAAAATGTGAACGAGTGTAAATATCAAGATTACCTCTGACATCAGAGTCCTTTTGAGTTAAATAGTTACTTGATATTAAAAACAAGAAGCAAATGTGGGATTCAATTCGAGGAGCTTCCGTAATCAAAGCAAAATCACAGCCTGGTGTCGCAAAAGATTCTCCTTTACTCGTTAATCGAACTTCATTTTTTGGAAGTATGGATGATGGTAGCTTATAACCGCGAATTTCAAATTTCTCGGTGTCCATACAAACATCTATACTTTTCCCTTTTTCTCCAAGAATTGAGTAATGTATATCAAAAGAGTCTTCATAATCAGGAGTTGGAATATCATCAATAGTAATAGCCGCAGAGCCTTCATTATCGAAGGCTTCATTTACATAATGGTTAATCTGAATCTTATTAAGATGTTCCCTCTCAAGACAAAATTTATTAAGATATCGCTTTAATACGATATCCTTAATCTCAACGCAAGAGAGCTTATTTATTTTTTTTCTATCCTCATCATCTAATACTGAAAAGAAAGCTACTATCGTTTGTATTTCACTATCATATTCCACCTTTGTAGGGGTTGTAGCACAAATAACAGCTTTGTGCTTATCTTCGAATGACAAAGATAATAAAATTCGACGTCTATACTTACACCCATCACTTTCCAAATAGATTGAGTCTATCTGAGTGTATTGAAATGAATGTAAAAACTGAACACGTCCAGTTCCTAAATTATTCTTATTCTTGGTTTTATCAAACAAACGAGAAAAGCGTTCAAAACTTTCATCCGTAAATCCATAACCGTGGTCAACAATCTGAAGTGACGAAAATGAGCATTCTTCGCCAAATAGAGTTTGTGCTTTATTGTGACATAACTCAATCGTTATATCGTAATCATTGCCACAAACAGCCTCCCATGAATTACTAAAAGCTTCAAATAAAGGTTGTAGAAAAGAACTTGATTTTTTGATACGACTCGCCATAAGACCAGGATAGGATATTCCTTGTCTTATAAACTTTCCATTTTTGAGTATTCCTAAATCAAGTTCTTGCATGGTTAGAATTCTATGATTGCAAAATTACGAAATATTTTTTAGTAATATGGATTAATGTATTGAAATCACCTCAAAATTATATTATTCCTTAAATTGGAATAAGCAGAATTACGAATTAAACACCTTAACTCGTCCGAAATCAAAGTTCAAATAAATAAGCAAGACGTTTCTGAGAATAACAGAATGCTATTTCATTAATTAAGGTAGAAAATTTGGTGAGACTGCATTGATGGAGTTGCTTGTGGAACTTGCCCTTATAGCGGTAGTAGACTGTATAGTCTTTGAAAATATTATTCACCACGCTTCAACTTTTTCAAGATTGAGGATTTGCTTACAATTCCGAGACTGCCATTGCAAGAGGGTTCACTGAGAAAGAAAATCATCTTTGTATATTGGGAATAGACAGAAAGTATAAAACTTCTTCAAGAGTTCTCAAAATGATGTATCTGCCTAAACCTCAGTCAGTAGACAACTTTGGCGATAAGAATACTCTGGTTGAACGTAGTATCGTAGAAAACATTAGGATATCTTTTTCAGTCCCCTTGGAGAATTTAAGATTTCCATTGATGGAACATATCTTGCTCTACTGGATAATAGTAAATTTCATCTATTGGCATATTACGAATAGTCGATTAATCAAAGATGAATTACAACTAAATTCCATTGTTTTTCCATTGCGTCCGGATAGGCTGATGTATGGTCTCCTGAACTTGCCTAGCTACTCTTTGAAGTAGAAACCACATTTCCAATGCACATCTTTACCATCATCCGTATTTATGTTTACTTAGATGTTTCTTTAACACAACGTACTGGAAATCCATGTCCTCTACCTGTAGCACTCGTAGGTCCTACTCCTTCATTTATTGCACCTAAATAGTTGGCAAAAGATGAAGAACTATTATATGGAGATGATGACCATACGCAACAATAATAGCCGATATTATAGATTTGCCCATTCCCACCATATCGATAACCAACTGCCGGATAAAAAGCTTGTTCGCCTGATGTGGAAGAAATGAAAAATCGGCGGCCATAAAGCAGTGTATTAAAATAACCTCCACCCTCAACTGTTACATTTATCTTATCCTCAATAGGTGAATTATAGTAGGTAGGAATCGTTGTATTATAATCCAGCATAGGAGGTATCTCACCTGTATTCGTTGTTGTAAAGTTAGTCCAGACATCTTGGGGAGGCATATGCCAGCCCAAAGGACAAGGATCATAAATCGTTTTTTGGGTAAATTTTGTATCGAGTGCCAAACTGTTTGTACCATTTACATCACTACCCCACAAATTATTAGAGGCTTTCCAAGCTGTTGTCGGCGGGAAACCGCCATAAATCCAGTTATATGATGGTATATACTCCGCATTGATGTCAGCCATGTCATATAAAATAAATGTAAGAGGATGAGCAATAGCATAAGCTATGATATTTGCAGTTGCTGTAGAAATCAAACTGTTCATTTTTATATAATTATCTCTTCGTAACGCAGGCTCATCAAGATGATTCCCATCTTTATCATAAATACTAATCTCACCCCTCTTATTTTTTCCTGAAGGAAACGGATCTTTCCTTCCAAACTGGTAAAATAGCCCCAAAGCTTTTTCTTCTGTATCTGAATTATAAAGTATTTCAGCTTCAGCGCCTACATTGCGATCCATCATAATCAAATTACGGGAAACTAAGCCATTGTAATAGGACGACACATCCATTATCCTAGGATTCGTCTTATATGTCTGCATAGGTATCTCTGCCAAACTAAAATGAGTTTTCCAAATATGCCAGCTCCACAGCACATTACCACTTCCGTCTTTTACCGCAATCACTGCATTCCCTTCAGCTTTCGGGCCAGTTTTGAAATAAACATATCCATCTTTCAGAATCACACCTTGTATTATTTGCCCATGACCATTGGTTTCCCAAACGAGTTCTGCACTTGTAGGACTGATAGCAGCATTAGCAGCCAAAGCACTTCCGGTCGGAGAAATCAATGCAGCAGTGGCAGCCCCATTTCCTCTCACTGTAGCTTTAAACTTATACCACGTATTTACCTTCTTGGCAAGATAACAATTTGCCGTACCTGCACTACTCAAATCTTCTGTTCCCGTAAAATCTACAACAACCCTTGTATCTGTTGCCGCAACATCATTCAGAGTAATGTTATACGTATAATTGCCATTCCGCTTGATATTGAAATCACTTGTATTATTTTCTCCAAGATACACTGTCCACTTTGCAGTAACAGTGCCTATTGTGCCGTTAATTTCTACATATGTAGCATGTGCAGGCGCATTTGCAGTCGTTTTATCCTTTTGGGCAGAAATCGTTTTGGTTCCTCTACGGTTTTCAAACATATAGAATATTGTACCGGCAGTGGTTGTACTACTTAGACTTATACCGCCACTGTTCAACCAAGTAGTATTTGTCGCATCTGCTGTACCGGATACATAGTAAGAGCTTTTAGGAAGATTATAAATTTTCAAATTAGTAATGTTAATCCCACTATTTTCTTTCACTTTAATCTTTAACTCAACTTTTGCGACCATACGAGTTAATACCAGTGTTCCCGACAATGTGTTTGCCCCCACCTTGATATTCACACTTTTCATGCTTCCCGTCATTGGCAGATTGGTGCCTTTATTCAAGTCATCCCAATTGGTCAGGCTGTATACCATACTTTTCAGATAAGACTCCTTATGCATGGTATATCCCTTAAACAAGTCAGCTTTACCCGTATTGGCAACGGCATATATGGTACATCCGGTAGCACTGCGCGTATTAATGGTAACCGTAGAACTACCCGTCTGGTATTTCTGTCCGATCAGCTCACCCGCACTGTTATAGACCAAAATGTGCAGATCACTGATCACACTCTCATTGACTGTCCGGGTAACGAAATTCGCCTGTTCTTCCCCCTGCACTTCCAGCCGAATGGTAGCGGGTAACCCTTCCTTCATGTCCACAGCCTCCATACCCTCTTCTTCCGGTTGGCAAGAACTGCACACAGCCGCCATTGCTAACAGTGTGCCCAGCATGAACAGCACGAAAAGTACCTTCCAACAAAACGGTATGGGTTCTTCCGTTTTCGGGTATACCTTGTATTCAAATAACCTATTCATACATTTCTTACTTACATTTCTACATCCTGACCGACCGTTCCCCAGGGAACCACACTCACAAAAACCTTAACCTGCGCATAACGAAAGTCTATATCGATGTTGGTCTGCTGCCCCACAGGGGCATACAAAGGACGAAGTTCATTATCTTTAGTGATAGTAAATAATTTCTCATCTTTCCGGTAGACGTCTATTTCCAACGTTTTTCCCTCCCCGGTAGGGAATATATGAAAAAGCGGTACATAGACATCTCCCTTGGCATCGGTAACGGAAGCCGGTTCGTATCCGGCCCCGTCCCCCGAAGCCTCACCCATAAAATCCATTTCCGTACCGATACAGTGTACGATGAAACGATATGCTTCACCGTTATAAGGATAACGTTCGGCAAGATAACGCGTGCGTATACTGAGGCCCGCCACCATACGTTCCATTACGAGCGTAATATCCGTTCCTTCCACACCCCGCGTGCTTATCTCCCCTATTTCTCTGCGACAATAGAACAGGTCTGTTAGCGGAATGTGCGTACCGTGGGTATATTGCCGAAGCTGGAGTTTCGCATCTTTCAGGGATGTTCCCGGTGCTATCTCCGTAGTAATCAGAGTATCTTCTTTCAGATTACCCCAAGCTACGAGCGTGAGCCGTTCGTCCTTGTCCTCTCCAAATGAAAAGTCCGAGAAGCCCTCAGAGGAAATCATTCTGACGAAACCTTGTTCATTAAAAAGATAGATATCCGATTTCTGCAAAACTCCATTTCCGGTAAGGTCGTTCCCGTCCGCATCCACCGCACGAACATGCAGTTCATACCGGGCACAACCTTCCATATCCTCACGCACGCACGAAACGAAACAGAGAAGAAAAAGAATTAGCAAAAAGATGGGGAATGTTCCGAAAACTCGCATAGGCTGGTACGGATTGGTTTATAATGTCATATCTGTCTCATAGAAAATATCACTCAAAAGTCACATTCTGATTGATGGTAAGCGCCCAATCAGCAACAGTAACCGTCAGTTTCAAAGTAGCAGGGTCTATTTCCTTACTATCATCATCCACCCCCTCTCCCTTGATAAGGGCGGTAAGCACGTATCGGGTATTAGCTGCTATGCTGCCTTTGTCTGTGCCCTCTCCTCCTGTAATAGTGGTGTTCGCCTGTTTCTTATTAATAGTGACGGGATAATACCGGGTCACGGGAGCACTGGTTGAACCGGTTCCATCTGCATCAAATGTTCCTTTAATTATAAGTTTGGTCGGTGTAGCCGAAGCATTCGGAAATGCATAGAAGTAGTACGGAGTAGTGAGTTCCGTATTGGCTGTATGGGAGGACACCGCTTCATACAGGTATTTATTGGCCTTGTCACTTCCACTGATAGGAACACTGCCAGTCTTTTCAGCATTGACGGAACTATTCGCATTCTTCAGATAGATACCGGTCACGTTGAACGTGGCATCCTTGAATTGTCCCGCCTTGTCGAAAGCGATCTTAATGCTGCTGATGGATGTCCTCGCCACAAGACGGGTCAGTGCCGCAGTAGCCGTGGTTTCTGTACCCGCTGTGAGATTCTGTTTGTTCACAATTCCCAACATCGGGAGGTTGCTGGGCTTTTGCACATCCGTTGCATCACCTGATCCAGCAGCCTTGGTTGTTTCCGAAAGAAGCATCAGCTTGGCTTTGAACCCGGCAAGGTTGGTTACTCCCGCAAAAAGCGCTGGGGAAGCATTGGCTACCACATAGATTGTTTGCTCGTCGCCGGGTTCGCAAAGTATCGAAATCGTCTTTCCACTACCAGTCTCTGCATCTTTGATATCCTTGCCTGTGAATTCCCGCAAGGCATTGACAGGATTACCCGTTGCTCCGGTGAATACAGCCACCGTCAGGCGGTTGATCTGGGATTCATCGGTGGTGGGTAGAGTCCCCGTAGCACGGCTGTCCGCTGGTGCTCCCACTAATGTAAGTTCAAGTTTTGCAGTCTTTTCTTTCGGCTGCATTCCATTCTCGTTTTCATCACTGCTGCATGCAGACAGCGAAAGGGTTGTTGTTGCCAGCGCAGCCCACAAATAATTACTCGTTTTCATATATTATACCGTTTATGGTTATTATTTATTGCTTAATCTTTAATTTTCAATTTTTCTAATGCCTTAATCGCCTGTTCCACTCCGGCGGCGGCCGCCATCGTGAGGTACACCTCCGCCTTATCCCGGTTACCTTCAAGCAGACAGAGAATCCCCATGTCATTATAGGCTATCGGAAGGGTGGCAAAAGGTTCCAGATACCCACGTGCCTTAGACAGTTCCTTTTTGCTCAAAGCCACTGCCGCCGCATTGATGTTGGCTTCCGGACTCTCCGGGAAAAGTCTTGCAGCAAGGTCCAGTATATCATTATATTCAGTAGAACCCACCGGATAGCTACCTGCCACAGCAAAGAATTCATTCAGATGAAGGGCGCGCTGTTTTCCACTTCGCAGCAACTGAAGACTTTCAGTAGCGCCCAGAGGCTTGCGGGTGTATTCTATCCGATAGTCCACACGCATTACTTCAGGAAATATCTTCTCCATAAGATATTTGTAAGGCTTTCCGTCTGCAAACGACATCAACATACGTTCGCGACCTTTAACAATCTCTATATTATTAATAAGATCGAGGGTAGCCTCTTTCAGTAGCATATCACTTTTTCTCACCAGGCTAGTGATGGAGTCCCAATCTTCAGAAATCCAACTCACATCCAGCAAGGCTCTTCCCGCCAGGCGGTTTTCACGTAAATACTCCTTTAACTTAAGAGCACGTATCAGGGCATTTGTCTCGTTTTTCTTCAGGTTTCCCACAGGGACACCGTAACCGGTTACACTGATTTTCGCCAATTCTGTACCCATCTCCTGACGTACATCATGCAAGGCGTCGCGAAGACGGCAGTAAATCTCGAAGTTCTGCTTTTCCTCGGAGAGTTCGCCAAGCTGCTTCCCGTCTTTCTGTCCTTCCTTCCGTTTGAAGTATGGGATAGATCCCGTTATGCAATGCAACGTGTCCTTGTCCGGTGCAGGCTGAATAAAGTTCACCAATGAAAGAAAATCGGTATCGATATCCGCATCCAACCGGGATACCTGCATCTTCGGCAGGCGGATTCCATCCGCTATCTTATCTTCATAAACATCCCCTTTCTTACCATGACAGGCACATTCCTGTGAACGCAACAAGAGTATAGCCCTCTCCATCCACTGCTCATAGGGCACCGACACTTTATAGGTAAACGCGCGGGAGGCCGCATGATCGTTGCGTATCACCACTGCCGGAATTGGCGAAATGCGTACCTTAGCATCATTGCGTTTACCAGCCGCCAAAGCCTGTGTCCGCTGATATACTTTTTGTTTCTCCGTCCCGTTGATGAGTACGGCAGGAAGCTCCTGCTCGTATTCACCGTTTTTAAGTACGGGGGTCACGGTCAGCGACTCATCCGAAGGCATTTTCAGTCCTTCGAAGTCAACAGACAATTCCACATTCAGGTGCCCATTCGTCAGCGAAAAATGTTGTCCGGTAACAAATAGTTCTCCCCGGTAAAACTCCTGCCCAAGACAGAGACAGCACGTAGCGAACAGGAGTGTCAATGTCAAAGGAATACGGATTAAGTTTTTCATGCTCTATGTTTAATTACAAATTACTAAATTATAAACAACTCTCAATTTATCAGATATACCAGTGATACCGCAACCCGGGTTGGCGCAATGAAGTTTTTATGTTCGCCGCCAGTCTGTTCACCGCAATGCAAACAACGGTAGCGTTCATATCCGGTATGCAGAAATCCTACGCCGACGCTTGTCTCGATACTCCACCGGGGGGCGAGAATAAAGTGGTAGCCGTATGATACTCCCAGCCCCATGAAGTCCCCTTCATATCTTGAAGAACGTACTCCTTTAAAGAGCCCCAGAGGGAGTTTCATACCTCCCACATTATATACTCCGTACAACAAATGCGCACCGAAGAAGTGCCCGCCAAAGGGCTGGCACATCCAGTAGCGCAGTTCAGGCTGCACAAACCAATGTTTCCAACGCTTGTCTCCGCCTGCCGGAAAAGGATTGTAATGAAAACCAGCTTCTAATGTGAGCCGATTGGAAAGCTTCACTTCCACCCCGAAATTGGGCGAAGAAAGTGCTCCCGTCAGCAGATCACTCTTCACTGCAAGAATCTGAGAATGCAAGTCTGCAAGACAGAACAGCAGCATAATCAGGAACAATATGAAAGTATTTCTTTTCAAAAGGTTTCGCGGATTACGTTTACAACTCAAACAGCTTTATCTCTTTCAGATATTCCCTTGTGATATAGTTCACTATACCGAGTTTCTGCGCAGCTTTCCCATATCGCATGTGAAATTCTTCAGTAGTGGGGTGATTGCAATCCAGATGCTCACCAGTAGCTTCGAGGATATCGAGAAGGGAAACATCAGAAGAGTCACGTGCAGGGCTGTACACCTGTATATCACGGGAATCTACCTTATCAGACAGTTTTATGAGTCCGGCACTTAAAAGTTTTGAAAGCAGGATATCCATATCTTGCTCTGTAAGCTGGCAAGCATCCGCACGGATTATGTCTCCTCCCGCATAGATGTCGTTAAGTACTGCGATGGCAGCTTGTGTTTTGGATGTTATCATGATAATTGTTCTGTTTTATCCATTATATACACTGGCATTACCTTGTAGGTAACGGATATACACATATATAGCAAGACACAAGACTCATACAAGCCCGATATATACAAATATTTATATGTACATACGTTTCACGGTGTACAATAATCCTTTTCCCGTCTTCAGCTTCCAGAAACGGGTAAGGGAAGTAGTATACAAATTTGCACGATGCAGGAGAAAATAATCATTCGCCAGACCTGTACACAGGAAGAGAAACTTGTAAAATCTGTAGTATTTGTTTTCTAATATAAATCACCAGTTGATAAATGCATGTAAACAAGCAAATAAAATATCTTTCTCTTGGGATTTAGAAATATATTATCTACTTTTGCGCCATAACAACATCTATGTTACCTACAAGGTAATTTATCCATATTAAACTATAAATCAAGCATTTAATCTTCAAATACCATATTAGACTAGCTCTCAAATATGTAATTCATTATAACCTTATTCGCCCGATCCATCCGACTATTTCCAAACCCCTTCATGTACCCCTCGGTAGTAGTTACGGAAGCGTGTCCCAGCCCTTCGGAAATGATTTCAATGGGAACGTGACAGTACTTGCCCGCAGTGGCCCATGTATGTCGGGCCGTGTACGATGTCACTTTACCCGGTACTTTCCTCCACAGAGCAAGCGCACGCAGTTTACTGTTAAGCAAGCGTAAAATCCGCAAGTAATCCCTGTAAGCAGCCATTCCTTCCAGACTTCCATCCAGAAAACAAAGTAAATAAGGCGAAGTGTCGTCCCGGTTCCGGTAGCGCTCCAACAACTGCATAGCTCGACTATCCACACGCGCAGAAAGCGGCATCCCCGTCTTTCTGCGGCGCAAGGTCAGATAGCCATCCTTCAAATCGGACTTCCGAAGATGGGCAAGATCAACAAAAGGCATCCCATGAAAGCGAAACATAAGCTCCAAGCATGCACGTGCCCACTCCATACCAGGAGAGATAATATCCAAATCCTTTTCTGCCAGTAATTGCCGCATATCATCCCGTTCCAATACCCGCCGATGGTCTGCCTTGCGACCTGTGAACACTTCCCTGAACAAATGAGGAACGAAAGGCACCAGTTTACGCACTACCGCCCGGTTATAAACTGCCCGAAGCATACGCATATAGGTAGAGATGGTATTCCACTCCAAGCCTTTTTCGCCCTTATGGAGGAGGTAATACTCATACGCCTTCAACCACAGGGGCGTAATGCCGGACAGGAGCAACCCGTCGCCATCAAAGGCCATCACGGACCGCAGCACGCTACCACATACATGGGCGGTACTGTACTGCCCGTTTCTTTCAAGTTCAGTGACCACCGAACTCATAAAATTGTTTAAATAGACTGTCTTCATATTCATTCATTTTTTCGCACGTTATTGCACGCGCATATACTACGTCACAAACAGGCATTAAAGACAAATGTTTCATTACAATACTATCTTTAACCACCGTCTTTAAGTTTTGCCAGAGATGTTAATTTGACAGATATTTGCACCAAAGGTCAGAGGCGGGTGATTTAGTCCCGTAGAAGAGCCATGCGTTCCTCTACGGGCAAAGCACCCTTCCTCGTAGAGAAACGACCTATTGGTCGTAGAGCAACATCGACATACCGTAATCATTTGATTTTCCATCGTTTGCCGGAGTAACACATCTACCTTCTTCCACTGCTCCGAGGAACGCTCCCCGCCACAGGAACACAAACGTATGGAAATATTTTTCACTTCAAAACAATATACAAAATGATTACAGTTACCATTCAGGTAAAGCCCTATCTCGCGGCTTACCTGCAAAGCGCATACGCGCATTGTACCATAGAGGGCGCCATCCGTTTCACAAAAAATCAGAATCTTTACAGTTGCTTACTACAGCTCACCACTCCCCGCCCCAAAGGTGTGTCATGGCGAGATCAGGGAAATATCACCTTTTCCCTACCCTGCCCCAGTGTAGGGAAAGATCCACGAACCTACAATTATTTAGGAGAAGAAGCCGTGAAAATCCTGGAACAGGAAATCAACTATGAAATGAGAATGGATTATTACCGCTTCCTGCGCAGGAACAAGTTTAAGAACGGGATGATGTTTACAAAGGCTACGGAGTTGTATCTGGAAGATCACGGAATGATGGAACTTATACCGGAAGAGACGTTACTGAAGAGCTATTTTTTGTGGGTGAAGAAGGTGGAAAGAAAATAGAATTGTATTTTCTTTATGCAACAGAAAACATCATCACTCATACCACTTATACAATTTCTTTTTCTAACTTTGTGAAATAAAAACATTGAGTATGATAGAACAAATCCTCATAGAAAACTATAAATCCATCCGCAACGCAAAGATTAGACTGAACAGCCTGAACGTGTTGATAGGTTCCAATGGTGTAGGAAGAGGAATAGAAGGAAAGCAACCGAAATAATTATGAATATCTACTTATGAAAGAAAATAATGGAATCATCATCTATCAAGATGAAGACGGCGTAACAAAAGTCAATGTACGCTTTTCTAATGAAGATGTTTGGTTGACTCAAAATCAGTTAGCCGAAATTTATGATACTACGCAGGAGAATATCTCTATGCATATCAAAAACATCTACGAGGATAAAGAATTGGATGAAAATCGAACTTATAAGAAATTCTTATTAGTTCGTCAAGAAGGTGCACGGCAAGTAAAACGTAACATCGACCATTACAACCTCGATGTAATCATAGCTTTGGGCTACCGAGTACAAAGCCAGATAGCTACTCGTTTCCGCAGATGGGCTACTGAACGTCTGCACGAATACATTCAGAAAGGTTTTACGATGGATGATGATCGTTTGAAACAAGGTGGAAACCGCTATTTCCGTGAATTACTTCAACGTATACGTGACATTCGGGCATCAGAAAGAAACTTTTATCAACAAGTAACAGATATTTATGCTACTTCGACAGATTATGATCCAAGGGCAAACCTGACAAAACAATTCTTCGCCACAGTTCAAAACAAATTGCATTATGCCGTACATGAACATACAGCGGCAGAGATTATCTACGAACGAGCAGATAGCGATAAACCTTTGGTTGGCATGACCAACTTTAAAGGTGACTATATCACTCGTGATGATGTAAAGATAGCCAAAAACTATTTGACAGAAGGTGAACTGAAACGGCTAAACTTGCTCGTTTCACAATTCTTGGATTTCGCAGAATTCCAGGCATTGGAACAACGTCCAATGAGAATGCAAGATTGGATTCAAGCATTAGACCGACAGATTATCAATCTACAACGGAAACTTTTGGAAGGAAAAGGTTCTATCTCTCACAAGCAAGCAATAGAGAAAGCAGAACATGAATTTGCTATTTATCGCAAACGCGAGATGGAACAGTTGGAAAGCGACTTTGACAAAATGATCAAAAATCTTCCGAAGCAATGAAACCAAAATCTTTGTAGAAAACCTTGATACTGCGAACGAAATAGTAGTATACGCAAAACTTCTAATTTGATACATTGTTGAACTCAGTAAAATAAATGGATATATGGCCGAAAAATACAACGCATCCAATATTGCATTGGAACAGATACTAAATTTCATTAAGTCCGGAGAAATTGCCATTCCGGAAATACAACGCCCTTTCGTATGGAAACCTAAACAAGTACGCGACTTGATAGATTCGCTTTATACCGGATATCCAACCGGATATCTCATCATTTCGCAAAGCCCTAACATGAAGTTGAAAAATGGAAGTCTTTCGGAAGGAAAAAAGATAATGATAGATGGACAACAGCGAGTAACAGCATTAATGACGGCTATCATGGGTTTGGAAGTTATCAATGCAAATTTTGAGAAAAAAAGAATAAAAATAGCATTCAACCCTTTAGCTAATCCAGAGAATGATGAAGAGTTATTCAAAGTACAAGATAATGCAATTTTAAGAGACAGACGATGGATTGCAGATATCGCGGAAGTGTTTAAACCTACATTTGATTTATGGCAATTCGTGAATGACTATTGCACTGCAAATAGTGAAATAAATGGTAGCGAATTAAACAAAATACTCATGCGGCTCATGGATATTAAGAACCGACAGATAGGAGTCATTACATTAGACAAAGAACTCACTATTGACGAAGTTACTGAAATATTTATCCGCATCAACAGCCAAGGCGCCAAACTAAACCAGGCAGATTTTGCTATGTCAAAAATCGCAGCCAATACAAACTATGGTGGCAATATGCTAAGAAAAGCCATAGATTATTTCTCCCATCTGGCTGTACAACCAGATTGGTATACAGATATGTGTAAAGATACCGAGTTCATGGCTACTCCCTTTGCAGAGAAACTGAAATGGCTGAAGGATGATCGGGAAGAAATATTTGATCCGGATTATAACGACATTCTCCGTATAGCTTTTATGTATAAGTTTGGCCGCGCAAAAATGAGAGATTTGGTAAGTTTATTGGGTGGGCGTGATTTTGAGACCCGCGAATATAAAGAAGAAATAGCAGAAACATCATTCCAGAAACTGACAGAAGGAGTTATGGGATTTATGAATGAATATACATTCCGTAATTTCGTATTAACCATTAAATCTGCCGGATTTGTGACCAACAAACTTATCAATTCGCAAATGACCCTTGATTTTGCCTATACCCTTTATCTTATACTTAATGCTGATCCCAATATTGATAAGGCTAAAATCAAGCATTATGTTGCAAAATGGTATGTAATGACAACTTTAACCAGCAGATATATTACATCACCTGAAACGGTTATGGATGCAGATATACGAAGAATCAAGGAAAGAGGTTTTCTTACATATTTTGAAGAAGTTGAAGCAGCCGATTTATCTGACACCTTTTGGAATGTGGGATTAGTTCAAAATCTGGAAACCTCAGCTATCAATAGCCCGTATTTTAATATTTATTTAGCGGCCCAGATTTATAGTGGTGATAGTGCTTTATTTACTAATGGAAGCAAAATAGGTGACTTGATCACAGTTATTGGAGATGTACATCATATATTTCCAAAAAAATATCTAATTAGAAATGGGTGGACAGAGAAATCCAAATATAATCAAATTGCAAATTACACATATCTTGATACGCAAGTAAATAAAGCAGTTTCCGATGATGCACCTTATATCTATTTCAGCAAAGCACTTGAACAATGTGAAACGAAGCAACTAATATATGGTAATATAACCGATTTAGACATCCTCCATAAGAATATAGAACAGAATTGCATCCCAGCCAATATAATTGAGATGGAACACACTGACTATGATTCCTTTTTGAATGAACGCCGTAGGCTAATGGCTCAAAAGATAAAATCGTACTACTATAGTTTATAAAAGTTTTATTTTCTGTAATAGAGCGATTCACTAGTGTCCCATGAATAAAGAGACACTAGTGAATTGGATAATCTTTAGAATTCCCCCAATTCCTGCATCATCGCCGGACGACGTTTATACAAGACCCTGAATTCTTCCACCAATTGTTTCACGACCTCCTTCCCACCATTCAATTTCCGCATACCCCGCAGCACCCGGGCTATATATTCATAATGGTTCCGCCCCAGATTTTTCTCCGCATAAGTACGAAGATCATCTGTAAATAAAGGAAGAATTTGGGAGGAATGAGTAGCATTCAGATGAGAGGCATACTGCAAAAGAGCATCCAAACGCCTGTATTCCAAGGCGGACAGATAACCAAATAATTTATCATAATCCTTTTCTTCTATATAAATCTCTGCTTTATTATTTCCAGTCCCCCAGTAATCATAGAAAGTGGTTTCCTGCATCAATGCGTTTAAGTACTCTTTCCAATCCACGGAAGGCACCAATGATTTGAGTTTATGATAATAACCCAGACTTCCATCAGTATGAATAAATAGCAATCGACACATCTCAATAATTTTGGCAACATCATGCATTTCCTCATAAATGGAAAGTAATTGTTCCTGCCATTCTCCTACTATACCAAGCTCTCCCGCTCTTTCAGCTATCACTATCCCTTCATTCAGCATACCGATAGCCTTCTCATAACATTTCCCTTCCAATAGCTTTGTAATTTCCTGCCGCCTTATTTCAGGCAAATAAAGAAATTCAGATATCGTAGTTTCAACTTCGGCAGTCTTACCCAATTCCTTTAATATTTCTATTTTCCGAATCACCAGCTTATAGAGGTCCCAATGTTCTTTCTTCTCCATTATAAGCTGGTTTACAGTTGCCAACGCCTCTTCTTTAGATTGCACTGAAAGCATAATTTGTTGTATCAAATCATCCATATCAAAAATATCATACTCACGATATGTTGCCATTTTGCCTATTTGGATAATTTCGCTCAATATATTCTCCTTCAATGCCTGTGCCGTATCCGAATGTTGAACTACCTTAAGCAATAAATCCCCGGCGCCTTCACAACTAATTCCAAAATCAATATAACCATCATTATACAAAAAATCCTCCTCAATATAATGACCTCCTATAGAATGAAGTATCTGAAGAGCAATTGTCGCCGCCTCTTCCAAAGCCTGCCGTTGAAACAACAAAGTTGCTTTAGTCAAATATTTCTCTATTTTATCAGATAACTCATCCCAATCAATCTCAGGTTCATAATATCTTCCCTTTTTGAAGTTTTTTCTATATAAAGAATTAAAGCAACTCTCTATCTCACTTCGATAGTCCACCTTTTTCGTCGGTTTCTTAGGCAAAAAGGCCTCAATCAAAGCTGACTTAAAATCAGAATGTGAAGAAGCATATTGCAAAACAAAACCGGATAACTTATCCGATTCTACAAACCGAAGGACCTGCTCTACTTCTTTATCCTTCACAATTTCGGATACACTCTGTCCCAGTATATTCATTCGAGCATCCACTTCTTTAGCAGACAAAAAACAGTCGGTTTTGCTTCTATTATCACGAATTGCCAGAAGCGTAGCCACCACATGCTTACAAATATTTCCATCGTAAGGACAATCACATTCCCACTCAGCAATTTCATCCCCTGCCAGCGACACGGTTACCTCATAGTGCTCCGTTCCACAGACTGTTGCAAACCATTCCCCCGGAGACTCTTCTTCAATTCCCAGCACAGCACCAGAGTCGTAATAATCTTCACCGCGCGCCAGAATCTTAGGAAGAACATAGCGTTCAAAGTTAGATATTGTTACCATAAAATACAGATTTTATTTTTGTTATTCATTGTATTAAAATCAGCCCGTCTCTTATAATCCAATTATATACCCCTCTTGCTCCCTTCCCATATCTATGAATCATCTGCAACCAAGTATGCAAATCTGTTGATTGAGGATAACGGGACACAAAAAGAACTTTCAAGTCCTCAAATAAGTATTTCCGCCCACGAATCCGTTGAAAATTCGCTCCATTTTCCATCCCTACCACAACCACATCATCGGGAATTCGGAAGTGCTCATAATCTTCTATAAAAACAGAAGTTCCTTCCGTTGGATAAATTACAAAAGACTCTTCACGAATTCTTCTATGGAACGAAAAGCACTCATAGCCAATCTTGCATTTTATTTCTCGTAAAAATAGGCTATATCCTCCAAATCCACAATATTCTAAAGAACTTTTGTTCCCAAAACTCACCTTTCCGGCTATCTGGTTCTCACAAGTTGTACTGATCACATTTGTATTACAGAACACTTGTCTAATTGCAAAAATCGGATTTTCTTCGTAAACACATGATTATTAATTTAATATATTTGTTATCTTTGTATTGAGTAAAAACACTTAGTGCACTGAGTAAAATGTAACCCTATGTATAAAAGATCAGAATATCAAGTAATTATGAATCGGCTTAAAGAACAGCGAAAGTTCATTCAAGTCGTAATGGGTACTCGTCAGATAGGCAAATCAACGGTTATCAAGCAGGTGTTAAAGGATTCAGATATGAAGAAACGAATTACTACGTATTTCATAGGAATATTAGCATTAGCCATGCTATGTAGCGGATGTAGTACCAATCGTATGGCGGCAGGTGACCCAGGCACGGTGTTGGCCGGAGCATCCATCGGAGGAAATGTGGGAGGCGCCATCGGAGGCCTCATTGGCGAAAGTAACAGGGGATGGAGAGGTGGCTACCGGGGTTCCGCCATTGGTACCATCGTCGGAACCATCGCCGGAGCAGCCATCGCAAATGCCGCTACCGCCCCCAAGCAGACAGAAGAATATAGCTACCGGGTAGAAAGAACTCAACCTTCCAGACCCCAACCCCAATATTCATCAGCTATCGAGAATCTGAGAATACATAATATACGTTTCATTGACGCCAATCGCGACCACACAATCAACTCAGGCGAAAATTGTAAAGTGATCTTCGAAATCATAAACGAAGGAAACAGAACAGCTTTCAATGTAGTACCGGTAGTGGCCGAAATCACGGGTATGAAGCGTATCTATATTTCACCCTCGGTCATGATAGAGCAGATTAAGCCTCATGAAGGTGTGAAATATACCGCCAGCATCAATGCCGGAGAACGGATAAAGACGGGAGAAGTCATCATACGCGTTGCCGTAGCCAATGAAAACGGACAGGAGTACGACTGGCAAGAGTTCTCATTGCCTACCCAACGATAAACATTTTTATTTTAAACGATTACATTATGGCCGACAATTATTTAGAAAAACAATACGAAGCATACCAAGCCCGGAAAGCCGCTTGGGAAAAAGAACGTAAATACGGAAAGAAGCCCTCGCCTATGAAGCGTCCGAAAACTTTGGAAAAATCAAAAGAGGGTGAAGAAACACCCCCTGTTAATACCAATTTGGAAAATACTATTTGAATGCCGGAGCCGGCAAATGCATACCTGCCATCGTCAAACCATTGTCTTTGGCATATTGAAGGAAATACTTACGTGATTTCACCGCCTTCTCCTTATCCATATCATACGTAGCGCAGATTTCGGGATGCTCTAACTGAAGAGCGGCTCCATGGATAAGATCGGCAATCACCAACAATTTGTTCGCCTGGAACACGGTATGCCCGGGAGTATGTCCCTCAGCATTCATCGCAACGACATTACCCGGCAATGTTTCTCCAAACTCAAACAAATGCAAACGGTCTTTATAAGCATTCATCGTTTTCAACACTTGCGCATTCCTGTCGGCAGGCATCTTGAGCCAGGCATCATATTCCACTTTCGATGCATACACTTCAGCATCAGGAAACACAACACTATCCCCTCTCATCATTCCACCGATGTGATCGCCATGGAAATGGGTGAGATACAAATGTTTAATATCGGAAGGGGTAACTCCCAAAGAAGCCAAGCCCGATAGCAAACGGCTATCCGGTGCTCCCATGCCCGTATCGAACAGGATTCGGATTCCACCCGTTTCCACCAGAAAAGCACTCATGGACGAAGGTATTCCGCCTTGTAGTTTCAAACTCTCTATTAGACTATCGTCAGCATCCGCGAAAAGCGTTCTTTCCATCAGGCGCTCTTTCGCATTATCCTGTATCCAGGTAACTTTCACTTCATCCAGTTGCAATGTCTTCAGGCCATCGCACACCACATTTACACTATCCATACTTACATCCTCATTTACTTGCTTTTTTGTGCCTCCGCCACAAGCTGATAACACGAATATTGCAGATGTAACAACCAGATACTTCCACGTTTTGTTTCTCATTAGCTTATAAATTTAGTTCATAAATAATAGACGACTCCATAATCAGGCCGATTCCGCGCAAGGATGCGTAAACCAGAAACGACTCCCGACTCCTACTTCCGATTCGGCGCCAATCGTGCCACCAAGGTGCTCCACAATACTCCGGCAGATGGACAACCCTAAGCCGGTGCCCTTGGAGAATGTGTTCAGTTTCACAAATCGGTCGAAAACCTGCCCCACCGCATCCGGTGCGATGCCGATACCCGTATCCGTAACCGAGAACTCTATTTCATTGGCACCCTCTTTAAAATGGTACTCCAGAGTGATCTGCCCCTTACTGGTGAATTTCAGAGCATTATTTATAAAGTTGGTGATAACCTGCATCAGACGTTTCTTATCCGTATAGATACGATAATCGGGCAGACCGGAAGCCAGCACAACCGGTACAGGCTTATCTTCCTTGATTTCATAACCACGCAATATATCTTCACAGAAGTCCCTGATATTCAAATATCCCATGTTGAAATCGAGTGTTCCCGCCTCTATCTTGGATAAATCCAGAATGTCGGATATCAATTGTAAGAGCAATTCCGTGTTCTCTTGCATGATTTCAATATAGCCTTGACGCTCTTCTTTATCCTCCTCCTCAACAAGCATACTTGCGAAACCAACTATGGAATTCAACGGAGTACGAATCTCATGACTCATGTTAGCCAGAAAGGCGGACTTCAAGCGATCCAGATTTTCGGCCTTATCCTTGGCTATTATCAATTCTTCTTCTATCTTTTTCTGATGGTCGATATCAACGCTGGTAATGACATGTGCCATCTGGCCGTCTATCCAGGGAAATGCCGCACTGAATACACGAAACCAACATTGATCGAACGGGCGTTGGTAGTCCCAAGAATAAACTTTAGTAGGTAGACCGTTTTCGTCGATCAGGTGTCTTTTAGGACAAAACTCACATTCGCCCGTTTTATCGGTATAAAGGGCCTGCCAGCACTTCTTTCCTTCAAAATGCTTAATGCCACCATACGGAGCTGCCATAGACGCATTGGCATACAACATATCATGAGAATCAAAAGAGTTCACATAAATGTCGACTCCCATATTGTTCATGATGCTACCCAGCGTATTGCTTGCCCGCACTTCCCGTTCTTTATACTCACGAACGGCTATTTCTTTGGAAAGCGACCCCAGCAATAGATGAATGGTTTGCAATTCCTCATCCGTGAAAGGAGTTGTATTCTCCCTATCCGCAAATCCTATAAAACCGATAATCTTTCCTTCACTATCTTCAAATTGACGGACCAGCAAGGAATCTGTTTTATGAAAATCAAGAACGTCAATATCGACTAAGGAATTGTCATCGTTTCTACTGGCATAAAAAGGACGGTTCTTGACCTTCATACGATCGGAATGTATTTTGGTCATTTCACTCATCTCAAAGCGAGGCTTCAGAGAATGGTCTTCATTTCCAATGGTTTCTTTCAGGAAGAAATAGCGAAAACCATCGGTCTGATAGACAAATCCTTTTTTAAACTTATAGAAAGTACAAATATCCGTCAATGATTCCGTGATTTTCTTTTCAATGGATTCACATCCATTTAAACGCTCTAAGAAATGAAGGAGAAATACACTTAAACTCTTGTTCTTTTCGATCATATTACTTTTTACACCTTAGGGTTAGAGACACTTAAAACAAAAATAAAATACATTTTCGAGTATCTTCAAGGCGCTAATATACAAACTTTTAAAAGAATAAAAAAGATTTTCTATGTACTTAACTATCACCTTTTTTCTTCTTTTCGAACAAAACAAGAAGCATAAAAGCTAATTTATTTTACAAGTTCATTTATTAAGAAATACAACTTTAAATGTTTAGATAAACTATAGCCAATCATTCATAATTTTCATAACGCGAACGCAACTTTGCCGAACGACTGGATGCTTGCTCCGTTTTATCCGCCGATTGCTTTTGTTGCGGTTCGCGGACCAATTTTGGTTTCGCCGGACGATTATGACGTTTGGGCTTTTCAGCAACAACCGTTGCTTGCTGAGTATTCTTCAAGGGTTCGGCAGGCTTTCTACTCTCCCGCCTCTTATTGTTCTGCTTGCTTTGTTGCTTCTCTGCCGGTGCTTTCGCTTGTACCTTTCGTGCAACATTGGCAACCGGAGTTGTTTTCGTCTCCTCCAAAGGCGGTAAATCATGTTTCCGTTGCTCCAGTTTGATACCTGTAAGTTTCTCTATCTCACGCAACATCGGCACTTCCTCACCCGAACAAAAGGCAATGGCACGTCCCTCACAACCTGCACGTCCCGTACGTCCGATACGATGGACATAGGTTTCCGGTACATCGGGCAAATCGTAGTTGAGAACCAAATCCAAACCTTTGATATCAATACCGCGTGCCGCAATATCCGTAGCGATAATTACATTGGAACGACCTTCCTTGAAATTACTCAATGCACGCTGGCGGGAATTTTGCGACTTATCTCCATGGATACTTTCACAAGTGATGCCACGACGTGATAAATAGCGCGCTATATTATCCGCCCCATGTTTGGTACGCGAAAATACAAGTACCTGGTTTCCGGCCTCTCCGAGTAATAGTTGTGCCAGCAGTTCCTTCTTCTGAGGCTTTTCCACACGATAGACGGACTGGCTGATGATTTCCACTACGCTGGATGCCGGAGTGACTTCCACCCTCGCCGGATTGCGCAATAAACTTTTAGCCAAGCGGTCAATACTATCAGGCATAGTAGCCGAAAAGAACAAGGTTTGCTTCTTGGGCGGGAGCTTAGGCAACAAGCGCTTTACATCATGGAAGAATCCCATATCGAGCATACGGTCAGCTTCATCAAGCACGAAGTGCCGCACATGGTCGAGGCGGATAAATCCTTGTGACATCAGATCGAGCAAACGACCGGGAGTAGCCGTCAGGATATCTGTTCCGGCACGCAATTCATCGGTTTGCGACTTCTGCTTTACCCCACCGAAAATAACGGTATGGCGCAACGTGGTATATCGTGTATAGTCTGCCAGCGATTCATCAATCTGAATTGCCAACTCACGCGTTGGAGTAAGGATAAGAGCACGAATCTTACGTGGAGCACCTTTCTGCTGAGATGTGGGGTCGGCAAGCAATTGTTCTATGATAGGTATGGCAAATGCCGCCGTTTTACCGGTTCCGGTTTGAGCCAGTCCTAATAGATCACGCCCAGTCAGGGCTTCCGGTATGGCTTGTTCTTGTATAAGAGTAGGAGTAGAATAGTTTTTTTCAAGGAGCGCACGGCACACCGGCTCCGAAATATTCATCTGTTTAAATGTCATCATTTCTTTTAATTAGGGCACAAAGGTAGGCTTTTATAAGAAATAATCATTATATTTGCATGAAAAGTAGTTTTTAATTAACTACAAAGAACAGATATTCAAACTATTATATCGCATGAAAATACATCATATCGCCATCTGGACTTTTCGCCTGGAAGAATTGAGAGAGTTTTATATCCGCTACTTTAACGGAACAAGCAATGAAAAATACATCAATCCGAAAAAGGGTTTCGAGTCCTATTTCATTTATTTTGATGATGGCGCGGCATTAGAATTAATGAGCCGCACAGATGTGCAAAACACTCCGATAGAAGAGAACAAGTTGGGACTCACGCACTTTGCTCTCTCTTTCCAAAGCAAAGAAGACGTTCTCCGCACTACTGAACAACTCCGTAGCGATGGGTATACCATAGCCGGCGAACCGCGGACTTCGGGCGATGGATATTTCGAAAGCGTCATACTCGATCCGGATGGCAATCGAGTGGAATGTGTATACAGGAAGGAAGAAACCGGTAATGAACCGGATGCTCCGATTGAAACGGAACGGCTACTATTACGCCCCTTCCGGGAAAGTGATGCGGAAGCCTTCTTTAAATGCTGCCAAAACCCAAATATAGGAAACAATGCCGGCTGGAAACCTCATGATTCCTTAGAAGAATCACAAGAAATCCTTCGTTCCGTATTTATATCCCAGTCCGGGATATGGGCTATCATCCTAAAAGAAGACAGACGTTTGATCGGTTCAGTCGGTATCATCCCAGATCCCAAGCGTGAAAACCCTCAAGCACGCATGCTGGGATACTGGCTCGATGAATCCCATTGGGGAAAGGGCTACATGACGGAAGCGGTGCAATCTGTTCTCGATTACGGATTCAACACCCTCCAACTAAGCCTCATCACCGCAAATTGCTATCCTCATAACGAGCGCTCACAACAGGTTTTGAAACGCCACGGTTTTATTTATGAAGGCACTCTCCATCAGGCCGAGTTAACCTACGATGGACATTTATACGACCACCAATGTTACTATCTGGCTAAGCCGTGAATTGCGAAAAATCAGTATATAAAATAAAAAAATAAGATTTACATTAAAATAGTCTTTTTTTAAGATGAACAGAATCTGCTATTCGGACATAAAACGAGTTAATTCTCACATTTTTATTTATTTGTGCAAGAATTAAAAATATTCATGTACATTTGCAAAATGAGTTATTCTTCAGCTATGAAAAAACGCTATCAGCTACTGAAAAGAGTTTCGATTATTCTGATCTTCTTTGTCCTATTTACAAAGATGCATGCGGTAGAACCCCAGTACGCTGAACCCCAAGATATTCAGAAAACAGAAACCAATATTGAAGTTGAAGAACATCCACAAGATTATATTGTAATCAAGATACCTTTCCAAGCCAAGTACAAGCCTCTTTTTATTTGTATCATTGTTCTGGCTCTCTCTTTCATTTGCTTTTTCATCATCTATCCGCTACTTCTCTATGTCAGAGAGTCTAAAAGAAAGCGCACTGCCCAAAGGGAACTAACCAGGGAAAAGGAATTATTATCGCTATCACTCGAAAAGAGCAACATCTACGCCTGGAAATACATAGAAAAAACAAATGCTTTCATCTGTGATAAAGAATTCTTTGAGCATCTGGATATGCCTTTCCGTGCCTTTACCCTACAAGAAATGGCCGAAGCGATACATCCGGAAGATAGAGTGGATGTGTTGAACACGTTTTATCATGTGAAAAACCAACCGGATTCCAAAACGCACACCCAATGCCGGTGCAACTTTAATGGTAAAGGGTATATCTGGTATGAACTCCGTTATGTCAATCCCACGGAGGCAATGGCGGAAACGGCCTCCATTATAGGCTTAATCACCAATGTGCAACACTTCAAGGACAAAGAAGAGGAACTCATGAGAGCAAAAGACCTGGCGATAGAGGCAGAACTGAAACAATCTTTCCTCGCCAATATGAGCCATGAAATACGTACTCCACTGAATGCAATTGTGGGGTTCTCCAACTTACTTGTCAGCGAAGACGACCTCCCCGATGAAGAGAAAGCTGACTTCATCAATACGATCAATACGAATTGCGAATTGCTTCTGAAACTCATCAATGATATACTGGAGCTCTCCCGTATCGAATCGGGCAACATGACTTTCTCCTATTCAACGTGTAATCTGAATAATTGGGTGGATAGTATGTATTTGACACATTCCTTATTGATACCCAAGGAAATAGAGTTCATCAAAGAAGTACCCGATGCCGCATTCTTCATCAATACGGACGTGAACCGCCTCAGCCAGATAATGACTAATTTCCTGAATAATGCCACTAAGTTTACCAAATCAGGATACATCAAACTGGGCTATGAAATTGATTTTTCAACATACGAAGTCTCCATTTACGTAGAAGATACCGGCAAAGGTATTCCGAAAGAAGAGCAACGAATGATATTCGAACGCTTCTACAAACAAGATGAATTTGTTCAAGGCACGGGTCTGGGACTTTCTATCAGCATGGTAATTGCGGAAAAACTCGGTGGGAAGATTAGTGTGGCCTCAGAGATTGGAAAAGGAAGCCGGTTCACTTTCCTCCTACCCTACCATAATGAAAGCGAGGAATTCTTTTCTGCCGGATAACCTCACAGATACCCAAAGAATGTAGTATCTTTGCACCATTATGTTGCACCGTTTTACTACTTCAATCAGCGATATTCCACTTCCGGAAAGGTTTACTTACCCTTTCTGTTATACTCCTCATCCATTGTGTGTAATGGCGGCGGAAGAGGTACAACACTACCTCAGCAAGCAAAGCGAGTGGCAAGAGGAATTAAGCCAGGGGAAAATGTTCGGAGTGCTGATTGTGCAAACCGAAGATGGAAGCATAGGTTATTTAACCGCCTTTTCGGGCATATTAGCCGGAAAGAATATACATCCGTATTTTGTACCTCCCGTGTACGATTTATTGCAACCTCAAGGCTTCTTCAAAATAGAAGAAGAAAACATATCCGCTATCAACCGTCGTATCCGCCGGTTGGAAGAGGATAAGAAATATATTGACCTACGATCAAATCTTACCCAAACCATCCAATCTGCACAAGATGCATTGTCAATTGCCAAGATACAATTGAAAGAAGCAAAAGATAAAAGAGAATTGCTCAGAAAAACAGGTCAGCTTAATGCAAAGGAAGAAGCAGAGCTGATACGAGAGAGCCAGTTCCAGAAGGCAGAATATAAGCGGCTGGAACGTTCCTGGAAAGATAAGATAGCCTCCTTGCAGGTAGAAGCTGGTAATTGGGAAAAACAAATACAGGAGCTGAAAGCAGAACGTAAAGTCCGCTCTGCCGCCTTGCAACAACAACTATTCGAACAATTCAGAATGTTGAACTACCGGGGAGAAGCGATAACTTTATGCGACATATTCGAGCAAACCGTACATAAGACTCCTCCCGCCGGTGCAGGTGAATGTGCCGCTCCTAAAATGTTACAACAAGCTTATCTGCATCATTGGAAACCGATAGCCATGGCCGAATTCTGGTGGGGTAATTCTCCCAAAAACGAAGTACGGTATCACGGTTATTACTATCCAGCCTGTAAGGGCAAATGCGAACCAATTCTCCGGCACATGTTGCTGGGATTGGAGGTAGAAGCAAATCCTATGCAACAGGAGGCGGAACGAGGCAATGAAAAATTGAATATAGTTTATGAAGACCAATGGCTACTGATTATTAATAAGCCTGCCGGAATGCTTTCAGTACCCGGAAAAGAAAGACAAACATCCATATACGACCTGGCAAGAGAAGCTTATCCGGAAGCAGATGGTCCCATGATCGTACATAGGCTGGATATGGCTACATCGGGACTTTTAATCATTGCCAAAGATAAGAAGACGCACCAACACTTACAGGCACAATTCAAGAATCGTAGTATCCAAAAGAAGTACATAGCCTTGCTCGATGGCATCGTCCCGGAAGATGAGGGCACTATTGAACTATCGCTTTGCCCCAATCCATTGGACCGCCCCCGGCAAATGGTAGACACACAATACGGCAAGCCTGCCATCACTTATTATCAGGTTCTCGAACGTACAGATAAATATACACGTATAGCCTTTTATCCCCATACCGGACGTACTCACCAACTTCGCGTACATGCGGCACATCCGTCAGGACTGCATTGCCCTATCATAGGCGACGAGCTTTATGGAAAGAAAGACAAAAGGCTCTATCTGCACGCTGAATCCATAGAGTTCACCCATCCCGTCAACGGGCAGTCCATGTGTATTACGAAAAAAGCAGACTTCTGATTATTGCTTTTTCCAAAAGCTCGGATAGAGGAAAAGTTGACGAGTTAACTTCCTTTCTGTATGGAAAGGAAGAGTCAAAAAGCCTATATAAACCAACAAATAACTTAGGAAATGGGCTTATCCTCATAAGCAGCATGTAGATTTTAATCCCTATTTTTGCAAACGGATAAATCGATCCGATCAAGACACTATTAACTCAATTAATGATAAAGACCATGAAATTCGTAACTTTAGTATGTAGTTTGCTTTTCTGCCTGCCATCTTTTGCACAAGAGAAATTCCCCGATGGTACTCTTATTCCCGACTGGTTCAGACAGAACGAAATTGTAAATATCGAAACCCTTGGCGGTAAATATAAGATTACTGATCATGGTGTGGTGAATGACAGCACCTTACTTCAAACAGAGAAAATTCAGGCGGTTATCGACCAGGCATCATCCAAAGGTGGCGGTGTGATCATCATCCCGAAAGGTACCTATCTGAGCGGTGCACTCTTTTTCAAGCCCAAAACACACCTTTACCTGGAAGAAGGAGCTGTTTTGAAAGGTAGCGATGATATCAGCAACTTCCCTATAATCAACACCCGCATCGAGGGGCAATCACTTAAATACTTTGCCGCACTGGTTAATGCCGACAAAGTAGATGGTTTCACCATTTCCGGTAAGGGAACCATCAATGGCAACGGATTACGCTATTGGAAATCTTTCTGGTTGCGCCGCACCGTTATTCCGAAATGCACGAATATGGATGAGTTGCGTCCGCGCCTGGTGCACATTTCCAATAGCAATGATGTACAGCTTTCCGGTGTACGCCTCATCAACTCTCCTTTCTGGACGACACACATTTACAAATGTAACAATGTGAAGCTATTAGGCCTATATATTTTCTCTCCGGCTGCTCCTGTTAAGGCACCCAGCACGGATGCCATAGATATTGATGTATGCAATAATGTGTTGGTTAAGAACTGCTACCTTTCTGTAAACGATGATGCTATTGCTCTTAAAGGTGGAAAAGGCCCCTGGGCTGATAAGGATTCTAACAACGGAAGTAACACTAATATTATTATAGAAGATTGTACGTACGGTTTCTGCCATAGTGCACTGACTTGCGGTAGCGAGTCTATCCATAACCGCAATATTATTCTCCGTCGTTGTACCATCAATCAGGCAAGCCGTCTGTTGTGGTTGAAGATGCGTGCCGATACTCCCCAAAATTATGAATATATCCTTGTGGAGGATATTAAAGGAAATGCCAAAAGCTTCCTATATATCAAGCCGTGGACTCAGTTCTTTGATCTGAAAGACCGTAAAGATATTCCGATGTCTTACTCGGATCATGTAACAATGCGTAATATAGACTTTGAATGTGACGTGTTTTTCAACGTAAGTGCATCCGAGCAGTACAAACTGGCGAATTTCAAATTTGAAAATCTGAATATTAAAGCGAAAGATGGTGAGTATGACAAGTCGATCATTCCGTCATCTGAATGGAATAATGTGAAGGTAAATCAATAAGGATACACGGACGACGCGGACTAAACGGACGAACACGGATTTTCTTAATTCATAATAAGAAGTCCGTGTTCGTCCGTTTAGTCCGTGTCGTCCGCGTATCTATTCTTCAAAGCTACGTAGCAACTTTATCTCGTCCGCCCATAAACTCTCATCCGGCGTTTCAAGAATAACAGGCATATCATTAAACCGTTCATCTTTCATAAAACGCTTAAAGAAGTCTATGCCTAACAAGCCTTTCCCTATGCTGTCATGGCGGTCTACATGGCTACCCAATTCTTTCTTAGTATCATTCAGGTGGATACCCCGCAAATAGTTAAATCCAACTACTTCATCAAACTCCTGAAACACTTTATCATATTCCTTTACGATATCGTATCCTGCCGAGTAAGTATGACAAGTATCCAAGCATACACCTACACGGGATTTATCATCTACACGATCAATGATATGCTTTAGTTGCCAAAACTCATTACCAACATTACTTCCTTGTCCGGCTGTATTCTCAATAACAGCAGTCACTCCTTTCGTTTTACTTAATGTGATATTGATAGATTCTGCCACCTTATCCAGACATTCCTCTATTGAAATTTTATTCAGATGACTGCCCGGATGGAAATTCAGAAGCTTCAGACCTAATTGCTCACAACGTTGCATTTCATCCAGAAATGCGGCACGGCTTTTCTCCAGTCCTTCTTCTTCAGGATGTCCCAGATTGATTAAATAGCTATCATGAGGCAGGATATAACGGGCATCAAAAGAGTATTTCTCACAATTGTCTTTAAATCCGCGAATACTTTCTTCGACCAGAGGTTTGGCCACCCATTGCCGTTGGTTCTTTGTAAACAAAGCAAATGCATTCGCACCTATCTCATGCGCATTAACAGGAGCTATCTCAACTCCCCCACTCGCACTTACGTGCGCTCCTATATATTTCTTCATATTCTGTTTTTCTTTAGTGAATGATTAAAAACGGAAGCAAGATAGAGAAAAATCCGAAGGCAGCAAAGAAGAAAATGCTTACCTTTACAAATTCGTATTTAAAAAGAATAAAAAATGAACGACAAAGGAAATATTATCATCTACCAGACTAAGGATGGACAAACTTTGATAGATGTGAGACTGGAAAATGAAACGGTATGGATTAATCGCCAACAAATGGCTGAACTGTTTGACCGTGATGTAAAAACTATTGGCAAGCATATCACTAATGCACTAAAGGAAGAACTAAAAGAAATTCCAGTTGTCGCAAAATTTGCGACAACTGCTACCGATGGAAAAACTTATCAGGTAGAATATTACAATCTCGAAATGATAACTTCTATTGGCTACCGCGTAAAATCACAACAAGGTATCCAGTTTCGTATTTGGGCTAATAAAGTTCTGAAAGAATACCTAATCAAAGGTTATGTTATTAATGAACAGGCTAAAGCACAACAATTAGCTGATTTGAAGAATACCGTAAGATTACTATCCAATGTAATCGAACACAAAGAATTAACCTTGAATGAAGCCAATGGGTTATTACATGTTATTACCGATTACACATACGGCTTAGATACTTTGGATAAGTATGACTATCAGAGATTAGAAGTAGAAGCAACTACACGAACCACCTCTTTCCGGGCTACATACGAAGAGGCAATGGTGGCAATACACATTCTGCAAAAGAAATTTGGAAGTAGTGGCTTATTCGGAAATGAAAAAGACCAATCATTCCATAGCTCCATCAATACTATCTATCAGACATTTGATGGAAAAGAACTTTATCCCAGCATTGAAGAAAAAGCGGCCATGCTTTTCTATTTAGTTGTAAAAAACCATTCATTTAGCGATGGAAACAAACGTATTGCTGCTTTTCTCTTCCTATGGTTTCTCGAGAAAAACAGAATTTTATATAAACTTGATGGTTCCCGGTTAATAAGCAACAACACATTAGTCGCCCTTACATTAATGATTGCAGAAAGCAGAACAGAAGAAAAAGATATAATGGTAAAGGTCGTGATAAACCTTATCAATCAGAATAATTAAGTGAATAAACTTTGAGCAGTCATAATAGATAATATATGGCTGCCCAAAGTTTTAAGGAGTTTCTATAATGCACAAGTCCCCTCCCCCGCATAATCCTTTCCCGTCTTTCCATTATATTCAGGATGCCTTTCCAGCCACTTCACGGCATAGGAACAGGTTGCCACAGGCACCAGTTCATTAGCCAATGCATAATCATAGGCAGCCTTTACTAAAGCAGAGGCAATTCCCCTACCACCTATTTCACCGGGTACAATCGTGTGGCGCACATCCAAAGCACCGTCAGCTACATGATACATCAGGCGGGCAGTCTCTCCATCGACTACGGTCTGAAAAACTTTTTTCTCCGGAAAATGTTCTATATTCATAATCTGTTTCATTTATTGGGTTAATATACAATTTTAATAATAAGCCTCTCTTATATTTAATAACAGATTTCAGTAACTTTGTATCGAACAATTCTAAAAAAAATCTTATGGACAATCATCTTCTCTCACATGCCATCGCTATTGCCACCGAAGCCCACAAAGGACAAAAAGACAAATACGGACAGGAATATCTGCATCATCCCATCCGCGTAATGAATATGGGACGGAATCTGAAAGAAAGGATTGTCGGTATTCTACACGACGTTGTAGAAGATACGGAATGGACATTCGAAGACCTGAAAAAGGAAGGATTCTCTGCCGAAATCATTGAAGCCGTGCGGTGTGTCACAAAGACCTCCGATGAGGAAGATTACGAAGAATACGTCGAAAGATGTGCCTCCAATCCCATAGCCGTTGCCGTTAAGATTCACGACCTGACGGATAATATGGATGTGCGCCGCATGCCCTGCATCGGAGAAAAAGAAGTCACCAGACTCAGGAAATATCTGAAAGCCTACCATCGCCTGATGCCCCTATATATGAATCATTGATCATTGTGCATGTTTATTTTTCATGAAATTACTACCTTTGCGGCATGAAATTGGAACTAAAAGAAAATCAAGGAGTACCCTCGTCCCTGCTTTGGACGCTGGCCATCATCTCAGGCGTAACGGTAGCCAACATATACTACAACCAACCACTACTGAACCGTATCAGCCGTGACCTGAACATCAGTGAGTTCACCGCCAATCTGATAGCCATGTGCTCGCAGATAGGATATGCCATCGGACTATTGTTCATCATTCCGCTGGGCGATTTATACCGCAGAAGAAATATTATCCTCGTAAATATTTCCATTCTGGTAGTCTCACTGCTCACCATTGCTTTAGCTCCCAATATCCACCTGATACTGTTCGCTTCTCTGCTGACGGGTGCCTGTTCGGTTATACCCCAGATATTCATGCCCCTTGCAGCACAATATTCCACTCCCGAAACCAAAGGAAAGAATGTAGGTATTATTCTTTCGGGACTACTGACGGGTATTCTTGCTTCGCGCGTAGTGAGCGGCATTGTAGGCGAATACATGGGATGGCGGTTTATCTACTTTATTGCCGCGGGATTGATGGTCGTTTGTTTGCTTATCATAATAAGGATACTCCCGGACCTTCCTTCCAATTATCAGGGAAGTTATGCCGGACTGATGAAATCCTTGTTTTCCATCGTCAAGAAGTATCCCCAACTCCGCATAGCTTCGTTGCGTGCAGGTTTCTCGTTCGGATCGTTCCTTGCCATGTGGAGTTGTCTGGCTTTCAAGATGGAGCAGGCGCCTTTCTTTGCGGGAAACAATATCATAGGAATGTTGGGTCTTTGCGGCATAGCCGGGGCACTGACCGCTTCTTCCATCGGAAGATTCATCAATACGGTCGGGGTGAAACGGCTTACTTATATAGGATGTTCGCTGATAATCAGCGCATGGATAGTGCTCTATGCGGGACAATATAGTTATGCAGGTATCATAGCCGGTATTCTGTTGATAGATATAGGGATGCAATGCATCCAGCTCAGTAATCAGACAAGTGCGTTTGCCCTTTGTCCGCAGGCATCCAATCGCATCAATACTATTTTCATGACTACCTATTTCATTGGCGGTTCCACCGGAACTTTCCTTGCCGGAACCTTCTGGCAATGGTTCGGCTGGACGGGAGTGGTGGGAACAGGTATCTTGCTGACAAGTTGTTCGCTGCTCATCAATATATTCGCTAAGAAATAACCTCCTTCAGTATTTCCCAGCCGGATGCCTTGAGATCTACGCATCCGTTCTTCTTAAAGACGGTACCCTCTTTTTCCAGCAACTCCCGTTGTTCGGGCCAGAAAGGGGCCAGTCGTCCCTGACTATTCACTACCCGGTGGCAAGGCAGATTTTGTTCCTCAGGTGCGTTATGCATGGCCTGCCCCACCATACGTGAACACTGGGGCTTACCTATAAGATAAGCAATCTGTCCATACGTCAGCACCCGTCCCGGAGGGATGGAGGCGACAACGCTATATACTTCTTCTCCAAAGGATGTTTTATCCATAACCTATATTACTTTGCAATACAATACTTATCAGTCGGAAATAGGATGCCTATAATGAAGATTTTCTCAACGTAAAGAGAAAGTATTCTCAATACGATGAGAAGAACTTCTCAATACGATGAGAATAAATACTCATCATAGTGAGAAAAGATTCTCAATATAGTGAGAATAACTAAGAATCATAATCTACTGATATTGAGCACATAGTCTTCTTACATAGGTTGACTACTTTTAATCTTATCCCCCCCAATGAATTGACTTGTAAAACTCGCTCTCCCTAAAAAGCATAGACCATTATCGGGCAATCATAAATTCCTGTACGAAAGAACAGAAATTAATTATAAGTAGCAAATTTCGGAATAATGTTTTTCAACTTGGTAGCAGAATTTGTCTTTCTCATACCAATTGCCTACCTTTGAGGTGATTCAAGAACAACTAAATCTACACGAATGATAAACATCGTCCCTATTTTAAAGAACAAAAAGGAGTTCCTCGAACTACTGCTACTTGCCGACGAACAAGAGTCCATGATAGATCTCTACCTGGAACGGGGAGAAATGTACGCTCTCTACGACGGCGACTTAAAGGCAGCGTGTGTGATAACAGATGAAGGAAACGGAGTCTATGAAATCAAGAACATCGCCACTTATCCCCACTACCAACGAAAAGGATATGGAAAACGGCTGATAGAATTTCTATTAGAGCACTACAAAGATCGTTATCATACGCTATTGGTAGGTACAGCAGAAGATACGTACACAGAGGATTTCTACAAACAATGCGGATTTACCTACTCGCACCGCATACCCAACTTTTTTACTGACAACTACGATCATCCCATGTATGAAGATGGAAAGCTTCTGAAAGATATGGTTTATCTCAAAATTAGCAAGAATGGATAATTCTTCTTCCGCTGGTTTCGCCTACCTTTGCGCCAAAACCTGACAGATGAAGGAAGAAACGACATACGGACATCAGGAATTAATCAACCAGGCTATTGATTATATTCATACCCATTTGCACCAGACATTATCTTCGGAAATGCTGGCAATGGAGATGAACATGTCCGTATATCACTTTCACCGGCTTTTCAAGTCATATCTGCAAGAGACTATCTCGGCCTATATCACCCGCCAAAGGATGGAAAGGGCTGTGATGTACCTGCAAACACGTGATCTATCCCTTCAGGAACTATCCGAAAAGGTAGGATACGACACACCGCAATCTTTCTCCAAAGCATTCAAACGGTATTTCGGTTTCTCACCGATAGCATTCAGAAATACATTGTCGCTCGTCACTACAGAAACAACTATGACAGAGGATATTTCTTTAATCGGATTGCAAGAACCGGAAGTACTGCTCTTCCCTACCATGCATGTGGCATACATCCGTATTATCGGTCCGTATGGAGAGGAGGAAAGTTACGAACGCGGTTGGGGAAGTCTTTGCGATTTCCTGAAAGAACATACATTACAATCGTCCGCTACCCGCTGGTTCGGCATCAGTTTCGACGATCCCACGGTTACGCAAAAGAAGCGATGCCGTTTCTATGCCTGCGCTTCCGTATCACAAAAGATAAAACCGTCGGGAGCCATCGGTAGTTTAACGATAGAGAATGGATCGTATGTAGTTTATACCTATCGGGGTAGTTATAAAGGATTGCTTCGAGCTTACACTCATATTTATTCAAAAGAGAAAGAAAGATTGCGAAATGCACTTTCTTTTGAAGAGTACGTCACGTGGTCGAAAGATCCATCGGAACAAATCACCAAAATCTATATACCCATTCGTCTAAATCAATAAAAGTATGGCATTCATCACACTGACCCCTGAGAACGTAATGAGCGAACACCTATGTTGCGCCATTGCAGACAAAAAACACCAGACCGGCGTAAACGATAAACGCAACTGGCTGGCAGAGCGTATCAAAGAAGGACACGTCTTCCGCAAACTGGATGCGCAGGGAAAGGTGTTCATCGAGTATGCCCCGCTGGAAAAAGCCTGGGTTCCCGTAACTGGTGATAATTATTTCTATATTTATTGCCTGTGGGTATCCGGCAATTACAAAGGAAAAGGATACGGAAAGGAATTGTTGCAATCGTGCATCGACGATGCAAAAGCGCAAGGAAAATCCGGCATCTGCCTCCTTTCTTCCAAAAAGAAGAAACCTTTCTTATCAGAAAAAAAGTTCATGTTGAAATATGGCTTCAAAGTAGTGGATACCATCAATGACGAATATGAATTATTAGCTCTTTCCTTTGACGGCACCCAACCGCAATTCACATCAAATGTGCGGAAACAGAGCATTGAAGGCAAAGAACTGACCATCTATTACGGTGTGCAATGTCCCTATATTCCCAATTGCATCGAACAGATATACAATTATTGCGAGAACAACCAAATACCTCTCCGGTTGGTAGAGATAGATACTTTGGAGAAAGCTAAACAACTGCCTTGTATCTTTAATAATTGGGCTGTATTCTATAACGGAAAGTTCGAAACTGTACACCTGTTGAATGAAGGTTTACTGAAAAAATTGCTGCAATTAAAATAAGAATGTATATTTGTACAAACTCTAATTTAAGAAGATTATGGAAATGAAATTTTGCCAAAGTTGCGGAATGCCGCTCACATCCGATGAAGTATGCGGAACAAATGCTGACGGTAGCCTCAGCGCAGATTATTGTACTTACTGCTATCAGCAAGGTAAATTCGCACAAGACTGCACCATGGATGAAATGATAGAACATTGTGCCCAGTTTGTAGAAGAATTCAATAAAGACTCGGAACAGAAAGTTACTAAAGAAGAAGCTATTGCGATGATGAAGCAAGAGTTTCCGAAGCTGAAACGCTGGCAAAAAAACTGATATAACCATCTTTCGCTATACAGGTATTATCCGTTATGAAAGAACTAATAAGCATGTCCAATGAAGAGTTATGGGAACTCTTCCCCATCATCCTGACCGAACATCAGAAAGATTGGGAAAGATTATATAAACTGGAAGAACAGCAACTCCGTGCCATTGTCGGAAAAGACATTGTCCGCATCCGACATATAGGAAGCACGGCAGTTAAAGATTTGATAGCTAAACCCACAATAGACATTTTATTAGAGATCGACGGAAAAACTAACATCGAAGAATTAATCGTAAAGATTCAAAGTACAGGTTATATCTATACACATCAACCGGAGAACCCTGCACCTCACATGATGTTCATGAAAGGATATACCCCTCAGGGATTCAGGGGGCAAGCCTATCATCTACATGTGCGCTATGCAGGTGACTGGGATGAGCCGATCTTTTGCCACTATCTTCAATCTCATCCGGCTCTTGCTCATGAGTATGGAGAGTTAAAACTGAAATTAAAACAGGTTTATGAGCATGACAGAGATGCTTATACAAAAGGAAAAACTGAGTTTATCAGACAGGTTGTCCGACTAGCCCGAGAAAAATAATATGTCCCGCATCGAACAGGAAAAACAAACCGTGGAACAAATGATCCGCCTCTACTGCCGGAAGAAAGAGGGGAACGAAACTTTGTGCCCGCAATGCAGGGAAGTGTTGGAATATGCACATGCACGGTTGTCACGTTGCCCGTTCGGAGAAAAGAAAGGTACTTGCCGACTCTGTACCATACATTGTTACAAACCGGAGATGCGGGAACAGATGAGAGAAATCATGAGATGGGCAGGACCAAGAATGTTGTTGTATCATCCGGTAGCGGCTATCCGACATTTATGGCAGGAATATATCAGGAAGAAATAAAGAATACATCACAAATTACACGGATATTCACAGATTTAATAATGAAGCTTCAGCAAAGCTCTTCTTCTTAATCTGTGAATATCCGTGTAATTTATAATGAAAGAATTTTAATTGAAATAATATAAGAACACCGCAATACCGTCAAGTGCCTTCTTCGGTTGGTCTTTTATCTCAATCGTAAATTTAATCTCAGCCTTTGCCACACCGCGCAAGTTTGTCAATGAGTGCAGTTTCGCAACCAAACGAATACTTTGTCCCGACAATACCGCCTGACCGAACTTCATCTGATCCATACCATAATTAACCATCATCTTCAGGTTGTTCACCTCAATAATTTGGTTCCACAAATACGGCAACATAGACAAAGTGAGATAACCATGCGCAATAGTAGTCTTGAAATGACTCTCTGTTTTAGCACGTTCCGTATCTACATGTATCCACTGATGATCTAACGTAGCATCAGCAAACAGATTGATACGTTCCTGCGAAAGTTCCACATAATCGGAAACACCAATTTGCTGGCCTACCAGCTTTTCAAAATCCTCATACGAGTTGATAATTACTTTTTCCATTATTCTCTTTTTATATTTAATAGTTTCTACGGTTGATAATCCCAACCATAATCATTATGATAAATCATTAGTTTACTCATGCCTCCGTCAATCGTAATATTCTCCCCGTTGATAAAGGAATTCCGTTCGTCACAAAGGAAAAGCACTGCACGGGCTATATCAGTCGGTTCTCCTACCCTTTGCGAGGGATGCTGCATGATATCTCCTTCCGTATATGCCGGCACATAATCCTCTTCATGATAGCTTCCCGTATCAATCCAACCGGGAGCGATAGAATTTACGCGGGCAATTCCCGAAAGACTGACTGCAAGTGCATGAGTCAGAGCCGTTATTCCACCTTTGGCTGCCGTATAACTTTCCGTATTGGCCTGCGACTGAAAAGCACGGGTAGAAGAAATATTCACAATAGCACCTGCACCACTGAAATAGTCTTTAAACGACAAAGCCAGGAAATAAGGAGCCGCTACTCCCACACGTTGCACATACAGGAAGTCTTCATACGAACAGTTACTCAATATACCTCCATTTGTCAGGCAAGCATTATTTATCAGACAGTCAATCTGATCTTCTATGGATAAGACAAAGTCTACAAAATCCCGCAGCGTCTGTTCCTCGGCAATATCTCCGACAAAGCCTGTAACCGAAAGCCCTCTTTCCGACATCTTTCCTTCCGCCAGTTCCACCGCCTCGGGTGTCTTATCAATGAAATACACCGTATATCCCGATTCTGCAAACATCTCAACAATGCAACGACCGATACCGGCGGCTCCACCTGTTACTACACATACTTTATTCATACGCTCTTTATTTTAAGTATGATGAACAAAACCCCGATAACGAAGGTTATTATTCGATTCATGGTTGTTTACTTTTAAATCGTGAAAACAGGTAACAAATATACTCCATATTCCAGCAAGTTACAAAAAGTCAAGTACCCTTTTTCTCATTCGGAAAGGTTTTCTTACTTTTGTAACAAACATTGTGAAACATGAAACTGAAAGATAAATTCACAGAACTGATGCATAATCAGGCTTTGAAGCGAAAACTATATGTCATCATATTCGAAGCTGATACACCTGCAGGGAAGCTATTCGACGTTACCCTGATCTGGTGCATATTGCTTAGCGTGGGACTTGTTATCCTGGAAAGCCTGCAAGGATTGCCGGTATGGCTGAAAACTCCATTCATTGTTATGGAGTATTTACTGACCGCTTTCTTTACTTTCGAATATATCACCCGGTTGTATTGTTCGCCCAAACCTTCCAAATACGCTTTCAGTGCTTTCGGCATCATCGACTTGCTGGCTACACTGCCGCTTTATCTCGCTTTCCTGTTTCCCGGGGCACGCTATCTGCTTATTATACGGGCATTCCGCCTGATACGGATATTCCGCGTTTTCAAGTTATTCAACTTCTGGATGGAAGGGCAAATGCTGCTGACGGCACTACGCGACAGTAGCAAAAAAATCGCAGTTTTCTTTATGTTTGTGGTTATTCTGGTGATATCTATCGGAACATTGATGTACATGGTTGAAGGAGGAAAACCCAATACGCAGTTCAGCAATATTCCCAACAGTATCTATTGGGCTTGCGTCACGCTTACCACCGTAGGTTACGGAGATATAACTCCTGTCACCGCCCTGGGGAAATTCCTTTCGGGTTGTGTCATGCTGATAGGTTACACTATTATTGCAGTACCCACCGGCATAGTTTCCGTATCATTGATGAAAAGACATGAAAAGAATGTAGCAAGAGAGTGCCCCAATTGTCACAGGCGAGGACACGAAGAAAGTGCACAGTTCTGCAAGTATTGCGGATCATCACTTGATAAAGCCCCTAAAGAATAGAAAGACTTTCAGACTAAATCATATCGGCAAATAATAACGCATAGAAATATATAAAATGGAACAAAGTTTTGTTACTCAAAAAGAATTTACCCTACGTCCCCGTGCACGTGGTTTTCACCTGATAACGGATGAAATAATACGTAACCTGCCGCGTCTGCCGCAAGCCGGACTTTTACATCTGTTCATCAAGCATACCTCTGCCGGGCTTAGCATCAATGAAAATGCTGATCCGGATGTCCAGACTGACATGGAAGCCATCTTCAACCACCTGGTAAAAGAACGGGAACCCTACTATATGCATACCTGTGAAGGAGATGATGACATGCCCGCCCATGCAAAATCGACCCTGACTGGTAATAGTCTCAGCATACCTATCACTGACGGTAGACTGAATATGGGCATCTGGCAAGGTATATACCTCTGTGAATTCCGCAATCGTGGCGGTGGAAGAAAAATAGTAGCAACCGTCATCGGACAATAGAATATATGAAAACAAACAATCTTCCTACAAATATCTTCGTCGCCACGGAGAAAGATTATCCCGAACTCTCTGAGCTTTGGGAAGCATCCGTACGCAGTACGCATCACTTTCTGAGTGAAGAAGATATTCAGTACTACAAACCTCTGGTACAGAACGTTTATTTCCCCGCAGTGCAACTCTATATTATAAAGAATAAAGACAACCGCATCAGTGGCTTTCTGGGACTAAGCGATGATTTAATAGAAATGCTGTTTATCCACCCCGACGAACAGGGAAAAGGATATGGCAAGACATTATTAGAGTTTGCCGTAAACGAACGAGGTTTCCGCAAAGTGGATGTCAACGAACAAAATAAACAGGCTTTCCGCTTCTACCGTAACAGAGGCTTTGAAGTAATAAGCCGGGATGAAACAGATGCGCAAGGTAAGCCCTTTCCCATCCTGCACATGCAATTAACAAACTACTAATACAGTAACTATGAAACGAGCCATTATTATAGGAGCCACCTCCGGCATAGGAGAAGAAGTTGCCAAACTGCTAATTCAGCAAGGTTGGCACATCGGTATTGCCGGAAGACGGAAAGAAGCATTGGAGAAACTGCAAGCCACCGCCCCGGGACAAATCGAAATTCAACGTCTGGACGTAACAGATTCGGATGCCCCCACCCTGCTGGAAACACTCATCCGGAAGTTAGGTGGCATAGATTTATTCTTCCTCAGCTCCGGCATAGGTAGCCAGAACCCGGACCTGAAACCGGAAATAGAACTTAATACCGCCCGTACCAACGTAGAAGGATTCACCCGTATGGTAACCGCCGCCTTCAATCACTTCAAAACCCAAGGAGGTGGGCACATCGCTGTCATCAGTTCCATCGCAGGCACCAAAGGATTGGGCATCGCCCCGGCCTATTCTGCAACAAAACGTTTCCAGAATACTTACATCGAAGCCTTGGCACAACTCTCCCGGATGCAACACTTGAATATCCATTTCACAGACATACGCCCGGGTTTCGTCGCCACCGACTTACTGAAAAGTGGTAAGTTCCCTATGCTTATGCAAGCCAATCAAGTAGCAAAGAGTATCGTCCGTGCCCTGAACCGGAAAAAACGGGTCATTGTGATCGACGGCAGATACCGTGTAGTTGTCTTTTTCTGGCGAATGATCCCCCGGTGGTTATGGGAAAGATTGCCTATAAAGAACTAAGATTCGTTGTAAAGACACCATAGTTCTTGCCTCATTCCCGTAAATATTGTATATTCGACCTCGAACCAAACAAACTTTTGAAAATGAAAAAAAACTCAATACATATCCTGATAGTTACCTCAGTTGCTCTATGCGCCGGTGCCGCACTTCCATTTCTGTTTGGGCACAGCACGATAGATCCTGAACAACAATCCGTTAAATCCGAAGTTCCCTATTGTGTCACCTCCCCTTCCGTACCGGATAAAATCACCTTTGCCGGACAGGAAATTGACTTGACTCGCTACGATCATCGTGAACGCATGGACCGTGAACAAATGTCGTTCACCTATATGCACTCCACCACCATGCTTACCATCAAGCGTGCGAACCGCTTCTTCCCCATCATAGAACCCATATTGAAGGAAAACGGTGTACCCGATGATTTCAAATACCTCGCCGTAATAGAGAGTAACCTCAACACCCTTGCCCGTAGTCCGGCAGGAGCAGCCGGAATGTGGCAGTTCATGCAAACTACCGGACGCGAATTCGGTCTTGAAGTAAACCCTAATATCGACGAACGTTATCACGTGGAGAAAGCCACCCGTGCCGCATGCCAATATCTGAAAGATGCCTACCAAAGATATGGTAACTGGCTCTGCGTAGCCGCTGCCTACAATGGCGGACAAGGCCGTATCTCCTCCGAACTGAAAAAACAGCTCGTAGATCAAGCCGTAGACCTTTGGCTTGTAGAAGAAACTTCCCGTTACATGTTCCGCCTGCTTGCCGCTAAAGCCGTCATCAGTAATCCGCAGCGCTATGGCTTTTTACTGAAACGGGAACATCTTTACCCGGTCATCCCCCATACAGAGGTCAATGTAACAACGAGTATCGACAATCTGGCACAATTTGCCAAGAGTAAAGGTATTACCTACGCCCAACTGAAGGATGCCAACCCATGGCTACGCGATAGTTCTTTACAAAACAAAAGCGGACGTACATACGTTCTTAAAATACCGACACAGGCGGGAATGCACTATGATCCGAAAAAGACGGTGCCGCATAATAGGGCATGGGTTATAAATTAAGTACTTTTCTTTTGTCTTGAGACAAAAGAAAAGATACCAAAAGAAAAACTCAAGG
>OHEL01000031.1_pt1 | contig 89931 bp, 92 predicted proteins | sample 1567251 | NCBI WGS metagenome assembly OHEL01 (sample SAMEA3879601, study PRJEB24766) | human gut metagenome | biome: human-associated habitat; feature: feces | place: USA | collected 1985/1987
TTCTGTCAGATAACGTGTTGTTCTGTCCGGCAGTTATAGAAGTTCCCGAGGAACTAAAGCCTGCACCGGTAACAGAAGATGAGCAACCCACGTTCACCTGTTCTCCCGTATAGCTACCGTTTATATACTTACGTTTGTACGAGGTCACCGAAACATCCCGGGTACCACCTGAGGTCTCAAATGACAGTGATTCCGGATTGACGGAAAGAGTATATTCCCAAGTAACTTCGCCGGCTGCCTGACTAAGAGAGACATCCGCAGTTTTATCACTTTCAGCCTGAGTAAACTGTACTGTACCATTACGTTGTGCTTCCGTTCCGTTTGTAGTGGCAGACACCGTATTCCCATCAACAGAAAACGCATCGCTACCCGAAGTCACAGCCGAACTGAAACTTACAGAGACAGGATTACCTGAATTGATGCCGTTTATCTTCTTTTGTTTATCTGAAACGACAGTCACATTCTGTGAACCGGCAGCATTTGCAAAATTCAAAGCGGCCGGATTGACTGAAAAGCGGTATTCCCAGCTCACCTCACCGGCAGCCTGGCTGAGTGAAACGGTTATTGTCTTACCGGAACCCTCCTGCGTAACAAGGACTGAACCGCTACGCTGTGATTCCGTATTGTTCTGTTTGGCCGTTACCGCCACATCCTCTATGGAAAAAGTATCCGTCCCTGAATTTACAACAGCCGTATAGTCTACCTGTTCTTTTTCGCCGGTGGAGACGCCACCTACAAACTTCGTTCTGTACGAAGTAATGGAAAGCCCTTTCACTTCTTCGGCCGCTCCGAATGAGAGTGATGACGGGGAAACTTCCAGTGTGTATTCATAGGTCACCTGTTGCGACAGGTCGTACTTATGCTGTAACGTTTCCCCGTCATCGAATACGATCATGGAAGCCGGATGTGTTTTCGGGTGGATATAGCCTGCCAGATTATTCAATTTCTCACGCTCCTCGGCCGTAAGAAAAACATGATTACTATCCTGAATCACATCAACGAATGCTCCCCGCCTGTTCGTCTTGAGCTCCAGGAAAGGAACATTCTCCGGTTTGACAACGCTTGCCGCAGCATAATATTCGTAAGCGATAGGCTTTATGGCACCATCAACATACTGGCGTTTGACCGGAGAGTTCGCCAATGTCAGATAAATAGGCATCGGCGTGCCCACCATACCCGAAAACGGTACGACCTTGAAACATCTGTTCCCTTCGGTGTCAGTTCCCTCCAGAGCGACCAGCCCGGCCGTCAGATTGTAGGTTTCATCGGCGTTTTTTGTAGCCCGGCATCCCCTGATAATGCAGGGGCCGTATTCCTCAAAAAAACCGTCCAAAGCCTTCAGCGGTTCGGATTGCAACTCCAAAAAATCTTCCGCTGCCCATTGCCGGATTCCCGGCACTTGTACATGTCTCTTCATTGCTGTATAATTTTATAGGTGATTAATGCCTGTTTGAATTTCTCTATATCGATTTCCACCAGGCTCTTGTCTATGTTTTTAGGAATGTAAACTATAAAATTTACCCCCTTGAACTTATCCCTTACCTCGTTCTCCAATGGTACAGGCCTTGTTTTTCTCTCGTCCTCCAGGCTGATTTCCGGCCACATTGTCCGGCCCTCACTTTTCAATCCAACCAGCAACAGCCCGTTGTTAAAGGTTTCTATCCGGATATTGACAGGTTCATCGTATTTTTTACGCAAATAACCTTCAAGGACTTTTACCTGTGAATTTACGTTCGCCATCATCCGGACATTGTCTCGCCATGTAGCGAACGCTTCGAATAACTTCTGCAATACAGCAACGAAGCCGGCAAGAAGAGACAGGCGCACCGGTTGCCTCTTATGAGGTGGCAACAACTGCCGTACGAGGTTCTTACAATTCATTCTCAGATTCATATTTCCAGTTCCTTTACAGATTTAAAAACAAGCCGGCTGGTAATGTCATATTCAAAATATCCAGATTCCAGTTCCGCGCAGATATCCACCGGAGAGAAATCCTCATCCGTAGCCCCCTTACGTTCCATCGCCAAAAGGTTACAGGTTGTCACTCCCGGAACATCCATAACGGCATCAATAAACCGCTGCCTGTATATCATGGAATCGAACCCCTGCGAGGACTTGAACGTGTCCAGTGCGGCGGAAACATCCGTATTTATCTGTGTCAGCGGAACGGCCGGATCATAATACACTTCCAGATCATAACGTATCTTATCCTCGGTAGTGGAAACTATGGTAGTGTCCACTCCTGCGAACTTGATCGCATCAATGTAACCGGTGAAATTATACCTTTCTTCCAGTGAGAGCGGAACGATATTCCCGTCCGAGTCCCACTTGGCCGCTTTAATGACAAGCCGGTTGGTTTCTTCACGAACAGCCACTACCTTGATAATCCGGGCATCCGGATTATCTTCCGGGTAATAAAGCGTTGCCTTTTCATCATCGAACAGAAGCTCATGCCCGTTCTGAAATCGGTAGCACATCTCGGCATACCATCGTACCGTTCCCGGTGCCACCTTCTCAACAAGAGTGTCCACCTCTTTCCTGAACATGTCCAGGATTATCTCAAACGTATGTACGACTACCGCAAACACATACGTCCACAACCGCCACTCCGCCACTTTAGAGGTGGAAAGAGAAAGCCCCGATTCCTGTTGTAGCGAATCGATGATACTGTCTTGAATTTCTTTAATCGTTCGTGCCATAGTCTTTCAAATCATAAGTTGTTACGTCCTTACCTATTTCCCGAAGGATGTTCTTTTCAATCAGCCGGCTGTCCGTATCGACAAGCAACGTGCTGCCCTCAGGTAGCGGTAAATCAAAATAGAAACTTCTGTCGCTTTCTTCAATACCTGCTTCCGTTATTGCCTGCAAGTCATTCTCCATACCGGGATTATCCTGCATGAGCTTACCCACCGCCTCGCATGTACCATACTGCTCTATGGCAACGTCATATATTGTCTGGTTCGCCTTAGCCGTTACTTTCTTCATACTCCGCCACTACATTATCCAGAGAGACTTTCGACACTTTCATGCCGTCCCGCGTGAATTCCTTTCGGATGCTCCGCAAAAGTCTGTCCGGTTCATTGTCATTCATATATTCCAAGGCTCCCACACCCGTTTCCGGGCTTTCCTTGTAATGTCCTTTATCCGCTAACAGTATGTCCCGCTGGTGCTGCCCGGTACTCTCCGCATAGAGAATGTCACCCGCCTGCAGGTCGATATCCCCGTTAGCCGTATGTCCGATATCAATCATAAGCCCTCCCCGTTACGATATTGTACACTGGAATGTCCCTGTCACCGGCCCGCCCATTGCCGGGGCTACAAGGCCGGCTGTATAGGTTATCTGGACGCTTTTTATGGCATCCACCACTGTGGCGGCTATCTTGTCCGCCAACTTATCCAACGCGTCTTCACGTCCTTCCTTCTGGTTCATCACCTCGGTAAATGCCGATTTGATTCCGGCTTTGATTGTTGCTTTTACTAATGGCATATCCTATTCCTCCAAATAATTACTCAAGTCCTGTTGCACTCTCTGAAAGTCTGCGACGTTGATAGGCGGGCCGCTGGGGCCTACTCCTGTGGTTACCGTCAGTTTCTGTATGGCCGTCAATAGATCACCGAGTGTTTTCTTCAGTCCCGAACCGCCTTTCCTTAAGGTAAGGCCGCCCGTTGTTATCTTCACAGTCGTCTGATCCGACAGGAGCGTCAAGGCTTCCGTCTCATGGGTGACTTTCGTCTTGCCGTTGGTCACTTCCAGTTTGCCCGTATCGATATGAACGCTCACACTGTCACCTTTCCTGACGTCGATATTATCAAGGTCAGTCTTCAGCTCCATATCACCGCAGGTTAAAATAACCCCGTCTATTTCACCGAACCGGCATACAAACAGCTCGTTGCTCTTTCCGATACGGCATACAAGGACGGTGCTTTGCAATCTGGGAATAAAGGCAAAGCCCTGCAATTCCGAATTTACCAATGCACGTAATCTCACATCAAAATAGTCAACCTGCCCGTCACGCCGTACCGTACAAGTGTACTCCTTTTCATCCACTTCCGTCACAACGGCCGGAAAAACACTATCTCCGCCTTGCCGCTCGTGAATGGCACGTCTGATTTCTTCTATATCCTTCATACCTTGATACCGATTTCTATTTTTCTACGTGCGCCGCCCGTTCCGAACGCCACTTCCGTACTTTCTATGTAATAGTTCCCGCCGCGTTCCCGGTAAACCGGATCATCCAGCTGCGCCACCATACCCGGCAGTGCATAGGGAGCGAGGAATGTTTCAATCCTACCCCGGTATCCGTCAAAGCGGTAGCGCTCCAGTTCTTCGCGGGCCAACGCTTTCAGTTCACCGGCATCCTTCACGTCATAGTAATAGAGCGTTTTTGTCTCACCGCCCTCTTCGCCGATTTCCCCCTCTATCTTCGTGCCGTCCTTATAATAGCATACGGCCTTCACCTTCAGCCGGACATCCTCGGCGAGTTGGTACTTCAGCTCATCATCCTTGATGACATTATAACGAAGCCGGTATTTCACCGTTTCGCCCTGCACTTCGTGTGCCTTACCTGCGTACAGATTGCCGTCGATGTCAAAAAAGACGGCCAAACCGTACTCCTTTTTGAGAAAGCCGAGCACCCAGCTGCCGGGCTTGTTATTAACGACGAAGTTCTTTAATGTCAGGTCTGCACAATAAGCAATATTCAAGTCCGGTAAAATGGTATTCAAACACTGTTTTAACGTTGTTTCCTTTCCCGAGAAAACGCAGTTTACCCGGCGGGTCGCATAATATTCGTCCTCACACTCTATTTCCAAAGGAACCTTGTAATTCAATCGTTTCACGTAACCGGCAAACTCGGTACTCAGGTTACCGTCATAACCCAGCCTGATTTCCACCCGGTCGCCGACCTTGACAGCCTGGGCCGTTTCTATATAGGCCGGAGCCTCTCCCGTATGTTTAAGTACGGCAGTAACCGGAACCTTGACTACGGCTGTGGCGGCAAGGCTGTAAATGCTTCTCTTTATCCGTACATCATGTACCGATTTGAAAGAGACATTTCCGATTCTTATTTCCGAACAGAGTATAAACATGGCCTATTTGATTATGAGTTCAAAGCTACGGTCCGTCACCAGTTCCATCTTAAATATCTGGACCGTTTCGGTTCCTTTCATGTCCGATATGTCCATGCTGCGGATAACCACCCGGTCGTCTTCCTCGAGGAAAATGTCCGTAAGTGCGCATTTCAGGATAACGGACTCGTTGATGTTGTAGAGTTCATTCAGTTCCGTCAAGGCCGCCTCGGGAAAATCATCGGACAGGGCAACACCCAGTATGCTGATTTCGTAATCATCCAGGCTGATAAGTTCCTTAACCGAACCTTTACGTCCTATCATTGCCGTTTCCACGATATTCTTCTTGCCGGTAAAGGAAATAACGGCATTAGGTATCTCATACTCCTTACCTTTGTGCTCCAGAACAACGGGCATGAAATAATATCTTCCCATGGCGTCTTTCTTACGAAGGACAGAACCCAAATCCGTATTCGTCTTTTCGCCGGCTGTTTCCCCGTCGTACTCATACCCATCGCCGGACTCTGAACGGTCTGCCGCAGGCAACCACACACCGGGGTAAGGCAGTCCCTTGTAACCGATGACATCCAGCAGAATGTCCTTTATATTGAAATTTCCCATAGCTACACCTCGTATATTTCGTTGAACACATTGATAATCTCCTGCCGGATGGTGTCTATATCCTTGCCGTCAGTATTCTGTACATGAATGGTGATCTGGTCGCATACGCGGTCTATACGTATCGTCCTGGGCTGCCTTTCACCACGATATCCGGACTCTGCCTTTTCCGTCATACTCCTCGTATCCTGCATTACGTAGGCATCGGATACGGAACCTGAAGAGACCGGAGTGTTCATGGCAAGGGGAACGGTTATCATGGCGGCTATTTTGCGCACATTCAGCATGATGTCCTGCAGATAACCGTTATTTTCGGGAGTGTATTCCTGGGCGTTCTCTGAGGCTTTTGCCACATCCGCCAGGCGTGAACGTGCATCCAAAGCCTTACCGGACGCACCGACAGCCGCGGCCGAAGTGCCGGGGGCAAGGTTCACCTGCAGAGGGGACAGTTTTCTTGTTGCGGCTGTATAGTCGGAAGATTCGTTATAATTCCGGACGGTACCGGCATCGTTCAGGTTCAAAACTTTCTTAGACTTGGAACTCTTGGCAAGTTTCTTCATCAGGGCATCATAATCCACCTGCGGGGTAACGGCTGCCGCCGGTACTTCCGGTACCAGGAAGCCGGAACTGCCAACACCGTTCTTCTTATCCTGTGAGGCCTGCCAGCTCTCGCTTCCGCGCTGCGTGCCCTTATCCCATGCCGCCTGCCAGTCGCCCCTCTGCTTTATATCCATACCGATAGATACGGGGTTGGCACCCAGTACCCCCTTGCCGATATCCATAAAACCGGCTTTCGCCTCTTTGGCGGCTTCCCTGAAATTACCCTTTACCAGGCTCACCAGGGCGGAACATACCTTACCCAAACCGCCCAATACCTGTTTGAAAGGAGCCACGATGGAATCAATCAATACACGCCCGAATTCTTTGACAGTCTCCCAGCAACCGTATATTACCCTGCGGAAGCCTTCAAACTTCTGCCAGCAGTAAACTATGGCGGCAACCACTGCACCGATGGCTGCCGCTACCCATGTCAGCGGACATGCCCACAGCGCTGTGTTAAAGGCCAGCTGCGCACCGGTCAGAAGCCATGTCGCACCTGCCTGGATACCGTCCCAGACGACCTTGGCCTTTTCAAGAAGAATGACCGATTTTGTACGGGCATAATTGATTAACAGGCCGGCGGACAATGCCGCTATGGCGGCGGTCAGCCCCCATATCAGGGGGTTGCCGTCCTGAAGCTGTGCGTACCACCATGAAAACAGACTGCCGATAGCATTTACGACCGTACATAGACCACTCAGGAGAACACTTGCAATGTCCAGCCCGGTACTGATTAGCGGTAAAACAAGCTCACCTACACTCAGGCCGATGTTTTTAAATTGGTTCCATACTTCGGTTACTTTCTGCATCGTGTTCCTGGAATAGTTCATGGCTTTGTCCGTCTCGCCGGAAGATGCGGAAACCTCGTTCATGGATTCACGCAGCTTAACAGTGTCTGAAATCATAACGGCAAAAGCATTCTTTGCTTCCTTGTCAACCAGCCCCAGCTTTTCAAGCAGCGAGGATTTCTGTTCGTCATTCAAACTACCCATCACACCCTGCAAATCGGAAAAAATATCCACAACGCTGCGTATCTTTCCGGTATCATCGAATACCTTCACGCCGGCTTTCTCCATTTTACCGCGTACATCGGCGCGCCCTAATACTGAAAAGGCATTCTCCATAAGTACGGCGGCACGTTCGGCCGACTGCCCTTTTCCGGTCATGTAGGCAAATGTTCCGGCCACTTCCTTGTAGGCGATACCCAGATTACTGGCACCGGCTATCAGATTGGGCATATAACGGGCAAAGTCGGCAAACTCGCCGGCACCGACACGCTTGGCGGCGAAGAATGTGTCGAGCACTTCCATGGCCGTAGTGTTCTCCTTGCCGACAATGGACAGGGTCTGAGCCAGTGCACCGGAAACAGTATCAAGGTCGGTAAAGCCGGCCTTGCTTCCTTTCAGCGAGGCGTCCAGTATGGAAAGCGAAAGGTCTACGTCATTGAGTTGCGAATTTATCTTCTCAAATCCGACAGGAGCCACCAGAATATCCGCCTTATTATCTCTGGCAATCTGTTTGAGCCTGTTACGAAGTTCCACAAGCGACTTGCCTTCCAATTGGGCGGTGATATTCACCTGGGCCATACTCTCATCGAAATTCAAACCGGCTTTCCCGGCAAACCCCAGGGCTGCGGAAGCGGCAACCAGCGGATTGCTTATCAGTTCACTGCCGGGAATGGCGGCAAAGGCCTCCCGGCTCCACTTCTTGAATTTCCCGCCGTTAAGGGATTCCAGCTTGTCAATCTCTTTATTGAGCGCTTTCATCTCCCGGTTATATGCCCGGATACCCTCAATGTTATCGGCAGGAATCCATTCACGCTCCGCCTGCAGCAGGGCAATCTTCTCGCGCAAGGCACCCAACGTGCGCCCTGTCTCATTGAACGTTTTGTTCACGCTAAGGTTTTTCTTCTCCAGTTCGGCAAATTTTCCCAACATTCTATCGGAAGTTACGGTAATATTGCCTATCTTAGCGGAAACCTTATCCTGAAGACTAAAAATATATTCAAGTGTATTGGCCATGTTGAGTACTGTTATTGCAATCTATGTTATCGCCGGTTCGGCTTATTGGGCAATCCGGTTGGTGCCGGCTTTCCTGAAATGGGTGCTGGTTATCATAGCCATTCCGGTACTGGTTCCTGTCTCAATGGTAAAATCCCTGCCTGAATATCTCAGGAAAGAAGGAAAGTGGTACAGATACCGTTGGCTGGTCTATATGACATTATTCCTGATAACCTTGAACATTATCCTATTCTTCCTACCTGCATGACGGACAGCGCCCATTCCGCCATCCGCACCTGATGTGCCCACTCCTCATCTGACAGTTCCGTCGGATCCATGTGAAGCACAGCCCGGATAAGGGTGTCGGACATGAACAGCCAACCGCCCTTGTCTCCGGTCTGTGTTCCGCTCAGAGCTTTTTTAGCGTAGCCTCCTTTATCTCGATGATTTCCGCCAGCTGTGCCGATACGCCCAGGAACAGGGCATCATCGGTCTTGATGATTTCGTCGCCCTCGAGCCAGCAATTATTCAACAAAAACTCGTTGTATTTCATCGGATCGGACTTGCCGATAACTGCGGCCGCCCCGAGTGCTTTGCGGCTCGGCTTCTTTAAGTAAGCCGTATGCCCGTCGACATCCACACGATAGGCGTCGCCGTATTTTTCCTTCCATTCCTGAATCTTCTGTTCGACTGTTTTTTCTTCTTTCGTGTTCATCTTCTTATCTGATTAATGATTGATGTTACAATACGTTATATTCTACGTCCAAAGCAATGAACGGCAGGGCGATTTCCATCTGCAGGTCATCCACCTTTATGCCATGAGGTATCTCCGTAATGGATACGTTCACCACCTTGTCGGTCGTGACAACGCCGTTGTCGGGTACATAGGAGACTATCACATCAAAGTCAATGTCAGTAATATCCTCATAACCTTTTTCCTGTGCGGCGCGGTTCAGGGCAATAAGCTCGCTTTGCAGAAGCGTTATCGTACCCTCATATTCCTTCTTGCCCTTCTGGATACTGCGGGCTTTCCTGCCGGAGGCAAACAACGCCTCCTTCTGGCGCTTTGATTTGTATTCAATGCCGCGAAGTCCGACGACTTCCCTGCCAAGCATCACGACATTTACATCGACCCAGGCGTATTCCCTGGAATTGAACACTGTTCCTATTGCTGTTGCCATAATCATGCTGGATTTTCAAGTGATAAATTAACGGTGATTTCTCTCAGGGTGGCGAGCGGGACTATCTTGCAGGTGATTTCCATGTGACCGTTTGCAAGGATATTCTGCGAAGGGTCAATGTATGCCGTAAACGAACTGATCTCACCGTTCATATTGGTATTCACCGCACGAATGATGCTTGCCTCGAACGACTTGCATATAGCGGTAGGAATAGTACCGCTTTCAGGATCAACCTCGATGTTGTCCAGGATCTCGTCAATATACGTACGGTAAGCTATGACGGCCGCCTTGTCGATGACGCGTCCGGAACTGAGGTAGCAGTAGCTGTCGGTCGTGGGAGCTGCCATGGCATCGCCGTTAAGGTAATAGCCGTTCTTACCTATATAGGTACGGTAGAAGATATAACCGGCATCATTCAGAATTCCCTGCTCGCTGAAATGCTCTTCAGGTGTCTTGCCGTCCGTCATATAACCGGTAGAGGCTATCGCCCCGTCACGTACGCGGCCGAGGTTCTGGTGTACGGAAATCTTGGCCGCGCGTCCCAACACCTGACCGATCGCAGCGGAATACAGCCTGCTTTCGCCTACCTTTCCGTCCGAGGCCATAACCACCGCAATACGGTTACAACTGCCTTCACGAGGCTGGTACAAACCGTCTGTTTCACCCGTCCAGCCGATTGCGGGGATGAATACCCGGAACGGTGCGATTCTCTCAAGGAAAGCGTCTGCAACCGTCTGGGCAGCCGTAATGGCAGTAATGATATCCGCGTCCAGGCATTTTTCTGCAGTCAGCTCATACTCGGCCGGGGTATTCCTGTTAATACCTACAAGACGGATACGTCCTGCAGCGGAATTGATAAGTCTATTGAGCGGGGAACCGTCTTCATTAGCACATATCTGCGTCAGTGTGGTGGCCTCGCTCACCACAAGCAGGTGCAGTTCCGCACCCTCACCGGCTGCACTGTAAAATGCGGTAAGGTCTTTGACAAGCAGCGGGTTTGTCTTTTCTTCAATGCCGTATTTTTTCAGGTCTGTCATACCGCCGAGTACATAGACCTTATTCAGTTCCAGTTTTTCCGGAACTGCGGTACCGGTAAGGATCATGCCGGAAATACCGTCATCGGACAGCGTGACGTTGCCCATGCTGCCGCTGCCGATTACTATCTTTACGTTTGGTAAATTCATTGTCTTTTCATTTAATAGGTTCTTAACTCGCCACATCCGATGCACCTTTGGTGAGCATCTGCGGCTTTTTTATCGTCCGGAAATACAAGGCCGTCACTCGTGACATGGAATTTCTTGGCACGAGGATAACATCTCCGGTATTGCTTCAGAAAATCCGGTTCCTGTGTGATTTTCGTATTTTCAAAAGTTGTATTTTCTCCGTTGCTCATATATCAATTATGATTGAATGTCATTTGAAACGTCTTATAATGTAGCGTATGGCAATGCCGACTACCAACAACTTACCCAGCCTTATCCACAGTTCCTGCCACCATGTCAGTACGTTAGTCACTGGGCCGGGCACTTCCACTGGTTGATAAATAATCGAATCCTTTCCTTGTACATAGATTGTGTCAGGTCGGGAGTTTGCATGATATTCCAGCACTCCTCCGCTATCCAAAGAGAGTGAAGATTCCATTCTTCTTCCCTTCTGTTCTTCAAAGGCTTTCATAATGATCCGATTATTACTGTCGCATGCCAAATAAGCGCGTAACCAAGCGGAATCAGGGGGGATTTCCACAGGAATGAGCTTTGGTATCTCTACCGGTTTAGGGAGATGCCCTGTCGCGTTCCTCGGACTTCCGCAACTCATGCAGTACAGGGCAAGCGGCAGAATGAGGACAGGTATTGACCTTCTCAACAGCCTTGCGTAAACGTGCCATTTCTTTTCTGATTGCATTGATTTCCTTTTTTAAAGGTTCTACAACTTCTTCCATCAGGATAGCCATTGCCTTTTTAACATTCTCAAGTTCATCGCTTCTGGTGTTGGTCTTGGCAGCTTCCACCTCTGCACGTAACTTTTCTACTTCCTGACGGTATTTTTTCGTATCTGTCCAGTTCTTGAATCCTCCGGCTGCCACGATAGCCAGAATGATTTCTGCAAGAAGCCGGAGAATTTCAAGATTACTCATTTACCTACCTGATTAATACCTATCTGTTTCAACCATTTTTGCACATCAAACGAAGGGCATGCTTTTGCGGCAAGCTCATTATGGCCTACAATTTTTACATCAGGAAATCGCTTGTGAAAATCTTTCACATAAACTTCCAGAGCTTTTTTTTGTGCTGCCGTTCTTGTATCTTTGGGTGTTTTTCCGTCATGTGCCACGCCGCCGGCATAGACAATATGACGACTGACACTGTTATGTCCGGTAGCTCCGTTCGTAATTTCCCAAGGATCAACATTGGCATCCTCATTGTTACCTACCAGACGCTCAATATTGCCATCCAATTTAAAGAGATCCGTATATCCTACCTGCTTCCAGCCACGCCCACCCTTTGCGGTCGGGTTCGTGTGCCACGCCTTTATATCGGCGGCTGTGACCTCACGACCTTCAGGAGTGGCTGTGCAGTGGATAACCAAATATTTTAGTTTTGCCATGTTTTTAAGAAGCAGCTTTATAGTCCGACATAATAGCAGCCATGGCTTCTTTCTTTTTCGGCAGCACGATGAAATAATGACGGAAGTTCACGAGACTACGCTGGTTCAGCGGGTCTGTTTTGGCCTCACTGTAATACATCGTGGTGGAACCAACAGCCTTAAATACACGTTTTGTATAGAAAGCGACAGATGCCTGATATTCGTTTGCTCCTGCTGCCGTTCCGAATTTTACTTTCGTTCCTGCAGCCTTATATACAGGGTTGTCAGAGTATTCGTATACCTCAAAACCGTAGAGATTGGATATTTTACCGGTGGTATAGTTATAGTATTGGTCGCGGAATTTCTGGTCGGAGAGCAGCAAATCATTCACGTGATCCGAACATAACACCAGGCGTCGGCCCTGTACGGGGACTTTCATCTTGTCGAATTTGTCTTTCAATGCCACAATATCCGATATCTGCAAACGTCGTCTGCCACTCTCACCATCCACGTACTCACCGGTAGTCCTCAATACAGGTGTCTTTTCGGCGTTGCTGTCCGGAGCCAATGCGTGTATGGCCTTGGCATACTTCTTTTCATTAAGGGCATCGGCGTGACGTTCTTTCAGGCTTGACATTTTATCATAGGATGACGCGTAAAGCTCATCATCCGTTACCGGTGTAGCCTTGGTCTGAAATTTGTCCAGGCTGAATACAGCATCATTGTCGGTGATTTCCTGTACATCCAGCGGATAAGTCGTGTTATTGACCAATACATCCGGATCACCACCAACGTCAATCATGTGGATTACGTCATTATCCGCGTACTGGGAATAATCAGGCAACCCGTCAAGGAAAGTGGCTACGTCTCCCGCGCGAAGGGCTTTGATAAGTTCACCCGTCCATATTTCAGTTAATACTCCCTCACATGCCGCGCCCTTGGGCATAAAGTTCCCCGCCAGCGTGGAGATACCGACAGCCGTAGCCGCACCGGCAAAGGCGGGTATCCCCACCGTACAAGCCATGATTATCCCCATAACCGCACATACAAGTATACGGCCCAGTAAATTCAATTTCATTTCCGTTTTCATTGGTTACTTCGTTTTTTGTTGTTAGTAAATTGGACATTCCACACCGTATTCCGCCTTGTAAAGTTTCATATAGGTGGGTTTGTCGTTGTCTCTTAATTCTTTAATTTTGTCGGAAGGGACATCCGAAAGTTTCTTCCAATTCAAAATCATGGCTCCGGTAGTACTGTCCTGATGAATCAAATCCATCGGTTTTTGTGCCGGTGTCATTGAGGCGAATGTTAACTTCAGGCTTTCAAGACCGATTTTCTTTCCGACCCCAATAAAATGTTCCTTCTTTTCTGCAAGGATGCGCTTCTCAGCAATGGCTGTTTCGACCGCTTCCGTAATACTTGCAAGTTGCATTTGTTCTCTCTCCTGTCTGAGTTGCTCGTTGGCTGTCTTGTAACCATTCAGCAGTTCGATAGAAGAAAGAATCTCGTTTTCCGTCGCCGTTTCCGGCAGGCCCAATTTGAGGGCGATAACTTTGTAATCCATCTTTTCTTCTTTTTGATTATTGTTATTATAGGTCAGCAGCGGTAACCCTTCCGAGTTCTCTCCGGCTGCAAGTTTTAATTCTTTATCTTTGTAAGTAAATACCAGAGGCAGAGCGTTGTCATTCCCACCAATATCGACCATGCTTACCTCTACCAGCTTGCTACGCCATGCCACCGCACGATATTGTCCGGGTTTTACTAAGGTGGGATCATCGTTTGTTTCGGTGACTTCCAAATTTGCTGACACCATGCGGAGTGTCCCTTTCTCCCATTGACGTTTTGCCTGTTTGCTTTCCTCACGTACCTCGTCAAACCAGGGTTCTCCGGTAATCTTACCGTTTTCCTTCCTTATGTCCTTGACGCAGCCGATGATGACACCACGCCAGTGCATCCAAAGCAGAACCGGGTTACGTTCATATTGGGAAATATCCACACCCTCGGTTCTTACCCATGTCCCGTAACAGTTTACGGATTCATCGCTAATGATTACTCGTTTTGCCATTTACATTGTACATTGTTTCTGTTAGTGCGCATCCTTGCGCTTTATCCGTTGCAAACATAAGTTCCCTAAGCAATCCCGGCAAAAAAGCGTGTAACCCTTACACACAAGTATGTAAGGATTGCATAATTCCATGTAATCCCTACACTCTTCTTTGCCTTCCCCTTCATTACTTTACAATTTTGCCAGAAAAAGTAAAGTAATCATGACTAAGCAGGAATTGGAAAAAAACAAGGAACTGGCGCGACTGTACTATATGAACGGAGACACGCAAAAACTTGTGGCCGAAAAAACAGGAATGAGCCGGGTAACAATCAACAAATGGGTAAATGAAGGCGGTTGGGAAGCCATGCGCATGGCAAAGCAGATCACCAGGCAGGAACTCGTAACCAAAATGATGCAGGAGGCGAGTAAGAAACTGGAAGACGGCGGAATGTCCTGCGATGAATTGTCAAAACTTTCGGCGGCCGTCAAGGGTATAGACAGACAGGCGAATCCTGTCACTGTAATTGAAGTGATGACTATATACAATGAATGGCTTGTTACACGCATGCAGGCAGATAAGGAGCTCACACCGGAACTGGTGAAGACTATGAACCGATATCAAGACACTTTCATAAAAGAATTGGTTACCAATAAATCATTATACAATGGTTACTAATACCCTTAAACAGGCACAAAAAAGGTGGAAGGAACTATCGGAAACGATACAGAACATGTCTACCGTAAATCCGGCCGAAACAAAAGTCGATCAGCAGGCACGTATGGAGCGTGCCAGAAAAGACTATGCCTATTTCGTTGAATACTATTTTCCACACTATTGTACGGACAAAGAAACGGGTAAGGTAATCCCTTCGGCGAGACATCATATTGAAGCAGCCGGAAAGATTCTGCAAAAACGGACTTTGAAAGCTGTATTCAAATGGGCACGCGGCCAGGCGAAATCCACTCACATGGACGTCATGATACCAATGTGGCTTATGTGTCAGAAACGGCGCGAGATAAATGTTATGGTGCTGATCGGAAAGTCGGAAGATTCTGCAAAGACCTTACTTGGAGACATACAGGCGGAACTGCAATATAACAGACGCTATACACATGACTTTGGAACTAAGTATAATGCCGGTGATTGGCTGGACGGAGAATTTGTCACTTCTGACGGTGTTGCCTTTTTTGCACGTGGGCGCGGTCAGTCTCCACGTGGACTTCGTTACCGTAACCGACGTCCGGACTATATAGTCATCGATGACCTTGACGATGATGAACTGTGCGAAAATGACTGCCGCGTACGTAAAATAACAGACTGGGTGAAAGAGGCCTTATTCGGTTCATTTGGAGCTGAGGGTGGACGCTTTATAATGGTTGGAAACCTAATAAGCAAGTGCAGCGTATTGGCAAACATTGCTGCTTCCAAAGGCGTAGAGGTTAGTCAGGTAAACGTATTGGATAAAAAAGGTAAATCTTCCTGGCCGGAATACTGGACATTGGAACGCATCCGGGAAAAGCGGGAGTTTATGGGGTATCGCGCCTTTGAAAAGGAATATATGAACAATCCTATCAAAGAGGGCTCCGTATTCCGTAAGGACTGGATTCGTTGGAAAAGGATGTTGCCATTGAATAAGTACGATGAAATTGTGGCCTATTGTGACCCTTCGTTCAAAGGTTCAACAAAGAATGACTACAAGGCTATAAAAGTATGGGGGAAAGTCGGAACGGAACTGCACCACCTGTACGCTTTCGTCAGACAGTGCAGTGTGTCGGAGATGGTGCGCTGGTTTTACGACCTGCACGAGAGATTTCCTGAAGATGTCATTTGTGAATATTACATAGAGGCGAATTTCCTGCAAGATATCATACTGGATGAGTTCACTATCGAAGGGAAACTACGGGGTTACCAGTTGCCCATACAGGCCGACAGACGTAAAAAGCCCGACAAGTTTGCACGTATAGAAGCCGTATCACCGCTTTGGGAGAGAGGATTCATATACTATAACGAGGAGCTGCAGAATGATCCGGATATGCTGGTCGGAATAGAACAGACACTCTCCATGGAAAAGGGAAGCCGCACGCATGATGACGGACCGGACGCTGACGAGGGAGCCATCAATATACTCCAGCGACATACAAGAGAACAAGAATTACAACCCAGCTTCGGCTATCGCCGGAGCCCTAAAAACGCATGGTAATATGATCGGAATGTTTAAAGATGTGATCCTGAATTACAGGATAAAAAGAGCCGTAAAACTGGCTAAAGAATTATCGGAGGCAAGTCGCCGCAAGTACGTCGTGCTCATGGTTGCGGGAGTGCCGAAAGTGTATTCCAAACAGGAACTTAAGACCCTGATAAGAAAACGGGTATTCAAAAAGGGGGTTACTGTTCAAGATTTGGAAAAACGTGCCATTCTAATAACTGCACAGCCATGTTCCTGACGGAGAGTGACTATATCGTAGCATCGGCTGACGCACTGAAGATACTGCAGCAGAGCGATACCGTAAACAGGGAAAGAGCGGAAAGGATGGCGTGCGAGGAAATGGCAGGTTACCTGAGAAACCGGTATGATACGGAAAAAATATTTTCCGCTACCGGTGAAGAAAGGAACGACACTATCGTAATGTACGCCTGTGATATAACCCTTTACCACTTGGTTTCATGGCTTCCGGGGAAAATGGGACATGAAATAAGGAAGGAACGTTATGAATACGCCATCAAGTGGCTTGAAAAAGTGCAATCGGGTAAGGTTACTCCTGATTTGCCTACTTATATAGGAGAAAATGGGGAAGAAGATGTAAACAACCCTGTGAAATGGGGGTCAGGCAAAAACAATACTTATATTTGGTAACAATGGGTAATAAGAGACAATACACAGACAGGAACTTGCGTATCGGTAGGTTCAATCTGGCAAGGGAAAGCGACCGCAGGCGGGTAAAGTCCATGCTCGTGGAACTGAAATTACAGACTGAAGCACTCACACAGAAAGACCTGAAGAACTGGCGGCAGGCATGGCAAATGGCATTGAATGTAGAAAATCCGCGTAGAGGGCCATTGTATGATATTTATGCGGATGTGGATGTGGATTTACACCAAACCGGTTGTGTCGGGCAGCGGAAGGGCTTCACGCTGAAGAAAAGTTTCAAGCTGATAGACGCAAAGGGGAAAGAGCATAAGGAAGCGACGGCATTCTTTGAAACGGGATGGTTCAAAGAACTGGTAGAGCATATATTGGATTGCCGCTACTGGGGTCATTCGCTTATACAGCTGGGTGATGTTGTTACCGTAGACGGGAAGATGCGTTATAAGAATGTGGAGTTGATACCACGCAAGCATGTGATTCCTGAATACGGGGTCATCATACGAGAACAGGGTGACGAGTGGAAAAACGGCTATAACTATCGGGAAAGCCCCATAGCCGACTGGGTAATTGAGGCGGGAAAGCCAAAGGACTTGGGACTATTCCTTAAAACCGCACATCAAGCGATACCCAAAAAGAACATGCTTGCATACTGGGATCAATTCGGGGAAATATTTGGCATGCCCATACGTATTGCCAAATCATCAACACGTGACCCCAAGGATCGTTCACGTATTGAAAACATGCTCTCCAGCATGGGGGCGGCCGCATGGGGACTGTTCCCGGAAGGGACGGATATCGACATTAAGGAAACAACAAGGGGGGACGCCTTCAACGTATATGACAAGCGCATAGAGCGTGCCAACAGCGAAATCAGCAAAGGATTACTCAACCAGACCATGACGATTGATAATGGTAGCAGCCTGTCACAGTCAGAGGTGCATCTGGAAGTATTCGAGAATGTGGTGGAAAGCGATGCCGATTTGGTGAAGGATATAGTAAATGACCAGCTTATTCCGCGCATGATAAGACATGGCTTTCCTATAAAGGGGATGCGGTTTGTCTACGATGAAAGCATTGACTATACACCGGAACAGCAGGTGGCCTTTGAAACAATGATTGCGGATCGTTTTGAAGTAGACCCAAAATATTTCATAGAAAAATACAACATCCCGATCATCGGAAAGAAAGAACGGGGTACAGAAATACTCGCAAAACCTTTTTTCGATTGAGCCCCACTGACTATGTGGGGCTGCACAAAAGGGCAAAGGAAATATATGGCAGCTCAGAACTGTTACTCTCTTCCACCACTTATCCGGATATGTCAGATATTGAAACAGCATTTGACGAAGCGGTAAAGTGGCTGCATAATAAAAAGGAGTTTACTACCCTTATGCTCAAGGATGATGCCATAGAAAAACTGGTGGAAGCAACCGCTTCATTTCTTTCCAAAGGTATAGAACAAGGAGTGGCAGAGGTTGCAGCATCTGGAATACTTATCAACAGCTTGCGCGAGAGTGTCGGCATTTTCTCAGGTTTTAAGGCCTTCCATGAAATGAAAGAGGCGGCAAACATGCTGGTTGATAATAACGGTAATCTAAAACCGTTTGAACAGTTTTATAAGGATGTTAGAAAGATAAATGACACCTACAATAAGACGTATCTGAAAACAGAGTATGATTTTACTGTAGCAAGTTCCGAGATGGCTGTGCGTTGGGAAGAACAGCAGGATGATGCAAACGGCAGATACCTGTTACAATACCGTACAGCTGGCGACAAAAAGGTAAGAGAGGCGCACCGAAGACTTGAGGGTATTACATTGCCCCCTGACGATCCTTTTTGGGAGAAATACTATCCTCCGAATGGTTGGGGATGCAGATGTTCTGCGGTAAAAGTACGTGCCACCAAATATCCGGCTACTGACAGCAGTAGGGCCATGAAAGAGGGAGAGGAAGCCACAGCAGGCAAATACGCTGAAATGTTCCGTTTCAATCCCGGAAAGAGGCGTGCCGCATATCCGGCGTATAATACATACACCATAAGCAAATGCAATGTATGCAAAAAAGGTGATATGAAGCTGGCAAAAATCCCCAATAATGAACTATGTGCAGCATGCCCCATTATCAGAGAGTGTGCCGGAAATATAGCCAAATCACAAGCCGCAATCGAAAGAAAGCATTATTTACGTGAAATGGAACCTCTGTTGAAAAAGAAGGTGACGCTTGAGATTGAAGGAATAAGGAAAAGCATAGGATTTCGGAAAAATGGAAACGAACATCTGTACAGCGATACGTTCGGACGTTCATCGGTACTGAAAAAGGAACACCTGGTTACTTTGGATAAGGTGCTGAAGAAAGCGGTCTATGTAAAGACTTCCGATTCACTCAGCCATGAAAGAAAAGATAAGATTAAACGGTTCTATTATCTGAAATCGGAAATTGAGGGCAGAATTGTTTATTTGAACATAGCGGAAACCGATGAAAAATCAAACAAGGGAGCAATCTGGCATAACAGGTTCTTGTATTCTGTTACCGATAAAATAAGATGAAAGCATCCGCTGGCGCCGTCTTAGGTTCTAAGACCAGGTGTGGCCACACAGCGAATGCTTTCACTGCACAAATATACAAATAATAAATTAAAAGTCAACCTTATGGAAGGGAATTTTAAAAAAGAGGTCATAGAGCGCTCACTGGATGACATCAAGGTAGAACTGGACGAGGAGTTTGACCGTAACTTCCAGCGAAAAGCCTTCTTTGACGAGCAGAAATGGCCTGAAAGAAAGTTTGATGACGGTAAAGGGTCGCTCTTGCAGCGCTCAGGAGCATTGCGCAAAAGCCTGAACTCAAAAAGACGAGGAGTACAACTGGTGTACACATCCCATAAACCGTACGGGAGAATACATAACGAAGGCGGGGAAATAAAAGTCACCCGACGCATGAAAGGGTATTTTTTCGGAAAATTAAAAGAAGTACGAGGCAAATACACCTACAAAAAGTCCGGTGAAAGAAGAAACAACCAAAGGAACAGACAGCTTTCCGACGGGGAACAGTTTTATCGGGCAATGGCGTTGAAAAAGGTAGGATCACTCATCAAAATACCGGAACGGCGCTTTATTGGTAGTGGCAGGACAACAGACAGAATCATCCGGAAAATTGTGCAAGAAAACATTGATAGTTATTTTAAGCAATATAAAATCACCAAATTATGAGAAAGAAAATATATCAGGCTTTAAGGGAACGTTTAAAACAACTTATTATAACAGAGGACGGAGAAATAACCTTTGTCAAAAGGGATAGGTTACGGGAACTTATGGAAAAAGAAAATCCGCCGGAATATGCAATAAAGCATGTTGCACTATGGAACCGACAGGTAGAGTTCATTGAGGAGGAAAACGTCTTTGATATGCCTGCCGTATTCATTGAATTCGGGAAAATAAAATGGCGAAGCCAGACTGGCGGGGTACAAGACGCGGATTTATCAATTGGGCTGCATGTGGTGACAAAAGCTGTTCCGGAAGATTGTGAAGGCGGTTTGTTGCATCTCGACCTGTTGGATTGGATAAATCGGTGCCTGTATGCTTTCACTACCGACAACATGGGCTCGCTTGTCAGAGACAGCTCCATACCATGCCACGACCACGAGGAGATACTGGATAGTACAGAGGTATTCAAATGTATGGTGGTTGATACGTCAGCCGTCAAGGATAAGGTCAAACTTACGACAAAACCGAATATTGTCATTTCTTAGAATAGGGATAGTTGTAGTGCTTCTCCTTTGGCCGCTATTGCAGGATTAGCAGCAGCGTTGATGTAATTGTAGAAAGTCTTTTCCGATATTCCGTAGACAGGCCAGATATATTTACGCCAAATAGTCCGGTTAGGTAGCCCGGTTCTGGAGTATTCGTCGTATATTCTATTGACTTCCACGACGCGTTTTGCGTATGAACAACCGATAAATGCCATGGCTTGCAGGAAATGTTTACGCAAAAATAAACAAAATACACTCATACTCAAAGCGAAAGGCAGGATAAAATGAATAATCCTGCCTTTTACGTAGTAAATGACCGATAGAAACTCGGTATCATATATCCTGTTTTTTCATCAAGCCGGACACATCTCCGGTAGCATAGTTCCAGGTTCTTGTGTACCATCTGAATTTCAAGGTCTCCCAAACACCCATTCTTTTTGGTCGCCAATTCTCTAAGGCGACAAAATCACCCATTTCAGGATCAGGCGGAAATATATATAAGTGAAGACCTATCACAAACCAACGCAGATTTTTCATAAGTTCCATATCTTTATCTGTAAAATATGAATTTATGTTCTACGTAGACACATTTGTTCTCCCTGCAGTATTTCTCGACGGCCTTGCGCGTCTTGAATCTCTTCTCTTTGCCATCCTTGTTCCTTACGGAAGTCATATCAAGTTCCTCGCTGACTTTAAGAGGAACAAAAAATGTTTCGGTCATAAATCGTTTCATTACTTTTTGTTTTTATCGTTGGTTTAACTTTTTCATAATTGCTATGGTTTTGAAAGTTATTTTACCGTATACAGCCTGCAGCCTGTCTTCTCCTTTGCCCTTAAAAGGAAACTGGCGGATTCGTCACTGTCGACGACCAGCTTGATAGCGGTAAGGCCTTCCGTATTAGGTTTCTGCAGAAGAAGTGAGCAGGGCTGTTCGTAATAGTTCCAATAGTAGATAAATTCGCCCAAATGGAAGTTGTCTATTTGGACGATGTAGTTTGTCGGGATGCGCGGTGTCATATTTCCTACTTTTTGCCGAAACAGGTTTTCACTTCCCCGTCCGGAACCCACTCCACTGTAACGATACCTTTTACCCGTCCGGTTCCGCCACATTTCGGACAGGGTATCTTTACCCGTTCATGGATAATTTTAGGATTCCAGAACCAGCCGTTACCATGGCAGTAACCACAGGTGTACCCTGTATAGTAGCCTATGGTTTCTTTACCGACGCCAAAGTTCGGGGAACTGAGTACCAATATGTCTTTCTTCTCACTCATGCTTCGATGTAATAGGTCTGGACAACCACATGATTACGGAAGATATGTATCACCGTCCTGCCTTCATCCTGCCGAAGTTCGGTTTCCACAAAACTGCGACGGATGTCGCCTTTTTCCATTAACGAACGGATTTCAGCGTCGATGAATGATTTCAGGTTACGGAAATCCTGCTCATTACCTTTCAATTCGGTGGCATCCAGCTGGCTGACTGCCAACTGGAGCTTGAGAAGCCAAAGCGGCTTGTCATTGGGAATACTTGATTTGTAAGTTATCTTTGCCATTATTCTTTCTTATTTAGTTATACGTTATTTTTCTCTTTATCAAATTCAGCTAAAAACATCTGTAAACCTATTCCCATTGAACATACACCGTCAAATAGCTTATACATTAGTTCTGGCTCTTCTTCCCAAATTTGATAGACTATTACCTTTTTGCCAGCACCTTTCATCCATCCTGCCTCCGAATGCGCAGAACGTCCACAAGGTAATACAAGAACACAAACATCAGCCCATTGCATTGCATCAAAATCAGATTTGAAACCAGCCTGCGCAATGGGATGTTCAAGCGCAGCCCTATATTGGTCTGTACTCCAATTCTTCCAATCTTCATCAATCTGCGACCACTGGAATTCAGTTTTCCCAGCAGGATGTCTAAAGTCGTAAACCTCATGTCCCTGTTCACGAAGAAAACTAACTACTTGTGGTTGATGTTGATTTCTCCAACTACTTGCTACATAAATTTTTGCCATATTATTTTTTATTATTACATTTAGGCTCCATTTGCAATGTTGCAAATGAGTAATTTTTTTAATTATGAAAAATATAATTAGAAAAAGCATTCTATAGCTTTACTACCGTACGGCTATGACAATGCTTAAAATTGAATAGACGGTAGGTTGGGACTTTGTACTAAACTGTATTGACCTTTTATAGTGGTTAATAGAGAAAATTACTTAGCACAGCTAAGTCCCTAAATTTAGGTGGTTATTGCACAAGGGTTCCACCTCTTCCCATTCCGAACAGAGAAGTTAAGCCTTGTAGCGCCGATGGTACTGCGTAACAGTGGAAGAGTAGGTCGCTGCCATTTTTTTCAAGTCCTGTTGTCTTTATAGATGGCAGGACTTTTATCTTAAACTTAATTTGATTCATATCTTTATTGTTTTGAATTACTGTTTAAACTCCGGTAAAACACCGAGGTATAAGTACTTATTATCATTGGTTCTGTACACTGTTATGTAAAATAATACACCATCTTCACTTCTAATTGCATCACACCCTTGAATAAAGTCTTTTGAGCAATATGCAGGACAAGTGATTTCTCCTATATAGTTATATAACCTTTCATCAATATAGTCACCCGGAGATAAAAACTCATCTAAGTCTTTATCCTGCTTAGCCCATTGTTTAAATGTCTTTTTCATTTCAGATCTGTTTTCCAGCCATTCAACCGATAGACCTCACGCCGGGCTTCCTCTTTCGTAAGGAATTCCCCGATCTTGGTCCCGGTGGAACCGGTGGCGTCACGTCGGATACGGTACACCACCCAGTTCCTGCCATGCGGCCGGTATTCGTAATATTCTTCAGGCAGATTGCTGCACATCATTCTCTTTCTTTGGTTCCACATAGAATGTCTCTTCCTGTACAACCTGTACGCCGATCTTCGGGAAGTATTCAGCTACTTCCGGGTTATCCCGGTCAGCCAAAAGCTTATCTTTTGCCAGCTCGTCCGTTGTGCGGATATACTGCGGCAACAATTCCTTGCAGATGTTGGTTACGGCCGCCCAGGTAAAACCTTTCAGGTTCTTAAGTTTCGGTGTACCGGTACGGAAACCGAATACACCATGAGCACTCTCAAGGCTCTTCCGCTTGGAGAATAGTTCTTCCTTGTTTTCTACGGCGTATGCCTGCATGATGTCGAAATTCTTTTCCTTCGTGGCAGACAGTTCTGCCAACTGATCCGCATACTTTTCGCGGATACGGGTCATCTCAATATCCATTTTTGAGGTGAGGTTCTGTACTTTGGCATCGGCGGCTGCGAAGTCTGCAAACGCCTGTTCCGCCTGTTCGCGGGTGATACCGCTGACTACTGTTTTCTTTGTTCTTGCCATAATTTTTTAGTTTAAAAGTTGTTTATTACTATTGTTATCTTTTCGCCGGATAATCCTTAACTTTACGCTAAGTATCTCCAGCTCCTCTATTGTCAGCTTACTGAATTCTTTACCGGATATACGGGGATTTCTGCAGTAAGCATTAACTCTCTCCCAGTCGGTCGTGTCAACACCTATTTTTTGCAATAGATGAAGAACTGCCGAGCGTTTCCGGCGTAATTCCTCACGATAAATCTCGCGGGATTTATAATTACCAATCTGCTGTTGCATCCCGTCACACATGGCAGTATACTCTTTATCCGTCATTTCCTTTAGGGATTCGGTACGTCCGTCAGTAAATTGGCGTACTAACTGGACTTTTAATTCCTCCTTGTCTAATGCGGACATTCGGCCCAGCAGAACATAAAACCTGGCGTAGTTACGTGTTCTCATTTTCTTTATCTTTTATTTCCGTCGGAAAGCACTGTGCAGCGCCTTCCTTCCAGATGGTGAAGTGATTCCCGGGTTTGGTTATGAAACGCCCTTTGCAGACTGCTCTGAAACAGGATATATATATTTTCACATCAGCATCATAAGCTACCTTTTTTGCAGCCCGCCCTTCAGGTTTTATCCCCTCGCAGTGACTCACGAATATCAGAAGTTTGTTATGGTGTTTTTCTTTCATAGCCTTGTAGGTTGCGTATGTAAGCCCGGAATATTGAAAGCTATCAATGATTACCACATCAGGACTACGACGTTTTAACAGGCGTTCGCTTAATTCAGGCATCGCCTCTCTGTCTAAAATCTTGAAACGGTAGTTAACCTCTTCCATGCGTTCACGATTGATCGCGTTTTGTAAAGAAAGCCCCGTACTTTCCTCAAGACTGTCATAAGCGACCGTACACCAATTACACAAATATTTAGCCAATTTCATTACGAAAGCGCTTTTTCCATTTCCACTTTCTCCCCATATAATCCATGTGCCCGTACGTGCCGGATGCCCGAAAGCTGCTTCCCATTCTCCCTCAAAAGGGAAACAAGGAATATTCATCTGTTGCACCTCTGTCGGGGAATAGGCGCGTCTAAGCCTTGCTTTTTGGATTTTCTCTGCCATATCAAGCCCCCTTTCTTATCTTTTCAATTTCAGTATATACACGACGAAGACTGCCACCGGTACGGTTTACGATTTTCATCACCTCGCTGCAGTCGGGAGCGTTCAACTTCACTACCATGGCGGCCTGTGCTTTCAAGAAAGTTTCACGTTCTTTGCCGTCATCCGGAGTAACCTTGTTGTAACGGTCGCCATACCGCGAGAACATTTCGGTATATCCTACCTTTTTACATTCGATAGAGCGGTTTATCTTCTCCTTTAAACCGTCTGCCCCCATCATATACCAGGCGCAGCAACGCTCTGTTGCATTCCAAAGGGCTTTCAGTTCCAGGAATGCTTCGTACTGAAGGTCTCCGGCTTCATCAAGTATAATCAATGGACGCTCCAGTGTCTTCAGGTAAAAGGCAAGGTCGTCGTAAACATCCTGATAACGTCCATTACTGTTTACTCCGAACTCCTTGGCAATGAAGCGTACTAACCGTTGCTTGGTCTTTACCTGCGAACAGTCCACATATACCGCGTTCTTGTGATTTTTCACATAGATGCGTGCAGTAAATGTCTTGCCGATATTTGCCATGTCACAAAGCAGAGCTGATACACCGCTTTCCTGACACATGGAAAGCTGCTCGGTTATGTAAACGAAAGTCGGGGTCTCGGCTGCGTGCCACTCCATTTCATCCGCAAGGGAAACACCCAGCCTGCGAGCAATACATATCCAGTTGGTATCACTTACCTGCCTGTCGGTTTTCCCTTTTTTCAGGTTATTGTATACACTGGTGGCAATACCCAGCGCTGCTGCATGCTTGCTGTCTGAAGGATAATTATCCCGATTTACCGCAATAGCTTCAAGAATGCGCTGTTTGATTTCATTCGTTATTTCCATTATTATGTCGTTTTAATGTTATTATAATGATTACATACCGGCTACCCCACGCCCTTTATAGTCGCTGAATTGCGCTATTAAAGCATCCGCATCCGCTTCAACTGGTTCTACCTGCACAGGCTTTGCGGTTACCTGGGATATTTGATGTGCTGTCTCAGTCTTCATTACTACTACCGGAGTAATAGCTTCTTTCTTAGTCATTGCATCAAACTGGCTTATCAACTTATTTTGCTCAATCATTATCAGTTTGTCCTCGTCCGTCTGTTCTGCTTCAGCAGTATTAAAGGTACCGACATTACTTAACTTATCAAGCAGAACCCCATTTTGGTAGATGTACACATCACTCATGTTTCCTTCTTCATCCAACATATAGTAAGCATCCACTTTGTTGTTATTGGGAGCCAGTTTGTCGAGAACTTCCGGACTGCTCAGCCAAAAGTCTGCATAATTCACGCGGCAATAGCTGTTGCGCCTGATACTTGTTTCTACATGCTCACCGATAAACCGGTATAAAATAGCTTTGTCCACCGGTTGCAGTGTCGGGTTCATGTTCTGGCAAAGCACCTCCCAGCGTGTCATGCCAGGGTATTTCTTTTGATTAGGATGTAAAGTGTGATTGAACTCATGAACATCGTTCATGTCTTCCTCTATGAGCTGTTCCCATGTGTAATATTCCCTATCTTCATAAGTATCGTTATACTCATCGCTTATCTTCTTGCTTTCAGCACGATATTTCTCATTTTTAGCATAGAAGCGACCAATCCCAAGATGATTTTTATGTTCAATGCTGCGTTTCTTTGCACCATTTAAAGATTCTGCATGTTTTTCCTGTGAGTTTAACGGAGCACAGAAGCGGACAAATGGAAACAATGTACCGGCTTTTAGAAAGCTCTCTTTCCATTGGCTCATAAGGTGATTCTCAACCTCGACTTGTGCAGGGCAATTCCAACCGTTACGCTCCATGCGGCGGAACATGTCACGAAAACAGTCTACCACTAAATCAACGTTCTTATTGCGATTGTAAGCAAATCCGACTACGCATTGACTTGTTACATCATAGGCGTAGTAAGCCTTCGGGCGTTGCTTGGTATCTTTCAGTTTACGCGGTAAATCCCGGTCGTCAAATGAAATCTTACTGAAAGAAAATTCCGGGGAATGACGGTGTATATGGGGGCGCTCATTGTGCATAAACGTACTCCAACTCATAAGTTTATGGTTTATCAAAACCTGATTTTTGGGCTGGTTCAGATAAGCATTGACCGTTGAACGGCTTAACTTTATCGGATTGCCTCTTTTATCCAAGAAATCGGTAGTATTGAAAATTTCGCCGGTAGAAGGGTCACATACCTGTAATTTACCGTCTATAAACATATCATACATTTCCCATACGTCCTTATTCCATGGCTTATTCGGCAGTGTAGCCAAACTGAGTAACAAATTCTCAACGTGCACATCAACAAGCCTTTTGTTCTGGTTACCGAATTTGCCACTTATCAGGCTGATATAACTTCTTTCTTGAAAATCCTTGACTTTCTTCTTGAAACGGTTTACAGAAAGTGGCAGGTTATGCCCGAACTCCTTTTGAAAGAAACCTATCGCACCGGCCATCTCTTCCCATTTCAAACGGTTTCCCTGCATAACGGCACGTTTCATTTTAATATCACTCATTAATCGGAGCACCGATTGAATGGCAGAAGCATTAAGGGTATATTCCTGTTGCTGTTCCGGCTCCAGAGGTTTACCGGAAGGCAGGCGGAAGCGGGAATAAAAACTACGGGCATCCGCATCCACTTCCCAATGTGAGGCAAACCAGTTTCTTAACATTTCAACATCCATACTACCGTACTTTTGTTCAACTAATTTTTTATACTTATCAGGAAGACTTTCAACGGAAACAAGGGCAGTAACCCCACGACCTATGCCTTTACGGACAACCTTTATTTTCTTTCGATAAACTAATTGCTTATAGCAACTTTCACTCATTATCGGAGCTTTATTCGCATCAATCTTATATTCCCCAAAAACGGATCGATCGTCGCGTGTCAGGTCATCTTTTGATATACATAATATTTTTCCGTAGTATTCCATAATGACATTTTAAATTCGGGGGCCGTAGGCCATTCTCACAATTTCGTCCTGAAAGCTCATAAAATCAGAGGGGATTAAGGAACTTTCCACTCTCTTTACTTCCTTTCCGTCTATGAAAGCGATAACCAAAGGGGCATCCGTATGGGCAATGATTTTAACTCGTTTCCCGAATGTCTGCGTCATGGTATGCTCCGCAGTCTGATGGGTTGTATCCCAGTCCATCGCCAAACCGTCATTTATGGTAAAACCACCAAATTCTTTTACCGCTGTATAACGGATTTTGCGGGCCAATTCGCTGTCGCTCTCAAATGTTAAGGCCTTCCATATCATTACATCAGTACAATTAAATATCTGACGTAATTTGCCTTTACCGGCCTTATCCAAATAAATATGCTTTTTCATCGCTATATTGTCTTGTTGTTAATACTCTGTTGTTAAATACCTCCGCTATTCTCCCGAACCGCGGAAGTTTTGCTACATTTGCAGCATGTCTAACTAAAATTCTGATTTATGTATCCTTTAAAAGTCAATATCATATTTGTTCCAGACACTCTTCCTTCTGTTGAGATTCAAGAAAATGCAAAAAGTTTTCACACATACTTTCGTATCCTTCTGGGAATATATAAGATTGATGTTTCTCTGAGCGAAGAATTTTACCATCCTGACGAAGAGGCTGAAATGAACGGCGTTGACTATGTAAAATACAATTTTCACATTGATACATCCGTAAACCACTCTTCTTCTTTAGTAAACCTAACTTTAATCCTTTCACACACCGTTTCATTATTAAATAGAAGGTATGGAAACAGCTTTGAAATAGAGTTCCTTTCATAATCACATTATTTAATTATTTCAATCGTACAATCATTCAACCGGCCTTCTATAACCGCCCTTGTATAAGCCATCGAGTATTCACCTTCAGCCGCCACCACAAATTCAGTCGGTCCGGTTGCGGTTGCCATAATATCCGGATGCCCGTTCAGCTTTTCTACGAGACAGAGCATCTTAAATTGCTCCTCTCTGTCAATAAATACCTTGATTGCTTTCATATCGTCATTCTGTTTTTTATGTTACCTTGTGGGCAATCCCGGAATCGAACCGGGGACCATGGCTTCTATGGTTAAGTTTCGCCTGTTCTACCGACTGAACTAATTGCCCGCCCGTCTTTTCGGGCTGCCAGTTATCCGGCAATCCTTTTGCCTTGTTCGTCAATTATTGAAAGGACACACTTCCGGTCTTCATCCCAAAGCGGAAGCCCCAACTCTATAGTACGTTTCACTACTTCCACTTCTCCGACCAACTTCACTGCCTGGTTGCGGAAATCGGTATCGTCATACGCATGGGCTTTTCCGATTAGGAAATCCGCCAAGTCATTATCACGTTTTCTCATGGAGATTTTAAGGGTGGCATTTTGAGCTTCAAGAGCCCCCAGCCGATTGGAAATTTCCCGGAGCGATTGCTGGATTCCCGGCCTTATGGAATTATTCATCTCCTGAAACTCCTTGCAGAACTCGTCCTTATCCATGTTGGTAGCCATGTAAAGCCGCTCAATGATGAAATAATCTTCCGCCTTTACTGTACGTTTGGTTCTTTCTTCAAATTCTTTCTGTGTCATACGTTTTATATTTTAATTCAATTCTATGTCGATTACGTCTATAAGGCTATCCGTTCTCATGCTGTTCACTGCCAACATCGCCTTTGCCACGTTGTTGTCCCTCATCCATTGTCTTGCCTTGTTGATAGCAGCCTGTTTGTTGCTTCCGTCTGGAATCGCTGCACCTAAATCATTGTAGCGTTCATCTGTCAATTCAAACCAGTATCTTCTCATATTTCACTTCTTTAATCATTGAACTGTCGAGCGTTTTTCTTATATTTACCGCCCGTTAATAACTTTAACACGCTGCAAAGTTGAATATAAATTAGGAAATATCCAAATAAATGATAGGATATTTTCCTATTATGATATGTTTTTTCCTAATTTGAATAGTTATGGTTTTAGAAAATGTAAAGAAGTTTATTGATTATAAGGGTATTTCAATCGCTGAGTTTGAAAGAAATATAGGCATGTCTAATAATTCTTTTAGAAAGTCACTTAATAACAAAGGTAATATAGGCTCTGATAAATTAGAAAATATCCTAAAGGTGTATCCCGAAATAAATGCTTCATGGCTGCTAACAGGAGAAGGAACAATGCTGAAAGATATTAAGAGTTCCGATTGTAACATTAAGTCAAAATCAGTTAGACATATAAGTATTGACTATGGCACAAACAACGTCTCATGTGTTATGTCTGATAAACCTGAAGCCATACCATTTGCTGAAGCTGCACGCAATGGGTTACACCCTATTCCTTTAGTGACACAACAGGCAGCGGCTGGTTTTGGTAATGGTGATTTCTCTATTGAAGAAGCTGATGTAAAAGAATACTATGTTATTCCTAAATTTAAATATTGTCATGTAGACTTTATGATTGAAATTTCCGGACTATCTATGTATCCGCATTTTAATTCCGGAGATGTAATTGCCTGTTCTATTTTGAGAAATACTCAGTTTATTCAATGGAACAAATGTCACGTAATAGCAACAAGGGAACAGGGGATTTTGGTAAAGCGTATCATGCCGGGTGAAGACAAGAAGCATCTGCGTGCCATTTCAGACAATAAGGAATATCCACCTTTTGATATACCAGTTGATGAAATAACCGGTATCGCTGTTGTGGTTGGCTCGGTAGGACTTGAGTAGCTATTTTAGGACATACACACGCAAAAAATAGAGATAGGAGATATAAAGACAAATATAAGTATCTTCTAATCATCGGTTTAATACACTATATTATGTAGGTTGATATATTTATATATTGGCTTTTTCTATCTATTTAAAAGGCTTTTTCTGTCAAAAGTAGTGTTTTTTAGTCATTTTGTATGTCTGTACACCATTGCAAGAAATGTTTTTTGTAACCCTTTTGTAACCCTTTTAACTTATTTTTTTGTAGCCTTTTTCCGTAACCCTTTTTGTAGCCGATAACAAAAAAAACAGGCTGTTAGAATACTGGTTTAGAACCGTTCTAACAGCCTTTAAAAATCTGTATGGCAATATTTTAGCTTCCACCCCTAATAAGGTGGGATTGCTTTATGATAGCTTTTCGGGTTGGTAAGGATGTTCCATCACTTAAACCAGCATGCAAAAGGGTACTTTTCTTAATGCCAACACGTTCTTCGTCCAGTGTTTTGAATATGGCAGATATACTACCAAAGTAGAAATCTTTTTTCTCGAATATCAGGTGTACATGTATTACCTTTGTCTCTGTCTTTCCCATGTATATTTGAAGTTTGATTTTTGTAAAACTACTAAATAATTAGTATTTGGAAGTATTTACATTGTTAAACTACCAAAAAAGGAGCGATACAATAGCAGCAAAAACAAAGTTCCCAGCGAACTCATTTTGCGGCTCTATAACGGCTTTGTTTTTCATTTCCGGGGAAATATAAGCGAAGTAAAGAGAAAAGTAAACGACTGCCCGCATTCACCCTAAATCAAGGCTTTCAAGTGTAAAGTAGAAGTAAAGCAAAAGTAAAGTTCAAACCGTTTCGTTTTAAATCAGCGTTCGTGTACTATCTTTCTGAAACGCCTATAAATAAAGGGCTTATGCGCCGTTTTGTACTATCCATAGTTAAACCGTTTCGTTCTGTGCCCCATAGGTGGTGGCTTTGCTTAATTATATGGATCGTCAGATGCTCTCTACTATGCAGGAAGCGATGAAGGTTGATATAGTGGAGCTGAATAAGGCGGAAGCATTTGGTGCGTTGATGGCTGTTTTCTTGTGGATTTACGGTTTTATGAGTCCTATTGCCGGTATGATTGCCGATCGTGTTAACCGTAAATGGTTGGTTGTAGGCAGTCTTTTTGTTTGGTCGGGCGTGACGTATTTGATGGGATATGCTGATAATTTTCATGAGTTGTATTGGCTGCGTGCGGTGATGGGGGTGAGTGAAGCGCTTTATATTCCTTCCGCCTTGTCGCTGATTGCCGACTGGCATCAGGGCAAGTCGCGTTCGTTGGCTATTGGAGTGCACATGACGGGGCTGTACGTGGGGCAGGCCATCGGCGGTTTTGGCGCCACTGTTGCTGCAATTTTTTCTTGGCACACCACTTTCCACTGGTTTGGTATCGTAGGAATGATATATTCTGTGGTTCTGATATTTTTGTTGAGGGAGAACCCCGATCGTATGATTGCGGAACAGCTGTCTTCTGCGGCGGGCAAAGAAAAGAGGCCGTCGCTGTTTGGCGGGTTGAGCATGTTGTTCTCTACTTGGGCATTCTGGATTATCCTCTTTTATTTTGCGGCGCCCAGTCTTCCGGGATGGGCCACAAAGAACTGGCTTCCCACTCTTTTCTCTGAAAGTCTGGGTATTCCGATGGCGGAAGCAGGGCCTATATCTACCATAACAATTGCCTTCTCTTCTTTCGTGGGCGTGATTCTTGGCGGAATCCTATCCGACCGTTGGGTGCAGAAAAATATTCGCGGGCGTGTCTATACGGGAGCCATTGGGTTGGGGCTCACAGTTCCGGCATTGATGCTGCTGGGATTTGGAAGCAGCTTCGTGGCTGTCATTGGAGCAGGGTTGTTGTTCGGAATAGGTTTTGGGATATTCGATGCTAACAATATGCCTATCCTTTGTCAGTTTGTGTCGGCCAAACATCGTGGAACCGCTTACGGTATAATGAATATGACAGGGGTGTTTGCCGGTGCTGCCGTCACCCAACTATTGGGTAAGTGGACCGATGGCGGCAGTCTTGGTGAAGGGTTTGCGATGCTGAGCATTATCGTGCTCATTGCTTTGGCTCTTCAACTCTACTTTCTCCGTCCTAAAACGGACAATATGGAATGAACTTAAAATAAACTTATAACAATCTAATAAAGAGAATTATGGAAAAAATTATCGGATTAATTGATGCCCCTTTCACCCCGTTCTATGAAAATGGCGAAGTGAATTACGAGCCGATTGAGGCGTATGCAAAGATGTTACAGAAGAATGGTCTTCAAGGTGTGTTCATCAACGGTTCTTCCGGAGAGGGCTATATGCTCACCGAAGAAGAGCGCATGAAGCTGGCGGAACGCTGGGTGTCGGTGGCTCCCAAGGGCTTTAAGGTGATTGTGCATGTGGGCAGTTGCTGTGTAAAGGCAAGCCGTATGCTTGCTGAGCATGCTCAGAAGATCGGAGCATGGGGCATTGGCGCTATGGCTCCTCCTTTCCCGAAGATCGGCCGCATCGAAGAGTTGGTGAAGTATATCGAGGAAATTGCTGCCGGTGCACCTTCTCTGCCTTTCTATTATTATCATATTCCGGCATTCAATGGCGCTTTCCTTTCTATGGTGGGTTTGCTGGAAGCTGTTGACGGCCGGGTGCCTAACTTCGCCGGAATCAAATACACTTTCGAGAGCCTGTACGAGTACAACCAGTGCCGTTTGTACAAGGACGGCAAGTATGACATGCTTCATGGGCAAGACGAAACAATTCTTCCTTGTCTTGCTATGGGAGGTGCACAGGGCGGTATCGGCGGCACTACCAACTATAACGGTAAAGAACTTGTGGGTATTATCGAGGCTTGGAAAGCCGGTGATCTTGCATTGGCACGCGAACGTCAGAATTTCTCTCAGGAGGTCATTAACGTAATCTGTCATTTCCGCGGCAACATTGTGGGGGGCAAACGTATAATGAAGCTCATCGGGCTTGACTTGGGCAAGAACCGCACTCCTTTCCAGAATATGACTGACGAGGAAGAACAGCGTATGAAAGCCGAACTTGAAGCGATTGATTTTTTTAGCCGTTGCAATAAATTCTAAATTCAGTAAAAGATGAATGTGACAGATTATTTACAAACTTGGGCAGCATCCTATAAAGAGGACTTTGTGAATAATATCATGCCGTTCTGGATGCGATACGGTCTCGATCATAAAAATGGAGGGGTCTATACCTGCCTTGATCGTGACGGTCGTCTGATGGACACCACTAAATCCGTATGGTTTCAAGGGCGTTTCGGTTTTATAGCTGCTTATGCTTATAATCAGATAGAGCAGAATCCCGATTGGCTGGCGGCTTCCAGAAGTTGTATAGACTTTATGGAGAAGCATTGTTTTGACAAAGACGGCCGTATGTTTTTCGAGGTGACCGAAGAAGGATTGCCGCTTCGCAAACGTCGTTACGTGTTCTCTGAGTGTTTTGCAGCTATTGCGATGTCGGAATATGCTCTTGCCTCAGGTGATAGGACTTATGCGGAAAAGGCATTGGATCTTTTTAAGAGGATATTGAGAAATCTTGCCACCCCCGGTTTGTTGGAACCCAAATACCTGCTTACATTGCAGGCCCGCGGGCATTCCATAACCATGATTCTCATCAATACAGCTTCCCGTATTCGGGCAGCCATTTCCGATCCGATACTCGACACTCAAATCAATGAATCCATTGCTGCTATCCGTCGCTATTTTATGCATCCCGAATTTAAGGCATTGCTCGAAATGGTAGGGCTTGACGGAGAACTCATTGACACTTGCAACGGTCGTGTCATCAATCCGGGACATTGCATAGAAACAGCGTGGTTTATTCTCGAAGAAGCCAAACACCGACATTGGGATAAGGATCTGGTTCAGATGGGAATCCGGATTCTCGAATGGTCTTGGGAATGGGGATGGGATAAGGAATATGGCGGTATCATCAATTTCCGCGATTGCCGTAATTTCCCCGTACAAGACTATTCTCAAGATATGAAGTTCTGGTGGCCGCAGACGGAAGCCATTATTGCTACTCTTTACGCTTATCAAGCTACTTGTGACGAAAAATACCTTGATATGCACCGACAGATTAGTGACTGGACTTATGCTCATTTCCCCGACAAAGAATATGGCGAATGGTATGGCTATCTTCATCGTGACGGTACGGTGGCACAGCCGGCTAAGGGCAATATATTCAAGGGGCCTTTCCACATTCCGCGCATGATGATACGTAGTTATACCTTATGTAAGGAAATACTTTAGTTAATCTTAATTACCTATTTATAATTCAAATTTTAATTCTATGAAGCAGTATCTATTGACACTATTTTGTTTGTGTGTATCTATGATAGCACTGGCACAGCAAAAGACGATTACCGGAACGGTGATCGACACTCGCCATGAGCCTGTAATTGGAGCTTCCGTTTTAGAGAAAGGAACTTCCAATGGTACTATTACGAATCTCGACGGGGAATACTCTTTGAAAGTATCTCCGGGAGCTACTTTGGTATTCAGTTACATTGGGTATAAGACTCAAGAAATACGTGTAAGCGCTAACACAAATATAAATGTGACTCTTGCAGAAGATGCCGAGCAACTTCAGGAAGTAGTTGTTGTAGGATATGGCGTACAGAAGAAGTCAAGTTTGACGGGTTCTGTGGCATCCGTTTCAAGTAAAGAAATTGTAAAGCAACTTTCTTCAAATGTTGCATCTACGTTGCAAGGACGTACTCCCGGTGTTGATATCCTGCAGCAAGCAGGTGTGGCAGGTGCGGATGTAAATATCATTATTCGTGGAGCTGCTTCTTTTGGAGCTACCGAACCTTTATATGTTATCGACGGTGCTTTTAGCAACAGTGGATTAAGTTCACTGAATCCTAATGATATTGAATCTATTGAAGTATTGAAGGATGGTGCTGCGGCAGCTATCTATGGTTCTCGTGCAGCCAACGGTGTTGTTTTGATTACGACAAAACGTGGAAAAAGCGGTAAGCCTGTGATTGAAATTGATGGTTCTTACGCTTTCCAGACTCCTACGAATATACCGGATTTCTTGAACGCTACTCAATGGAGAGAGTTTGCTAACAATGTTGCGGATAATAGTGGAATAGCTCATGCTCCCGAGAATGACAATCCTACCTATCCCGATACAAATACGGATTGGGCTAAAGAATGGATACAATACGCGCCTATGTGGAATCTGAATGCCAGTATTTCCGGTGGAGGTGAAAATTCGACGTTTAGCACGAGCCTCGGTTATCTTGATCAGACAGGTATGACTATTTATTCTGATTATAAGCGTTATAATTTTAGAGTGAATTCTTCTTATAAAAAAGGCATATTCAGTTTATCAGAAAATATAGCAATTACTCATAGAGATAAAACTCCTACTACTGCATTTAATATCAGTCTGCCCACGTTGCCTATTTATGATTCCGAAGGTAGATTTTTCTCCGGTGGAGGAGACTATTACATTAATCCGGAAGATGGGAAAGCTCAAAATAAGATAGCTCCGTTACACTATACGGATAGATACAATAAAGTAACTGATATAATAGGTGCAATTACAGCACAATTGGATCTTTGGGACGGATTGAAATATAAGTTCTCGTTTAGCGGTAATTATAGCAATTCTCATAATTACACGCATACTCCTGAGTATTACACCAAATGGAATGAAGACGGAACTCCTGATCAGGACTATGGAAGCCCTAAAAACAGTATTTCAGAATCAAGAGGTGAGGAATTTACTTACACTATTGATAATTTGCTGACTTATAATAAGACTTTTTCCGGACACTCAATTGATGCATTGGTGGGTACAAGCTGGATGCGTGAATATAATAGAAACATGTCTTTAGCTACTATCAATGATTTGGGAGGTACTGAAATTACCGGCTTTTCCAGTGTAGACGGTAAAATTTCGGCAAGTGATTCCAATGCGGCTTTGCTGTCATTTTTCGCTCGTTTAAACTATGACTATAAGGATAGATATTTATTGTCTGCCAGTATTCGTAGAGATGAATCATCTAAATTTTATAAGGACAACAGAGTAGGGTATTTTCCTTCTGTTTCTGCCGGTTGGAATGCTCATCAAGAGAGCTGGTTCGCAAATCCGGTTGTCAGCAAGCTGAAGATTCGTGCCAGTTATGGTGAGTTGGGCGCCAACTTCCTGTCTCCTTATAACTTTGACGCCATTGCTTATGGTCCTATACCTTATACTTTGGGTGGTGTGAGATATACAAGTGGTCGTGCTGCTTATTTGAAATCGAGAGAATTGAAATGGGAAACTGCGAAGACCACTGATATTGGTCTTGAATTGGGATTCCTCAATAATGATTTGACAGTGCAAGTTGATTATTTCGTGAAAAAGAATGTTGATTTGCTGGCACAGATTGACCTGAACTTATCTTCAGGACAAATCTTTGAGATTAACAGTTCTCGTGAAAAGCCTTATGTAAACTCTGCTTCTGTAAAGAATACAGGTTGGGAATTCTTGGTTAACTATCGCAAGCAGTTAACAAAAGATTTCAGTATTGACGCAACGCTCAATCTCTCTACCCTGAAAAATGAAGTGTTGTCATTGGGTGACAATGTACAGCCGATTACATCGGGTGCAATGTCAAGCTCTTTTAGTGATTCGCCTTCTATCACCAAACCCGGTGAAGCAATCGGCTCGTTCTACGGTTATAAGATAAACGGATTTGATGCTGATGGAAATTTCATTTTTGCAGATACGGATAACAATGGCAGTGTGGATGCTAATGACAAAGTGATTTTGGGTAATCCTATTCCTGATTTTAGTTACGGATTGAATCTAACGATGTCTTATAAGGATTTTGATCTTACAATGTTCTTCCAGGGAGTTCAAGGAAATGAAATCTTCAACCAGAAGAAATACACATATTATTTTGATTATTCCAACAATTGTGTGACGGATGTACTGAACGCTTGGACAAAGAATAATCAAAACACCAATATTCCTATAATGAAAACTCAGAACACTGATGGCGGCAACTCCTTGCCGAGTGAGTTCTATATTGAAGACGGCTCTTATTTCCGTTGCAAGAACCTGCAACTCGGTTATAATTTCCCTAAATCTATTTTGAATAAGATTTCATTCAATAAGTTACGTGTATATGCCGGTGTACAGAATCTCTTTACAATTACCAACTACTCCGGTTATGACCCGGAGGTAAGTTCAAATGCTTTGTTCTCTCGTGGTATTGATTCTGCTTCGTATCCGAATGCACGCACATTTACGTTTGGATTTAATGCTTCATTCTAACTATAAAAATACATGAATATGAAAAATATATCAAAAATAGCAGCTATGCTCCTCATTGGAGGTAGTTTTGTGATACAAAGCTGTGACGGAGTCTTTGATGACCTTGCGATAAATCCGAACCAGCCGAGTATGGGAGCTTATTTTACTACTCCCGAGGCTGTAAATGATGCTGTGTTGACTATGTATGGATATGTTTCTACGCAGCGTAGTTTGGGAGCTTCCGGTTCCAAGACTCAAATAATCCGTTCAGATGAAGCATCATCCAATTCCGATTATGGAAAACCCGGTATGTTTGGAGAAACCTTGAATGCAAGTTACTATACTATTGAGCAGCCCTATACCTTGATGTACACTTTGGCATCTCAAGCTGCTTATATTATAGAAACTGCTCCGGAAGTGGATTTTCATGGAAATGAAGAACGTAAGAATATTTATATTGGAGAAGCTCATTTTTGGAGAGCTTTCGCCCACTATTATTTGCTGATAAACTTTAGAAATATATCCCCGATTCGCCGCATGCCGCGTAACTCGGAAGACTATACACGTCCTTTGGAAGCTCCGGCTGACGTGTGGGATTTTATTCAGGAAGACTTGAAGAGTGCAAAAGAGTTACTTCCGGTGAAAGGTTATTGGGATGCCACAAATGCAGGGCGTGTGACGAAAGCTTCTGCCGCCGCATTGGCCGGTAAATGCTATTTGTATCGTAGTGGTATTGAAACTTTCTATGGAACCGATAAAACAACATTTTATGATGAGGCAGCTCAAGAGTTCGCCGAAATAATAGATGGAAAGTATGGAAGCTATGATTTAACTCCGAATTACGGTGACAATTTTGACGTAGCTCATGAGAACAATATAGAGTCCATTCTTGAAATTCAGTTTTTGGGTGATGTTGAAAACAATGCTTTTAACCCGGGTACGGCAACTTCCGGTTTGGCATTTGACTCTCGCGGACTGATGTTGCCGGGTGCAGGGGTAGGCTATGAAGGAGTTGTCCATGACTGGTTGTACAATGCATTTGCAAATTCGATAGATAAAGATGGCAATACGGATACCCGTATGTTCTCTACTTTGATGTTTAATGATCTGAAACCTGAAATCAAATTACCTTCAGATGCTGCAGGCGAAAAGATTCGTTTGAGAGGTCCGGGCGGTTTCCATTGGGAAGATTTATATCCGGTAAAAGGTGGTAAGGAAGGATTTGAGACCGTATCCAATCCATTTGCACATCCGTTTAAGGCAGGTATTAAAAAAGGACTTGACTTTTCCATGCCGATGATGACTAATGCCGATGGTACTCCTAAACTTCCGGGTGTAGGGGCAGGTACAAAAGAATATGTGTATAATCAACCTCGTGCTCATGGAGTGAACTGGCGATATATCCGTTATGCAGATGTATTGTTAATGTATGCGGAAGCCGTTCTCTCAGGAGGCAAACAAGGGACGATGACTCCTTTACAGGCTGTCAATAAGGTGCGCAATCGTGCCAACTTTGCCAATCTTCAGAATGTTACGATGGATGATGTCAAGCATGAAAGGGTTTTGGAGCTTGCTTTGGAAGGACATCGTTTCTATGATTTGCTTCGTTGGGGAGAATTATCTAAGCGTTTCTCTGATTTGACGGCATCCGATCCTCATTTTAAGAAGTTTATATCTGAAACAGATTATAAGGGTTTTGTAACTAATAAACACGAATGGTTGCCAATTCCTTTGAATGAAGTAAATAATAATCCGTATATTACGGAAAATAATCCCGGTTACTAAAAATTGATATTTATGTATAAAACGAAAAAAATAGTATTATCATTCTGTTTGATTTCCGTTTCGTTGGCTGTTTCAGCACAAAACAAGAAGTTGCATAATGGAATTGTGTATCCCGAACAGTGGCCTCCTCGTTATGAGGAGCCGGCTGTTGCGCAAGACATGCCGGTTCCCTATTTGAAAGAAAAGCCTGCGGTGATTCCGGTAAATCTTGGCAGACAACTTTTTGTAGACAATTTCCTGATAGCTGAAACTGATTTACAGCCTATATATCATACTCCTAATTTCTATCCTCAAAATCCGGTGTTGGAGCCGGACAAGGAATGGGAGAACACAACGGAAGGTGCACCTTATGCTGCTCCGTTCAGTGACGGTATTTGGTATGATGAGGAAGACGGCAGATTTAAAATGTGGTATCTGGCAGGTGCGGGTAGTATTCATAAACAAGACAAGCAGACTTTCTACACCGGATATGCCGAGTCGGAAGATGGAAAACATTGGGTAAAGCCCAAGTTGGACATCTATAATCAGACGAATATTGTTGATACCTGCAATCGTGACGCTGCTACTATCTGGTTGGATAAATTGGAGAAAGACCCGGCTAAGCGGTATAAGATGTTCAATGTAGAGCGCCGTCCTACCGACCGCCGCTGGCAGTTCATTCTGAAATACTCTGCCGATGGCATCCATTGGAGCAACGGAGTGGCGCAATCGGGCGATTTATATGACCGTTCTTCGGCGTTCTATAATCCTTTCCGCGGTGTGTGGGCTTTGAGTATGCGTTATAGCACAAGTGTCTCTTCGCGTTCCAGAAGTTATTTGGAAAACGTAGACCCGGAAGTTGCGGTAAGTATGGCGCACCGTATTCGCAAAGGAGTACCCGACAAGAATATGTGTTTTTGGTTTACGCCCAGTGATAAAGAACCTCGCCATCCGCAGTTTCCCGAAGTAGATCCGGGCATTTATAATTTTGATGCGATAGCTTATGAAAGTATTATGCTGGGGTTGTATAGTGTATGGCAAGGTCCTGAAAACAATGTTTGCGCCAAACTTGGTATTCAGAAGAAAAATGAAATCTTCTTGGGATACAGTAGAGACGGATTCCATTTTTCCCGTCCTTCTTTCCGGCCATTTATGGCAGTGAATGAAACTGAGGGGGCTTGGAACTGGGGAAACATGCAGTCTGTCAATGGAGTTCCTTTGGTGGTTGGCGATTCGTTGTATTTCTACTCAAGTGGACGCCGGTTGAATAATATCATGTGGGATAGCTACACTTCTACCGGTCTTGCCACTCTCCGTCGCGACGGTTTTGTTTCTATGCAAGCCGGAAAGACAGAAGGTTATTTGGTGACGGAAAAATTAACATTCGATGGCAAATACCTGTTTGTCAATGCCGATGTACATAATAAGAAAGGCGTATTGGCAGTGGAAGTACTGGATGAAAACGGTAATCCCATTCCCGGATATACCAAGAAAGAATGTGTTGCATGGAAGAAAGTGAACAGCACCAAGCAGGCTGTCATTTGGAAAGATGCAAAAGACTTGTCCGCCCTTTCCGGCAAAACCATTCGTTTGAAGTTCTATGTGACGAACGGAGATTTATATTCATTCTGGATTTCTCCATGGGAAACCGGAGAGAGCCGGGGATATACCGCCGGTGGTGGTCCCGGATTGTCTCCTGAAGGTATAGATAAACCTGTAAAATAATTGCGTATGAGAAAATACTGGTATTATATCATCGTCTTTTGTGGTGTGCTGGTACTTGCCGGATGTGGCAAGGAAGGAGACCCTGTACCGGAAAATCCTGATCCTCCGGTAGATGTGCCCGACAAGCCTGATGAGCCTGATAAGCCGGAAAATCCTAATGCCTTGTATAATGGCATTGTCCTACCGGACCAATGGCCGCCAACTCGTTCTTACTCTTCCGAGATACGCAGTGGAATGTCTCCTTTCTATCTGGTGAACAAACCCGAGGTGGTGAATATATCCACAGGCAGACAATTGTTCGTCGATAACTTTTTGATTGAGAGCACTTCGTTGAAGCGGGTATTTTATTATCCTGAATACTCTTCGGCCAATCCGATACTTCAACCGGATAAAGACTGGGAAAAGATGGGCAATAAAGGAGCAGCTTTTGCTGCGCCGTTCAGTGATGGTGTCTGGTATGACGAGGCCGATTCAAAATATAAAATGTGGTATATGGCAGGTGGTGGAACTCATGCTATCAATGGTGCAGGAGTGACGTGTTATGCAGAGTCAGTCGATGGGATTAACTGGACGAAACCTGTACTGTCGGTTGTGTCGGGAACTAATATTGTAGATAAAGGTTCTGAACGTGATGCATCGGTTGTATGGTTGGACAAACAGGAGTCCAATGCTTCCAAGCGTTTCAAGATGTTTCAGGTGGCAGGAGGAAAAGGCAACTGGAAATATCATTATAAGACATCTGCCGATGGAAAACAGTGGCGCGATAATTCCACGCCTTCACAGGCTATTGCCGACCGTTCTACGGTGTATAAGAACCCTTTCCGCAATGTGTGGGTGTGGAGCATGAGGCATAATGTGCGTGTGAATTCTTCCGACCCTTATACGGTACGGGCACGTGATTATTATGAAAATACCGATCCGGCAACAGGCAATCAAAAGGCAAAAGCCGATTTGAAAGCATTTTGGTTTGGTCCATGGCGCAATGAGCAGAAGCATCCGACTTATAATAATAACGACGGTTCTCCCGGCATTTATAATTTGGACGCCACTCCGTATGAAAGTATCATGCTGGGTTTCTTCTCGGTGTGGCAAGGTCCCGAAAATGATGTTTGTTCTCAGGACAATGTGATTAAACGCAACCAGATAATGGTGGGTTACAGCCGCGATGGTTACAGTTGGTACAGGGAGGACATGAATCCTTTCATGGCAGTGGACGATAATCGTGCGGCATGGAATAACGGGAATTTGCAATCCGTAGTAGGTGCACCGCTCATTGTGGGTGATAAACTCTATTTTTATTTGAGCGGACGCCGTTTGGACGGTACAAATGAAATAACTTCCACCGGACTGGCTACTTTGCGTCGTGATGGTTTTGCCTCCATGAAAGGAACAGGTGAGTTGCTGACACCGAAGCTGAGATTCACAGGTGAACACTTTTACGTCAATACCAAAGTGACGGGTGAACTTAGAGTGGAATTGCTGAAAGCTGACGGCACTGTCATTCCCGGCTTCGCCAAAGTGGATTGTAAGCCAATAACTGCTGACGGCGTGAAGCAAAAAGTAGAGTGGAAAGGAAATGCTACTTTAGCTTCTTTGAAAGGGCAAGTCATAAAAGTGAGGTTCTATATCACCGATGGTGAAATCTACTCTTTCTGGGTATCTCCCAATGCTACGGGCGAAAGTCAAGGATATACGGCAGGTGGAGGTCCGGGATTAAACAAATCAGGTCTTGATATAAACGAATAATTAAAATTAATAGTATGAAAAATATAGCATATATCTTGTTTTCTGTGTTATTGATATTTGTAACATCGTGCAAGGATGAGGAAACGATCTACCATACGGCGGCGAGGCCCGGATTTGCGGTAGGTGAACAATATGAGGTAGGAGAGTCTGTAACCTTTACAGATGCTACCGTTCCTAATGAAGGTACTAAAATTGTAGCTTATTTATGGGAGTTTGGCGATGCCGATAAATCAACTTCCACCGAACAAAGCCCTACTTTTGTTTTCAAGAAAGATGGCATCTATTTGGTGAAACTTACGGTTACGGATAGTAACGGCTTGAAGGTGAGCAGCCAGAAAGAAATAACAGTGATTAATCCTACTACTCCCGATTTTACGTTCGATAAGAAAAAATATGTAATGGGGGATTTGACAACCTTTACGGATGCCACTACCACCAAGTCGGGTACTACTATCACTTCTTATTTGTGGGAGTTTGGTGATGAAGCAGGAACTACTTCCGATAAGCAGAATCCTACATTTACTTATACTGAAGCGGGAGCCTATGCTGTGAAATTAACGGTAACCGATAGTTATGGATTGACGGCAAGCATTACGAAAAGCGTAACGGTACTGGATCCATCACAGGTGATTGCTGTGCAGTGGAGTTCGGCTTTGAATGGCGTTGTGAAAGGTGTCCCGTCTCCGGCTTTGGCTAAGGATGGTTCAGCTGTCTATATGCTTGCAAGCGCGGGTAATGGTGCACCTGCCACATTAAATGCTTTTGATGTAACGAATGGAGCTGCCAAATGGACATTTGATATAAGTGTAGGTTTGCATGATGCCGAGCCAAATGTTCTTGTTAAAGATGTATTTAGCAGTCCGTCAGTAGGGAAAGATGGTTCTGTTTACATAGTTGTTAGAGATTTACAATCTGCAAGTGCAAAACGTCACCTATATACTCTCGCAGTAGATGCAAATGGTGCAAAGAAATGGCATCAAGCAGTTGGAGGTAATGTTAATTTATATGCTATCACTCCGGCTATTGATGCTGATGGTAATATTTATGTCGCTAATAGAAAAAATGAAGTCTTTAAACTGACATCAAGCGGTGCTGTTACACAGTTGGCTTCAACTGATTGCCCGGATATTACCGGAGGTATATCATTGGCAAAAGACGGAACGGCTTATATGTTTGGTAAAGGAAATACAGGACTTTATGCTTATAATACCAGTGGAGATAATAAAAAATGGCTTTATAATACGGACTTTGGAAATGCATCAGATGCTCTCACAGGTGCATTGAGAAGTGCTTCTGTTACAGTAGGAAATGATGGGACTCTTTATTCCGTAATTGATCTTTCATCTGGTGCAGGCGCTGTAATAGCTTTGGATCCTAATGGCTCTTTGAAATGGAAATATGAAACTGTGGGTGCTATTCCCGACGGTGGTGTTGTATTGGGTGAAGATGGTACAGTTTATGCCAATGGTGGTAAGGCATCTGGTTCCAATGGTGCAGGTGTGGTAGCCCTTGGCTCTGACGGTTCTTTGAAATGGCATTATAAAACCGAATCAGATGCTCAGACTGTTCCTCTTATCGATAATCGCGGCTATATACATTTCATCACAGCCGATGCCACTTACTATATATTGAAGCCGGACGGCAAATTATTCTCTTCTCAGAAAATAGGAGATAGCACTGCTTCTTCTCCGGTGATGGATGATAAGGGTAATTTGTATGTTTCAGTGAAAAAGGACGGTGCTGACGTAATGTTGTGTGTTACTTCCGAAGCTACATCCTACAATACTAATTCCGTGTGGCCTATGAGTGGACAAAATCCTCAACGTACCGGTCTTCAGAAGTAGATTTTTAGGGTAATATAACTGCATCGCCCGATGCAGATAATGGTATAGGTCTATACAGATAGGTGCGTTGTTTTGCAGATATGTGTGTAGGCCTATGCTTTTCACCGTTAATTCGGGCTATTAGTAAATATGTAAAAGATTTATATATGATGAAAAGTTTTTTTGTTCTTGGCTTGCTCTTTTGTTCAGTTGGTTTGTTTGCCCAAAATGGACGTATATTGGTTGCCAGTCATTCTTTCTCTAAGCAAGAAGGAGTGGAACGGGCATTCCATACGCCTACCTATTATGAGGGTAATCCGGTGCTTAAGGCCGATAAGAAATGGGAACTGGGTGCTACCGGCGACCCTTATGCTGCTCCTTTCAGTGGCGGTGTGTGGTATGATGAGATTGAGGGTAAATATAAGATGTGGTATTCTGCCGGAGGTGGAAAGAAATACGGGCTGATAACTTGCTATGCGGTATCGGACGACGGCAAGTATTGGGTGAAACCTGAGCTGGACGTTGTGCCCGGTACTAATATCGTAGATACCACAGAGCATGATTGTGTATCGGTATTACTCGATAAGTTTGAACGGGATGCAGCTAAACGCTACAAAATGTTTGTGGTGGAATTTAACACAGGAGCTTCGGTCAGTATGCAGTTGAAGTATTCTGCGGACGGTATTCATTGGAGCGAGCCTAAGGCGCTTTCCGGTGAACTGTACGACCGCTGTGCTGCTTATTACGACCCGTTTCGCGGCAAATATGTACTCTCTTTGAAAACGATAAACGGAAAGAAATATCGTCGTTCGCGTTGTTTTCTGGCACACGAAGACCCTGAAATGCTGGTAAGTCTGGCGCATAGGGTGTACGATAACAAGAGTGACAAATTCATCAAGTATTGGTTTAATGCTGAAGATGATGATCCCCGGCATCCTGATTTTCCTGAGATACGTCCGCAGATATACAATCACGAGGCTATGCCCTATGAAAGCAGCTTAATCGGTTATTTCACCGTTTGGCAAGGCCCGGAGAATGATGCTTGCGACCGTCTGAACATCCAGAAACGGAATGAAGTTCTGATAGGATGGAGCGATGACGGATTTCATTGGAATCGTGAGTTTAAACAACCGTTTCTTCCGGTCAGCGATGATGCCAAGGCATGGAATGCGGGTAATGTTCAATCCACAGCGGGTAATCCGCTGATAGTGGGCGATTCGCTCTATTTCTATGTAAGCGGACGTTACAACAGTAAACCTGTGCACGATTCAAACTTCGCGACAGGCCTTGCGGCATTACGTCGTGACGGCTTTGTATCCATGCAAGCCGGAACCGAAGAAGGGCATTTTATTACTGACGCGGTTACCGTTAACGGCAATTATTTGTTTGTGAATGTGGATGTGCATCGAAAGAAAGGGAAACTGCTCGTTGAGGTCTTGGATGCAAAGGGTACTCCGATACCCGGATTTACAAAGAAAGATTGCAGCATTTTGAGACGAATGGACAGTACGAAGCAAATGATTGTCTGGAAAAACAAGACGGATTTGTCTGAACTATCAGGGAAAAACATAAGTCTGAAGTTCTACTTGACGGATGGTGATTTGTATTCATTTTGGATTTCATCGTGGAAAACCGGTGAAAGCGGCGGTTATACTGCCGGAGGCGGACCGGGCTTGAATCCGGCAGGAGTGGACATAAAATAAAAGCATATATAAACCTATAATTTTTTTCACTTTTTTAGTTTATCCGTATTTTTTTGAGATATGACAAGTAGTTAGTAATAAACTTATCACTTCAGGAAGGGGGGATAATAGTTTGATAAGTGTACCTCAGTATTGTTTCCGAGCAATAACAGTCTCTATGCGGGCCAAAACATAGTTTTGGTTGCTATCGGTTATAACTATTATTCTTTAATATACTGTACTATGAATAAACTTCTTGTCTTTGTTTTTTATTTATGTAGTGTCGTATATGTTTTTGCCCAAAGTGAACAAAAATACTCGGCTGTGAATCCGGCTTTGTTTCTATACACTACCGATGATGTATATATAAAGCCTTTGACCAAGTATAATAATGGCAGCAACATCATAAGGCCTAATCCTACTTTATATCCTTGGGAAACATATCTGGAAAATGGCATGCCCAATATTATCAGAGACCCCAATGGAAATCTGTCTATATACATCTCAAGCTGGGTGGCTTATTCGGCTACACCTCCCTCTAAAATGGGGGTTATGGTCTATACTAACAATACAAACGATGTAAATGCCTGGCAACGTCCCGATGCCGGTTTGTATTGGTATAATCCTGCGGGGAAAACCGGCGATGATAAAATATCATCCGTATATGCCAGCGGCTATCAGGCTACTAACATTGTAGCGGTTGATGTGGAAAGTTTTGGCATATATGATGATTATCAAATCCGGAACAAACCAATCAAGCTTATTTACCTCCCTCAACGGGAGTCTAAAAACAAAATGCTTGCAGGGTATGAAATGAATAAGACCTTTACTGCCAATGGTGTCCTGCAAGATTTTGCCACAATGAAAAACGACAGGGTCACCAATCAGAAAAAGTACACGTTTAAGTTTATAAACGGAGACACCCACATGAATTATTTCAAGCATAATGGGAAATATTATTTTGTCTCTCGTCTGAACGGAAAACGGTCTGCACTGAAACAGGGAGAAACATTGCCCTTGCGCCCTGATGCCCGAAAAAGGTATCGCAGGGAGACCGTAACGGAAATAGGGCCGCAGTTGGTTTCCAAAAATGTGGATTTTACCATTGCTTTGGACATGTCAACCTTACGTTGGGAGCCATACAGTATGCAGCCTGTCCGTTTGCCGGATTTTGAGAAAGACATCTGGTGGGGACTGGTGACAATGTTTGGAACCGAAGGCGATGTAGAGGTGCAGCACAAACAACGTACGGAACTGGCCATATCTAATGACGGAATTAACTGGAAATATCTGAAACCGGGAATTCCGTTTTTGGATAATGGTACCGATCCTCAAAGTGACGACTATGGATGTATCAATATCGGGAAACCGGTTCTGAACACCCGCTTCTCCACAAATCCGTTGGATACTTATTATTTTTATGCAGCTTCCAACATCAGGCATGTGAAGGGTAGGAATCCGGGAATCTCACTTGCCATTGGAAAGTATGGTAAAATGGCAGGGTTGAAGGCGGAGAATACGCCTAAGAATTTTTATTCGATGGAAGCCGCTACTTACCCTATATCAGTGGATGATATGCCTAAGTTTTCCATGTATAATGCTTTCAGAGAGGGAAGCAGTTTTTTCCCTTATATTCTTGCCGATGTTACTGATGATCCCCGGGGGAAGTCTTTGACCGAGTTAAACAGTTATGCGGCGGTGCTGATGTATTCGTTTGTGGCAAGTGGCGATCATGGGAAAGGAGTCTTTTTGGGTGGTACTTTAGGAAGTTCGGTGAAGGGCACACATACAATTTCGGACAATTATGAGGCGGTTGGGTTCACAACGCAGGGAAAGGACGGAAGCAGTAAATATTTCTTGCTGGAGTACTTGCGGGACTATTCGCAATTACATCCTCAGGAGATTGTGTCCATAAAAGATTTTCCGGAATTTCCGGTGGTCTTGCAGGCTATGACTAAAAATGCGGTTCTGTACGGAATAAAGTTCAGTAAAGGTAAGGGAAGTGATGAGGCTTCGCTCGATCTGACTGCTCCTTCAAATTACGAGGGGGGAAACTTGTGGAGCTATATACCGGCAACTCCGTCTTCTCCTTATTCTACTCAAGACTTCAGTCACCTTGTCAGGTTACCCAATCAGAAAATGCCTGTTGACAAGACTATGGGATCTATTGCTGTGAAACTCACTCCGGTTTCCGGTACGAGTCAACAGGCTGTTTTGAGGTTGTATGGAACTGAAAATGATGATATAGGCATTTATTATAACTCTTCCGGAGCTTTTCAATATGAAATGAGAAAAGACGGTATTCCTTTCGCAAATATGACGATTGCTCCGCCCACAGGGAAGAGTTTTGCCAATAAGGAAGTGATACTCACCTTTGAGGCAGTGAAGAATACTGACCGTAAATATGCAAAGTCTCAAAAAGAAGAATCTGCTGTCTTTAGGGTTTCGTGTCCGGTCATTAACTATGAAAAGGTAGTTCAACAGGACATTTTATGGAATTGGAAGCATACGGCAGAAACTATAACACCGGCAGATAGTGCCAATGCAAGAGGTTTTGCCTATTTGGAACTTTCTTCTTTTGTGGCAGGCATGAATAAAATAACAGTCGGTGCCAAGAACAGCTCCTCTGCGGAACCTTTTAGGGGGAGCATCAGTCACGTAGAAATAGCGCCGAAACTGCCTGCCGGTACTTCCGACTTTTGGAATTCTGCCAATTTGCAAGCTATATTATCCTCCGGAAGCTCAAATAGAAAAGAGATTGAGTAGGAGCATGGTTGTAGGACTGAACTTTTATTGAGGAAAATGAAGTATAATTTTAAAACTGAAAAACGATGAAAAGACATATTTTATTTATTTGTTTGATATGCGGATTTTATTCCGGTGTGAATGCACAGACGTATTATAACATGTGGCGAGGTTTCGGTGAAGCCGGTAAGCCGGAGTGGATTGCTAACTTGTCATTAGCCACAGGAGATAGCTATACAGGCATAGGTTTTACATCCGGCTCCATTTGCCGCGGATTTGTAAACGGAGGTGGTAAATGGGGATTTTTGAGGCCGGGAAGCACGTCGGATCCAAGCCGTTTGAGTAGTATCATCAGCAATATTTCTCAATTAACGGTCGGAGTGGAAGGATGGGTTGGAGCAGAAGGACTTTCTGCCAGAAGCCTGACTCCGGGTACTGAAACGACCCTTGACTTGGTGGCTGCCAGCGGAAAAACAAGCATTACGTCTAATGTGGACTTTCAAGGCCTGCACATTCAATCTGTGAGAGCGAAGCGTATCTATATGTACGATGATGTTCTCTTTAATCAGAAATTCTGGACAAGCATGGGCATCGGGAGAAACGACGATCCCACTATTGATAATCCGAATAACAAGATGCTGCGCATTGGAAGTACAGGGTCGATTGGCTTTTGGGGAAACGGCCAAGTGAAAGCGGACGATGCCCCCAATCTTTTGATTACTACGGAGGGAAAAGTGCGGATTGGCTCAGTCAGTAATCCTCATAAATTGAATATCGGAGGAGCCATCTTTTTAAAGCAAAAGAATGTGGAGACCCTTGTAGGAGTTAATAGTGATTCTACCTGTACATGGATCGGAACTTTTTCCAATCATGGTTTCCTCTTGGGTACGAACAAGCGTAGCTGTTTCTACATAGACCCGGTACAGCGTAATCTGTATGTAGGAATTACGGAAGTACAGGCTGCCCAAATACGGGAGGATCTGAAAAATAAGTACGGCATGTTTGTCTATAAGGGTATCCTTTCCGAGGACTATGCCATTGCTCCGAAGTCAACTTGGGCGGACTTTGTCTTTTCGCGCAACTACAACCTGAAACCGTTGAAAGAAGTGGAATCTTTCATTGCTGAAAACGAACATCTTCCGGATGTTCCGTCGGCTGCCCAAGTGGCGGAAGAGGGCTATTCGCAACATGATATGAATAAGGTGCTGTTGCAGAAAATAGAAGAGCTGACGCTGTACATCATTAAGCAACAAAAAGAGATAGAAGAATTGAAAAGAAGATGATAAGTCTTTACAAACGTAATGCGTCGGAAGATGACTCCCATATTCAGGGTATCTCAGTCGTATACTGAGATACCCTAAGTATACGACTGAGATAGACTCTGTATACGACTGAATCAACCTATTTCGTTTGCCTTGATAATCAGTTAGTTGCAAAAGAATATTTTAATGGTAATAAATCTTTTCAATTAGATGGGGGAATATGAATCAGCCCCGACTTTTGATTCATGTCAATAACAATGTATAGAAAATGAAGAAAGTGATTAGTTTGTCCATCATGCTGGCATTTGTCCTGATGATGAAAGCGCAAGAAAAAGTGTATCAACCCACCTGGGGGTCATTGGACAGCCGTCCTGTGCCGTCATGGTTCGGTAATGCCAAGTTCGGGATATTTATCCATTGGGGACTGTACTCTGTGCCTGCATGGTCGCCGAAAGGCACGTATGCCGAATGGTACAAGCATTGGGCAGACAAGAAGGATCTCTTTGGAAACGGGGATTTTAAGGGGGATGAGGTATATGAATATCACAAAAAAATGTATGGAGAGAAGAGCTATGCCGATTTTGCAGCCATGTTCAAAGCCTTGGACTACAACCCTGTACAATGGGCGGAACTGTTTGAGAAAGCAGGAGCCAAGTATGTGGTGCTTACCACAAAGCATCACGACGGCTATGCACTGTGGCCAAGCAAGGAGGCTTCACGAGATTTCGGACGGCCTTGGAACAGTATGGATATCGGTCCCGGAAGAGACCTTGTGGGAGAGTTTACGGAAGCTGTCCGCGGCAAGGGACTGAGAGTAGGGCTGTATTATTCCATGATAGAGTGGGACAGTCCGCTGTGTATGCGCGGAAGAATGGACTGCTATGTGAAGGAGCATCTGTTTCCGCAGTGTAAGGAGCTGGTTACCAATTACAAGCCGGACTTGCTTTGGTCGGACGGAAATGGCGGATACTCGGAAGATACTTATAAAATAAAGGACTTTCTGGCATGGCTGTATTCAACAACGGATGTAAAGGACAAAGTGGTGGTCAACGACCGGTGGGCCAAAGGCATGAAGCATGTGCATGGGGATTTCTTCACCTCGGAATATAGCACATCCGACTTGGACGTGGAAAAACCTTGGGAGGAATGTAGAGGCATCGGCTTCTCTTTCGGATTGAACCGGAATGAAGATATTGAGGACTATTCCTCGCCCAAAGGTCTGGTGCTGACTTTGACTAACATTGTTGCCAGAGGTGGCAACCTGTTGTTGGGCATCGCTCCGGACGCCAACGGAAAGATACCTCCCGTCATGCAGGAACGTCTGCTGCAAATGGGCAAATGGCTGGCTGTGAACGGTGAAGCCATTTACGATACGCATAAGTGGAGAGAGAGTTTCCAATGGTCGGCAGGTGCAAGAGAGGGATTGAAAAAAGGTAAGTATTACGTTAGCGGCGATGCCATCTTGGCGCAGACCGTATGTCCGAAAAAAGGGCAGGCTGTGAAGGAAGCCTTCTTCACCCAGTCCGCCAAGGGGGATGTGTATGCCATCCTGCCCGTCTTGAAAAGTGGAAAGTTCGTGTTGAAAAACATACAATCTACTAACAATACAAGAATCTCGATGTTAGGTTTGAATAAGACATTGCTTTGGAAGCAAAAAGGCAAAAACATTGAGGTTACAATTCCTGTCATTGAATATGGAGAAGCTCCATGCGATTATGCGTGGACGCTCAAGCTGGAGAATGTGAAATAATATGTAGCTATGAAAAAAGTGACCGGCTTATTGATCATTGTAGTGACAAAGTCAAGAATCCCCGTTATATACGTTACGCTTGGCAACCCTTTACACGTGCCAATCTGGTTAATGGTGCAGGGCTGCCGGCGTCTACGTTTATTGCCTCAAGGGGGCAGAGGTATGAGTACCAACTGTGCTTTCTGATATAAAAAAAAGCTGCACCGAACATGGCGCAGCTTTTTTATATCAGAAATGTTTTATTGCTTAGTCAAACAGACTCTTGAACTTCTTGAAGATTTTTTCCTTGATGGAAGTGTTCGGCTTGAAGTTGTCCGAGCTTTCCATTTCTTCCAATGCTTTTTTCTCTTCTTTGTTCAGGGTTTCAGGGACATAGACGCTGACATTCACCAATAAATCCCCCGTTCCGTATCCGTTGACGTTGGGCAAACCTTTGCCACGCAGGCGGAGAACCTTGCCCGGTTGCGTACCCGACTCGATTTTCACCTTTACTTTTCCGTCAATGGTGGGTATCTCCACCGCACCGCCCAATGCTGCGGTTGGGAAGCTAAGGAGCAGGTTGTATATCAGGTCGTTTTCATCGCGGATCAGTTCCTTGTCCTGCTCTTCTTCTACGAGAATCAGCAGGTCGCCCGGCACACCGTTGTGCTTGCCTGCATTACCTTTGCCACCCATAGAGAGCTGCATGCCTTCGGCTACGCCTTTGGGAATGTTTACGGTAACGACTTCCTCACCGTACACGATACCTTCACCGGCACACTCCTTACACTTGTTCTTGATTACTTTGCCTTCACCGCCGCAGGTGGGACAGGTGGTGCGCGTCTGCATCGTTCCGAGAATGGTCTGCTGGTTGCGGATCACCGTACCGCTGCCTTTACAAGTGGGGCAGGTCTCTGCACCTCCGTCTCCTTCGGCGCCGGTTCCATGACAGTGACTGCAAGGCACGTACTTTTTCAGCTTGAATTTCTTTTCTACTCCGGTAGAAATCTCCTTGAGGTTTAGTTTCACTTTGACGCGTAAGTCAGAGCCGCGATACCGCCGTTGCTGTTGTGCGCCTCCGCCGCCAAATCCGCCGAAACCACTGAAGCCGCCGTCAAAACCACCACTGTGTCCGCCAAATATGTCGCCGAACATGGAGAATATGTCATCCATGGACATGCCGCCGCTGAAACCGCCGAACGGACCGCCATTGCCGGCTGCGCCGCTCATTCCGGCATGACCGAACTGGTCGTAACGGGCACGCTTGTCCGGGTTACTTAATACATCGTATGCTTCTGCCGCTTCTTTGAACTTCTCTTCGGCTACCTTGTCGCCGGGGTTTTTGTCCGGGTGGTATTGGATAGCCTTTTTGCGATAAGCCTTCTTTATCTCGTCTACCGATGCTGTTTTCTCGACTTCCAGTACTTCGTAATAATCTCTTTTTTCCATATAACTGTGTATGTTATTCTCCAACCACTACTTTGGCATGGCGGATTACTTTGTCGTTTAGCATGTAACCTGTTTGCACGCAGTCCAGAATCTTGCCTTTCAATGCCTCGTCGGGAGCCGGGATTACGGCAATGGCTTCATGGTAGTCTGTATCAAGCGGTTGCTCTTTGGTTTCAATTACTTTGACGCCGTTGTGTCCCAGTACCGTCATGAATTTGTTATAGATGAGCTCTACACCCTCTTTCACAGCAGCCACGTCGGTGGCAGTCTCCATATTCTTCAAAGCACGTTCAAAGTCGTCCACAATGGGGAGGATACTGCTGATGCTCTTTTCACCGCCGTTCAGGATCAGTTCGGCTTTTTCTTTCATCGTGCGTTTGCGGTAGTTGTCGAACTCGGCGGAGAGACGCAGGTATTTGTCTTTCTGGTCTTCAATCTCTGCGTGGGCTTTCTCCAATTCTTGAGCGAGCTTCTCTTCCTCAGTCAGGGTAACTTCCTCTTTCTCGGTTGCCTCTTCACCGTTCTCTTCCGGAACAGCTTGTGCTTTCAACTCTTCTTCGTTGATGTTTTCTTTTTCTTTAGAATCCATATTATTGTTATGCTTGTTATTCTTATAAAATGGTTTTGCTTTCATTGCTGCTAAGGGTTAAGTTAATATGATATGTTTTTTATAGCAATAACTTTGCCAAATTGGCTGCTTTTGCCAAAAACGCCGCAAAGGTAATACTTTTATGTCAGATTGACAGCGAAATGCTCTATAAATAGGAAGTTAACATCGCGTGAACAGTAAGTTAACTTAATAGGAGGCAATAAGTTAACTTCATAAGACATGTTTAGTTAACTTCATATCGTGCAATAAGTTAACTTGTTGTAAGCTGTTTTACCGTATTATTTCGTATCTTTGCGCCCGCAATTTGCAGAATTATAGGTATTAATTGTAAGTAGTACACAATAAAATAGTAAATATAAAGATGATTACAGTCTCGAACGTATCGGTACAGTTTGGTAAAAGAGTGTTGTTTAATGATGTGAACTTGAAGTTTACAAGTGGTAATTGTTATGGTATAATCGGTGCTAACGGCGCTGGAAAGTCCACTTTCCTGCGGACTATCTCAGGAGACTTGGATCCGACAACGGGATCTATCATGTTGGGGCCGGGCGAGCGTCTTTCCGTTTTGAGTCAGGACCACTTCAAGTGGGATGCTTATACGGTGATGGATACTGTGATGATGGGACACACAGTGTTGTGGGACATCATGAAGCAACGCGAAGAGCTCTATGCCAAAGAGGACTTTACCGATGAGGACGGCTTGAAGGTTTCCGAACTGGAAGAGAAATTCGCCGAACTCGACGGCTGGAATGCCGAAAGCGATGCAGCCGCCTTGTTGAGCGGGTTGGGCATCAGGGAGGACAAGCATTACGTGCTGATGGGCGAGCTGAACAATAAGGAAAAAGTACGTGTGATGTTGGCGCAGGCCCTGTATGGCAATCCCGATAACCTCTTGCTGGATGAGCCCACCAATGACTTGGATATGGAAACTGTTACCTGGCTGGAAGACTACCTTGCCAACTTTGAACATACTGTCTTGGTGGTAAGCCACGACCGCCACTTCCTCGATTCTGTTTGTACGCATACGGTGGATATTGATTACGGAAAGATTAACCTTTTTGCCGGTAATTATAGTTTCTGGTATGAGTCGAGCCAGTTGGCTCTCCGTCAGCAGCAGAATCAAAAGGCTAAGGCCGAGGAGAAGAAGAAAGAGCTGGAAGAGTTTATCCGCCGTTTCAGCGCCAATGTGGCGAAGAGCAAGCAGACCACCAGCCGCAAGAAGATGCTCGAAAAACTGAATGTGGAAGAAATCAAACCGTCATCCCGTAAATATCCGGGTATCATCTTTACTCCGGAACGTGAACCGGGAAATCAGATTCTGGAAGTATCGGGACTGACCAAGACACTGGAGGACGGTACGGTGCTGTTCCGCGATGTGAATTTCAATGTGGAGAAGGGGGATAAGATTGTATTCCTCTCACATGACCCGCGTGCCATGACTGCTTTGTTTGAGATTATCAACGAAAACATGAAACCCGATTCCGGAACTTTCAATTGGGGTGTTACGATCACTACAGCCTATCTGCCGTTGGATAATACGAGCTTCTTTAATACGGATCTGAATCTGGTGGACTGGTTGAGCCAGTTCGGCGAGGGCAATGAGGTCTACATGAAGAGCTTCCTCGGACGTATGCTTTTCTCCGGTGAAGAAGTGCTGAAGAAGGCAAGCGTATTGTCGGGAGGTGAGAAGATGCGTTGTATGATTGCACGTATGCAGTTGCGCAATGCCAACTGCCTGATTCTGGATACGCCGACCAACCACCTCGACTTGGAGTCTATTCAGGCATTCAACAATAACCTGAAGACGTATAAGGGCAATATCCTGTTCTCATCCCATGACCACGAGTTTATCCAGACCGTGGCAAACCGTATCATCGAGCTGACTCCGAACGGTATTATTGACAAGATGATGGAGTATGATGAATATATCACTTCCGACCACATCAAGGAATTGAGGGCAAAGATGTATAATAAATAATATAGGTTAGGTTGTCAAAACTCTGACAAGCATATCATTAGCTTCGCTCAAAACATCTTTTATTTCTTACGCTAATGTATAGTCTGTCATGCAGAACGTAGTGAAGCATCTCTTCTCCTACTCACACAGAGAGTAGATTCTTCGCTTCGCTCTGACTATACCTTAATAAAAAAGGTAGAAGAGGTTTTGAGCGAAGCTAATGACAGAGTAAAATGATAGTTAATGTTAGTTTTGACACACTTTCCTATCTTTTATTCTGAACATTTTTAAAATCACTCCTGTTCCCAGTATCATTAATACTGTACAAAGCATGGAGCCTTCAAAGCCGAAAGCGCCTCCGTTCATCAGGTTGGCTTCGGGCAGATGGAGTGTCAACATGCTCTCACCGAATTTATTCCCGCTGACTTCATATCCCAAGACAGGACCTTGTATCCAGTTCCAGAACCAATGTAATGCTATCGGAAAGCAGAGGTTGCGGGTATATATATAGGAAGAACCCAAAAGGACACCTGCCAGCAGAATATTGATAAAGGACAGGAAGTTGAAGTTCGGATTGCCTATATGAATCAGTGAGAACAGAACGGAGGAAAAGAACAAAGCCCAGAATTTATTTATCCCGCCTTGCAGCATCCGTTCCAGTACAAAGCCCCGCAATGCCAGCTCTTCCGTAACGGCTACCAGCAAGAAGAAAACAAAGCTGATCAATAGGGAAGAAGGATTGAATGTAACTCCTGTAATCTCTACCGCCCCTGCCAATAAGGATATGCCGAAGCCTACTGCATAAAGAACGATTGCCAGCAACGCTCCTGATAATAAATCCTTCCGGCGCATTGCCAACGAACGCCCCAGACCTGCCAATGACAATCCGCGGAAGTGCCACACAATCCAGGCGGAAAGGAATACGCCTATCAGCATCAGTGTTTCGCTCAGCATGAAGACAAACATGCTGTCCGGATTTTCTTTGTCCGTTTTCAGAAACAACACAGAGAAAGGGATACTCATGATCGTAACAAGTATAACGGCCAATGCGGCAAATGCAATAATGTCGATTGCAACTTTTCCAAAACGTTTGATTGGGAAGTCATTTTCTATATTTTCCATATATCGGTAAAGTGATCTTTTGTTTGACACATCCTCTCTTAACTCTGGCAAAAATAATAATAAAAAGAAAAAATCATTATTCGGAATTGGCAGTTTCTTCTTATCTTTGAAAAATAAACTCAATCTGACACTTAAAACATGAACCTGAAAAAGATATTTTTAGTAATAGCCGGCTTGGGCATCCTATTGAACAGCTCTGCCCAGACTTCCAAAAGGTATACCGTTGCAAAGCCCGGCACTTTGGTAGAGATGCTGACCGAGGAGGAAGCTAACGAGATAACGCACCTTGTCTTGCAGGGCAAGCTGAATGCCATTGATTTCCGCCACTTGCGGGATGAGTTCAAGAAACTGCAGATACTGGATATATCCAATGCCTCTATCAGCATGTATGCCGGAAAGAACGGTACGCACCCCGACCGTTTCTATGTCTATCCTGCCAACTGCATCCCGTCTTACGCCTTTTGTAAGCAAATCAATGATAGCGTGTTTGCAGGAAAAACTTCTTTAACCCAAGTAATCCTGTCCGACAAGGTCAAGAATATAGAGGATGGCGCATTCAAGGGATGTACCAACCTGAAGATTTGTCAGATACGTAAGAAAACTCCCCCGAATTTGTTGCCTGGAGCTTTGGCCGACAGTGTGACAGCCGTATTCGTACCGCTGGGCAGCAGTGACGCCTATCGAAATGGCAAAAGGTGGGAGACATTCGCGTTTATAGAAGGTGAGCCGGTGGGTGTCACTGTGCAGATAGCTGCTATGGGCAGTCTTGCCAGCGAACTTATTCATGCAGGCATACAGCCCAAAGATGTGAACTTCCTTACGGTGGAAGGAAAAATGGATGAGGCGGACTTCACTTTGATACGTAATTACATGCCTAATCTGGTGAGTGTGGATCTCTCCCGGTGTAATGCAACGGTTATTCCCGACTATACATTTACGCAAAAGAAATATCTGCTCAATATCAAGCTTCCCCATGGCTTGAAAAGTATAGGCCAGCGTGCATTTAGCGGGTGCGGACGCTTGTGCGGCACGTTGGTATTGCCTTCCGGTGTGACGGCCATAGAATATGGCGCGTTCATGGGATGCGACAACTTGCGCCATGTTCTTGCCACCGGCAATAAAATCACCACTTTGGGCGATAACCTTTTCGGCAATGACAAGGATAAACTGATATATAGAGATTAGTGATTAACGTTAATCACTAATCCCTAAATACGTTCCACTCCGATCATAGTCAACTGTATGCGTTTCCGTTCGGTATCCACGCCCAGTATCTTGACGCGTACCTGTTGATGGATGGACACAATCTCATTGGGGTCTGATACATACTTCTGCGCAAGCTGGGAGAGGTGTATCAGGCCGTTTTCTTTGATGCCTATATCGACGAAAGCGCCGAAATTGGTGATGTTGCTCACGATGCCCGGCAGTTCCATGCCAATGCGAAGGTCGTCAATCGTACGCACGTTCTTGTCGAACTCGAATACCTTGATAGGCCCGCGCGGGTCGCGTCCCGGTTTTTCCAGTTCTTGCAGAATATCTTTCAGGGTGGGCATCCCGACGGTGGGAGAGAGGTATCGTTCCGGTTGTATCTTCAATCGCAGCTCCTTGTCGGCTATTAATTCGGCTACACTGCATCTCAGGTCCTTGGCCATTTGCTCCACAATGTGGTAACTTTCGGGATGCACTGCCGTATTGTCCAACGGGTTCTTGGCATTCGGTATGCGCAGGAAACCGGCGCATTGTTCGAAAGCCTTGGCACCCATGCGCGGAACTTTCATCAATTCTTTACGGGAGGAGAACGCTCCGTTCTCTGCCCGGTAATTCACGATGTTCTGCGCCAATTGCGGGCCGAGTCCCGATATATATGTAAGCAAGTGGCTGCTTGCCGTATTCAGGTTCACGCCGACGAGGTTGACGCAGTTCTCTACGGTCTGGTCGAGAGATTTCTTGAGTTTGCTTTGGTCTACGTCATGCTGGTATTGTCCCACGCCGATTGATTTCGGGTCTATCTTGACAAGCTCTGCCAACGGGTCCATAAGCCGGCGGGCAATGGACACTGCACCGCGTACGGTGACATCGTATTCTGGAAACTCGTCTCTGGCAATCTTGGAAGCGGAATAGATGGAAGCTCCTTGTTCGCTGACGATGAAGATCTGCACTTCCCGGTTGAATGTCTGCCGTTTCAGGAAATCCTCTGTCTCGCGGCTGGCGGTGCCGTTTCCAATGGCGATGGCTTCGATCTTGTAGGCCTCTATCATCTTTTGCAGTTTGGCGAATGCTTCTTTGCTTTGGTTCACAGGCGGATGCGGATAGATATTCTCATTATGCAGCAAATTGCCTTGTGCATCCAGGCATACCACCTTGCAGCCGGTACGGAATCCCGGATCTATTCCCATTACCCGCTTCTGCCCTAATGGTGAGGCGAGTAGCAGTTGCCGCAGGTTCTCCGCAAAGACGCGGATGGCTTCATCATCGGCACGCTCCTTACTTTGTGCGGCAAACTCTGTTTCGATGGACGGTTTCAGCAGACGCTTGTACGCGTCCTGTACGGCTTCGGCCACCTGTTTTCCGCAGGCATTGTTGCTCCGCACGAACTGTCTTTCCAACCGTTCAATGCACTCTTCGTCATTCGGGCTGATACTCACTTTGAGCACCCCTTCGGTTTCGGCGCGCCGAATGGCAAGCAAGCGGTGCGAACTGCAACGTTTCAGGGATTCCGAACAATCGAAATAGTCTCTGTATTTGGCCCCTTCTTCCTCTTTTCCTTTCACAACTTTGGCGGTCAGTACGGCTTGGCGTGCAAAGGTATTGCGCAGAGTGTTGCGGGCGCGTTCGTTTTCGCTGACTTGCTCGGCAATGATGTCGCGTGCGCCTTTCAGGGCATCGTCCGCATCTTTCACGTCGCCTTTCACAAAACCGGCGGCACGTTGTTCGGGATGAGGCTCGCGTTGGAGCATCAGTATGGTGGCGAGCGGTTCGAGTCCTTTCTGACGGGCTGCTTCCGCGCGTGTTTTCCGCTTGGGTTTGTAGGGCAGGTAGATATCTTCGAGAACGGTGCCGTCCCACGTCTCTTCAATGCGCTTTTGCAACTCCGGAGTCATCTTCCCTTGTTCCTGAATGGTGTTGATGATGGTTTCCTTCCGCTTGGCCGTTTCGTTCAGCTTTTCGTAATGGGTTTGGATGGCTTCTATCTGTACTTCATCCAGTCCGCCTGTCATTTCTTTACGGTAGCGGCTGATGAAAGGGATTGTTGCTCCGTCATTGAGCAGGGACAATGTCTGTCCGATTTGTTTTTCTGATATGCCGAGAATGGCAGCTATCATGTTGTGGAAGATTTGTGTCATGTCAGCTTCTTTTTAATAATGCGTGCCAAAAGTACGAAAAACAATCTTTCTTTGTGCCTTTTTTGAGTTTTATTGTATCTTTGCGACAGTTCCCCGGGATTATGAGATTATTTAAGAATATATTTTATAGAGCATTGCTCTGCCTGACGGCGTTTCTTTTCCTTGCGCGCCCTGCCTTTGCGGTGACGGGCGACCATCCTGTGCTTATCATCAGTTCTTATAATCCTGACGCGGGCCAGACTTCGGGCAATATTTCCGACTTTATGGAAGAGTTTCAGCGCTTGGACGGGAAGTGCGGGGTAGAATTGGAGAACATGAACTGCAAAAGTTTCTCCGAGGCTCCTTGGTGGAAGCAGAGAATGGTGGGCATCCTTTCCAAATATCAGGGCACAAAGATTCCTTCGCTCATAATACTTATAGGACAGGAAGCGTGGGCAGCCTATTTGTCGCTGGAGGACTCCGTCCGGGGCGAAGTGCCGGTGATGGTGGCATTGGCCAGCCGCAATGTGGTGCTTTTGCCGGAGCATGGCACAGACCTGAAAACGTGGATGCCCGAATCGTTGGATTTCCTCGACGATTTTCCCGACTCTCCGATTAAGAGTGGATTTATTTATCAATATGACGTAGAGGCCAATATCCGCATGATAAAGCAGTTGTATCCCAAGACGGAACACATCGCTTTCATTTCGGACAACAGCTACGGCGGCGTCACCTTGCAGGCGCATGTGGTGAAAGAGATGAGGAAATTTCCGGAATTAGGGCTTATCCTGCTGGACGGACGTGTCAACACCATTTATACCATTAGCGACAAGCTGCATGCTTTGCCGCCCAATACCGCCTTGCTCATGGGAACATGGCGGGTGGACATGAACGACGGTTACTTCATGCGCAATGCCACTTACGCCATGATGGAGGCGGCTCCCGACCTGCCTGCTTTCTCCATCACCTCTGCGGGCATCGGCTATTGGGCTTTGGGCGGAGTGGTGCCTCATTACCGCCCTTTGGGCAAGGGGCTGGCGCAGCAAGCCGTCCGTCTGTTGAAGAATCCGGAGAAAGCCATGCTGGAGATTATTCCCACCCAGACCGTCATGGACGGCAAACTGATAAAGGAGAAGGATCTGGATATATCTTCACTTTCCGGACCTGTGGAATTGGTAAATGTAACTCCGTCTTTCTATGAGCAGTACAAATATCATATATGGGGGATAGCAGCCGTTCTGCTCAGCCTGTTGGTGGGATTGTTCGTCTCTCTCTATTTCTACTATCACACGAAGAAACTGAAAGACGAATTGGAAGTCTCCGAGGCATCCTTGCGTGAGGCGAAGGAGAGGGCGGAGGAGGCAAACCGCCTGAAGAGTGCATTCCTTGCCAATATGAGTCATGAGATACGCACACCGCTGAATGCTATTGTGGGATTTTCGGATGTGCTCTCTGCCGGCGATATTCCGTTGGAGGAGCAACGGGGATTTTTTGAGATTATCAAGGCGAATTCGGACTTGTTGCTCCGGCTGATTGATGATATTCTGGACCTTTCCCGGCTGGAGGTGGACCGGGTGACCTTTACGCAGGAAAAGTGTGATGTGGTGCAGGTTTGTACGCAGGCTTTGGCCTCTGTGGCACAGGCGCGCCGGTCGGCCAACAGGTTCCTGTTTGAAAGTCCGCTGGAAAGTCTGGAGCTCCATACGGACATCCAGCGTATGCAGCAGGTGATCATAAACCTGCTGTCCAATGCGGATAAGTTTACGAAGAACGGCACGATAACATTGAAGGTGGGGCTGGACGAGAAGAAGCATGTTGTGCTCTTTTCTGTGTCCGACACAGGCTGCGGCATACCGTTGGAAAAACAGAAGAAAGTGTTCGAACGCTTTGAGAAACTGAACGAATATGCTCAGGGCACAGGGCTTGGCCTTGCCATCTGCAAACTGATTGTGAAAAAGTGGGGTGGGAAGATATGGGTAGATCCGCATTATACACAGGGCGCCCGTTTCCTTTTTACCCATCCGCTGGATTGATAAAAGAAGAAAATAAGAGTATGAAGAGACGAATTTGTTGCTTTGTATGGCTTTTCCTGCTGCTCGGAACGGTTGCGGCACAGGAGAAGGTCGTTAAGTTGAAGATAGTACAAACCAGTGACATACATGGGAACTACTATCCCCATGATTTTATTTTGCAGAAGGATGCCGCCGGGAGTTTGGCGCGTGTATATGCTTTTGTGCAGAAAGAGCGCGAGACGTATAAAGACAATCTGATTCTGCTGGACAACGGTGATATTCTGCAAGGGCAGCCTACGGCTTATTACTACAACTACATTGATACTGTGTCGCCGCACCTGACGGCCGAAATGCTGAACTACATGGGCTATGATGCCGGCAATATGGGCAACCATGATGTGGAGACCGGACGTGCCGTTTTCGATCGTTGGGCAGGCGATTGCCACGCCCCTGTGCTGGGAGCCAACATCATTGATACGGCTACGGGTAAGAATCATTTCCCGCCCTACGTGACGCTTGAACGCGACGGTGTAAAGATTGTGGTTCTCGGCATGATAACACCCGCTATCCCGATGTGGCTGTCCGAAAACCTGTGGAAAGGCCTGCGCTTCGACGATATGGAAACAACGGCGCGCAAGTGGATGAAGATAATTCGTGAGAAGGAACGCCCGGATGTTGTAGTGGGTATGTTCCATGCCGGACAAGACGCTTTGCTGATGGGCGGCAAATATAGGGAGAACGCTTCGCTGGACATAGCACGCAATGTGCCGGGGTTCGACATCGTACTTATGGGGCACGACCATGCCCGCGAGTGCAAGAAAGTGCAGAACGTGGCGGGCGACTCCGTATTGGTGATGGACCCGGCGAGCAACGGCGTGGTGGTGAGTGACATTGACCTGACTGTGACGCTGCGTAATGGCAAGGTAGTGGATAAGCAGATCAACGGTGTGCTGACCGAAACCGGTGACTACGGCATCAGTGAGGACTTCATGAAGTATTTTGCGCCGCAATACGCCACCATCCAGAATTTCGTATCGAAGAAGATAGGGCATTTGACGGAGACAATCTCCACCCGTCCCGCTTACTTCGGCTCTTCTGCTTTCATCGACCTGATCCATACTTTACAGCTTAACATCAGCGGTGCGGATATTTCGTTGGCGGCTCCTCTGTCCTACGACACCCGGATTGAGGAAGGAGATGTCTATGTGTACGACATGTTCAACCTGTATAAGTACGAGAATATGCTCTACACCATGCGCCTTTCGGGCAAGGAAATACACGATGTTCTGGAAATGTCTTATGCCCTGTGGACCAACCGTATGGCTTCTCCCGACGACCACATCCTGCTGTTCCGCGACAAGCCGCGCGAAGGTGCGGCAGACAGGGCGTCTTTCAAGAATTTCAGCTTTAATTTCGATTCGGCGGCAGGCATCGTCTATACAGTGGATGTGACGAAACCGGAGGGACAGAAAGTGACCATTCACAGCATGGCCGACGGCACTCCGTTCGATATGGACAAGATGTATGCGGTGGCTCTCAACTCTTACCGGGGCAACGGCGGTGGGGAACTGCTGACCAAAGGTGCGGGAATCCCTCAGGACAAATTGAAAGAACGTATCATCCGTTCTACGGATAAGGATTTGCGTTACTATCTGATGCAATACATAGAACGGAAGAAGGTAATCGAACCGCGTGCGCTCGGCCAGTGGAAATTTGTTCCGGAGGAATGGGCGGCTCCTGCTTCCAAACGCGATTATGAGTTTCTCTTTGGCAAAGTTCAGGAATAATTCGTACCTTTGCAACCCGGATAGAACAAACAAGATAATAAGGACGTGAGAGGATTGAAAAGAACAATATGCGCATTATGCTTGCTGGCACTCTTTGTGGCCTATCAGGCAAGTGTGACGGCTTTCACTCACGTCCACTACGTTAATGGGGTGCTGATTACCCACTCGCACCCTTTCCACAACCAGCACTCACATTCTGCCACTTCGCTGATTGTCATAGGGCTGTTGTCCCACTTCAGTTCGGACAAACCGGACTGCTGCGAAATGTTGCATCCGATGCGTGCTTTGCTGCGGGTGCTCGAAAATGCAACCGACACGCCTGTCGTAAAAGGCAAAACGTGCCGGGTGATTTCACTTCGCGCTCCCCCCTGTTTCGTTACACTTTGATATTTTTCCGCATCAACGTCGGGCATTTGCCATGCCTGCGTTGCCATTGATCGTAACTGTTTAAAATTGGTTTATATCAAGAGCATCTGTTGTTCGGAGCGTATAAGCTGATTGTGTGTATTTACTTAAAAAAGCGATTATTCAAATGAAACATTATATATTGGCGCTGGTGCTTGCCATGGCAAGCATCAACGCAGCTATTGCTGCAAATCCCATCAGGGAAGGCAATATGATTTCCGGCCATGTCCTTGTGAAAGGCTCGGAGGAGAACATACCGTATGCCACTGTTTTGATAGTGGGCAGCGGACAGGGAACGGTGTCTAATGAAGAAGGCCAGTTTGAACTCAAGAACCTTCCGGCGGGCAAATACACCTTGCGCGTATCCGCGGTAGGCTATAAAACACAGGAAAAGGAGATCGAGGTAAACAAAGACTTCACCGCCGTTGTACATTTCCAGATGCAGGAGGAGAGCTTCATGACAGATGAGGTCGTAGTATCGGCCAATCGCAATGAAGTGAGCCGTAAGGCAGCTCCTGTGGTGGTAAACGTGATGAGCACCAAACTTTTTGAAATGGTGAATTCCACCGACCTTGCCAAAACACTCAACTATCAGTCGGGACTGCGTGTGGAGAATAACTGCCAGAACTGCGGCTTTCCGCAAGTGCGCATCAATGGACTGGAAGGGCCTTACTCCCAGATCCTGATTAACAGTCGCCCCATTATCAGTGCCTTGAGTGGAGTGTACGGGCTGGAACAGATACCGGTGAACATGATTGAGAGGGTGGAAGTGGTGCGCGGTGGCGGCTCGGCGCTGTTCGGCGCGAATGCTGTGGGCGGAACCATCAATATCATTACCAAAGACCCTATCAATAATTCCTTTCAGGTGTCGAGCATGTTCTCCAATATGGACGGCAAGTCATGGGAGCAGTATATGGGCGCCAATGTCTCTCTGGTGGCCAAAGACAACTCCTACGGCATCGCTCTTTACGAAAGCTATCGCAACCGCAATCCTTACGACCGCGATGGAGACGGCTTCTCCGAACTGGGCAAGCTGAACATGAATACTTTCGGCTTTCGCGCCTATTACCGCCCTACGCATTTCAGCCGCATCAATCTGGAATATCACACTACGAACGAGTTCCGCCGCGGCGGCAATAAGTTCGACCTCCAGCCGCACGAAACGGACATCACAGAGCAAACCAAGCATATCATCAACAGCGGTGGCTTGAGCTACGACCTCTTCTGGCGTGAATATAAGCATAAGATCTCATTGTACGGCTCCATTCAGCACACCGACCGCAACAGCTACTACGGTGCGCAGAAGGACCTGAACGCTTACGGCAAGACAAACGACTTGACTTGGGTGGCAGGCGGCATGTACGTAGGTAATATGGATAACTGCCTTTTTGCCCCCGCCACTTTTACGGGCGGACTGGAGTATCAGAACAATTCCATGCACGATGTGATGACGGGCTATCACCGCGACATGCAGCAGGATGTCCGCATTGCCAGTGCCTTTGTGCAGAATGAATGGAAGATGAATGTCCTGACCATGCTGGTGGGCGCCCGGCTGGATAAGCACAATCTGATAGACAAGTTGATTTTCAGTCCCCGCGTCAATCTGCTCTATAAGCCTTCCGAGGATTTTCAGGCGCGTCTGACGTACTCCACCGGTTTTCGTGCGCCGCAAGCCTATGATGAAGACCTCCATGTCACAGCAGTGGGCGGTGAGGGTGTGCAAATCAAGCTGGCGGACAACCTGCGCGAAGAGCGTTCCAACAGTTACAGCGGGTCGGTGGACTGGACCACTCATTTGGGACATTGGCAGGCCAACATACTTGTGGAAGGCTTCTATACGGACTTGCGCCATGTTTTTGTTCTTGAGGACATCGGAAAGAACGACATAGGCGATGTTATCAAAGAACGCCGTAACGGCAATGGCGCCCGCGTGTACGGAGCAAACCTCGACGCCAAGATTGCCCATGGCAAGGAAGCGCAGTTCCAGTTGGGCTTTACCGCGCAGCGCAGCCGCTACACCCACGAGGAGGCATGGACAAAAGTGGACGGTGTGGACCTGACTACCAAGCGCATGCCCCGCACACCGGATTATTACGGTTACTTCACTTTCTCGTCTGCTCCGGTGAAGAATTTCGACTTCTCACTGTCCGGCACTTATACGGGCAAGATGATTGTGCCGCACTATGCCGGATATATCGAAAAAGACCGCATGGAGAATACGCCCCAGTTCTTCGACCTCAATCTGAAGCTGAATTATACGTTCGTGCTGCACGACCACATCAAATTCCAGCTGAATACGGGCGTGCAGAACATCTTCAATAGTTTTCAGAAAGATCTGGATAAGGGAGAATTCCGCGATGCCGGTTATTTTTACGGCCCTACACAACCGCGTACATTCTTCATAGGATTTAAAATAATGAATTAGGATAACATTCACGATTTTTAAATTAATTATTTCGCGAATAATCCTATATTTGCCGGCAAAGCACAAGACCAATGAATACAAAACAGATACGCAATGTCGACATATCCGGCATACAACATCTACCTATGATTGACTTTATCGGCAATGATTTTGCTATTTTTGATGATATCAGGGACATTCCTTTTACGCCATATCCCACTCGTCTGAATGCGGCCTGTCTTGCAGTCTGCCGGAAAGGCCGGTGCAGGATGAATATCAATCTGCAGGAGTATGAAATGAGGGAAGGAATGCTCTGCATCATCCTGCCCGAACAGATTGTGCAGCAAGGTGAGCGCTCTGATGATTTCTCCGGCAGCTTTATAGCGGTGTCCAGAGACTTCATGGATGTGGTGATACCCACCATGCAGCAACTGTTCCCCATGTTTTTCATGATAAAGGAGCGGCCCTGCATCAAGGTCACCGCCGAAGAGTTACAGGCATTCGAGGAATATCATTCTTTTCTGTGGAGGAAAGTGAGGCTGAAGGACAATCCGTACCGTAAAGAGATTACGCAGGGATTGTTGCTGGCGCTGTTCTATGAAATCTATGATATTTATCAGGGGCACACAGCGAAGGAACGTACCCCGAAAAGCCGTAAGGAGGATTTGTTTGAGCACTTCATCCGGTATGTATCCGAGGGCTATAAAGAAGAGCGGAGTGTGGCCTATTATGCCGGCAAGATGTTTCTCACGCCCAAGCACCTTTCTACCGTAGTGAAAGAGGTGAGTGGCAAGACGGCGGGCGAGTGGATTGACAGTCTGGTGATTCTGGAGGCGAAAGCCTTGTTGAAATCATCCGAGCAGAGCATTCAGGAAATAGCCGATGAACTGCATTTTGCCAACCAGTCATTTTTTGGAAAGTATTTCAAGCATCATACGGGCATGTCGCCTAAGGAATATAGGAAACAGTAGTGTGAGCGTTCACTATATAACACAGGGCTGAACCGCTGGAAATCCGGTGCGGTTTGCAGTGGAAGCCTTTAAAATAAAGTAGTATGGAAAAAAGAGAAATTGATCTTACCGTTTCCTGTTATGGGAAGGTGAAAGATGTGAAGTATGATGTTGTCATTCTTCCTTGGGGGGCTACCGAGCCTCATAATCTGCATCTGCCTTATCTGACAGACTGTATTCTTCCGCATGATATTGCCGTAGATGCCGCTACGCTGGCATTGGAACGTTCCGGTGTGCGTTGCATGGTGATGCCTCCCGTACCTTTCGGTGCGCATAACCCCGGACAGCGCGAGCTTCCTTTTTGTATTCACACCCGTTATACCACCCAACAGGCCATTCTGGAGGACATTGTAGCTTCTCTTTATGTTCAGGGCATACGCAAACTGGTGATCCTCGGCGGACATGGCGGGAACAACTTCAAAGGGATGATTCGCGATCTTGCCGTTACTTATCCCGACTTCCTGATTATGGCAACCGATTGGTTCAGCATCATTCCCACCAAAGGCTATTTTGAGGCCGACATAGACGATCATGCCGGCGAATCGGAAACTTCTGCCATGATGTACTATCACCCCGAACTGGTGAACCTTGCTGAGGCCGGTGACGGAGCTTCCCGTCCGTTTGCCATCGCTTCGTTGAATGAGAAAGTGGCATGGACGCCCCGCCATTGGGATAAGGCTACGGTGGATAGTGGAGTGGGGAACCCCAAGAAAGCTTCCGCGGAAAAGGGAGAACGCTATCTCAAGCCGGTTATCGAGAAACTGGCAACGCTCTTTGCGGAAGTCGGACAGCACGATCTTTATTGAGAGGCTTTTCTTCTCTTTCCGCCCTGCCCGGTAATATATAAAAAGGGGGGGGAGGTGTGCCGGAATGATAGTCGAACTTCATTCCCGCACACCTCCCCCTGATTTTTTAGTGCACTTCTAAAAACTAAACCTGCTCCAGAACCCGCCTTTCTTTCTTGGGGGAGCTTCATCCATATTGCGATATAACTCCTCGTATGTCAGTTTCTTCTGAATCATGCGGTATATATCTCCCCAATCGGGCAGGCCGCCTAAATTGCGGTCGTCAATAAAGATATCCGCCTTTACCTTGCGCGAGAAACCATGATGTGCAGCATCTTCCTCTGGATAATCCCGGTTTATGGCATAAAACTCCACGCCCCGTTCCCTGCACCATTCCACAGCTTCTTTCAGAAGTTCTCCTTCGCGTACGGTCCACAGTATCAGCCGGTGATGATCTTTCATCAGCATTTTCAGCGTATCGGTGGCAAAAGGAATTTCGTTTCCTATCTTAGGGTAGCGGTGCTCTACGATTGTGCCGTCAAAATCAATGGCGATGGTCATAGGTCAGTTTTTGATTTATGGTGTTTGTTCCTTTCGGGTTATGTCAGTCAAATCAGAGTGTACCGCCACCGGAATGTTGGTCACTGCTTTGGTTGGTGTACTTTTCTTCAGATCCGGTATAACATTTCAATGCAATTGTGACATTCTTCTTGACGCCGTTTGCCATGATCTTGAAAGTATATGTTTTGGTACAGTATTTGGCTTTGTTCTGATAGTAGAGAATGCTGTTTCCGCTGATGTTGGTCTTCAGGACACGCTCTACGGTATAAACAAGCGGGTTGCCTTCCGTAGACCGGATTTGCGCTTCGATGGCTGCCGCCAGTTTCTCATCCTCTGCACCGGCTGCTTTCAGTGCGGCGGCGGGAGTTGTGGTGTATTCCCATCCTGCTTTGATGGCAACTTTTATTTCAAAATCTTTGATGCCGGATATATTTCCGCTGTTATCCTTTTTTACGGTTTCCGCGCCGTTGGCAAGGTTGGCTTCGCCCACCGTTTCTTTGCTCGTCACTTTTTCGGCCTTTATGCGTGTGGCATATTTTCCGGCAATCGTAGCGCCTGTGGGAATGGTGATTTCATAGTTTCCGTTGTTGAACTTCACTTCCGTATTCAGGTCCTCCCATGCTCTGGTGAGAGTAGCATCCTTCTGAGCCACCATGTTGTCCGGGTCGAAATAGATGGAAACATTCGCACTTGGGTTTGGCGTAGCAATGACGATATCTTTCTTGGCAGTGGCATTTGCCGGTTCTGCCTTGATGGCAATGCTGCTTACTGCCACCTGTTCCACCTCTTTCTTCTCACTGGTGACAGGGGCGGATACATTGGCTTTGGGCTCTTCATAGGCTCCGGCACTGATTTTCACACCCTCATCCACTGCGTTGGCGGGAGCTGTTACAATGGCTGCGGGAGTTTCCGTTTCAGTAGCTGCCGGTACTTCCACCTTCGTTTCCTGACCCGATACGGCTTCTTTAGGGGCAGTATATTCTACGACCTTGCTCATTTTGACGTTGAGCGTCAAAGTGCTGCGGTTTTTGGCGGATGATGCGATGTTCACCTTTGTGCTGAAGTCCTCCAGCTTGCTTGCCTTTACGGTTACGGTGTAGTCACCGGTCTTGCTCAGGGTCAGGTTGTATTTGCCTTGTGCGTCGGTGGTAGCTTTTATGTCATCCGTTATTTTCACTTCCGCACCCTTCACCACACCTTCGGCAGACGACACAACACCTACCAGATAATATTCGGTAGTAGTATCCAGCGGGTCTGGAAGTTGTTCCGGAGTTTTGTCATCTTTACCGCATCCGGCAGCGGTCAGGCAGATTGCAGTGAGCAATACTCCCATTCTGAAAAAGCTTCTCATTTTCATAACTTCTTGTTTTTTAATTAGAGTTTGTACTTGATAATTTCTATTTAGTTTTTCTTTCCTGTTCCTTAATGAGGAAGTGGCGTATATAGTCGGGCTGGTAGAAGTTGCTGCTTCTGTTTTCATCCGGACGTATGTTGTAGCTTTTCCCCATTTGGTCGTTGATGTATTTTCCATGAGACACCATGCTGTATGTCCAGGCAAAGTAGTCGGCGGGTTTTATCCGGAAGGCATGGTTCCGTTTCCATCTTTTTCCGGGCAGAGGTATGGCGAAGTGAAAGCCGCCGTTTATCTCTCCTCCCGTATACAATGCGTACAACCCTATGGCATATTCTCCGAAATGTCGTGTACAGTCACCTCTCACTCCGTAATCTCCATAGATGTAGCGTCCGCCTTGCAAGTCAAATTGCAGGTTGGTGTGGGGCTCATATACGCTTGCTTTGAGAAAGGCATTGACTCTCGGAGTAGTGCTGACGTACCATCCTTCACCGTCCACGATAGCCGAATATACGGTTGTGCCTACCAATGCTCCGAGTTCCAGCCTGCCATTGTCTGTCCGGAACTTCATATCCAGTTGCGCACCCATGCGATTGTGAGTGAAGTTTCCGGCTGTAATTCGCCCGAAGAGGTTGTTTCTGAACCTTACCTCTTGCGACAAGGTCATCACGCCCGGATGTATCTTTTTATATTCCCCATATAGGTTGGCAGCTATGGGGAATACAACTTGCGCTGTCAGTTTTCCACCTTTCCACAGTCCCATTTCTATGGCAGGGCTGAGGTTGACGGCGTAGGTATATAGTTTGTTCAGGCTGTTATTCTTCAAGAACAGTTCGGGATATACGATGACATCCACTTTCCATGCCGAAGGGTTTTCAATTTCCTTTGCGTTTTCTACGGCTTTCATGGCATGGTCGGTATCAATGCTGATGCCCATTTCTGCATACACCTGCATCAGAGAGATCTTTTCTTCCCGATAATCATTCAGCAAGGTGTCCGGCAGACTGATGCATAACTGAGGTATTTGGTTCTCCAATGCAACCAGTTGCAGGCTTTTGTTTACATTGCTTTCCAAACAGGCATCTATCGCTTCTCCTATTCCCTGGTAAGTGCTCCGATACACATTGTTTTCAAAAGTGACGGTTATACATTCTCCGGTCTCTGCATAACGGATATTCTCCATGCCGATAGCTTTCAACTTCTCAGTGACGGATTGGGCGCTGGCTATGGCATTGGGAAGTAAGCAACAAATGGAGAAAAGCAGATATGATATAGAATGTTTTTTCATAAATATCCGTTTCTTTAGTGCAATAGCTTACACTCGTACCGTATTCCGCCTGACACACATTTGAAGTCTCTGGTAAAGATGTGCAATGAGATATGTCTCCATAATCTGGTGGCGGCTCCTATGTTGAATCCGTCGGAATCATATTCTGCCATGAACGCCATTTCCCTGTAAAAGGCGGGAGAGTAGCTGATGCCGCCAAACGGGCCTTTCTGTATGCTCCGGTCGTTTATCGGAATATAATATCCGGCAGTCAATGCAAGCCTGTCCCTTCCGGCTATGGAGAAACTTTTGGTCAATACTCCGTATACGGTACCGAAGTAATTATTTCCCGTATTCTTGAAAGGGTCGTCCACACCGATTACTACTGAAGGATGAAATCTGCCTTCTTTTAGCGGGCGTAGGCGTGCGGTCATTGAACGGTCTTGCTGGAAATATCCTTTTTTTCCGTCATATCGTGTTGTTTTCAACAGGGTGCACCGATAGCTCATCTCCAGTATTGACAGAAATGTTATGTTGATGAAATAATTTCCTGTGTTGAAGTTGAATGGGGTCATGCCATTGGGCAGATAGTTTCCGCCACCCATGAAAGTGCCGGTCTCCTGCATGTCGGCAGTGGGGATGTTCAGTAGGCCGGTGTTGCCTATGGAGTATTGGGCGCTTACCTTAATGGCACAGCACAGCAGACAGCATACAAAAAACTGTTTCTTCAGTTGAAGCATGTGTTATATGATGTAACTTGGTTCTGTAAGTTTTGGAAAGTTTTTCCTGCTTTAAAGCACGCTACGCTATTGCCTATCACATGGGGAAGTTATTTGTGAGGGCATATAATCCTTTTTTAAACTCGTGGCAAAATTAAGACAAATGTATTTAATAAGCAAGGGAAAAAGGGGGAATATTAGTGAGGTGATGCTTAAAGTATTTCATGAATGTAAATATATTGCGTGAGGTATAAATTGTTCAATTAATGATTTTATAGAATTCATGTTTACAATATAGATATGTTGTAATCACTTATTGTGTGGCTATAATCTCTTACTTTGAATTATATTTGGGGGCATACAAATAGTAAGCTAACTTTAGAGAGGGATTCTTTATATTATCAACATATTTCTTACAAGCACTATATAGTAAGTGCTTATTTACGAAGATTATTCAATAAGTTCAAAAACAGAATATTAGTATTACTAAAATAAATTCATGTATAATACTTGCTCTATTATTGGTGCCATGTCATAATATCTATACTGTCCTAGACGACCACCAAAGATGACATTTGCTTCTTTTTCCGCAAGCTTACGATATTTTTCTGCTAAGGTATTATTGCGTTCATTATTCACAGGATAATAAGGTTCCATACCTTCTTTAAACTCTGTGGAATATTCTTCGCTGATAACAGTTTTGGGACAATCATATACTTCTTGGCCAAACATCTCGAAATGTTTATGCTCAATAATGCGGGTGTATGGCTCATCGTGTGAAGTATAATTAACAACTGCGTTCCCTTGATAATTTGGTGTGTCTTCTATTCTTGTTTTAAAAGAGACCGTACGCCAATCAAGTTTTCCAAGTTGATAATCGAAATATTCATCAATAGCACCTGTATATATTAACTGTTTTGCTATGTTTCGCCAATTATTTTTATATTCGGACTTGAAAAAATCAACATTAGTTTTACATTCAATACCATCTAGCATACCGTTTATTAATTTATTGTAACCACCAATAGGAATTCCTTGGTATTTATCATTAAAGTAATTGTTATCGAATACTAAACGTACAGGAAGACGTTTGATGATAAAGGCAGGAAGCTCCGAGCATTTACGTCCCCATTGCTTTTCTGTATATTCTTTGATTAGTTTTTCAAAGATATCTTTTCCAACTAGAGTTAGGGCTTGTTCTTCTAGATTCTGTGGCTCTCTTCCTTTCTGGGCTGCAATAGCTTCTGACTTCTGCTCGTTTATTTTTGCAAAAGCTTCTTTTGGAGTTAGTACCCCCCACATTTGATAAAAGGTATTCATATTGAAAGGAAGATTAAACAACTTTCCCTTATAGTTGGCAATGGGACAATTCGTATATCTATTAAATTCTACAATGGAATTGACAAAATCCCAAACTTGTTTGTTGGATGTATGGAATATATGGGCACCATATTTATGGACATTGATACCTTCAATATTATCACAGTATACGTTTCCACCCAATTGTGGACGTTTGTCTATTACTAGACATTTTTTTCCTGCTTGTTTTGCACGATAGGCAAAACAGGTGGAAAACAATCCTGCTCCTACGAGTAAGTAATCATATTTATTTGTCATTATTTTTTTTACATAAAAAGTGATAGACATACTTTTGAAGTCAACGGGATGATAAAAAGGAAAGACACCTACAGTATGATGGATGTTGCTATGGTCCAAACTATTGATTGATGTATAAATTCTCCCAAGATTTTGGTAGTTGGTATTGGAATTAAATTGCGAAAGCAAAGTACTACTAATGAGTACTTTTCTTAATAGGAAGCAAACTTCAACCATCGTTTGTTCAAAATAGATAAGTAAAGTACTATGATAGTCTCGCCAAAGACTGAAAGTAAGAATAACAGATAGCCCTCTTCATAGTGATTTTGCTTTTTGGGTAGTTCTTTATACATAGATTATCTATGTTGATAAGATATCCTGAAAGTATGAAAAAAAAGTGGTGTGTAAGGTGTTGAAATAAAATAATTTATGAATTCAGGGGTAAATTCTATGGGCTTATTATCCCATATATGCATCCAAAGAATCATCATCATGCCGATGTCTTTAGCTATATCTAAGAATTGGAGACATTTATTTGCTTTTGTCATATTTTCTTCCTGCAAATTTAGCTGATAAAAAATCTTTGATTTTCTTTCTCCAATTCTCGTTTCCAATTTGCACAAAACCAGTCTCAACATATTTTATATCATTCTGCCTCAGCCATACATCAAGAAGCAGTTCACTGACACGACCAAACAGCCTGGCATCAAAGGCGGACATGTGGGTGACATCAATCTCTTTTTCCAAAGCAAAAAGAATACGGAATAACCAAGAACAATAGCTATCAAGCACTTCATACTTCATAATCATCATATTGAACATGTGGGCAGAAGTCCGTTTCATCACTTTGTCAAATGTAGGTAAATATTCAGGACATTGCTTCCTCATGATTTCGCGAGTCAGTTCCAAATGCTCCAAGTCGTGTGTGTGTTTGTAATGCGAACTTAAAGATTCTATGAAGTACTTACGCTTTGGGGGTAATACAACATCGGCCTTTGCTAAAAAATTATCAGCTTCTTCCTTTGTGAGAATGAGTGAATATTTCCATTTACCTTTACGGCAACTGAAATGACGGCGATAGTGAGCCAACCCGATATAGTCTGCTTTCACATTTTTCCATCCCCAATAGAGGGCAGTCAGTTCACAGAAATAGGGATTTTTCTCCGAGATATTTTCACCAGTATCATCTCCTTTATAACCTATATCATCTTTGGCTAAAACATTACCGACTCTAATGGGTAGGTACATTTCATCCAAAGGCATATGAGCTTTTTTGTGTGTAGCCACTAAAATTTTTATATCCATAATTGTTTGTGTTTTATTACTTGTATGGAACCATTTATTCAAAGTGTCAGTTACAATCTGGGCGCTTCCTCTGCGTAAAGGCTTAAACTTATAGGTTCTTGCTTTTTCTATCATTTCAGGTAAGTCATTCTCATTCATGCAGCAAATAACGCAACCCAACTCATCCATTTTTTTTGCTACCTGACTTTGGTCATGAACGTGTTCAACACCATTACGCCTCGGAAGAACAACTACTCGCTTACCTTTATCTACAGCTTCACAGATACCGCCCCATCCTCCTTGCAACACAAGGATATTAGCTTTATCCATAAACTGTTCCATCTTGTCTTTTGGGCAGAAATCAAAATGTTCTTTTACATGTTTGAAGTCATACTTAGTATAACCAGTCTGTACAATCACCTCTTCATCTGTAATAGCTGCATAATCATCTGCAGCTTTTGCCATTCTCGAGAAATCCTGAGAATGTGTTCCTAAACTGAATAAGATCATAAGACACCAATATATTTTGCTTTTGGAAATACTTTCAGCATCTCTTTCCATTGTACACAGAAGAGATCACTATATTTGTAAGCCCTCTTGGGGGTTCTAGAGGAAGTATAAACATCTGCAGCAGAGCATACATAAATTACCTTACTTTTTAATAATAATTTTCCAAAAAAGATTGTAGGGAATGCCATTCCAGAGCCAGTGGAAATAATAACATCTGGACGTTCTCTCAGTAAAAAGTATAGTGATTGAAAAGCATTCACTATCCAAGTCCATTTTTGAGATGGTATAACATTAATTACATAATGATGATGTCTCTGCTGGAGAAAGCCTTTTAAATGGGTAGATTTAAATGTAAGCCAGTAAATGTCATATTCACTTTCACTTATCTCTTTTGTAGCCAAGCGTAATTCTGCAAAATGTCCACCGGGACAACACGCCATGCAAATACGAGTTTTTCTATCTTTCATACTTATAACAACTGTTTATATAAATTACACAATGTCCTAAACACCGTTTCTGGTAAGAAAACATTGATCAATTTAAGACTTTGTCGTCCGTACTTTTCTATCTTATCTCTGTTGTGAATAAAAGAAAGAATCGCATTTTGTATTTCAGTAATATTTCCGGGATTGATTAAATAGCCGTTCACTCCATGCTTTACAACTGCAGGAATACCTCCGACTGTGGTTGATATAATAGGGCAACCATATGACATAGCTTCTAAAATAGCTATAGGCAATCCTTCGTTATATGACGGAAGAATGAATATATCAGCCCAATTAAGACATTCTATTTTCTTATTATCGGCTACAAATCCTTCAAAAGTTACGCAATTATTTAATCCATAATCTTTGATTTTTTTCTGCAAAATATCTTCTTCTTTATTTCCTCCTATTCTTAATTGAATATTTTTTGTAATCTCTTCACCACCTGACCATATGGCCTCTAACAAATCATACACACCTTTGCGCTCTCCTATGACTCCTAAATATAAAAGTTTTATTTTTGTATTATTCCTATTTACGGTACGAATAGTGGGTGGAGCTACGGTATTGTTCAAGACTACAATTATATTAGAATTTACACCGATTCCGATAAAATACTCTTTCCAAGAATCTGATAATACAAAATATTTGTCACAAGAATTAATGGTTTCTAATATTCTTCGCTTATGCCTTGACGGTTGAAAGTATCCATCAAAGTCGGCACAATGCATATGCATGATGATCTTTTTGCCAAAGAACTTTCCTACCCTCACAAAGAATGTATTTCGTTCAAACGAAGCAAAAGCAGCCCCTTGTATATGAACAATTTTGATATTTCTATCGAAGAGCATATAGAGGAGAAAGAGAATATATGAATAAATGGTATACCATATTTTAATCATCAAAGTACCATACTTCCATGTCGGTATGAATTTCATGTCTTCAAAATACATATCGTATGAAGCTAAAACAGCGGCCATACCACCGGGAGCATTATTCTTGAAATATTCCCCTACCATCAAAATTTTTGATGATATTTCTTTATTTACCAACTTTTTCATGCCTCTGATTTATTTAAAATTCTTATAACTTGTTCTACGCTTTCCTCTATTGTTCTGGAGTTATCCACAACATTCACTTCTGTATTTTCTGCTAATTTCTGGTACAAAGCAAAGCGATAAGGGAAATCTGGATTGGCCTGGTTCTCAATTCGGCAATCCAAAATTGCCTGATAATTACGAATTACCACAAACTGATAAGAGTTCTGAGGTAGGATAGTATGAAACTTTTTATACCACTTGCTGTCAAGTATGTTGTTAAACCTACATTCTGCTCCTAAGTCAATAAGTATATCGTTAATCCAACGATCACAAATCACATAGTCAGACTTCAGCTTCATCACTTTCTTTTGTGCAATCTTATTATCCAAATAAGAACACCACACATAAAGTTTACAGAACCATGGCATTTTATAAAGTCGGTGTTCCCACACATTCCCCATCTTGTTGTGAACCTTCACCGAAAGTCCCAAAATACGTGCAAAAGCATTCATTGCCTTTACGGTGTAATGGTTATACCGCATCCAAATATAATCCACAGTTTTGCCCTGCTGCTCCAATTTATCTTTCAAACTATTGATAACCGTAGTCTTACCACTGCCATCCACGCCACTGATAATTATATATTTCGTCATATTTGGGGATTATTGTATCTTGAATATAGAGATGTTGTTTTTCTTTGATGTATCCTTTCTGATAGTTTCTTTAAAATAAGTCTTAATGCAAATAGATAACCCAGGTCAAAAATTTTGCTATTGCAATAAGGGAAAAATAGAGTAGACATCATCAATATCTTAAAACATACTATCATGAAAATTAAATCATAAAATTTGATGATACCAGATCGCTTGCATATCTTAAGAATGCAAAAAGATATTATGCAAATATTCAATATTCCCCCTCCTATCCCGAAGTCTATATAGGAGTATCCCGGTAGGCCATAGAAACATTGGGGGTATTTAAGGCCTGTATGTTTCTGTATCCATTCTCTATTTTCTGTACCTAGCTTAAAATCTGTACCATTAAAAAAGCTAACAACGTAATGATATAAGCTGTGGCCTTCTGAATGACCTTTTAACTTCCAGCCAAAAGAAGAGAAACGAATAGGTGCTTCGCCTGTATAAGTTGATAAAGCCGCAAGCATTGCTTGATTTTCTTTAGCGTTTATATAGGTGACATCCTTGTCGCCAAAGCGCGTTTGAGTAGATACAATTAATAATAATATGCAAATCGAAACTATTACTGCTCCTATTTTATTTATTTTAGAAACATTTTTTTTGTTGAAGACCGGATAAAATAGCATATAGGCGATAAAGAATGCGTAAAGTTGATAAACTACAGATAATCGTCCTCCTTTGAGAAATACGTTAATTAGCTGACTGAGAATACAAATTATAATACCTATTACTGCCCATTTATTTCTCTTTTTGTTAATAAGTAGCGTACATAAAAGTAGACCTAAGATGTCTGCAAAGTGCGAACAAAAGTTTATCATCTTTGAAGATAAAAAACTAAGATTTGTAACTTCTCCAGAGTCTGTAAGAGCATGGGTATCCACAAGAAAGTCCATATTTGATTGAGTGTTGAAATGGAGTAAATTTTCTGTAAGAGGCGGTATGCTTAAAATTCCTAGGACTATGCAGAACTTGTTAATGAATCCTAAACAGCCGGAAAAATCTATTCTTTTTATTTTTGTTTCATCTATAATAAATAGAGGAGTTGTCAGTATACACATTCCTACAAATGAAAATAATAATGCTTCCGGGCTAAGAGAATTAAGTATTGGGTAATAGAATAAATAGAATGCAATGGATGTTGATGTCAAGATTGCTATCCAAAGCAGTATAAAGAAAGATAAAGACTTTATTCTCCGTTTTATAAATAAATGAAAAATAGGTAGAAGTCCAATGCCACAGCAATATAAAATAACGCTATTTAGTTCCTTTTCCATATCTCAAATATTTAAGAGATTGATTATTTTAACAGATATATCCATTGCTCACTAACCTGTTGCCATGTTGGATGTTTTGCCATTATTGATATACTTCCTTGTGATAGCTTATTGCGTAATGAAATATTGTTCCATAAAATTGAAAGTGCTTCAGACAATCCATTAATGGTGTTATTCTTTGCAATCATAATTCCTTTTTCGAGATACATTGTTGAACCTGCATTAGGAAAAGATACAATAGGAATACCAATAGACATTGCTTCATAATAGGTTAAAGGTATTTCTGCTGGTATACATATGAATGGTAAAACAACTGCATAGGCTGCATGCATAAATGCTTTTAGCTGCATAGAATCAAGAGTTTCTTTTATAATCAAGACATTCTTTTTATTCTGCATTGATTTATATTTTCTGAAAAAATCATCATATTGTGTTCCAACATCATCGCGTAGTAGGAAAACAACTTTGATGTCAGGGTTGACCTTTACTATTTTGTCAATAGCTTCTAACAAAATTAATCCACCTCTTACTTGTCCCGGTGCACCTGTAAAGAGATAAAATTTTTTTGTTTGTAATTTATGCTTTTCAACAATAGAAGTATCCATTGTAATATATTCAAAATCATCCTTACCTGCATAAATTGTATGAGTCTTTAGTGCATTTCCACATTGGTGGGTTGTGTAATTTGTAAGACCAATTATATCTGTGAAACCTACATTTGCCAATTTCTTTGCAATAAGTGTTTTGGGTGTAATTGCCTCAAGCATCCATTGTTTACCATACAGACCATATAATTTCATTAACCAAAATGCATTCTTGAAAGGAGTCACGCCTGATGGTACATAGGCTATCTTCTTACACTTCATTATTTTCAATCCGCTGAGATTCTTTAGACCTTCACGAAATGTGGCGGGGAAAAAAAACACATCATATTCATTGGTGTTGACCCATTTGCTAAGTTCGTATAGTTCGCGAGGGCATTGACGAATATTAATACCATGGTAAATGTAGTCGGAGATATTTGCAGAAGCGACATGAGAATTAAGTACGTCTGCTTTTATACCTTGCATTCTCATAGCTTTTGCTATTTCGATAACAGTTCTAAATGGCATTAACCGTTCGCGACCAGGAAATAGATCTACTGTATTCAGTCCTACTTTCATTTCAGATACTTTTTTTTGAACATTATTTTAAAGTCATCAAAAGACATGAGTTCTTGATAATAGTTTTTGCTCTCGTCATTTACATCTTTAAATATAATTGGCATTTCATTTTTGCTCATAACCTCATGGGAGTGTTTCAGCGAGAATATATACATATCAAGAGGATACTTTTTAAAAAACGCCAAAGCACGCTCACGTAGTCCTACAAAGCATGCCTTCCAGAAGTTCCATTCACCTTTCTGGGGAATAAATCTAATGTCAATGTCAGAAGAATTATGCCATTTTCCCTTGCTTAGTGACCCATAACTAATAGCTACTGCAATGCAAGAATCTTTTTGTAAACGATTATACATTTTTATCGTGTCATCATAGAATTTTTGCGCTATTATATTTCCTGCCTGTATATGATAGAATACGCAGATAGCTTGACCATTGATACAGTAATTGACAGTATGCGCAATAATTAAACCTATCCACCATGGCATGATAAAACTAAAACTCAAGGTTATCGCTACATCCATACTTGTTTTCACAACATTGTCCCTCCAGTTGGCATATAGCATACCTTGGAAGATGAACGACGTGATGAAGGTGATATATCCGTAACTCATCCATTCATCAAACCATGTTCCTTGTAGGAACGACGGTAGATGTTTCTTTTTGTGCTTTGTAAATAAAGCATTGATGTATCTGTTCATAGCATTACTTATTTCCAATTACGCATATTCTTACATCCAAATTTAATTAGCCACCACAGTGATTTATGACTGCCAATAAACATCTGGACTTTCTTTATCATTAATGATTTCATTGCTTTTGCTGTAGAAACAGTTTTGAATATTTCATTATATTGTGGTGTTTTAAAACCTAAAGTGCGATAGATTTTTATTATGGCAGGATTAGTATGTTTTTTTACCATGGCATATTTTTGAGAAGAAAGTAAGTTTGATTTACTCACTTCGTCAAGGGTAATATAACCTTCATCTTTTGCCTCTCTCAATAGATTGTCAAGATCATTTCTTCGAGTAACTACTGAGTTTATCCCCAATTTATCTTCTATATATTTACCGAAATGGATGTCCCCGAATGAAATGTCTGATAGTTCTGCGAAATGGTCAATACAATAGAGACAGCGATGTACATTAAAGAAAGATCTGAGTGTAAGATAATATTTTTGATAAGGTATTTGTAAAGACGTTACAAATTTGTTTTCGGAAATATTATGAATTCTTGATAAAGAATTCTTCTCTACGTACTGGATGTGTAGATTTCCCATGCATCCATTGTCACGATACGCAAAATATGTTAGTTGGTCACGACTTATGCAATTGTTTTTTAATGTATAATCTGTTAGGTAGAAAGTACGTCCGCATGAGCAGTATAAGCCGAAATAAGCAAAAATCTTTTGTTTAAATTTTTTGTCTATTAGTTCGAGTTTACGAAATCCATGTATGTGACATGGTAAGCCTACTATTACAAATTTTCCGTCTTTATTTTTTATGGAATCAACGATACCTGCCATTGTAACAGGGGCATATTTACTGCCCTTTGCGGAAAGAACCTCTTCTTTGTTTCTGGCAATAAATGTATTTACCATAAGCGGATTTTTATTGTTGAATTTTGTTACAATTGCCCCTTCAATTATTTTCTTCTCTAAAAGATATATAATAAATTGTGATGTCATGCCCCCAGATGTACAGTGATACCTAATTTCTTTGTCTGTAGAATGTCCAACATAAAAACTCCGATAATGCCCTATATAAGTATCATAATTGATATTATCTTGATTAAAATTATTTTTTGCGATTTGTTTTAAATTTATACCAACGCCAGGACATATGTCAAAACATCTATGGCAGCCTTTACCGTTAGCACAAATTTCCTCATTTACGATGGGGCTGAAAGTTCCCTTAATCGCTTTCACTTCTATAGCATGCAAAGGACAGGCGTCTTGACAAATGCCGCATCCTAAACATAAATCATTTTCTACCGTATAGGATATGTTTTTTTTCTCCATATTATTTCTTCGATAAAGCTAATCCTGATTTTAAAAATTCTAATGATGATTTTAAAAGTGGATTTTTTTTCTGTTCTACAGTGTTGTAATCTATTTTGCTAAACATCTGGCTTGTAAGATTCCCATTATACAGCCTGTCTTCAAGTCCTAACAAATTAAGAATTGAATCTATACGAGAATTTCTTGAATCACTATTTGTATTTAAGAATCGGTAGAATGTTACAAACTGTTTATGGAAAATAGTAGAAAACACAGTACAATGAAATGAGTCTGTGCAAACAAACTCTGCATTAGCGATCAATTGTACAAAATCTAAAGGGTCTATATTATACGGTGCCTCGTCTCCAAAACCCTCATCACAAGCTATAAATTCGTCTATATGGCGCATTGCTACGATTTTTAAGCCTGTAATCTTTTTAAAATGATTTATTTCTTTACGAACCTTCTCGTCTTTACCTAGTAGATAGCAAAATATATATTTTCCTTCAGCTTTTGGCTTTTTATCGCCTATTTCTTCCCTCCATTGGCTTTGAGAAAGAAGTAAAGTAGGGTCAAGCACAACTTGTGCTTTGTTATGAGAAATTTCTTCGATAATCTCTTTCCCTCGAATTTCTCTTACACTTAACTTATTTATCTTATCAAGGTATTTGCAGGTAGTCTTTATTTGCCAGCTTGGTATCTTTGAAACCCCAAAACTTGATGCATAAGACATGCGAGGAATACTGTCATCTACAAAGAGTAGATTGAAAAATTTAGAATAAAGTCCTAATGGTGTCCAAACTTGGTCACTGCCCACTATTATAAGTCCATAGTTCTTAGAGCCTGACTTCAAATTATTATAGCCTATATATAGATCGCAATAAGAATCCATATATTGGGATTTCCATTGATTATTAACGCTTGTTCGGATATTAATATCCTTGGCATATGAACTTGTAGATTCAGTTATTTTTTTCTTTTTGATTTTCTTTTTATATGCTTGCCAACCTCCACTGATAAACATTAGTGGAGCTAAACGAATCTTTTTAAATAAACTGTCAGATTTTTGATACTGAATTAGCCTACATTTATAGCCTTCATGCTCGATTGCTTTGATTGTAGCAAATCCTTGCAGTGATGTCCCATAATTGTTGTGATTTTTAAAATATGCTATTACACATCCTATAGCCTTCATTATTTTTTTCTTTTTAGTTCATTATATAAGCGTACGAATAGCTGCTTGGGCGTTTCTTTATTAGCAATAGTCTTTACACAATTGATGTTTGCTGTATATTTAGCTTGGGCTTCTTCTGAATGAATAATTTTATACTTAACCCACCACTTGATACCGCCAATGCCATAGTAAAGCCATGATGTTAGTATGAAAAAAGGTTTAAACCAAGCGTTGTTTTCTGTGTAGAAAATTAAATTGCCCTTGGCTGCCGTCGGCATTGTAGCGGGGAGAATTTTAGACCATGTGCCTCCATGAATATGTGTTATCACTGCATTTGTATTTACTATACATTTAAATCCTATCTTATTTATTTTAGTAGAAAGAGCGATGTCTTCTGGGCAGAAATAATACCTTTCATCCAGCCACCCCACTTTTTCAAATATATCTCGTTTTATCATAAAACAAGAACCTGAGATATTGTAGGTTTGATAAATTCCACTTCCGCCTGTATATTTCGACATTTTATCATACACTTTTTTTAACTTGAATATTTGTAGACAGTAAGTATAAATGTTATATGGACATTTACCATTACGTTGAACACTACCATCTTTGTTTAGAATAAGAGGACTAACAATTGCTATATTATCCTCTTTCCCTGAATCAAATGTCTTACATAATTTGTCTATGACGTTGTCGTCAGTCAAAGTGTCGTCATTTACTATATAGCAATATTCTCCAATCGTCTTTCTTAGGGCTAAATTATTGTTTTCAGAAAATCCTCTAAGTTCATTACTTTCAACTATCTTTACTGATGGATAATCTCTCTTTAATATTTGTAAATTCTCGTCAGAAAACATGAATGCAACAACGAATATTTCGTATGATACATGCGTGTGCTTGATAATACTGTCTAAGCATGGATAAAGATTCCCTAAATTATTCATACAGATAATGACAACACTTACTTTCATAGTATAATGCTTATATTGTTCTCTCTTTAGTTTATTTTTTATATTACCTTGTGTATATAAATAATCCCAAACTTACTATATGTAATGACTTGTTTTCTACTTCAAGGAAGGATAATGAAAAGTAGCCTATCCCATAGAATATAAAACACAAACAAAGTGGATTTTTGTAATCTGTTTTATCGAAGTATATTGGCAGTAGTCAGTTTGGGAACAAAGCGGATTATGTTACAGAGTCCATAAAGTATGGCAGAAGTGAGCGTATTGAAACATGTGTTACATACAATGAAAATAGCCACTAATGCTAATTCAGTAACCATCTCTTTTATGTTTAACGGCGTATCTAGTATCTTTGTCAAGATAAATTCGGCAACTATACTTCTAATAATTATTGCAGAAAGCATAGATGTGACAACCATTATCATACTGTTACATACATATACTGATATTGTAATAAACAAGATACTTACAAGTAATGCAAAAATATTGCATACCATCAGATGTCTTATCTTATTGGTTACTTTAAATAACGTATTACATAATAAGTTCATTTTTATATCGAAGACACACAATGGCAATAAGAATACTAAATATTGTATTGATTCATGATATTTAGGGAGCCATATATTTATCAGAACCTCTATAGCGTAATAGCCCCAAAGAAGTAGAGGAAGGATAAATGAAAGTCTTTGTCTATTTACCGAGAAAAAATCTTCAATTTTATTTCTTTCCCATCTCTTAAGTTCTGGAAATAAGACTATACTTACCTGATTCACGAACATCAAGAAAAAGTTTACAAACATAAAGGCAAAAGAAATCATTGCAAATTCTTTTATGCCCCATTTAAGGTCGACTAAGAATCTTCCAAAACCAAGAATGAGCATGCCCGTAATAGTTGATGTCATCAATATAAATCCATGTTGAAAGTTGTAGAGAAGTTCGGATTTTATAGTGGGAGTTATTTTATAGCAGATGTTTGTTAAAATCTCTTTTGCATTTAATATAAGAAATAACATTCCTATTAGATGACACATTATGTAACATAATACATATGGCATAAAGTATGTAGTTCGAAATAGAAGTAATGCAAATACTGATAAAATGAATAGTATAGAAACTAAACCTTTTTTCTCTGATGTCTTTTTTATTTCGTTTACGGCTTGTAATATATACTGAAAGAAAGTAAATGTATTATTAATTATAGCATAGATACAACTTGAAATTATGATAATAGTTCTATTGATGTCAGAACTATTTAATCCTAATATTATAAATGGAATTATAATAATAAACTGCCATATTAGAAATATTCTGAATTGAGCTCCTAAAGATCTAAAGTCTAATTCTTTATAATGCTTGCCACCTTCTCGTAGATATATGCCATCCAATAATCCTAAATGCAAAAATCCACTATATTGGGTATAGAAAATGAAGAGTTGCCAAAAGCCAAATTCTTCAATACCTAAAGTCTTGGGAATTAAGAGAGATACAAGTATACTTCTTAGTAGTTGTAATCCCTGCGAACCAAAGGCAAAGAATATATTTTTTTTCAGATTACTCATTTAATTACTAATAATTTAATGTTCTCCCAATGCCCATTTAGGAAGATATTGTTGAAGGAGTAGCACTGATAAAAGAGTTAGAGTGACAAATATGATGTAGAATGACGAAATTTCAATAATGAACCGATTGGGAATTTTCCAATTAATTATGTTTCTTGCGATTCTTAATGGTATCCAATGAACAACAAAAAATAACATTGACTTTTTATCGATATATGCTAGAATATTGAATCTCGACAAGAATTTATTTATGACTATAATTATAGATATGCGACTCAAATATGCTGTAATTAACCATATAAAATAGTTACAGCTACTAATATTCATGCGCATATTAGAACCAATCCCTGGTCTATATATAATTTGTAATAACAGTAATGTGTTGATAATTTAGAGTTTTATCCTTCCTAAAAAACTATGCACCTCCAGTCGTGCGCATGCCACGTACTGATTATAGATATTATTACCAAAATAAGAGTGTTTACCGATTGGTTCTACTTTAACATCATATCTGTATCCTCCAAATAACTCTTACCTTTGGCATCTGCACTATATCCTCCCATACGTTCCCAATCCGTTTCACGATGAGTTTTCTTCTCTTCTTTCTTTTTGGGGTTGTAATCTACATATTCTCCACCGGTACAGAATTGCGCAGCCTGTACAAGCCGGATCATTTCCAGTTCTCCGAGCATCTTTAGATTTCTGTAGAGATGTCTTTTGTCAAGATTCACAGTCTTTTGTTTCGTGATAGGATCTATTGTGCAATCATCATCAGCAAACCAATTGATGCGTGTAATCTGTTCTTGCATTTGTTGTTTGTTTGTGATGTTCCAATCGTTTTTTATAGATGTTATTTCTTCTTCAGTGAAGTGTGTACTTTCTCCTTTTGTCAGAATTTCCACGCCAATAGCTTTCAACTCTTTCTTTATGCTGGTTTTGCTATATCCCTTGGGGGGATATTGGGCAAATGCCTTTTTGAAGGTGTCATACGAGAATGTTTTCATTTGACTAATAACTTTGGCTTTTGCAATTAACTCGTCTTTTATCCATAATGCTTCTCCTTGTTTAAATTGGTCAAAATATTTTTTCGAATCTTCGCAAGTGAATTGAAACTCGTATTTGTAGGCTCGTAGCTGCTCACCATCAGGCAGATGTAGAGCAAAGCCTCGTTGTGCACCGGGACGTTTGAAAGGCTGGAGTCCGATTGCAGTGATTTTGCTTTTGAGAAAAGAGTCGGGTAGACTGGGGGCGTAGATAGTCGGAGGTACTACGTAGAGTATAGCTGTATGCTGTTTGCCATCGTCATGATAAGTGTATTGGTCATTGAGACTGTCGTATGGGCACATGGCAAAAAAGAGGGCAACATCAAGATCGTTGGTCAGATCAAGGACATCCGTTTTCAGGCCATAGTGTTGAGCTAAGCCTATAAAGTCTACGGTAAAATGGTGCCGGTCGAAAAATCCTTTGACGACAGGATGTTTTTTTATCAGTTCTGTAAATTCAACCTCTCGCAATCTTTCAAGGAAGAGATAGGGAGCCGTTTGTTTATCTTCCTCCCGATATAGGGAAGGAAGGCATTTGCCAAAATCCTTTGTCTGCCCCCTAAACAAGAAAGGATACATATTGGCAGCCGGAATAAGTATTTTTTGTGGATTGCCTTCTTGTATGCAAACAGCTTCAAATGTGTCATTATTCGGCTCAAAGAAAGCCTTGTTAACGTCATTCTTTTCAATTGGCAGTTCATAAGTTTCAATGTCTTTTTGAATTGAAGACCGTAATGCAGGGATAGATGCAAATAGTTTGGTAGTGCTCATATGATGTAGGTTGCTTAATTATAAGATCAAGCTTGGCTTTTGACTGAAAATGGGAATCAGCTTGGGATAATTATGAAGTTTTTCTTCCTGACAAGTACGCTACGCTTTCGCCTCTCCCACATTTTGCAGGAAAGACGAAAGCCATAGTAATTGATAAATGCGAGGCAAAATTACGGATAACTCGTCAGAACACCAAGTATTTTGACAGGAAATGTTTTTTCCCTCGCAATGAGCAGTGGAAAAAAATCACTCTTTCAGCTTCGGAAACAGGATTTTTACCCCTTCCAGATAGATGCGCCGGGCGTTTTCGGGAGTGGTAAATTTGCTGAACGCGCTCAGAATGTGCTCATAATAGTCTATCTCATAATTATGGAGCCCTTTTTTATGTCCTCAAGATAGGACTGACTCATGTGACACTCTTCGCGGAACATTGCGCGATCAATTTTTAGAAGACGGATTTCACGACTGATGAATGCGCCGAACTCCATGTGGTCGGCGGCTTTTTTTGCTTTTAAAATCATACTGATTTCGTTTTTAAATGTTAATAAATATAATAAACTGTATATCTGTACCCAACTGTCGGGTACAGTTTTTCCGGGGGCAAAGCGTTAACTTCGCCGAGATTTTAAAAATAACAGATAATGAAAGCAAACATGACTACTCTTTCCATATACGAACTGCGAAAGACCATAGGGCTGTGGAAAAGCCGTAAAATAACAGATTCTACCATTTCGAAACTGCTGGACCTCTATTTGGGAGTCACCGCCTACATGAACGATGAAGCGGTTTACCCCGTAGAGAATTTCTACGACCTCGGCCTGTCGTTGAAGTTCAAGAATGCACGCTGCCTGGTGGAGGCGGTCAGGCAAAGCCGTTCGTTCGGCATCGTTCCGGACGGCAATGTGTATGGAATGAAATCTTTCTACTCTTATCTTTGGAAAGC
>OHEL01000065.1_pt1 | contig 72707 bp, 84 predicted proteins | sample 1567251 | NCBI WGS metagenome assembly OHEL01 (sample SAMEA3879601, study PRJEB24766) | human gut metagenome | biome: human-associated habitat; feature: feces | place: USA | collected 1985/1987
ACAAGGATCGGAAGATATTCCGAATTAGGGGAAAGGCTCTGAAATTCTTCAGAGCTTTTCCTTTTTTCTGTTTCTTTAAGAAAATTTTGACAAATAAAGCAGATTGTGATAGCTACAAAATATATGTTCTTATTAAGAATTAATGTTATGTCTTAACATATTGTTAAACTTAAAAATTTGAGTTATGAAAAAGGTATTATTATTTTTAGCATTGTTTTTGTTTGTTTTTGGAGTTTTTGTAAGATTAGGGAAGAAAAATTTTCCGGTTGATAACAACGTTGCTGTTGAGGCTTTTTCCGGTGTTGTATCTTCTCTTAATCCGTATAATCTTCCTACCTCAGATTGTATTGAATTAGAAACGCCAGAAGGGGTAATTATTCGGCCTGTTGTCAGTTTTAGAGATTTTTCTGTTTCTGGACGAAAAGTTGCGGTGTCTGACACTATCATTCTTTATGCTTGGAATAACAACTTATATCCGGCAACATCCAAAATTGACTGGGCTGTTTTTAGTCAAAAAGTGAACAAGGAAGCTTCCATGGTTTGTAATTTTTGTCTGGCGTTGGCGTTGTTTCTTTGTATATTGGGTGCTAAAATTTATTCTTTTAAAACTTAATGAAAGAGGTGTGATAAAAAAGCGGTCGTTGATACGACCGCTTTTTTATGCTGTAAAATATTTTGACAAACTGTTGCTCTTATGATATTGTTTTTGTCTAAAATGAGTTATTGTGCGGTTATATCTTTATGTTGAAAATAATTCATGGCTTTTGAGAACAGTTAAATAAAATATTCACTTAAAACTCTGAAGTTATGCTAACTTTTAATGAGGAAAGACAATACATCGACGGTGAGTTTGAAGCATTTGCCGAGATGTATAAAGAATTTGGCCTGTCGATTGACGGCGAAATTTATTTGACCCATTCGAAACAGTGGGAAAAAATTTATTTTGTACTTTCGTTTAAGCCGTTTGCTCCGAAAGTGCAGGATGATATGATAACAACCGATAACCGCGTGGTTCTCGGTATGTTTGCGAAGAAATACAATCTTAATCCCGATCAGGAACGGCGCTTGCAGAAAGTTCCGAAAGGGTTGCGAAAAGTGTACTACTCCAAACAGCGTTTCCGCAATGCTTTGGAAATTGAATTTTCTAAGACCGCGGATAAACGCGAGTTGCAGAGTTATGTGCACTATCATGGCGGCAGGATGTGCGAAAAGGCTGCAAATATATGCAGCTCGGTGCGCCGCCTGCATATTTAAGTTAAACACATGAAGAGCTTCGCCGTGAGGTGCGGCTCTTCTTTTTTACGGATGTGGCTTTTTGTAAAAAAGTTCTTGATTAATTGTGCAGATTTGTGTATCAAATATACGCGATATGATGATAGGGGTATAGCTCAGTTGGTAGAGCATCGGTCTCCAAAACCGAGTGTCGTGAGTTCGAATCTTACTGCCCCTGCCAAGGAAAATCAAGGGTTTGCGAGGAATTGTAAGCCCTTTTATTCTGACTTTTTAGTTACATTTTGACTCACATAGAATCAAATACTTAGCGTAGGTTGTCAGAACAGAGTCAGAATGAATTTTGGCATAAAAAAAGCCCTGGAAGAATCGGGACAGAGATTAAAAAATCAATAATAATTTTACTTTTGTTCTTTTTCGGCTTCCAGACGCTTGTTTAGCGTATTTAGCCCCATTCTTTCAGTCGGGCTTTTGTAGACCTCGTTAAATATGCGTTCTTCCTTATGTCCGGTAAACATAATCGCTTCGGCGGTGGTTGCGCCGGTTTCAATATAGGCTGTGCTGCCGGTATGGCGCATAAGTTTGAATGTATATTTGAAGCCGCAAGCATTGCGGACGATACGGAAATATTTGGCAAAACGATTTACGGTAAACGGTCCGTAGTTATCAGTAATGAGATAGTCCTCTTTCTCCATAAGCTGGGGGATGAGATGTTTGGGGATAGGCAGTCTCATTTCTTCTTTAGTTTTGTTTTGAGTGAAGTTAATGAAATAATCATCGCCTTTTTGATAAATATCTTTTTTGCGCAGTTTCAGAACATCGGCCGGGCGTTGGCAAAGATAATCATCAAGCTCGATAGCAAGGGCAATGTAAGGGTGTCCGAGTTCTATTGCTTTGTCTATTAATATTTTCAAATGCTCACGAGGGATATATTCTCTTTTGGGTTTGGGAAGTTTGATTCTCATATTTGAAAATGGGTTGGCAATATCGGCGGCGAAGATTTTCTCCATTACTCCGAATTTATACATTCTGCGCAGAAAAGCGAAATGTTTTTTTACGGTAAAGATAGAGGTTATCTGCAAGAAGTTTTCATATAGCTTGTTGGCCGATTTGTAGTCAAATAAATCAAGGGGTGTATCGGCGAGAGATGTTCCTTTGATGTTTTTGCGATTTTCCATAAATTCATAGGAATCCTCATATTGTTCTTTCATCCGTTTGCCGATTTCTTTATAAAAACGGGTGGTTTTGTATTCTTTCCAAAGGTGGCGGATGGTTTTGGGATTGAGAGGAGCTTCGCCGGTTTTGCGAAATGTTATGGTTTGTTGATAGAGTTCCAATGCCTTTTGACATGCAACAATATAGTCTTTTCCTAAAGGCTGAGATTTAACTGTACAGCCCTCCGGGATAAGACGAGCCGGTAGGTTGAAATAGTAAGCTATTTCGCCATTAGCCAGCTTTTTGTATGTCAAATAAGGTATTTTCATTTTCTATTTTCAAAAGCAAAAATCCAAATCTGTGGCAGTTTCAATGCAAGGTGTAAATTCTGTTTTCTCGCGATAGAGCTTTACTTTGCGCGAAAAAGATTTAATTTCCAGTTTTCCCTGTTTGACATATTTATTTAAAGTGCGGTTGTCCCCGCTTCGGGCAGAGAGCCCAAGTAAAGACTTCATTTCTGCCGCTGTCATGAATCCGGTATCAGTCATTTTTCTCTTCTCTGGATGCAGTCACTCTTAATGTTTATTATTTGCAATAGCTTTTCTTGACTTTCGGAGACAAAGCCGCCAGCTCCGCCGCCGGTGCCGTATCTCGGAAGTACTATGCTGACCGGTTGTGCAAGTCTTTTATAGTATGGGTTCATCATTTTAAAAATCCTATTAAAATATTTATAATGATTTTGACAAAAAAATGCGCGCAAATAAGTCCGATTCCTATGAAGAAGCCTTGCTTTATGTCATCAATCATCATTTCCCCTCACTTTCGCCGTTTAAGGCTTTATTAATCATATACGCAAGCCCTTCATCTTTGGCAAATTTTAATGCTGGAATACATTGCTTAAGTAAATCTTTAAGCTGGTTAATCTCTTTAGTTAATGACGGAGCTTGAACATTATCAACTTTTCTAGCGTTTAATTTTGTCTCATGAGTTGTCATTTTTTACCTCAAAAATACGTTTAACATCAGTGACCGAGTAACCAACAAAGCAATACCGGTCAATTATTTCATCAAAATACTTTTCGCTAGTATAACCTTTTTCAATGAGTATTTTCACAAATCGTTTATCAACGCCTCTAATTTTCTCATCGTAAATATCAAGCACAACAGATTGACGCTTTGACGTTGGATTAAAAATAATCATTCCGGGCGTTGGCAATAAACCGATTTCAGTTAGTGTTTTCATCCCCCAACCCCTCAAAATTCCAAAAACTAATATTGTCCTCGCATTCGTCTTTAAGTCCCCAAACCGGGAAATGACACCAAGTATTATCTTTCAACATAATGGCGATAAATTCGTCATCATTACGAGGACGCGCTAATACCCTTGACGACGGACACCAGCCTATAATATCTTTTCGTATAAATTCCTTGTTAGTATCCAAGTCAAAGAAATTTTCACAATATCCCGCATTCCAATTTTCAAAGATAAACCGGTTGGCCGGAAGTTTCGGAATTGGTTTATTTTTCGGCGCTTTATTTGTTTTCATCGTTACCACTTCTCCGTTTTTAAGCTCACACAATAGGCATGCGCCTCTTTGTAAGACCGGGCAAAATTTGTCGCAGCCATGAGCCATCCCGTATTTATAACACTCGTTCATCTGTCACCTCTTCAAAAACATTATTTTTTGTTCTTCGAAATGGATTATTGGCAATATCAGAAGTGGGTATGTGGTTTGAGAAGTTGAAGCTCGTAACACTTCACGCAATATTCCGTAAAGTGTGGATGCTGCACCATTGCTTAATAGTCGGTCTCTCATTTCTTCGTTGGTACATTTTTCTCCGGTTCCGAAAATCCCAGTTATTTTCGCTTTAATTTTATAGTCGGGAAGTTCTTTATATTGAACGGCACAAGTTAAACTTACGAGATAAATGTTGTTTGCTGCTTGGTTTTTCCCAAAAGCTAAATCTGTAGTCATTTCAATATTTAGCTTCTTCTCGGGAATCAGAGCCATTGGTGCTTGAATATTTAGCTCTTCAATAAAATATTTTTTTAATGATAAAAAATCGCTCATAAGATAATCCTTAATTTTCTAATAAGAAGTTTTCTATTTTTTCTATTGTGTCTTCTACAGAAAAAGGCTTTTCAACCTCAAACAAATCTTTAATACTGGCTTTGCTATGGCCGATGTAATTAAAACGCTCAATAAACTTCTCAATTGGCCACACTATAATCATCGGGTGAATTTTATTGTGGGCTATCGTTAAAAATCTAACAGCATTTTCAGAAACAAATAAAACCCTGTTTTGTGGTCCTCGGACACCCCACACATCGCCGACTTCTGGTTTCTCTGCGCTCATTTCTTAAAAATCCTTTTCAATTTTTTTGCTTTGCGCTTCCTTTTGTCCTCGGCCGCTTTTTTGTGCGCTGCAATGTTTTCGTCTGTTTGTGGAGCACAAACTACCTTAGCCTGTAAATCATTCTTATACAAGTCTCCACAGGCAGCAGAGACAATCAGTATAGGAGCAAATGCGCGTAATAGGTTTTTCATCACTTTATCCTTCCGCAATGTTTACAGATGCAAACATAATATTTCCCGCTTTTAAAGTTGTATTTTGCCCACGAGTGCCATCCAACTAAACAAAGTAAACGTCTAATTATCTTAAAGCCCTCCCAAACAAATACGCAGCAAAAAAGCACATGACAGTAGTAATAACGTCTGACAGGTTTTCTCCAATTTCAATCATTGTTTTTTATGGTCTACTTGTTTGCTCATTTCTCTTCGTCTTCAAATTTCAGCACCGGGCGCATTGTGCAATGGCAGTTCGGCAAATCGCCCGGAAAGCCGCGGGTGCCGGTGTTCGGGTCAATGACCGGAGGTTCGTCAATGCGGAAAATGCCGTGGTTCAGCCCGGACGGATGTTCGCGCATATGATAACTGCGCGGCTGCTGCGAGCCGCCGGAATGTATCCATTCAAAATGGGTAAAACCGAGCGTTTTGGCGCGGCGCATGCTCAACGCCTCGTAAGTCTTGTGCGTTTGGTCGCGGGCAATATTTTTAGCCCGGCGGCGCGTAACACCTTCGTAATGCTCCAGATGCTTGGCAATACTCTCAACGCCCTGCCCGCCCAGAATAGCGCGGGAAACAACACCGGTTATTTCCTTAAAATACTGGTTCGGGATACTCTTAATCAGATTGACGTTTTCAAAAATTGCCGCTTTCGCCGCCTCTTCCTCCTCTGCGGTCAGCTTTCTCCGGGCTTTAAGTTCCGGCGATATTTGCTTCACCGCAGCATTCAAAGCCACCCAAGAATAAGTTACCAGCTTTGCCAGCAATTTTTTGGACAGCTCTTTCGACTTTTCGGCAAACTTATCGCCATATTTCTTTTGTAAATAATTGAGCTTAATCCGCATCTGCGAGGAAATGCTGTCATCTTCGGCAAATTTTATCTGGTCGTCTTCTTTGGCATAAAGCTTTTTAAGTTCCCTTGCACATTCTCTGGTCATAGCCCGGCTCAGCTTTTCCAGCTCAGCCATATACCAGGATTCAATCCCGGCATTGGCATTGAGCTTGCCACCGCGTATGATTTGAGACTTTGCCATAGAACTTTTTGCTTGCTTTTTATTGAGATTCAAGGTATTATATTTACATAAACCTTGAGGGTGTTGAGAAATGTGTCCGCAACTTGTTTTGAACGGTCCATCCAGATTCAAAAACCTCAAGGTTTTCTTTGTTTAAAAGCTGTCAAAAGAAACTTAATCTTTTTATCTCCATTAAAATCTGGAGAAATAACAGCTATCTTATTGTCATAAAATACCTCAAAACGCCCTTTTTCATTAAGAGAAAGCTCTCCCTTTTCTATTACATTTGAGAGAGATGAAAGAAATTGTTTCTTCTTATCTTCGGGATAATTACGGCGTTTTAATATATGACAAAGCCCTTTATCTTCATTTCCCCAGACAAGGTCGATGTCGCCAATGTCCTTACGTGTAAAGGCTCCCTTGACATGTCCCTGCTTTTCTTTCATCAGCAAATCAACAGCTTCCTGACCTTTTACGCCGGTAAACTCTTTGCCCAGAAATTCAGAGGTCTTATCGGACTTCTTTTCTTCCTTAGCCTTCTTGGGTTTTCCGGAAATACTTTTTGGCTCACTACCGCCTGTGCCGAATTTGCCGTCGTCATCGCGCGGGTGGTCTTCCTCGTTCCAGGCGTCAAGCGTTTGTTCCGGCTGTTCTCCAAAGAGCTGTTCGCCCGCAGCGGTCTCATCGTCGAGGAAATTCTCTTCCATAAAGTCGCTGTGCGGCATTTCTGCCGGCAGGCCGTTGTAACCGCTGTTCGGGGCGGCAATAATCCGTGCGCGTGATTCCTCCGGCGAAATTGCGCCCGCATTAATCAGGATGGAATCGGTGTCGGCGTCAATCTTGCGGACTTCCGCCAACTCGCGTTCGGTCGGCATGTCAACCGGGTTAAATTTGGTTTCCAATTTGTAAGAAACATCAAATTCAGACTTTTCAACCAGCAGATTGTTCCGGTCAATCAGCGGCTTCAGCTGGTTGTCCTGAATATGCTGCAGCTCCTGAATATAGTCCTTCATCTCATATTCGCCGGTTGTATTGAAGCCTTTGGGCGTGGTCTTCAGAAGCTTGGTCGCCGGCATGCGGGCGATAGAAGCCACCAGCTGATACTGCGTCATAATCAGCGCGTCAAAATCGGTCAGCGACGTGTCTATCTGCTGTACGTTGTCCCCGGGACGCTTGAAAAAGACGCCGTAATTGTCACGGCAATAGGATAGCTTGCGCAGCTTTTCCTCCGCCTCTTCCTCGTTCATGAGATAGGCTTCAATATTGCCGTCGGTAATCAGCATGCGCTTGGTTAGAGCCATCAGCGGCGCCTCGTTGGCTACTCTCTCCGAAGCGTAAACGCGTTCGTAAATTTGCTGAGTAAGCGGCAGGCCGCCGAAATAATATGTCGGCTTTAAGACGTCTGGAACCTCGTCGCCGGTAATATAAATAACATGTGAACGGTGTATTCTCTTGCCGTTCGGCAGACGCCACCAGGTCGGTTCGTAGAAATGCAGGCTCTCGGGCGCAGAAGTTGCCTCAACGTCAAGCTCGGGCGTAATCCAGTAAGGCTCAATCAGAGAAATGCCTTTATATGAACCCCGGCGCACGCCGTCAATATTAAAGGGTTTGGCATAATCAATGCCGTCAACCACCGGAAGCGCCAGCGCACAACCAAAAATCTTGTTGTTGCGGGCAAAGTTGCGGGCAATATCCGAGATTCTGAATTTCTGCTCGGAAATCTGTTTTATCTTTACGAGCATATCCGGGTCGTCAAGCTTAACATCCTGATTGAGGTTGATTTCGTATCCGGGGCGAACCGCATCTTCACAAGGAACACTGCAGGCATTGTTGATAATCCAGTTCTGAGACAACAGCGCGCATGCCTGATAGCCTATGAAACCCTGCTGGGCAAAATGCGTGAAAATAATATCATCGGCATAGTTGCTGACGCCGAAAACATTTTTAAGGCTGCCGCCGACATTAGCGGCATCCATGGCGCTGCCTTTGGCGTTGACAGGTTTGAGGTCTTCAGCGGTTCTTTGAATGGAACGGTTCAGAAGTTCGTTACGGTCAACCTCAGTCAGGCGCAGCTTATCATAGATATCTTCCCAGCGTTTCGACTTGTTTTGATTGGCAACTTCCTGAGCAACGGCTTTTTCAATCCATTTGTTAATAATTTTTTTAAGCATTAAAAAAGGCCTCGCTTGTCCATGTCAAATTCGAGTGCATAACGTGAGGTATCAATTGCGTGGTTGTTCTTGTCGGGATAATCGTCACGCAAAGTGCCGTCCTTTTCCCGAATAAATTCATATTCCGTAAATTCTTTGGCCGCGTTCGGGCAGCGCTCCGGGTCGATGATTATCTGCTCCAGACGCTGCAAAAACTTAATTCCGTAAGCAACCGAGCCTTTACCTTTTTCCGCACCGCGAATGTTAAAGCCGGCACGCCAGAATTCGGCAATCGATTTCGGCTCCTCGCTGTCGGCAATTATCGTCTGCCGTGGGTCAAACATCTGGCGGATTAAGGCCATGGCATCGTCATTCAGCAAGCCGGGCTTGTAAATCTCGCCGAAAATGTAAAGCCGCCGATGCTTGCGGTCATAGTTCATTTTCAGAAAAACAAACGGGTCGGTCGCATAGCCCCAGTCAATCCCTTGCCGAATGGCGTCAAACCGTTTTATCTCGTCATCGCCGATTGGCCGCAGCACAACATTAGTAAAGACGTTGGCGCCGTTGCCGACACTTTCGCCGAGATATTCATGACGGTAAGCCGCTTCGTCAATTGACTTCAGATATTCGGCGTCAAGCAAAAACTGTTCGCCCAGCCATTCGCGCGGAACGGTCAGATAAGTCGAATGATGAACATATTTGTCCGGCCGGGAAACGGCACATTCCTTATTAACCCAGCTGGAGGTATTCCGCGGCGGATTATAGGAGTTAAATACAACGTACCGGCTTCCGCCTCGCAAAAACGACTGATTTGTTTTGCGAATTTCCTCCGGCCCCGAAAACTCATCAAGCTCCTCAAACCAGACAAACTTGAAATAGCCTTTTCGCAGCTTGATGGACTTAGTCTTTTTGGGGTCGTCCAAGCCCTTAAAATAAATCATTTGCCCGGTCGGCTTGTAGATAATCCGCAGCGGTGTCAGCATAACCCGGAAGAAATCGCCCACGCCCAAAGCGTCAATTGCCCACAATATCTGAGCAAAGACACTGTCTTTCAGCGTATCGCCGACCTTGCGGAAGCAGACCGCGTTCGCTTGGGGGTCTTTTATAATGCCCTGAACAATTTCAATGCTTATAAACGACGACTTGGTAGAACCACGACCACCTTTAAGCCAGTAGTATGTATAGCAATAATTCTTAACCAGTCTATGCAGTTCATAAAATGACGGAGCGATAAGCCCGGAAAGTTTTACGCTGCCTTCTTCCATATCATGTCTTTTGTCTACAATTTTCTGTATTTAACCGTAAAAATAGGTGCCTTTTTGACTGGATAGACAGAAATAAACAAAATCAAACATCATCAACAATCGTTGGTGCCTGCGTAATTCGAGCTGAAATATTGTCCGTTACCAATCCGAGAAGTTTGGCTTTTCCCATAGATGCTGAAACCATTGCCGCCGATGTTTTCGTTTCCTTGGCAATCTCTCTGGCTTCCTCCAGCTCGGAGATAATATCGTCAACCGTGAGGTCATAGCGTTTTAAGGCTCGCTGCTTCAATTTATCAATCCTTGCCGCAACCTTGCCGTTATCAATGAGTTCCTTAGCTTTGCGGTTAATTGTCTCTGTTTTCATATTCTCAGCATCATAAGCTTCGCGATAGGCATCGGAATAAGTCAGGCCTTTAGCCACGCCCTGACAGAACTTTTCCTGCTTTGCCGTTAATGTCATTGATTATCCTAAAGTAGCCCGCCAGAGGAGGCCTTTGTTGTTCTGAACCAGTTGGTCTATGTCACCGATAAGGTTTTCTTCTCCATAAGACATCGGAAAGTTTTCTCTGAGGGAGTTTATTTGCGCATGAAAGTCCGTAAAGAACTTATAGAGAAGAATATTGTTTTCGTGGGTGTTTTCGGTAATGTCGGGAATCAGCGGAATTGTGTCCTGAAGAATTTGTTTAGATTCCGGTGTGTTAACCTCGTTGCCCAGATAAAAAACTTCTTTGAGCTCATCAATATAACCGTCCCATTTGTCGGAAAGGCGGTCGGCAAAAAGATGATTGCCGTAAAAACTATTATACTTGGCATGATAATGCGCGTCTTTAGCCAGATTATAGGCGGCCAGAGCATAACATATTATTCTGTATATCGGAGATAAATCCATACCTGACTCAGAAAAAAAGAAAGCCGCCGGCATAATGGGTAAAAACCGGCGGCGGTGCGGATGAGAAAGCCTGAGAGTAAGCAGATAAAACTAGGCTTAAAAAAATGCAAGAAGTGTCTAAAGACAAATCTTGCATTATGCCTGAAATGTTATCTCATTCGGTACGAGTTGTCAAGAGATAAAATACAAATATATTCATGTTATTCTATTCTTTTTAATTTAATAACTGTTTTAGAAGATCCTAAAACATTTTGGTATGTATAATTTCCTTCTCGTACAAAAATACCACCCGGAATATTCATATTATCTACCAAATCAACATCTGTTTTATTTTTAGAAATTAAGAATGTCACACTACTAAAGCCATGAGGAGCAGGAAAAAAAGCCAAAGTTCCGTCTGGAGTTTGCTGAATAACTTTAGTTTCATAAGGTCTTATTTTTAACAAACACTTAGTCGGAACATTTTGTGCTGATATAAAATACCATCCAATATCAGAATTTGCGCAAAAATCATAGTTTGTAAATATGTTAGGATACTCATCTTCTACATGCTTCCTTACTTTATCAACAACATCTTCCGAACACTTAAATGTTCCATTCTGCAATTCCTGAACAAAAACCCTTAACTCATTAACTTTTCCCTTGGAAGACATTTTTTTCAACTGCTTTTTAAGTTCTTCTATCTGCTTTTTAGCCTCTTCTTTCTTATCTTCAGGAGCCTCTTTTGACAATTCAGAAAGCCAATCAAAAGTAACATTTTCATATTTTTCCCAGCTGGTACCAGATGCAGAAAAGACCTGCTCTACTTTATGACAAAATCTGTCAGTCGGATTTTCTTCTGTCTTTCCACAAGCAGATAACATCAACGCAGATATCAAAAATAACTTATAAAACTTCATTTTCCACAAACCTTATTTGTTTTCGTCTATAATTTCTTCAAGATGTGTTTTTATCTGTCGAGGGTCTCCGATGTAACGAAAAGATACTTTCGAACCACCGGTTCCGCCAAAAACAACTGTCCCACAATTAAAAAGACGCTCCAGAATTCCCTGTTTAATATAAACAGACTCTACCTTAGAATTCCGCAATTCTTCTGTTTTGACTGCGATAATCCCTCTTTTGGCAATAACTCTTTTATTGGTTACGACATACTCTGTTTTTAACCATCCCAACATCGCCCACAAAGAGGCCAGAGAAATAATGATACCCAAAAGAGGATTGGGAGCAAAACAGAATAACAAACCAATGAACAGCCACCCTCCAGAAGAAAACCACACAATCCAGTGTAAATCAGCTACCCATTTTATTTCTTCGCCTTTTCCCAACGTATTCATAACATACACGGGCTTCTTACTCATAGTTCTTCTCCAAATCTCTCAGTTTGTTTGTAAAATTTTGTTCAGTTCTTCCCGAACCGCTTTACGACAGGCGCTTTCTATCACTTTAGACAGATTATGCATAATTGGGTCTAATTGAAGCAGCCCGGTGTGTATTCCCTTATACACCGGTTCGGGAACGGAGATAACTTCCCCGTTGATTTTAAAAGCCAAAGCTGCACTGTTTTTGCGCAGGGCAAGAACAATGGCTTTCTTTATTTCATCGATGTTGGTGGAGTTTTTTTCTTTGTTGGCAACCGCATAAGAACCGGTCTTGCGGATAGACGGCAAAACTTCTTCACAAACCCAGTCTTCAAATTTGCGCGCCTGCGGCTTATCGCTTTTTAAAATTGTTTTGTAAAGATTAGGTTCATTAATAAAGTATGTTTTCTGAATTCCCCCTTTTGAAGGAGTGGGAACTAAAGTCATACCCCTTGCATTAAGCCTTGCTCTTAATTTCTGCCTGTCTTTAATTTCCAAAACATTGCAGACATCATTAAGGCAAAACCAAGTATCCGAATTTTCAACGTGAATTCTTACGGGTTGGCTTTCAAAGTTAAAAACGGTCAAATCATTCATCTTAATCTCTCTATGTTAAAAGTTTGGAGACCGCTTCAACCTTGTTTCTAATAAGGTGTCCGGCGGTAGAAACCCCGCCATAGAGAAACGAGTCTAAGATGTTTTAGCCTTCGCCTGGACATATCATCTTAGCCGCCGGACATATAATCCATTCCGTTAAGATTGGTATGTCCTCTATGAATTCGGAGGTTTCTAATCTCCATCAGGCGCCCTCGCCTGACAAACCAATCTTAAGCATAATAATTTCAAATTGTCAATCCCTCATAAAGGTAATATTTTTTCTTTTGTCAACACGTTCCTCTGAGATATGCAGAGAAACAAGAGTTTTCAATGTCTGGAGCCAAATTTCATATAGCGGCGGATGCAATCCAGCCCCCGGCATAAATCATATTTTTTGACGGCAACATATTCACGGCGCTCTCGCTCGGGCCATTCGGCCGGCGCTTTTATCGGTTCGTTATCTATGCAGACCAAAACGACAACGGCACGAAACGCTTCAGGAACTCGTTCCATCGCCTCGTTATAGCGCTGTTGAAAATATTCTGCTGTATAGTAGCCGGTCTTGTTGCGTCCGCCGTCTACCCGCTCCGTGGTAAAATCAGATGCGTGAGTACCATACGGCCGCTCAAAGCCGTGATAATGCTGATAGGCAAGCCAGCGGCCGGCTTCCAGACGCACAAGCCCGGTCGAACTGGTCAGACTGCGGTCAAGATAGCCTTCGGCATCGTTCAGCTCCAGATAGCCGTCATTGGCATATTTGAGCAAAACCGGCGGAAAAAATTTATGATTATCAACTACCGTAATTTTCTTTTTGCCGTTTTTCTTCATTTATGTTCCTTTCTACAATCCTGACACAGCCACAAGAACATCATCATCCGTGCGATAATGGGCTCCCAAATATTTTACAAGTTTTTTCGTTTCATTGCCAAAATAGCCGTCTTTGAGCCCGTTTTTACTTTCAAACTGATAATCTTTGCCCAACATCTGACGACAAACCAAAACCAGAACATTGCTGAAATCGTTAAACAAGCCGCGTTTCATAGCCAGCACACACCGTTCAGACAAATCCAATCTTCTCCATTCGTCGGCCGGAATCTCCCGAGCCAGTAAATCTTCGGCAACGTAACGAACTGCCCGCTCATACACCGGCAACAAATGCCGGCAACTGCCGAAACGAATATCCTGTTTCATCAGGTCAGAAGCCATATCTTTGGGCAATTTTTTCTCACAGCCAAGCACGGCCGGCTCTTCCCAGCAATGACCGCTCAAATCGACATCCGGCCATTGCTGTCGGGCAATTTCCAGATACTTGCCGCGGACAGCTTTGCCATACTTGTCTCCCAGTTCATCAGCGCATTTGAAAATCCTGCCGCGCATTCCCTGATTATCAGATTTTGCGGCCAGAAACTTCTTAAATTCCGCAGGATTAGGCGCTTTGTTGTATTCCGTTTCCCGGCGGTAAGCCTTTAATGCGTCCAGAATATCCGTTTGCGAGTGCCCTTCCAAAATCTCTGTCCAGAGTTCAACATCAATCTCATCAGGGTATTGAAACGTCGGATAAAAACTTATCTTTTGGAAGAAGGTTTGACTGTTGAGGAGTTTTTGAAGCAAAGCAGGCAAAAGATTATGCAGGAACTGGGATTATGAGAAAGAACAAATGGTCGGACATAAGAATCATGGAATGGAGTGTTGAGGTTTTTCCGGGGTTGAGATGCGAAAAACAGATTAAAAAGCTGGAAGAGGAACTCTGCGAAGCCGAAGCTGAATATGGGAAAAACCGGGAAAGATGGCTTGAAGAAATGGCGGACGTGTCCATTGTGGCAACAGTTTTGGAATATCGTTTTAGGTCTAAAATCGGAGCCATGATAGGCCGATATATAGAATGCCTGCCTGAGAAAAACCAGATTTTTGAAGCAAGGGATAAAAAGATGGACGTAAACATTATGCGGAAATGGTCAAACATCAACGGAGTATATCGTCATGTTTAAGAAGTTACTGGACAGAATTAAAGGTTCGCCGATGCAGCAAAGGGCAATTCCGGCAAATGATGAGCAGACAGCTCTAATGGTTGCGGTAGGCAATCGTGAGCGCCGCAAGGCTTATTTACTGAAAAAGAAAGCCGATACAACGGCGGCTTTGTTAAGCTGGTGTCGCGCCAATGGTAAATAAGTTAAGAGAATGGCTTTTTTATTGGTTGATGAAAAGGGAAATCAACAGGTTAAAAAGAAAGATAAAGGGGAAGAAAAAGTGAACTTTCTTGATGAAAATATAAACAAAATCATTAATGCAGATTGTTTGGGTATTTTCAAACAGTTGCCGGACAAGTGTATTGATTTAGTCCTAACAGACCCTCCGTATTTTGGAATTGTCAAAAATAAATGGGATAATCAATGGAAGGATATTGGGGAGTTTCAGGCTTGGTGTGGGTGCATTGCTAATGAGCTTAAAAGGGTTATGAAGGATAATGCCTCACTGTATTGGTTCGGCGACGATAAGAATGTTGCTTATGTTCAAACTGAATTAGATAAATTATTTAACCTCTTAAATAACATCGTTTGGAGAAAGCTCAACAATAAGACAATTAAGGGAACAAATGTTTTCCGCTCGTTTGCGCCAATTACCGAGCGCATACTCTTCTATGACAAAGGCGAAAACAAAAGCGGTTTAACCATGCTGTTCAGCAATCCTGATTTATTTGCTAGCATAAAAAAATATATGCGCGGTGAAAAGGCCAAAATTATGGCCAAATACGGATATTCAACTGAAAAGCAGTTTGCCCATTATATCAATGAGTTGACAGAAACAAGAAGCGTCGTTGCCCGGCATTACTTTGCCGACAGTCAATATATGTTTCCCACGCCGGAACTTTATGCAAAATTACAAAAATCAGGATTTTTCCGCCGGGAATATGAAGACCTACGTCGGGAATATGAAGACCTACGTCGGGAATATGAAGACATGCGCCGGGAATATGAAGACATGCGCCGTACTTGGAATGTCGACTGCAAGGCTCTTGATGTGCTGGATTTTCCTGTTTGTCAGGATAAAAGCCGGTTTCACGAAACCCAGAAACCACTTAACCTAATTGGCTATTTGATTGAACGGTCAAGTAAACCAGGCGACATTGTGCTTGATCCATTTTCTGGGTCCGGAACTACTGCCGTTGCGGCACACAAGCTCGGACGCAAATTCATCTGCATCGAAAAAGCCCCGGATTACTGGGCAGCGTCGATTAAACGTCTGGAGGAAGCCCATCAGCAGCTTTCTATTTTTGATTATTTGAATGTAGCGGAGTAGTAAGATGGAAAGAACGACAATATCAACGGATTTGCTTATTCAGAAATTAACAGATAATGAGCTTGTTGCCATAATCAAATATCAGTCATTATGGGCAATGCTTGAGCGCCAACCTGATGATAAGACTGCGCTAAGATATATGACACAAAAGCAGTTAATCATAGCTAAGAGTTGGGCGGATTCAATAGAGATGTTTGTAACATCTGATATTAATTCAATCAACAAGAAGAGAACACGTCAAAAAAAGAGCTATGAAAAACAAAGGGTTGTGGAAAATTCCGACGCCGCTAATAAAGGGACTGTTATTAATAGAATTAATGTAAAGAAAAATAATAAAAAAGAAATTTTACAACAGTTCGAAATTTGGTGGGCTGAATATCCAAACAAAAAATCCAAACAGGACGCACAACGGATTTTTGAAAAGCTGCTTACAGCCCAGAGGGTTTCCTTTGACGAGCTTCTTGCCGGAGCTAAAGCGTATGCTGAGCATTGTCGACAGGAAAAGACTGACCCGCACTACATCAAACATCCTTCAACATGGCTCAATCAGGGATGCTGGGCGGATGAGTATGCACTTTCCAATCATGCAAACGATGATGATTTTTACCGTAGACTGGAGGCTTTGCAATGAGTGAACAGCTGAGAGCAACGAAGTTTTTTCTTGATAAGGTCAAAAGACTTTAAAAGTTTTTGCTTTTGTTTGATTCCATTGTTTTGACAATCATTTCAACTTCCAGACCAGTATAACAACGCATTATCCGCGTAAACGGATTGCTGAAATGCTTTAGTGCATAATTTAATGCCGTATTGTCCAGACAAATATAAAAGTCCTTAATCATTTTTATTATTTCCTTTTGCGATTGGTTATATAATAAAAATATTGAGGTCAGTTCATTTTTAGAATTTTCTGAATCTGAGGATCGTCTTCCAAACTTTGAACAATAGGGTACAATTCGGTTAATTCATCGGCGTATTTTTTCCTAAGGTCATAAAGTTTGCGCTGCCATGTAAGACGAAGACGCTGAAAAGCGTCTTTTTTTATTATATATCAAGCACTTAACAGAGTCTGTGCGGGGTTGCATTGATAAATTCATTTTTGGGTACACGGATCATCCTTAGTGAAATCCTTTATTTTACAAGCACTTAATAAAGTTAGAATCTTATTGTCTTTGGGAATTGTTAAGATTCTAATGTAATATATTTGGGCGGGATGATGCCGCCTTTGATGATGATCAGATAATACGGAACGACAGAAAAGCGTAAGCCTAATTTTTCATCACAGGCAGACCAGTCTACCGGAGAAGTATCAATATCGTTAATTGAGGCTAATCTTACTAAACGTTCATCAACGTCTTGCGGAAAATCTTTATCTAAATTCGGTCGGATTGCCGGGCTGACATAAACTGCTTCAATTAGTCCGTCTTTTTGTAAGGTCTCCAAATCAACAGAAAATAAGTCAGCGTTCGCAATAAAAGGTTTGAACATATTTATGCTTTTCTCGGTCCACTGTATCGGCTCTGAAAAACCGCGGATGGCGCGGCTGCGGCCTTCGAAACAATTTTCCATCCATTTAACAATTCCGGAGTGGGTTGTTTCGCCGCCCGTGCGTTTGTAATAGTAATGTAAATCGGCTTGGGGATTGTTGGCAAAAGATAAAATCCCTTGTTTCAGAGCATTGTTGCCTTTTGTGATGTAGTGATAAAGTTTTGTCATTTTAATCTTCCCTGAATTTTTGTGTATTGTGACATAATTTTCAAATGAAGGGAATAATAAAATAGTCCGTGGATTGTACCATATGTCAATAGGTTTGTGTATTTATACGATATTATCCTGTCGATTAGAGAAAGCTGTCCGAAAGGGCGGTTTTTTATGTTATATAAGAAAACAGCTTCCGGGCAGGAAACTGTTTGCCTTATGTTTATACGTTTTTATGTAGAGCGAAGGCTCAGGCGGATTTCTTTTCCGGGTGCAGCGTGCCGGCGGCGACGGCTTTGGTGTAAAGTTCAATTTTGTAGTTAATCTTGTTCATATGTTTATGCAGTTCGGCCATTTGCTCTTCAATACGGATTTTCTGCTGTCTGAACATATCCAGCCGCAGTTGCAGAGTTGAATCGCCTTCAATGTACCAGTCGATGTACTGTTTGATACCTTTGAGGTGCAGGCCGGTGGCTTTCAGGCATTCGATGAGTTCAAGCCAGCCGAGGTCGGAATCGGAAAAGACCCGCAGGCCGGAACTGTTTTTTCTGACGAAAGGCAGCAGGCCTTCTTTTTCGTAGTATCGGAGCGTATGTACGCTTAAGCCGGTTTTTTTGGCAACTTGGCCGATTGAGTATCCCATAAACTTTCTCCCGTTGTGTGACAGTGATTAATTTAAGCCTTAGAGTTTGCTCAAAGTCAAGAAAAATCTGGCGGGCAGAGGCGGTAACGCATATGGGCGTTTGCCAGACGTCCTTTTTTAACCAAAATTGGAACCCTGAGAAAAAAGTATTGCAATCTTTTGTTTAATAGTTTATGTTTCCGGTAAATCAGACAGCCTATCCCCGTCATTTTGCCGTATAATTTCGACATGTTTTTTGAAAAGACCGGTTAACGACGCGGGCGGGGCTGGCTTTGTTGCAATTTTTCAGATGGATAGGATCTATGGCAAAAATTAGTCCGATTCAGTTTTTCAGACAGGTAAAACAGGAAATTAAAAAGGTTACCTGGCCGACCCGCAAGGAAGTTATGCAGACCTCGATAATGGTTATTATCCTGGTGGCGATTGCCGCGACTTTCTTTTTCTTCGTCGATCAGATTTTCGGCTGGGTTGTTAAATTAATATTTGGTCTTGGAGTATAGTTTATGACTGCACGTTGGTATGTTCTTCATGTTTATTCCGGTTCGGAGAAGAAGGTTGCCGAATCGATTAAAGAACAGGCTGTTTTGAAAAAAATGGAAGATAAGATTCTTGACGTTCTGGTTCCGACCGAAGATGTCGTCGAGGTTAAAAAAGGTTCGAAGGTCAATTCGGAACGCAAGTTTTTTCCGGGTTATGTGCTGATTAAAATGGAAATGTCCGACGATACCTGGCATGCGGTTATGAATACGCCGCGCGTTACCGGTTTTCTGGGCAGCCGCAATAAGCCGCAGCCGATTTCCGAAGCCGAGGCCAAACGTATTATTACTCAGATGCAGGAAGGCGTTGAAAGGCCGCAGACGGTTGTCGATTATGAGGTCGGCGAGCAAATCAGGGTAACCGACGGCCCGTTCGCTTCCTTTGTCGGTTTGGTTGAAGAGGTTGACCTTGAGAAGGCTCGTCTGAAAGTTTCCGTTTCGATTTTCGGACGTTCGACTCCGGTTGAGCTGGAATTCAGCCAGGTTGAAAAGGTTTAGGAAAGTCTGAAACCGCCGGGATTAAAATCCGGCGGTTTATTTTTTTAGGGAAGAAGGCAATGTTCAAAAGTTTCTTTAATGAATTTAAAAAATTCGCCATGCGCGGCAATGTCATTGACATGGCCGTCGGTATCATTATCGGCGCCGCTTTCGGCAAAATCGTCGACTCTCTGGTTAAAGACGTTATTATGCCCCCAATCGGGCTGTTGCTCGGCAAGGTCGATTTTACCAATCTGTTTGTGGTTTTGAAGGAAGGGGTAACGGCAGCGCCCTACGCTTCGCTGGATGCAGCGCAGAAGGCCGGCGCCGTGACGCTTAACGTGGGTCTGTTCGTCAATGCGCTTATCAGTTTTATTATCGTGGCCTTTGCCGTGTTTATTCTGATTAAGGCCATTAACGAACTGCAGGCCAAGATGCTCAGGCAGGAAGCGGCCGAAGAAGCGAAAAAGGAACCGGTAACGAAGGCCTGTCCGTACTGTTGCGAAGAAATTCCCGTTAAGGCGGTGCGCTGTCCGCACTGCACTTCGGAACTGAAGTGAAAAAAAAGGCTCCGCAAAGGAGCCTTTTTCTGAATCGAATCAAAGGCTTGAATCGCAAAATTTTTGAAAAAAACGCTTGCAAAATGAATCGGATGTGCTATACAAAGGCGACTCTCAAAGGGGCGACTCTGTTCTTTTGAGATGCGAATCGCATAAAAATGTAACTTCGTGGGAGACCAGCCATGGTCTGGAAAAACCACGAACCTAAACAGAGGTATGAAAATGGCTAAGACTAAAAAGAAAATTTTAGGATTAATCAAGCTTCAGATCCCCGCCGGAAAGGCTAACCCTTCTCCGCCGGTTGGTCCTGCTCTGGGCCAAAAGGGCTTGAACATTATGGAATTCTGCAAGGCTTTCAACGCAGCCACCCAGAAAATGGAACCGGGCGTTCCCGTTCCGGTCGTTATTACCGCTTTTGAAGACAAGTCTTTTACTTTTGAGACCAAACTTCCGCCGGTTTCTTATCTGATTAAGAAAGCTGCCGGTGTCAAGTCTGCATCCAAGGAACCGGGCAAAACCGTTGCCGGTCAGATTTCGATGGCTCAGGTTAAAGAAATTGCCGAAACCAAAATGCCGGATTTGAACTGCTCGACCGTTGAGGCGGCCATGAATATGGTTAAAGGCCAGGCGGTTTCCATGGGTATCAAGGTAGTGGAGTAAGACGATGGCTGGAAAAAGAATTGTAAACGCATACAAAACAATTGACAAGACTCAGGCCTATGCGCTGAAAGAGGCTGTCAAAATCGTCAAGTCAAACGCTACCGCCAAATTTGACGAAACCATCGACGTTGCCATCAACCTCGGTGTTGATCCGAAACATGCCGACCAGATGATCCGCGGCGTTTGCGCTCTGCCGCACGGCACGGGCAAAACCGTACGCGTCGCCGTTTTGGCTCAGGGCGAGAAAGCCGACGAGGCCAAAGCCGCCGGAGCCGATATCGTCGGTGCCGAGAATCTGGTTGATTCCATCTTGTCAGGCAAAATTGACTTCGACAGATGTATCGCCACGCCGGACATGATGGGGCTGGCCGGCCGCGTTGCCCGTGTTCTGGGTCCGAAAGGCCTGATGCCGAATCCGAAGCTCGGAACCGTCACCACCGATGTTGCCGGTGCGGTTAAGAAGGCCAAGGCCGGTGAAGTTCAGTACCGCGTTGAAAAGAACGGTATTGTTCATGCCGGTATCGGTAAGGCTTCTTTCTCGGAAGAGCAGATTTATGACAACGCCAAGACGTTTATTGACGCTATTCTGAAAGCCAAACCGCAGTCGCTCAAAGGAAACTACCTGAAGAAGATTTCCCTGAGTTCGACGATGGGTGTCGGCATCAAAGTAGATTCGTCCGCTTTGTAAGAAAGTTTTGGGAGGCGGACGTGTCCGCTTCCCGCTCTTCAGAAGTTTCGTGCTTCTGAAAACTGTCCAAGACCGCAGGTGGTCGAAAATGCCGGAACCGGCGTTTGACAACTTTAAATATCCTGCGCAGACGGGAGTTGAAAAATATTTATCTTTTTTTCTCCTGGACAGATTAGGTCCCGCGGCAAAGGTCAGCAGACCGGCGTTGCGGATGTGTGAAATGACATTGTTTTGTTTGAAATGATGTTTTGTTTGGAGACAATAAGTGAACCGCGAAGAAAAGACACAGTTGCTCGGTGAACTGAATGAACTGTTTAACAGCTCCGAAATCATTGTAGTTTCGCACTACAAAGGTTTAACCGTTAAGGAAGTTTCGGAACTGCGCGACAAGATCAGAAAAGCAGGCGCCGGGTTCAGAGTTACTAAAAACCGGATTACTCGTCTTGCTCTTAAAGGTACCAAGTTTGAAGGACTGACCGACTTGTTTACCGGTCCGACGGCCATTGCTTTCGCCAATGACCCGGTTTCGGCCTGCAAAGCCTGCGTTCAGTTTGCCAAAGACAATGAAAAGCTGATTGTTGTCGGTGGTGCCATGGGAACCGGTGTTCTTTCGGTTGCCGAAATCAATAAACTGGCAACGATTCCGTCTATGGACGAACTCAGAGCCAAGATTATCGGTCTGTTGCAGGCTCCGGGTGCCCAGTTGGCACGCGTTACCAGAGCTTACAGCGAGAAAGAAGCCGCTTAGTATTATTGTTTACGCCAGTTCTGCCTGCGGGTTTTTCATCTATGTACCCGTTTGTTCGGGGGAAGTAAAATCCACTTTGCATAATTTGGTTTGAAAGCGATAATGCTGAAAGCACAAGACAAAAGTTTTTAAGTAATTTAGTTGATTTAATTAAAATTTTATTGGAGAAAAAAAATGGCCGATTTAGCCAAATTAGTTGATGAATTGTCAGCCCTGACCGTTATGGAAGCCGCTGACCTGTCCAAAATGCTGGAAGAAAAATGGGGCGTTTCCGCCGCCGCTGCCGTAGCCGTTGCTGCCGGCGGTGCCGCTGCTGCCGCTGAAGAAGAGAAGAGCGAATTTGACATCATTCTCGAAGCAGCCGGCGACAACAAGATTAACGTTATTAAGGAAATCCGCGCAATTACCAACCTGGGTCTGAAAGAAGCCAAGGATTTGGTTGACGGTGCTCCGAAGACCGTTAAGGAAGGCGCTCCGAAAGAAGAAGCTGAAGAAATCAAGAAGAAACTGGAAGCTGCCGGCGCCAAAGTTACTCTTAAGTAATTTTGATTTTTGCGAAGAGGGGGCGGCGAGAGCCGTTTCCTCTTTGTTAAAGTTTCGGCGGACGGAGATGTTTTCTGAACGCTGAAGTTCCCCGGCGGGGAGATGAATTATTACCGAAAAGTTCTAAGCTTTATTGTCATTTTGCGCAAGGGCAGAAGTTTGGGCGTATTATTGAACCGAGGTTCCTTTCAGGGAGCCTTTGACTCGTTTAAAAGAATCGTTTTATCCGATTGAAAATCGAAATGCTGCGGCGGGTCGAAATTATTTTGCAAATCTTTTCCGCGGGGGTGCAATGCCTTGTTGGTGCGGACTGATTTTTTGCTTTTTACGAAACGAATATTAAGTTATAACCTTCCGTAATCGGGATGCAGTATTTACTGATGGTATTGTTACGGAATTCAAACCTAGGGATGAAAGCACAATGAAAGAATCTTATACGAGCAAAAGACGTGTAAGAAGAAGCTTCGGCAAAATCGACGCCGTGTCGGATATGCCGAGTTTAATCGAAGTTCAGACCGGTTCTTATGCCAGCTTTATTGAGCAGGACAAAAATGCGGAACCCTGCGAGTTCGGTCTGGAAGAAGTATTCAAATCAATTTTTCCGATTAAGGATTTTTCAGGAAACGGCGAGTTGGAGTTTGTCAAATATGAACTTGAAGAGCCGAAGTACGATGTCGACGAATGTATCAAGCGTGATATGACCTATGCCGCACCGGTTAAGGCTACCCTGCGTCTGGTTGTCTGGGATACCGACGAGGCTACCGGCGCCAAGTCCATTCACGACATTAAGGAGCAGGACGTCTATATGGGCGACATTCCGCTGATGACGGACAAAGGTACGTTTATTTTCAACGGTACCGAGCGTGTCGTCGTTTCACAGATGCATCGTTCGCCGGGCGTCTTTTTTGACCATGACAAAGGCAAAACCGTCGCTTCCGGAAAATATCTGTTTGCCGCCCGCGTTATTCCTTACCGCGGTTCCTGGCTGGATTTTGAATTTGACGCCAAAGATTTGGTTTATGCCCGTATCGACCGCCGCCGCAAGCTGCCGGTAACCTCCATTTTGTATTCTCTGTATTCCAAGGAGACGGAAGAGAAGATTAAACAGCTGGCCAAAGACGGTAAGAAAATCGACCGCTCCGAAGTCAAAGGCATGGACAAAGAGGAAATTCTCAATTACTTCTATGACGCCGACACCTATGTTGCCGACAAAAAGAACTGGAAGGCCAAGTTTGTTCCTGAGCGCATGAAGGGTGTCAAGTTTGACTTTGATCTGGTTAATGCCAAAACCGGCGACGTGGTTCTGGAAAGGGGCAAAAAGCTGACGCCGCGTTCGGCTCAGAAGCTGGCTGACGAAGGGCTGGAATTTTACAGCGTTTCCAAGGAGCAGATGTATGGCAAGTTTTTGGCCAACAACGTGGTTGACGGCAAAACCGGCGAAGTTGTCGCCGAAGCCGGCGCCGAACTGAACGAGGAGCTGCTTGACAAGATTGCCAAAGCCAAGATCGGCGAAATCAGAACCCTGTTTATCGACGGCGTTAACGTCGGTCCGTATATCAGAAACACGCTGGAAGCCGACAAGAACAACTGCCGCGAAGAGGCTTTGCTTGACATCTATCGCGTTATGCGCCCGGGTGAACCGCCTACCTATGAAACCGCCGATCAGTTGTTTAAAGGCCTGTTCTTTGATATTGAGCGCTATGACCTGTCTTCGGTCGGCCGCGTAAAGATGAACGTTGCGCTGGACATCTCTTTTGATGACGCGCCGGATACTTATCGGACGCTGCGCAAAGACGATATTCTGCGTATTGTCAAACGTCTGGTCGAGTTGCGCGACGGCAAAGGCGAAGTTGACGATATTGACCATCTCGGCAACCGCCGCGTCCGTTCGGTCGGCGAACTGATGGAAAACCAGTACCGCATGGGCTTGCTGCGCATGGAAAGAGCCATTCGCGAAAGAATGAGCTCGGAAGTTCTGAACAATGTCAAACCGCAGGATTTGGTCAACGCCAAACCGATTGCTTCGGTTATCCGCGAGTTCTTCGGCTCTTCGCAGTTGTCGCAGTTTATGGATCAGAACAATCCGCTGTCGGAAATTACCCACAAACGCCGCCTGTCGGCTTTGGGCCCCGGCGGTCTGTCCCGCGAGCGTGCCGGTTTTGAAGTCCGCGACGTACATCCGACCCACTACGGACGCATCTGTCCGATTGAAACGCCGGAAGGTCCGAACATCGGTCTGATTAACTCGCTGTCGACTTATGCCCGCATCAACAAATACGGCTTTATTGAGTGTCCGTACCGCAAAGTTGTCAACGGCGTGGTTACCAAAGAAGTCGTTTACCTTTCCGCTAATGAGGAAGGCAAGTTCAAAATTGCGGAAGCGAACGCCAAGGTCAAGGAAGACGGTCATTTCGAAAACGATTTGATTGCCTGCCGCAAAGCCGGCGAGTTTGAATTTGCCCATCCGGAAGAGATCGACTTCATCGACGTTTCGCCGCAACAGCTGGTTTCGGTTGCGACCGCTTTGATTCCGTTCCTGGAAAACGACGACGCGAACCGCGCGCTGATGGGTTCGAACATGCAGCGTCAGGGCGTGCCTCTGCTGCGTTCGGAAGCCCCGCTGGTCGGTACCGGCATGGAAGCTGCCGTCGCCAAGGATTCAGGCGCGACTGTGGTTGCCAAGTATGACGGTATTGTTGACGCGGTTGACGCCAACCGTATTGTGGTTCGTTCCAAGGAAGGCAACGGCGCCGATATGGGCGTTGAAATTTACAAGTTGCAGAAATTCCGCCGCTCGAACCAGAACACCTGCATTAACCAGGTGCCGCTGGTTAAGGTCGGCGACGAAGTCAAGGCCGGCGACATTATGGCCGACGGTCCGTGTACCGACATGGGCGAACTGGCTCTGGGCAAGAACGTTCTGGTTGCTTTTATGCCGTGGAACGGTCTGAACTACGAAGACGCGATTTTGCTTTCCGAGCGTGTTTCCCGCGATGACGTTCTGACCTCGCTGCATATCGAGGAATTTGAAGTAATGGCTCGCGATACCAAGCTCGGCCAGGAAGAAATTACCCGCGACATTCCGAACGTGGGCGAAGAAGCGCTGCGAAACCTTGACGAAGCCGGTATCGTTTACATCGGCGCCGAAGTCAAGGCCGGCGACATTCTGGTCGGCAAGGTTACGCCGAAAGGCGAATCGCCGGTAACACCGGAAGAAAAACTGCTGCGCGCCATCTTTGGCGAAAAGGCGTCCGACGTCCGCGACACGTCGCTGCGCGTTCAGCCGGGTATCGAAGGCATTGTCGTTGACGTACATGTTTTCTCCCGTCGCGGCGTTGAGAAGGATGAACGTGCCCTGTCCATTGAGCAGGAAGAGATTTCTCATCTGGCCAAAGACCGTGATGACGAAATCGCGATTATCCGCAGGAACTTTGACGCACGTTTGAAAGAAATGCTGTTGGGGCAGGTTGTGGTTGACGCTCCGAAAGGCATTGCCAAGAACTCGACGATTACCGAAGAAGTTCTGGCTTCGCAGCCTTCTTCGCAGTGGCGCAAGATTGTCGTCAAAGATGAAGACGTTATGGCCAAAATCGAAGAGTTCGGCGCTGCATTTGACGCCCGTCTGGAAAGAATCCAGAAACACTTTGACAACAAGGTCGAGAAAGTACAGCGCGGCGACGATCTGCTGCCCGGCGTTCTGAAAATGGTTAAAGTCTTCATTGCGACAAAGCGTAAGATTCAAACCGGTGACAAAATTGCCGGACGCCACGGAAACAAGGGTACGATTTCCCGGGTTCTGCCGTTGCAGGACATGCCGTATATGGAAGACGGCACGCCGGTTGACATCGTGCTGAATCCGCTGGGCGTTCCGTCACGTATGAACGTCGGACAAATTCTGGAAACCCACTTGGGCTGGGCGGCACGCGAACTCGGCGAACAGCTGAACGAAATGTGCGAACAGTACAAGCGCGGCGAAAAGACCATGGACGAACTCAACGAAGAACTGAGAAAAATCTATGGCGACAAACAGTATAAGAACGATATTGTTCCGTTAAGCGAACCCGAAAAGCTGGAAATGATTTCCAACCTGAAACGCGGCGTTCCGATGGCAACACCGGTATTTGACGGTGCCACCGGCGACGACATCAACAGCATGCTGTCGATGGCCGGTCTGCCGACGTCGGGTCAGATTGACCTGTATGATGGACGTACCGGCGAGAAGTTTGACCGTAAAGTTACCGTCGGTATCATTTACATGATCAAACTGCACCATATCGTCGATGAAAAGATGCACGCCCGTTCCGTCGGTCCGTACTCTCTGGTTACCCAGCAGCCGCTGGGCGGTAAAGCTCAGTTCGGCGGTCAGCGTTTCGGCGAAATGGAAGTCTGGGCTCTGCAGGCATACGGCGCCGCCTATACGCTGCAGGAAATGCTTACCGTCAAGTCCGACGACGTTAATGGCCGTACCAAAGTTTATGAGGCTATTGTCCGCGGCGACGACGGATTTGAAGCCGGCATTCCGGAATCTTTCAACGTTCTGGTCAAGGAAATCAAGTCCCTGTGTCTGAACGTCGAATTGCTGAACGAAGAAGTTTAAGGTAAAGGAGTTTAGTTTACATGAATGATATTATGAAATTTTTTGGTCAGCAGGTCGCCGGAGATTCTTTTGACCAAATTAAAATCTCAATCGCCTCTCCTGAACAGATTCGTTCATGGTCCTACGGTGAAGTCAAAAAGCCGGAAACCATCAACTATCGTACGTTCAAGCCGGAGAGAGACGGTTTGTTCTGTGCCCGCATTTTCGGTCCGGTTAAGGACTATGAGTGCCTGTGCGGAAAATACAAGAGAATGAAATATCGCGGCGTCGTCTGCGAAAAGTGCGGCGTTGAAGTCACGCTTTCCAAGGTTCGCCGCGAAAGAATGGGACATATTGAGCTGGCCGCGCCGGTTGCTCATATTTGGTTCCTGAAATCGCTGCCGAGCCGGATTTCGATTTTGACCGATATTCCGATGAAGGCGCTGGAACGCGTTCTGTATTTCGAGAGCTACATCGTTATTGAACCGGGTTTGACACCGCTGGGCGTTAATGAACTGCTGACAGAAGAACAGTATCAGGAAGCCATTGACGAGTATGGCGAAGATTCATTCCGTGCCGGCATCGGTGCCGAGGCTTTGAAGGAAATTCTGGCCTCCATCGATTTGGAAGCGGAAAGAGACGCCATTCGCGAAGAGCTGAAAGACAACGCTTCGGAAGCCAAACGCAAGAAGCTGATCAAACGTTTGAAGATTATTGAGAATTTCATCGATTCCAATACAAAACCGGAGTGGATGATTCTTGATGTTCTGCCGGTTATTCCGCCGGAACTGCGTCCGCTGGTTCCTCTGGACGGCGGCCGCTTCGCGACTTCCGATCTGAACGACTTGTACCGCCGCGTCATCAATCGCAACAACCGTCTGAAAAGACTGCTGGAACTGCATGCGCCGGATATTATCATCCGCAACGAAAAACGCATGCTGCAGGAATCGGTTGACGCCTTGTTTGACAACGGCCGCCGTGCCCGCGCGATTACCGGCACCAACAAGCGTCCGCTGAAATCGCTGTCCGATATGCTGAAAGGCAAACAGGGTCGTTTCCGTCAGAACCTGCTGGGTAAGCGCGTTGACTATTCCGGCCGTTCGGTTATTACGGTCGGTCCGGAACTCAAGCTGCATCAGTGCGGTTTGCCGAAGAAGATGGCTCTGGAGCTGTTCAAGCCCTTCGTTTATGCCAAACTGGAGCTTTACGGCCACGCGACGACGATTAAGGCGGCCAAGAGAATGGTCGAAAAAGAGCGTCCGGAAGTCTGGGATATTCTGGAAGAGGTTATTCGCGAGCATCCGGTTCTCTTAAACCGTGCGCCGACGTTGCACCGTCTGGGTATTCAGGCATTTGAGCCGGTTCTGGTCGAAGGCAAGGCCATTCATCTGCATCCGTTGGTTTGTACGGCGTTCAACGCTGACTTCGACGGCGACCAAATGGCCGTCCATGTTCCTTTGTCTGTTGAAGCGCAGCTGGAAGCCCGCGTACTGATGATGTCGACCAACAACATTCTGTCGCCGGCTTCGGGTAAGCCGATTATCGTTCCGACTCAAGACATGGTTCTGGGTATCTATTACCTGACCTATGATGCCGACGGTCTGAAGGGCGAAGGTTCTGTCTTTGCCGATACGAATGAGGTTGAGATGGCTCTGGACGCCAAGGTTGTTGACCTGCATGCCAAAATCAAATGCCGTATGGAATATATGGCCGATGACGGCGAATTGAAGTACGGTCTGGTCGAGACAACTCCGGGACGTATTCTGGTTTCGCAGATTCTGCCGAAGCATAAGGACGTTCCGTTCTCGCTGGTCAACCGTCTGGTCAAGAAGAAGGAAATTGCCGAGATTATTGATATCGTTTACCGCCATTGCGGCCAGAAAGAAACGGTTCTGTTTGTCGACAAGATTATGACGCTCGGCTTTACCAACGCCTGCAAGGCAGGTATTTCTTTCGGCAAGGATGACCTTATCGTTCCTGACGCCAAGAAGACCCTGATTGCCGAAACCGAAGCTCAGGTCAAGGAATTTGAGCAACAGTATCAGAACGGTCTGATTACCAAAGGCGAGAAATACAACAAGGTGGTCGATATCTGGGCTGCCTGCACCGATAAAATTGCCGACGAAATGATGAAAAACATTTCGAAGACTGAAAACGGCTACATCAACTCCGTCTATATGATGGCTCACTCCGGCGCCCGCGGTTCCGCCGCCCAAATGCGCCAGCTGGCCGGTATGCGCGGTTTGATGGCCAAACCGAGCGGCGAAATTATCGAACAGCCGATTATCTCGAACTTTAAAGAGGGTCTGACCGTGCTTGAGTACTTTAACTCGACTCACGGTGCCCGTAAAGGTCTGGCGGATACGGCTCTGAAAACCGCAAACTCCGGTTACCTGACCCGTCGTCTGGTTGACGTTGCTCAGGATGTGGTCATTACCGAAACCAACTGCGGTACCGAACGCGGCATTATTGTCCGTCCGGTCGTCGATGGCGGTAACGTCATCGTTTCCATCGGCGAGCGTATTTTGGGCCGTACCATTCAGGAAGACATCCTGCATCCGGAAACCGGCGAGGTTCTGGTTCAGAAAGGCAAACTGATTGACGAAAACGATGTCGAAGTTGTCGAGAAGGCCGGCGTTGAACAGGTCAAAATCCGTTCGGTTCTGACCTGCGAAACCAAAAACGGCGTCTGCGCTGCCTGCTATGGCCGTGATTTGGCCCGCGGTACGCCGGTTAACATCGGCGAAGCGGTCGGCGTCATTGCCGCGCAGTCCATTGGTGAACCGGGTACGCAGCTGACGATGCGAACTTTCCACATCGGTGGTGCCGCTTCCAAGTCTGCCGAGCAGGCTTCGGTTGAGGTCCCGTTTGCCGGTGTACTGAAGCTCGAAAACAATCACTCTGTCATCAATCAGGACGGCCATGCGATTGTTCTGTCGCGCAACTGCGAAATCGTTATTGAGGACGCCAACGGCCGTGAAAAGTCCCGCCACCATGTTCCTTACGGCACCAAGATTTTGACTGCCGAAGGCTCCAAGGTTAAGAAGGGGCAGAAAGTGGCCGAGTGGGATCCGTTTACCATTCCGGTTATTACCGAAAAAGAAGGTAAAGTCGAGCTGGTTGACCTGATTAATAACGTTTCGGTTAAGGAAAGCGTTGACGAAACGACCGGTATCGTTTCCAAAGTGGTTATCGACTGGCGTTCGGGTTCGAACAGCGCCGGCCTGAAACCGAGCATTGTTCTGAAAGATGCCAAAGGCAAACCGGTTACGTTCGACAACGGCAAGGAAGTCCGCTATTATCTGTCGGTTGACGCCATTCTGACGGTAGACAACGGTGCCGAGGTTAAAGTCGGTGATGTTATCGCCCGTATTCCGAGAGAAAGCTCCAAGACGAAGGATATTACCGGCGGTCTGCCGCGCGTTGCCGAGCTGTTTGAAGCCCGTCGTCCGAAAGATCAGGCGATTATTTCCGACATTGACGGTATGGTTGAATTCGGTAAGGATTATAAGGCCAAGCAGCGGATTACCGTTGTGCCGAAGAAAGGTGAGCCGATTGAATATCTGATTCCGAAGGGACGCCATCTGGTTGTTCAGGACGGAGACATTGTCAAGAAAGGCGATTTGCTGGTTGAAGGCACGCCGGCGCCGCATGACATTCTGCGTGTTCTGGGCGTTGAGAAGCTGGCTGAATATCTGGTTAAGGAAGTTCAGGACGTTTACCGTCTGCAAGGCGTTAAGATTAACGACAAGCATATTGAGGTTATCGTTTCGCAGATGCTGAGAAAAGTTGAAGTTACCGTTCCGGGCGATACAACGTTCCTCATCGGCGAACAGGTTGACCGTGATGTGTTTGAAGCGGAAAACGCCAAGGTTATTGCCGAGAACGGGACGTCGGCTCAGGCCGACCCGATCCTGCTCGGTATTACCAAGGCTTCGCTGCAGACCAAGTCGTTTATCTCTGCCGCATCCTTCCAGGAAACGACCCGCGTTCTGACCGAAGCGGCGGTTGCCGGCAAGGTCGACAAGCTGGTCGGACTGAAAGAGAACGTTATTGTCGGCCGTTTGATTCCGGCCGGTACCGGTACCGTTCTGCGGGCTCTCAAGAAGGTTGCCGCCCAGAATGACAAGGAAATTCTGGCTTTGAAAGAAGAAGCGGCTCAGGCTCAGCTTGAACAGCATGCCAATCATGAGGATGCTGCTCCGGCGGCAGAGGAAACACCTGCCGAATAAGCAGTTGTGCCAACCCGCAAAAGGCTGAAGAGAATTTCTCTTCAGCCTTTTTGTATGTGCGGCATATTTGAAATTGACTTTTTTGATATTTTTGTCTAAAATAAGACCCGGAAAATGATTAATATGTCAAAGAATTAGTTTGTTTAACTTAAATATTGTCACAATGGAAAAGTTTATTATTGAGAATCTGGGTTTGCTTATCGCAGTTTTTTTCTTAATCGGCCTTGTCCTGATTCAGCGCTGGAAAATCAAGTACTTGGAAAGACTTGTTGTCAACAGCGACGATTTGAAGTCAAGAGCGGAGTTTGAAACGAAAGAATCGCAGGCCGGCGCCTATTTTCAGGAAAAGGTTATCGGCGAGCTTTTGAAGGAATTTTCCGATGAAGAGCTTATGGCGATTGAGGACAGAATGGCCCGCCACATTCGCAGAATTTCGAATATGGAGATTCAGGACGGCGACATGCTGAAGGAACTTGACGTATACCGTCTTTGCCGACGGTATGTTGCTTTTGAGAACAGAAACCGCAGGAAGAATGCTGAAACTTCTGCAGTATGAACAGCGGGGAATATATTGCCGTTGTGCTTGTACTGTGCGGTATTGTCGTTTTTGTTCTGGCGGATAAACTGATTGCGGTTCGGCGGACGGTCGGGCGCCAGGAAGTCATTATCAATCATCAGATTGCCGACATGAAACGTATGATTGCCGAGCTGGAGAGTTGGGAAAAGTGCCTGCATTTGATTTTTGAGGACAAGCCGGAGGAAGTTCTCTTGCTCTTTGACGAAAAGATTTTGCGTGCAGAAAGCGAAAGACGGCATTGGGAAGTTCGGCGGCTTAAAAAACTGAAAAGAAAGTTTGTTGAAAAACTGCAAAGCTGACTTTTTTTGACAGAAAGCGCTTAAGATTGTTCTTAAGCGTTTTTTGTTGATTTTCGTCAGAAAAAGTGTATAAGGAAAACCGAATTTTTTTATTATTCTTCACAATTAGTGTGAAATTTTTTTGAGATAATCGAAAAATCATATAAAACCACTTAATTTTGTGCTTATGAAGACCAAAAAGTATCTGGAGAGACTGCTGAAAAATGAAGCGGTTCTCAGCGGAAATGTGGCTCAGTCTGCTTATCGCAGGGTTGATTTTGATGTTGATGCGGCGGTTGAATTTGCCAATGCGGCGGCCCTCAACATGCTTATCAAACTCAGCAAACTGGCAAAACTCTTTGAGGCTCATTATGCCGAAACGGTTTCCCAAAAGAAAACGGGGCTGATTCAGCTGTTTCGTCGCGGATGGTTGGACAGGGAACGCCGGTTTTGGGAAATTTTCGGTACGGAGGTTGCAAAAATCAGAACCAGACGGATGTTGGAGGCAATGACCAGAGACGGCAAACTGCATGTGCGCCGCAATAATCTGGATTTTAACGCCGAAGCCGCCAAGGCTTATTATCTGTCATTGGATGAGGAAAAGAGACTCTTGCTGCTCGGCAACGTCGGCAGAAAAGCTGATAATTCGTTCCGGCTTTTTCAGGAAAATCTGGAAAAAGAGGAAATCAGCTCCGGCGATATCGAGAACTACAAAAACAGCGCCCTTTTCTGGGGTGAGGTTTGGGATTTTTTTAAGCAGCATCAAGATTGCTGCCTGACATTTTAACGTGTTAAGCTATGTTAGCAGGATTGATTATTTTTGTGCTGGTTTTTATCTTTTGGGGAGTGCGTATGGTTCACGACAGCCCTCCCGTCAAAAACCGTTGGAAAGAGTGAAAAAAAGCGTTCTTGTTCCCGAGGAATAAGAACGTTTTTTTGTGTGTGAATGTTTTTTTTCTTTTGTGCTGGCACGGGAATGTCGTAAAGTGTATTCAGTAGGTTAACAAAGGAGAAAACTGATGAAAAAACTGATATTGTCCGCAGTTGCCGTCTGCTTTCTGGCGGCCTGCGCAACGGATCCGTATACAGGAGAGAGCAAGGTTTCCAAGACAGCCTGGGGCACCGGTATCGGCACTCTGGCCGGCGCCGGCATCGGCGCATTGGTCGGCGGCGAAAAGGGTGCGTTGGTTGGTGCCGGTATCGGCGCGGTCGGCGGCGCGAGTGTCGGCGGCTATATGGATATTCAGGCGCGCAGGCTGCGTGAAGAATTGGTCGGAACCGGCGTGCAGGTGCAAAAAGTCGGCGACAACGTTCGCCTGATTATGCCGAGCAACATTACTTTTGATACGGATTCCGCCGTATTCAAGCCGGTGTTTAACAATATTCTGACTTCGGTTGCCAAAGTTATTAACGAGTTTGACAAGACGAAGGTTCAGGTTGCCGGTTATACGGACAGCACGGGCAGCGCCGCCTATAACAATACGCTGTCACTGCAGCGCGCTCAGGCGGTGGCCAATTATCTGAAACTGCGTGACGTCAGCGCTTCGCGTCTGATGGTATATGGCTACGGTTCCAGTAATCCGATTGCCAGCAATGCAACGGCAGCCGGCCGCGAGCAAAACCGGCGCGTTGAGATAACGCTGATTAATGCCCGGTAAAAGGCAGACAGTCGTTTGGATACAGACATAAAAAAGCGGAAATATACATTTCCGCTTTTTTCAGGTTTATAACGTAATAATTTTCGGGATTATTTACGGCGCAGGAAGGACGGAATTTCCAAATTCAGTTTGTCTTCCTCGCGGTAATCGTCCTCAGCGAAAGACGGAGACACGGGCTCCTGAAATTTCTGTTCGTGTTCCTTTAGTTTCTTTCGGTTTCTTTTGGCGATGGAGAAACCCGTAACCCTTTCAATCAGGGTCGGGGTATATTCTTCTTCTTCGCTGCTGACAATCAGCTGCTCAGGCTCTTCGCTTTTGCGGGCGGAGAACGGAGCGGGATTGTGATTGGGGAATAATTCCGGCTCTTCTTCGACCGTGCGGAGCGAAGTTTTGGCCGTAAAGCTGTTTTCATTGGAGGACAGAATGCCTTCAAGCTGCGCTTCGGCATTGATGTCTTCGGTTTTGTTAATAATAGCTTTGAACAAGGAAGAGGCTTTGGGCATTTCGCTCATTACCGAAGAACGGTCCAACGAATCGAAATCTTCGATTTTATCATCGGGAACGGCGTTCTGGATTGTTTCTTCCGCCGGCGCGGAAGCTTCCTGCTCAATGGAAATTATCTCGGCTTTCTCGATAACTTCGTTAACATCTTCAGCGACTTCCGTTTTAGTGGCTGAGAATTTTTCAAGATTGGAATCGAGCTCTTCGTTTGGGGTTATGACGGTTTCGCCGCCATAACTTTCTTCAAGGTAGCCCGGTTTGATCAAAGGTTTGCTCTGAGCCTGGCGGGCGATGTTTTCGCCGATGCCGGTCGCAACGATGGAAACGCGGATTTTGCCGGCCAGAGATTCGTCAAAGCTGGAGCCGAAGATGATGTTGGCGTCTTCGTCAACTTCTTCCTTAATGCGGCTGGCCGCTTCGTCGATTTCAAAAAGGGTAATGTCCTGGCCGCCGGTAATGTTGATGAGGACGCCTTTGGCACCGTGCATGGAACAATCGTCGAGCAGAGGGTTGGACAGGGCCTGTTCGGCAGCCTTTACGGCTCGGTCTTCGCCTTCGGCTTCGCCGGTGCCCATGATGGCTTTGCCTTTGTCTTCCATAATGCTTTTGATGTCGGCAAAATCGAGGTTAATCAGGCCAGGCATCATCATCAGATCGGTAATGGAACGGACGCCGGCGTACAAAACATTGTCGGCCATGACGAAAGCGTCGGCAAGCGTGGTGTTTTTATCGGCAATACGGAACAGGTTCTGGTTAGGAATAATGATGATGCTGTCGACCTGTTTGGTAAACTCTTCGACGGCGGCTTCGGCAGTTTCGAAACGTTTGCGGCCTTCGAACTGGAAAGGTTTGGTAACGACGCCGACGGTCAGAATACCTTTGGATTTGGCCAGCTTGGCAACGACCGGCGCGGCACCCGAACCGGTACCGCCGCCCATGCCGGCGGTAATAAAGACCATATTGGCGCCTTCGAGTTCTTTTTCTATTTCTTCCTGGGCTTCTTCGGCGGCCAGCTTGCCGATTTCCGGACGGGCTCCGGCGCCGAGACCCTGCGTGGTTTCAAGGCCGAGCTGGATTTTGCGGCTGGCGGAGGAATGAGCGAGAGCCTGCGCGTCGGTATTGGCAACGATAAAGTCAACGCCTTCCAGATTCTGCGCAATCATATTATTGACGGCATTGCCGCCGCCGCCGCCGACACCGATGACGGAAATCCGCGGTTTCAGGTGCATAACAGTTTTTTCCGGTACGGCTAATTTGATTGACATCGTATTTCTTACTCCAAAATTTTACTGAACTTGAGTTCAGAATAAGGAAAAGAAATTAAGTTTTGGTTACTAAAAAAACAAATTGAAATAATTTTTAGAAATTTTGTTTCAGCCAGCCGAAAATACGGCTGAAAGCGCCGTTGCTGCTGACCGGCTTTTGCGCGGCGCGGGCAGGTTTCTTCTCTGTGTAGTTAAGCGCGAAAGAAAGCAGGCCGACGGCGGTGGAAAAGGCCGGATTGTAAAGAATGTCCGGAAGATTGGGAATATTTTTCGGACGACCGAGACGCACCTGTTTGTCAAGCACCATGGACGCAACTTCGCGAATACCGGAAAGCTGGCTGCCGCCGCCGGTTAAAACGACGCGGTGACTGGATATGTCACGCAGGCCGTGTTCGCCGAGTTTTTGGTTGACAAGTTCGAAAATTTCTTCAATCCGCGGTGTGATAATACTGATGAGTTCCGATTTGGGAACCTGCTTGATGGAACTGTCGTCTTCCTCGCCGACCGGATAAACGTTGATGGTTTCTTCCTTGTCGGCCTGGGTTAAGAAGGCACAGCCATGCAAGGTTTTCAGCCTTTCGGCATGCGTAAAGGAAGTGGTCAGTCCCCAGGCGATGTCGTTGGTAACGTTGTTGCCGCCGACGGCGATGGATGAGAAGTAAATCGGATGTCCGTGTTTGAAACTGGCAATGCTGGTGGTGCCGCCGCCGATATCGATGACGGTGGCGCCGATTTCCTTTTCGTCTTCGACCAGACAGGAAAGTCCTGAAGCATAGGCGGAAAAGGCTTTTTCGGCAGTTTCGAGATGAGCGTTTTCAATTACGGTGGAGAGGTTGCGGTATTGGATTTCGGGAACCAGACCGAGCAGTATGTCAACCGAAAGGCTTTCGCCGAAAATATTGCGCGGATCTTTGATTTCATCACCCATGTCGAGGCGGTAGCTGGTCGGCAGGCAGTGAATCAGTTCGTGTTCGTCGACATTGATTTTATTAATTCCCTTTTCGATGACTTTGGTAATGTCCGCTTCGGATACGGGACGGTTTTTGTTGATGGCAATGGTCGCGTCCTTGACGATGCTTTTGATTTTGTCGCCGGAGATGTTGACGATGATGCGGTCAATGCGTTCGTTGGCCATTTGTTCGGCGGTTTCGACTGCGTTGCAGACGGAAAGGGTAGCCTGATTGATGTCGGTAACGATGCCGTTTTTAATGCCTTTGGAAGCATTGTAACCGTAACCGACAACGTTAATCCGCTTGTCACGGCTGATTTTGGCGATAACGCAGCAGACTTTAGATGATCCGATATCTAAAGCGGCGATAGTCGTCAGCCGGTTGAACGAATGTGTCACGTTATGCTCCCCTTGGTTTGTCCGCGTTGTTTTCTTTCAGTTTTTTGCGTTCGTCATCGGTCATTTTGCCGAGTTTGACAATGACTTTATTTTTTAATCTTAAATCGATGAAAGTTAATTTACGTTTAAGAATGCCCTGCGTCCGGTCTAATTTTACCAATTTTTTCCAAGCATGCCCGACGTTTTCTTCGGGAAGTTTGACAGTGACGCCGTTTTCAATGTCATCCAGAATCAGATTCCACCGGCGTTTGGATATAAAGTTGGCGACTTTGACCCGCGGCCAGATGTCATTGTCTTTTTTGATGATTTCAAGCAATTCGTTGATATGCTCGGGAGCTTCTTCGCCGACAATCAGCAAGATCGGCCGGGAAGGACGGAACGGCGCGTTAATGACGTTTCCTTCGGTGTCTATGGGGTGAAATTTTTCGGATATCTGCCAGATGGAAGCGACTTTGCGTTCAACGAGGCTGATGTGCAGAATATTCGGAAAGTAGCTGCGGCGAATGTCGGCGCGGCGTACCCAGGGCAGGGTTTCGATTCTGTTTTTAAGTTCGTTTAAGTCCAGACTCAGAATATTGTCGCCGCGTTTGAGGCCAAGCACTTCCATGACGGCGCGGCGCGAGGTTTTCTTTCTTCCTTCAATCAGGATATCGTCCAGCGTAAAACCGAGTTTAGAGGTCAGAACGTAGAACTCTTCGGTAAGGCTGTCTATCTGTCTGCCGACCAGATTGGTACGGACGGTAACGGTAAGAAAAGCGGTCAGAAAAACCAGAGCCAGTATGAGGGCATTGCCAAGCAGCCGAAAGGGCCATTCGCGCGGCAGAGAAACGCGGTTATCGGGCGGCAGAACCGGTTTCCTGGCTTCAGAACTGTTTTCGGCGTTGTCGGTCATTGTCACTTGTTGATTCCCAGACGTTTAATTTCCCATTCCAGCGTGACGGTGGTTTCTTCACGGACTTTTTTGATGATGGTTTCGCCGAGTGTTTCAATATCTGCGGCAGTGGCTTTGCCGGTATTAATCAAAAAATTGCAGTGGATGTCGGAAACTTTGGCGCCGCCAACCTGTAAACCGGCGCAGCCGGATTTCTTAATGAGTTCCCAAGCACGGAGACCTTCGGGGTTTTTGAATGTCGAACCGGCCGTTTTCTGGTTGTAAGGCTGATTTTTCATCCGGTAGGCTTTTTGTTCGTCAAGTTTTTTTCTGATATTTTCAGCGCTGTCCGGAGAAGTTCGGAACGTGATGCTGAGAATTATCCAGTCATCGGGAAAAAAACTGCTGCGGTAGGAGAGGAGCAGATCGCCGACGGGTACGGTTTTAATTTCGCCGACGCCGTCGATAATCTGCGCTTCGACGATAACGTCCCCGACCGAACAGCCAAAACAGCCGGCATTGGTTTTGACCGAGCCGCCGACAACGCCCGGAATCGAGCATAGGAATTCCAGGCCGCCGAACTTTTTGTCGAGCATGATTTTTTTCAGTTCGGCATTTTTAACGCCGGCGCCGCAGGTAACGGTATTTTCGCCGAAGGATATTTTGCGAAAGCCGGGGCTGTCGAGCCTGATGACAACACCGGGAACGCCGCCGTCCCTGACCAGCAGATTTGAACCGCCGCCGATGACGCAGACGGGAAGGTTGTAGGGCTTGTTTTTGAGAAAGTGGCTGAGGTCTTCGGCATCGGCCGGGGTGTAAAGGACTTCGGCCGGGCCGCCGACGCCGAACCAGGTGTATTTGGCAAGCCTGACGTTAGGGGTATATTTTCCACGGACTTTGGGGAGAAGGTTGAGCAGATTTTTCTTAAACAGTTTCAGGCCGAACATTGTTTTTCTCCTACGGACGGGAAAGGATTTCTTTTTCGACGGCGTCGGCAAAACGGACGGCGGCGTCGGTAATGCCGACAGATTTGGCGTTTTCGGACATTTGCGACAGTTTTTTGGGGGAAGACATCAGTTCTTTGAGAAGTTCTCCCAGTCTGGCCGGCGTAAAGTCTTTCTGTTTGAGGACAATACCGGCTTTGGCGTCGCCGATTTCCCGGGCGTTGGCGGTCTGATGATCGTCGGCTGCAATCGGCAGGGGTACCAGAATCGAAGGAATGCCGACCGCAGCAATTTCGGAGACGGAAGATGCGCCGGCACGGGAGATAATGAGGTGGGTACCGGCGTAAAGTTCCGGCATGTTGTTGAAAAAGTGCGATACGGTCACTTCTGCGCCGCAACCGTCATAGGCGGCTTTGACGTTTTCGACGTCGGCTTCGCGGCATTGTTGGAAAATGCGGATTTTTTTCCGTCGCGCGGGCGACAGCTTTTTTATGACTTCGGGAACAACGTCGCCGAAGATTTTGGCGCCCTGCGAACCGCCGAGAACCATAATCTGAAATTTATCCTCTTTGCCGAGCGCGGGGAACGGAATTTCGCGGACTTCGGCAATGGTTTTGCGGATGGGCATTCCGGTCAGAATGGTTTTAATGCCGGCTGGCGCATATTTTACCTTTTTGAAACTCTGGGCGATGAGGGCGGCGTATTTGCTGAGAAAGCGATTGGTTCGGCTCATGACCGAATTTTGTTCATGAATGACCAGGTCGGTGCCGAGCAGAATGGCCGCCATGCAGCTCGGGAAAGAAGCGTAGCCGCCGAAGCCGATGACACAGGCGGGTTTCTTTTTGAAAATCAGGCGTCCGGCCTGCAGAATGCCGACGGCGGTTTTAATCAGGCTTTTGATTTTGAACAGGCGGGATTTGCCGACCAGAGCGCCGGCCAGAACCGCATGATTGGGAATTTCGCCGAGGCGGCCCTTATAATTGTCTTTGCCGCGGCTGTCGGTTATCAGCTCAACGCGGTAGCCGCGGCGCAACAGTTCGTCAGCCAGCGCTTCGGCCGGATAAACATGGCCGCCGGTGCCGCCGGCCGTGAGAATAATCAGGGGTTTCCGAGTTTTTTTGCCTTTTTTAGTCGCCGACATCTTTGTCCTCCGCATGAACGTTTTTACGAGTAATGGCCAGGAGCATGCCCATCCCCAGAGCCGTAGCCAGCAATGACGAACCGCCGTAAGATATGAAAGGCAGGGTCATGCCTTTGGTCGGCATCAGGTGCAGGGTAGACGCCATGTTGATAATTCCCTGCAGGCCGAAAGAGGCTGACAGCGCCGATGCCGAGAGAATGATGAACAGGTTGTTGTCCTTCATGGAGATCAGCATCGAACGAATTACAACCGCTGCATACAAGCCTACTATAATCAGGCATAAAAGCAAGCCAAATTCTTCGGCGGCGACGGCAAAAATAAAGTCGGTATGCGCGTCGGGAATATTCAGTTTGACAATGCCTTCGCCCGGACCGCGGCCGAAAATGCTGCCGCTCTGGAAAGCTTCCAGCGATTTGCGAACCTGATAGCTCAGATTATTTTCCGAATCCAGAAACTGCTGGACGCGGGTGTGAACGTGGTCAAAGGTAAAATAGGCGGTAACGAGCAGGCCGATACCGACGATGCCCAAAACGGTTACCAAAAGCAATGACAGCCCGGCCAGAAAAAACTGAAACAGCCAGATGACCGAAACGACAATCGACATGCCGACGTCGGGCTGAAGCAGTAACAGTATCAGCGTGAAGGCAAACAGGCAGGTGGAGAGAATGTTGCCCGGAAAATCGCGATATTTCTGCTGGCCGTCAAACAGCCAGGCAGCGACAACGGCAAAACAGGGCTTGATGAATTCGGACGGCTGCAGCGAGAAGCCGAGGATGTGGATCCAGCGTGAGGCGCCTTTGGTTTCCTCGCCCCAGAAAAGCGTGGCAATCATCAGCAGAATGGTAACGGTATAGCCGAGGATAGCAACGCGCCTGATGGTTTTGAGATTTTGCATCGAAAGGAAAACCATCAGCATATAGGCGACAGGCAGGAAAAGCAGCTGTCTTTTGATGAAATGAAAGCTGCCGACGCCAATGCGGTTGGCTACGGCCGGACTGGCCGAGAAGTTCAAGAAAATGCCGATGAGGATGATGACGGTAACCAGAGTGAGCAGAACCTTGTCAACGGTCCACCACCAGTTGGCGATTATGCTCCGGCTGTTTCTCGAAAAGGAAATCACGCGCCGACCCTCCTACAGAACGATGAGCGACGTAAGGCCGAGAACGCCGAGAATAAATGCGGCAATCCAGAAACGGGTAACAACGGTGGTTTCTTTCCAGCCGAGCTGTTCGAAGTGATGATGAACAGGCGCCATTTTGAAAAAACGCCGGCCGGTTTTTCTGAAGTAGGCCACCTGAATCATGACCGACAGGGCTTCGACGACGAAAACGCCGCCGACGACGGCCAGCAGAATTTCATGCCGGGTCATGACCGAAACGGTGCCGAGCAGCGCGCCCAGCGCCAGAGAACCGGTGTCGCCCATGAAGACCCTGGCCGGCGGCGCGTTAAACCACAGAAAACCGACGCAGCCGCCGACAACCGCGGCGCAGACAACAACGATTTCGGCCGAATGTGCAACCGGCGTCAGGCCGACAGCGGCGGACATTTCCGTACCGCAGGCATAGGCGATGACTGCAAAAACCAGAAAAGAGACAATCAGCAGGCCGGAAGCCAGGCCGTCAAGGCCGTCGCTCAGGTTAACGGCATTGGAGGCGCCGGCAATGACGACCATGGCAAAAGGAACGTAAAACCAGCCGAGATTCAGTGCCAGGCCGCGAAACCAGGGAAAGGTCAGCTCAAAGCGCCCGGTTTCGGGGGCGGACTGCGTAATGACCCAGACGGCGGCCAGCGCGGTGGTAAATTGGAGAAAAAGTTTCATTTTGGCGGTCATGGCGTTGGCGGTCTGTTTGGTAACTTTGACATAGTCGTCGGCAAAACCGGTCAAACCATAAACCAGCAGAACCAGAATGCTTATCCAAACGAAGGAATTGTGCAAATCGGCAAAAAGCAGCATGCCGGCAATGGCGGATCCCAGTATGAGCAGGCCTCCCATGGTCGGTGTGCCTTTTTTGGTCAGCAAGTGGCTCTGCGGTCCGTCTTCGCGGATAGGTTGTCCTTTAGCCTGATGACGGTGCAGAAAGCCAATCAGCTTTTCGCCGCAGGCAAGGCTCAGAAACAGAGCGGTAAAGAAAGCGAGAACGCTTCTGAGCGGCAGTGAATTGAAAAAGTCAGTCAATTGCATAAGCATAGCGGGTTCCTTTTGCTGGTAATCATGAAACCCATCATAAGTTTAATATCTAAAATATTCCTTAAAAAAACCGCGTTTTTGTATAAAAACCGCGGTTTAAAAAGACATCATGCAGCGAAAGGCGTGCCGCCCCTTTTTTTTGAGTTTGACGAGTTCGCCGGTGGTCAGATTGATGCCGATGGCAGCTTTTTTGTCGTCGGCATAATCGGAAGAAGTCATGTAAACGTCTTCTTTCAGTGCCCGGGCTTCTTTGACGAGAGCCAGACGGTCGTTAATGTGCAGAAAGGTGCGGGCGTTGATGCGGCGATTCTGCATTTTGTCAATCGGGAACATCTGTAAAAAATCGGGCATAAACCAGTCGCCGGCTTTGGTGCCGCGAGTCAGGTACAGACGGCAGTAGGTTTTGGCCCGTTCCCAGTTTTTGGATCCCGGTTGTTCCAGCGCCACAATCAGGCCGCCGTTTCCGGCGTCGTTAACCTGCCAGACGATGCCGATTGGCAGCAGTCCGTCAACGGGGGTTGAGCTGAAACTTTTGTTGCTGTAGTAGATGTCGCCGATTTCGACGGCCTGAGCCGGAAAGGCAAGAGTCAGAACTGTAAGCAGCAAAGCCAGTTTTTTCATGGCTGTTCCTCAGCCGGAAGGACGGTACCGTTCGGTGCAATGCGGATTTGTCCCGAAGCGGAAGCATGGTTGAATATTTTGTGCAGGCTGCGTGAAACCCGTTCGGCAGAGGGAAGGCTGCGTCCCCAGTCCGGCGGCGTGTTTTCATGGGCGAAAATCAGCAGCCCGAGCGCGTCGTACAGGTTGGAAGAGCAGGATGCGGGCAGCTTTCCCGCCGCCTGACGGAAGTCGTCGGTGAACTTATCGGTGTGGTAGGAAAGATAATGGTTGAAATTGTACAGGCCGTCGCTCAGTCCGTTTCCGAAAGCGCAGGTAAAGTGAAGCCGCCGGAATTTGCCTGCCAAAGGAATCGCTTTTTCGGCAGCCGGCGTCCACAATGTGATTACGGCTGCGGCGTTTTGTTTTTCCAACAGAGTAAGAAGATTTTTTTGCGCCTGTTCCGCTTTGCCCGAATCGTCCAAATAGAATATTCGGTATCTGTAGCGGTTTTGCCTGCTGTTCCATTCTTTCAGCGCCAGATTAAGCGCGTCCTGCGCAGCCAGTCCGGTTTCGGCGTTTGTGCCGCTGAGCGGCAGCGTTGCGCCGATGGTAACGACGGCCTCTTTCTGCGGCCGGGCCTGATACAGAAACAGCTGCCAGCCGCCCCAGAAGACGGCGATAAGAAGGATAAAAGAGATCAGGCGGCGCATGGTTTTAACTGTCCAGATAAAGAGTGCTTTTTTTGTAGTTTTCAATCGCATGACGCAGCAAAACGCCGATGACGGCAGCCAGCGGCACGGCAATCATTAAGCCCAGAAAACCCAGCAGAACACCGCCGGCCAGCAAGGCAAACATAACCCAGACCGGGTGCAGGCCGACGTTTTCGCCAACCAGCTTCGGGGTAAGGAAGTTGCCTTCCAGAAACTGGCCGGTCACAAAAACCAAAACCACCTGCAGGATTGGCATCAGCGAATCGAACTGAGCAAAGGCAATGCCGATACTGAGAAGGAAACCGACGATGCTGCCGACATAGGGAATGAAAGAAATCAGACCGGCGATGAAACCGACCAGCAGACCGAGGTCAAGTCCGACGAGGTACAAACCGAGCGAGTAGTAGGTGCCCAGAATGACACAGACGCTGAGCTGTCCGCGAATGAAACCCGCCAACGTGCGGTCTATCTGGCGCGCCTGTTCGCGAATCGAGGCCTTGGACCTGCGAGGCAACAAACTGTCGACTTTGGCGATGAACATGTCCCAGTCGCGCAGCATATAAAATGCGACGACCGGCGTAATCAACAGCAGCGAAATCAGGTTAAAAATGGCAAAGCCGCTGGTTATGATGCCGCGCAGAACGCCGCCGGCAAGTTTGAGCGTATTAGCCAGATTGTTGCGCATGTATTCGCGGATTTTTTCCGGTTCCATGTTCGGGAAGCTTTCATGCAGCCGGTTGATGAACGGTTCGATTTTGCGCAGGAACGAACCGATGTATTGCGGCACGACATTGATAAAACGGCCCAGCTGTTCGTCGATGACGCCGATGAGCAGCGCCATTGCAGGCAGAACGATTATGGCGACCAGAAACAGTACCAGAAAGGTGGCAAGCGTGCGGTTCATGCCCCATCTTTCGAAACGGGAGGCAAAGGGGTCAAGCAGGTAGCCAATGACAATGCCGGCGACAAAGGGCAGCAGCACCGAACGCAGCGCGTAAACGGCGGTGCAGAACAGGACAAACAAAGTCAGCCAGAACATCCAGTTGCGGTTGTTTTTGCGGGTAATCGGCATGGTCGTTCCCTTTCTCAGATTTTTTCGATGATGTAAAAATCGCCGGCGCTTTTCAGATTGTAGTATTTGCTGCGCAAAGCTTCCAGCAGCTTATCGAAACCGCCGATGTAGGTAATTTTGAACTGTACTTTTCCCGAACCGACTGCCGCGGTGGAAATGCCGTTGACATAGCCGATTTCCTTCAGCTGTTTTTCGAGTATCAGCCAGTCGCGCAGATAGGCATAGGAATACAGTACGGTAATTTCAGATTTGTTCTGGCGGTCGACGACGTTTTGTTTTTTTATCTGATTGTAAATGTGGTCGCTAATCTGGTTGATGGCATCGATGAACAGTTGCGGCGAACGGTCGCCCGGAACGGAAACGCTTTCTTCCCGGCCGTCGCGGTATGAATAGAGCGTGACGTTCAGTCCTTCGATACCGTTATATACGGCGTCGGCGACATAGATGTCTTTGGTGTTGTTGATAAAAGCTATCTTGTCGAGAGCCATGCCGTCCATGCGGAGTGCCTTTTCGGCGTCAAGGGCGGCATAATTTGAGCCGTTGGCGGGAATGCTGAAAAACCTGGCCGATCCGATGGCGCGGGGATTCTGTTCCCAGGCCTTGCGCCAGAGGTTGTCTGCTTCCCAGAGCATGGGCGCGTCGGTTTTGAACTCCCTAAAAGTCGGGATAATCAGAACGTTGGCGACGGAGCCGATGACAAAAGGGATGTCGTTTTCCTGCATGTAGGTTTTGAGAATATGTTCGTTGACGGCAACGTTAAGCGTGGCAATATAGCGGACGTTGGAGGCTTTTTCGGAAATAATCGAAACTTCTTTGATGAAGTTCAGAATCTGTGCGTCGTTAAGCTCGTTAAGTCGGCGGACGCCGTCAGCCGTGGTAACGCGCTTGGCAACGGCGGTGTACGCCTGCCGGTTGGCTTCGGTCATGGCTTTTTCCCTGGCGATGGAAGCGTTTTCGGCAGTAACGTCAACGGTAATTTCGGCATTATAGGTCATGTCGCCGGCACCGGCGGCAGAGGCCGAAAACAGGCAAAAAAAAGCGATAAGGACAGCTCTGATGCGGAACACGGCGGGACTCCCTAACCGACGATTTCGATATGGGAGAAGAAAAATTCGATTTCGCGTTTGGCGCTTTCTTCCGAATCCGAGCCGTGGACGGTGTTTTTGTCAATGGAAAGGGCAAAAGTTTTGCGAATCGTTCCTTCTTCGGCGACGGCGGGGTTAGTGGCACCCATAATTTTGCGATAAAGGGCAATGGCGTTGTCCGCTTCGAGAATCTGGACGACGACCGGAGCGGAAGTCATCTGTTCGATCATGCTGGTAAAGAACGCCTTGTCCTTGTGTTCGGCGTAAAATTCCTCGGCCTGTTCCGGTGTAAGCAAAATCCGTTTTTGGGCGATAATATGCAGCCCGGCTTCTTCAATCATGGCGTTGACCTTGCCGGTAATGTTGCGCGAGGTTGCGTCCGGTTTGATTATCGAGAGGGTTCTTTCCATCGTTTTTTCCTTTGAATGACGTCAATTATCATAAAATTTAAGCCGATAGTATAATATTTTGCCGCAAAAAGCAAAAGTTTTTATAGACTTTTGCGCTCAGGCGTTGTTTATTATGGATAATTCTTTTTAAACTTAATCATGAAGGGGTATCCCATGTTAGAAAGTGCTTATTTAAATAGTCTGATTGCGCGAGCAAAACAAGACGTTAAAACCATTGTTCTGCCCGAGGGCGAAGATGAGCGTATTTTGAAAGCCGCTCATCTGATTACGGCAGAAAAAGCCGCAAAGGTCATTATTCTCGGCGATGTCGAATCGGTAAAAAAACATTTTGCCGGACATAACTGGAGCCTGGAAGACATTGAACTTGTCGACCCTGCCAAATCGGCAAATCTTGAAAAATATACCAAGCTTCTCTATGAGCTGCGCAAGGAAAAGGGCATGACCGAAGAGGAAGCGGCCAAAACCGTTTTAAACCCCAATTATTTCGGAACGCTGATGATTAAGGCGGGCGATGCCGACGGCATGGTTTCCGGAGCCAACCATTCAACGGCCGATACGGTTCGTCCGGCACTGCAGATTATCAAATCAGCCAAAAAAGGCGCCAGCGTTTCGTCGCTGCTGATTCTGGTTCATAACGACAAGCCGTATATTCTTGCCGACTGCGCGATTATCATTGATCCGACGGACAAGGAAATGGCCGATACGGCACTCGAGGCCGCCAAAAATGCTATTAAGTTCGGCATGGAGCCGAAAGTCGCGATGCTGACTTTTTCGACCAAGGGATCCGGCAAAGGCGATCAGGTTGACAAGGTTCGCCGGGCGACGGAGATTGCTTTGGAGGCTTTGAAAAACGACCCCGGTTATAATAGCCTGAACATTAAACTGGACGGCGAATTGCAGGCTGACGCCGCTCTTGACGCCGTTGTCGGCGCGAAGAAGGCGCCGGGCAGCGAAGTTGCCGGCAAAGCCAATGTTCTGGTCTTTCCCGATTTGGCCTCGGGCAATATCAGTTATAAAATGCTGCAACGCATTTGCGGCTGCGAAGCTTACGGTCCGATGCTGCAGGGTCTGAACGCGCCGGTCAACGACCTGTCCCGCGGCGCTTTGGTCGAAGATATTGTGGGTATGATTGCGATTACCTGCATTCAGGCTCAGAAATAAGTTTTTTGCGGCGTGTGCGGAGCAAAATCGCTCCGCACGTTTTTTTTTGAAAACGTATTTTATTTTAATAAGGACTTAGTGATGAAAAAAATACTCGTTTTGAACTCCGGTTCATCTACGCTGAAGTATCAGCTGTTTAACGTTGACGGCGAAAGCTATGAAGTTGTTGCCAAGGGCAATGCCGAGCGTATCGGCCGCGACGCTTCGTTTGTCGGCATCAAATATGCCAACGGCGACAAAAAGGAGGTCAAAGTAGATTTGCCCGATCATAAAACGGCGCTGAACGAAGTCATGAAACTGCTGACCGACGGCGTTATCGGAAATCTGAACGAGATTTCGGCCATCGGCCATCGTATTGTTCAGGGCGGTTCGATTTTCAAAGGTTCGGTCGTCGTTACCGAGAAAGTGATCGAAGACATCGAATCTCTTTCGACGCTGGCGCCGCTGCACAATCCGTCGGCAGCGTTGGTTATTCGTGCGGTCATGAAGGAATTGCCGTCGGTGCCGCAGGTTGTGGTTTTCGACACCGCGTTTCATCAGACGATGCCGGCCGAGGCCTATATCTACGCTTTGCCTGAAGAGCAACGTACAACTTACAAAATCCGCCGTTACGGCGCACACGGCACGTCGCATAAGTTTGTGGCGCAGAAGGCGGCGGAAATCGTCGGGGAAAAATCGAAGATAATTACCTGCCACATCGGCAGCGGCGCTTCGATAACCGCGGTTAAGGACGGCAAGTGCATCGACACGTCGATGGGTATGACGCCGTTGGCCGGGATTGTGATGGATACCCGCTGCGGCGACATTGATCCTTATATCCCGCTGTATATTATGAAGACCCAGAAACTGACTCCGGACGAAGTCAACGAGATGCTGAACAAGCAGAGCGGCAAGTATGGTCTGACCGGCTACAGCGACTCCCGCGACTTTGAAGCCGCCTACAATCGCGGAGAGCCGAAAGTTTTGGAAGCCATGCAGGTTTATGTTTATAACATCGTCAAGTATATCGGCGCCTATATTGCGGCGCTGGGCGGCGTCGATGCAATTGTCTTTACGGCCGGCGTCGGTGAAAATTCGCCGATTGTGCGCAAGCTGGTTTTGGAACGTCTGGCTTATCTGGGCATAAAGGTTGATGAAGCCAAAAACAACGAGCGCGGCGATTTTGCCGAAATTACCGCGCCGGATTCAAAAGTCAGGGCTTTTGTCATTCCGACCAATGAGGAACTGGCGATAGCCCAGGATACAGTGAACTTGACTAATAACTGATTTTATGGCATAAGAACGTGGTGTCATTATGATGACGCCACGTTTTTTTTATTCCGACAACAAGTACAGGAAAGCATTTATGAAGAAGATACTCGTTCTGAACTCCGGTTCGACCACCGTTAAATATCAGCTGTTTAATATGGATGGAGAAAGTCATCAGGTTGTTGCCAAAGGAATGGCCGAACGTATCGGCATCAGCGGTTCACGCGTCAGCATGTCGGTTGACGAGAATGAAAAGCTGGTTAAGGACGTTGAGCTGCATAATCATATCGAGGCGATTAAAGAAGTTTTGAACATGTTGCTCGCCGGGCCGATTAAGAGCGTGGAAGAGATTGACGCCGTAGGACATCGGATGGGGCACGGCGGCGAGTATTTTGACAAGTCTGTGGTTATTGACGAAGATGTTCTGGCAAAGGCCCGTGAGGCCGGCGATTTGCTGCCTCTGCACGGCGCTGCGTTTTTGTACGGAATTGATGCCATTACCGAACTGCTGCCGAAAGTCAAACAAGTGGCGACTTTTGATTCTTCCTTTCATCAGAGTATGAAGAAAGAGGCTTTTTTGTATGCCATTCCGCTTGATCAATATGAAAAGCACAAAATCCGGCGTTACGGATTTCACGGAACCTCTCATAAGTATGTTGCCGAAGAGGCTGCCAAAATGCTTGGTTATAAGGGAAAATTCATCAGTTGCCATCTGGGAGGCGGCGCTTCGGTAACGGCGATTGAGAACGGCTGTTCGGTTGACACGTCAATGGGTTTTACGCCGATGGCCGGCATGATTATGGGTACCCGCTGCGGCGACATTGATCCGTATATTCCGTTGCATATCATGAAAACCCAGAATATGACCGCCGATGAGGTTAATGCCATGCTGAACAAGGAAAGCGGCTGGTATGGTCTGACCCGCGGTTATACAGATCTGCGTGACATTGAGGAGCAGTATCTGGAAGGAAATCAGGATGCGATTACGGCGGTTGACGTTTACGTGCATGCCCTCATCAAGTATATCGGTGCCTATCTGGCCGTTTTGGGTAGTGTCGACGCTATAATCTTTACGGCGGGTATCGGTGAAAATTCTTCGTTTATTCGCAAGAAAGTCTGTGAGCGGCTTGGTTTTCTGGGAATTGAACTGAATGAAGAGGCCAATCATATTCGCGGCAGGGCTGCTGAAATTACCACGCCTTCTTCAAAAGTTAAGGTTTTGGTCATTCCGACCAATGAAGAGCTGCTGATTGCCAAGGACACTTACAGTCTGCTGGGTGACAATGTCGTTTCGATAGCTCGGGCTTCTTAACTTTCCCTCTTGGATTTTGGCAGAAAGCGCCTATTTCTTAAAGCGGAATTCTAATCAGCAGAGAGGTTGATATGAATGAGGCAATCAGAAATGCGGCGCTTTTTCTGTGGGCGTTTTGTGCCGTTAATTCAGAAGCGTATGCCGCTGAGCCGTCAACGATAATTTACGGCGCTTCGGAGACGGCTCCCGGCGTACATGACAGCGCAGTGGTCCGTTTTCGGGACGATGAAGGAAACATTATGGGGCAGCCGATAGATGTCGGCGGGTTTGAATCGGCGGCGGACAACGGACAGCCGCCGGCAGTTTCTCCTGTGGAAGCCGTTTCTGCAAGTGAGAAAAGACCGGCGGCGATATCGGAAACGTTGCCGCAAAATCCGTCGATAAGTTCGGATGAAACGCCGCAAAAGGTTAATCGGCACATTCAAAATACACTTTACGAATCCGGCGGACGTATTTATGACGTCCAATCATATCCGGCGGAAGACATCGACAAAATAGAGGAGCCGAATATACAGCCGACGGTAACAACCTATCCCTCTTATTAAAAATCTCGTATAAGGGGCATCTAATACGGAAACATCGGGGTAAAATTTTTAGTCACATACTATTATGACTCATTCTCCGAGGTTTTTGAAAAAAAACTTGTATGGCGGGTAATTAATACCGAATTAGCGGAATTTGCGTATTTCTATAGCCGTTCAAAATCCAGAAAGACCGGGCGGCGGCCTTCGCGGATGGCTTTGCGCTGATATTTGGTTTCAACCCAGTCGGCCGGTTCGTGTTTCCAGTCGTTGCCACAGGTTGCCGTCCAACGGAAATCCGGGTTTTCATGCAGCTGCCGTAAGGTCCAGCCTTTGTAAATCTTGTGGTCGGTTGCAACGCGCAGAATACCGCCTTTTTTCAAAATCCGTGCCAGTTCTTTCAGATTGTCGGGGTTGATAAAACGTCTGGAAGCGTGGCGCTTTTTGGGCCACGGGTCAGGGAAAAGGACGAAAATCCTGTCGAGAAAGCCGTCGGGAATGCGCGGAAAGAGCAGGCGCATGTCGTTGTCGTAAACGCGGATATTGTCTGGCCGTCCGCTGCTCAAGGTAATTTTTTCAGGCAGGTTGCTTCCTTCTTTGACGCCGGTAATCAGGCTTAACAGATTGGCTACGCCGTTTTGAAAGACTTCGGCTCCGATGAAACCGACCGACGGGTTTTGGATAGCCTGCCCGGCAAGATGTTCGCCGTTGCCGAAACCGATTTCCAAATATACCCGGTCAACCGGTTTGCCAAACATGGTCTGACGGTCAAAACGGCAGTCGTCCGCAAGCCTGACCTCCGGCAGAAAGGCTTCGAGCAGCGTTGTTTTGGCCTTGCGGATAATACGGCCTTTGCGGCGGCCGAAAAATTTTGGGGTTTCACTCAGAAACATTTGGTTAACTCCTTGGCTAAGTCGGTTTTTTCCCAGGAAAAGGCACCGTTTGGCTGCGGGTCGCGGCCGAAATGTCCGTAAGCGGAACTCGGCGTATAAATTGGCCGGCGGAGCTGCAGCCGGTTAATGATTCCTTTGGACGTGAGATCAGTCATTTCTTTTAATGTCTGAAGGATTTTTTGTTCATCAACCCGGGCCGTATTGTTGCAGTTGATGTAGAAAGACAACGGATCGGCAACGCCGATGGCATAGGACAACTGTAACAGACATTCGTCGGCCAGTCCGGCGGCAACCACGTTTTTAGCCAAATAACGCAGCATATAGGCGGCAGAGCGGTCGACCTTGGTTGCGTCTTTTCCCGAAAAGGCGCCTCCGCCGTGCGGCGCATAACCGCCGTAGTTGTCGACAATAATTTTGCGTCCAGTCAGACCGGTATCGCCGTCGGGGCCGCCGATGACGAAACGGCCGGTGGGGTTGACGAGAATGTTTTTGTCCTCCGGCATCCAGCCGTCTGGGATATTGTGGGCGATGTATTTTTTTGCCGTTTCTCGGACTTCCTCCTGTGAGAGCTTATCCGCGTGCTGGGTCGAAAGGACGATTTTGGCAATGCCGACCGGCCGACCGTCTTCGTATTCGACGGTTATCTGGCTTTTGGCGTCCGGTTCAATGCCGGGGATTTTTCCCGCATGCCGCGCGTCGGCAAGATCTTTTAAAATGCGGCTGGCAAGGAAAATGGCCAGCGGCATATACGCGCTGTCAAAGCCCGGTTCTTTTTTTGCATAGCCGAACATGATACCCTGATCTCCGGCGCCGTCGTTGTCGACGCCGAGGGCGATATCGCAAGACTGGTGATGAAGCAGATTTTCGATGTTGACGGTTTGCCAGCTGAATCCTTTCTGGTCGTAGCCGATTTCGCGGACCGCCTGCCTGACTGTGTCTTCTATTTCCGCCTGGCTGATATAGGCGCCGCAGCTGGTTTCGCCGGCAATGACAATCCGGTTGGTAGTGGCCAAAGTCTCGATTGCGGTACGGGCAGAGTTGTCTTTGCTCAGGTACAGGTCGACGACGGCATCTGATATGCGATCGCAGACCTTGTCCGGATGTCCTTCCGAAACGGATTCTGATGTAAATAGATATTTCATGTCAACCTCTTGTTTCCTGTTATGGCGAGGGTATAAAAAAAGCCGGCGGAAAGCCAGCTTTTTTCGTAAAATATGCAGAAATTATTTCTCCATATCCTCATCATGGCTGTTGTTATATGTCGTTTTTGACATGGCAATAATAAGGTCATACATACATTTGGCCGCTTTGCGGTTGGGAATTTTGTAATAGGCTTTGACCAGTTCAATGGTTTCCTGACGATGCATCGGGTCTACGTCAAAATTTTCCGTTTCTTCGGCGAGAGTCAGCGGCGTGCTGTCCGGCAGGGAGAACATACGCGGGCTCTGTTTGGCGACTTCTTCATCCATGTCTTCATAGAAAAAGCCAACCGGAACTTCGAGAACTTTGCCGATGTCCCACAGACGGCTTGCGCCGACACGGTTCATGCCGCGTTCATATTTTTGCACCTGTTGGAAAGTCAGTCCCAGCAGCGAAGCCAGTTTTTCCTGGCTGAGGCCGAGCAGCGTGCGTCTTAGGCGAATGCGGTTGCCGACATGAACATCAATCGGATTTGGCTCTCCGGTCGGAGTTCTACCACGGCTAGATTTTTTTACGATGTCTGCAGTCATTGTTTATTCCTTTTCATTAATCTATAACATATAAATAGGATTTTATGGCCTTTTCGTCAACTGATTTTTTATATAATATTTTATATTCAGGGCGTTTTTCGGCGGGGTGTGCCGCTTAACGCCTTGTTTTCAAGCTGTTAGTGCAACTTATATCTTAAAAAAAACGCCAGCAGTATATTAACAAAACAGAATGTAAGCGGGACAAGATTGCCATATTGCCCGTAAAAGGTCGTAATTGACAGTTTTGCCGGAAGGGGTGCGTCTATTATTCCGCGATAATTCAACGGCAGAGAGGCGAGTGTTTGGCCGGCAGGAGAAATTATGGCGCTGATTCCGGTGTTGGCGGCCCGAATGACGGCAATGCCTTCCTCTACGGCGCGCAAACGGGCGGTAACCAGATGTTGATAGGGGCCGGCGCTGGTTCCGTACCAGCCGTCGTTGGTCAGATTGACCAGAAATTGCGGTTTGTTTTTCTCATTTACCACTTGGGCGGGAAATATTATTTCGTAACAAATGAGCGCGCCGAAAGAGGGATAGTCTTTCAGTTTGAATGTTTTGTGGCTTTTGCCCGGTTTGAAGTCGGCGACGGTGTTGGCAATCGGACGCACCCATTCCGGAAGATAACGGCGGAGCGGGATGTATTCGCCGAAAGGCACCAGGTGGCTTTTGTCATAGAAATCGACGATTTCGCCTTGTTTGTCAATGATGAACATTGAATTCAAAGGCCGATATCTGTCCGCAGCCGTGAATTCGTAGCGTACAAGTCCGGTAATCAGATAACCGCGCGGAGGCACGGCGGCTGTCAGAAGTTCCCTGTAGCCGGGTTCAATATCCAGCGCATAGGGGACTGCGGTTTCGCCCCAGATGACGAAATCGACGTCGTCCAGTGGTTTGGAGCGGCTGAGGCTGATATATTCGAAAAAATTTTTTTCAAGGGATGCGGCATCCCATTTCATGGTTTGGGGTATGCTTGGCTGAACGATGCGAACAGTAATGCCTGAGCTTTCCCGAGGGAAGAGTTTCAGCCGCTGTTGTCCGTAGATGCAGACCAAAGCCGAGCAGGCGGCGATGAGAGCAGCTGCGGCCGCGGCGGAAGCTCTGGTGCGGCGGATAACAATCAGTGCCGGCGCCGAAACGCAGAGAAGCACCAGCAGCGATAAGCCGTAGGTTCCGAAAAACGAAGCCAGCTGGAGGCCCCTGTCGTCAAAAGCGAGAACAGAACCGAGCAGGTTCCACGGAAAGCCGGTAAAGATGAAACTGCGTATCCATTCCAGAATTACCCAGAAAGAGGCGAAAGCCAGCCAGCGGGCATAGGTATTTTTGAAATACCAGGCCAATGCGGCGGGAATACCGGCAAACAAACCGAAGAAGGCGCCGGCGGCCAGCAGCGTAAGCGGATATAGCCAACCGAAAGCGGCGGCGTCTATCAGCAAGGCGTTGCCGACCCAGGAAAAGCCGCAGGCAAACCAGCCGAAACCAAACCAATAGCCGCAGGCAAAAGCCTGTTTGGGCGTTGCTGATTTGTCCATGAAGTACAGAAGCAGTCCGAATGAAACAAACAAAACCGGAAAAACATAGTAAGGCGGCAGGGCGGCGACGCCGAGCAAACCGGCCGTCAGGCATATGGTTTTACGGTATGCGGGCAGTTTATTCAGCATTGCCGTTTTCTTTTTTGCCCGGTTTGGGAATGACAATCATAACTTTCTTAATGCGACGGGGATCGACTTCCAGAATACGGAATTTGATGCCGTCCGGTCCGTCAATGACTTCGCCGCGGGCGGGGATGCGCTGGGCAATGTGGAAAACATAGCCGCCGAGCGTGTCAATTTCCAGTTCGTCGCAGTCAAGATTTTTGCAAAGGTCGAGATGCGCCGCTTCTTTTATTTCTTCCAGTTCGGCGCGGGCATCGGCAATAATCAGCCCTTCGTCCTGCAGCATGATGACATGTTGTTCTTCAAAATCGTATTCGTCTTCGATGTCGCCGACGATTTCCTCGAGCAGATCTTCAATGGTAACCAATCCGTCGATGCCGCCGTATTCGTCAATAACCATGGCCATGTGGATTTTGTTGGCCTGCATGTCGCGCAGCAGATCCAAAACCCGCATGGACGGCGAAACGAATTTGACCTCACGGTTGACGACGTCTTCGACTTTTACGTCGCCTTCGCCTTTGAGCAGGCATTTGGCCAGATCGATGATATGGATGATGCCCAGAATGTCGTCAAGAGAATCGCCGTAAATCGGTATGCGGGAGTGCCCGCGGGTTACCATCAGTTCGGCAAGTTCGCGAACCGTTCCGTCTTTATGAAAGGCGATAATGTTGGCCCGGGGAATCATGGCGTGGCAGCATTTTTTGTCTTTAAGGTACAAAATGTTATTTAAAAGCAACTGCTCGTGTTCGCTGAAAGGGCAGTCTCCTTCGGAATTGGCTTCCTCTATCAGGTCCTCGATGGTTTCGCGGACGGTTTCCTGCTGTTTGCCGCCGAACAGACTTTTGAAACGGCGCCAGATAGATTCTTTGTGATTTTCTTCCGTCATGGTGTTTTAATCTTCTCCGTAGGGATTTTTGATGTTTAAGCGTTTGAGAATGTTGATTTCGAATTCTTCCATATATTGCGCCTCGTCGTCTTCGATGTGGTCGAAACCGAGAAGATGCAGAATGCCGTGGGTAAACAGGTGGCAGAAATGGTCGCGCAGCGGAATTCCCTTTTCGGCCGCTTCACGCTGCATGGTTTCGAGCGCAATGATGATGTCGCCGAGTTCGATTTCGCCGAAAAGTTCCGTGTTTCGGTCAAAGTCGGGATCGTCAACGGCCGCAAAGGAAAGGACGTTGGTCGGTTTGTCTATGCCGCGGAAGTCGCGGTTGAGCGTATGGACTTCGTTGTCGTCACTGAGACAGAGGTTGATGTCGACCGGTTTTTCAGTGCCGAGAAAGTCTATGTCTTCATTGGCTTCGACGTACTCAAGCGCATTGACCAGAACATCGTTGGCAAGCTGTTGCAAATCGGGAATCTGCTCTTCCCAGCCGGGTTCGTTCAGGGTAATTGTCAGGTTGGTTTTAGTCATAGCCGTGTTGTTTTTTGCCTTTCTCTTCATAAGCCTTTACGATTTTGGCAACCAGACCGTGACGGACGACGTCGTTGGCGCTGAAAGTTACCGAGCTGATGCTGCTGACGTTTTCGAGCGTGTCGAGCGCGTCTTTGAGGCCGGATATGACGCCGCGAGGAAGGTCAACCTGGCTGAGGTCGCCGTTGACGACCATGCGGGAGTTTTCGCCCAAACGGGTCAGAAACATTTTCATCTGCATCGGCGTCGTGTTCTGCGCTTCGTCGAGAATGACAAAGGCGTTGGACAGCGTGCGGCCGCGCATGAACGCCAGTGGCGCGATTTCGATTTCGCCGATGGCCAGCTTTTTGTCGACCTGTTCGGCCGGCAGCATTTCATAAAGGGCGTCATACAGCGGGCGCAGATACGGGTCGACCTTGTCTTTCAGGTCACCGGGAAGAAAACCGAGGTTTTCGCCGGCTTCGACCGCCGGACGGGAAAGGATAATCTTGTCGATTTTTCCCTCCAGCATCATGGAAACGGCGAGCGCGACGGCCAGGTAGGTCTTACCGGTACCGGCAGGGCCAAGGCCGAAAACAAGCTCGTTTTTCATCATTTCCTGAATATATTTGGCCTGAGTGGCGGAACGGGGATAGATATGACGTTTTTTGGTTTTGAGCACGATGTCGTTAAGATTCTGCCCGTCGATTTTTTCGGGGCCTTCTTCACTCATGCGAACGGCGGCCTTGACTTCCTGTTCGCCGATTTCTATGCCTTTGCTGACTTTGCCGTACAACAGGTCAATGGCGGTTTTGGCCTGATCGACGGCGTCTTGGCTGCCTTTGATGTTTATCTGGTTGCCGAAAGAGCTGATTTCGACGTTCAGGATTTTCTCAATCAGGCGCAGATTGGCGTCAGAGGCACCGACCAGCTGCTGAACAAGCTGGTTGTTATAGAGTTCAAAATTTACTTCAGCCATGGTCTTCTCCTTTGTTCCGTTTGTGTTCAGACAGGTTCACCGCTGAGCGAGTTGGTCGTTGCTTCGGTTACTCTGACGTTGATTATTTTGTTCAGTTTTTCCTTATCCAGTTTAGCGTGCAGGTTCTGCATGTACGGGGTGCGGCCGATGAGCTGGCCTGCATGTCGGCCTCTGGTTTCAAACAGAACCGGCATTATTTTACCCAGACATTCTTTATTAAACTTTAACTGATACGAAAATAACAGGTTCTGCAGAATTTCCAAGCGTTCTTTTTTAACTTTTTCCTCCACCTGGCTGTTCATGACTGCGGCAGGGGTTCCCGGCCGGCGGCTGTATTTGAACGAAAAGGCCTGAATATATTTGACCCTGTCGACGACGTCAAGCGTTGCTCTGAAGTCTTCGTCGGTTTCGCCCGGAAAGCCGACGATGAAGTCGGAAGACATTCTGAGCGCGGGGTTGGCCTGCTGCAGTTTTTCGACGATGCGCAAGTAGTCCGAGGAATTGTGGCGGCGGTTCATGGCCCTGAGAATTCTGTCGGAACCGGACTGAATCGGCAGATGCAGGTATGGCATCAGTTTTTTCAGATCGCGGTGGCAGGCGATAAGGTCGTCGTCAACGTCGGCCGGGTAAGACGTGGTATAGCGGATGCGTTGCAGCCCGTCAATTTCGGCAATGCGGCGCAGCAGGTAGGCCAGATTGCGTTCGCGGCCGTTTTCGTCCTCGCCGTGATAGGAGTTGACGTTTTGTCCGAGGAGATTGATTTCGACGCTGCCGGTTTCGACCAGCCGGCGCGCTTCCCTCAGAACCGAGGCAACCGGGCGGGAATATTCGACGCCGCGCGTATAGGGAACGACGCAGTAGGTGCAGAAGTTGTTGCAGCCTTCCTGAATGGCCAGATAGGAAAGTCCGCCCTCCGCCCTGTTTTCGGGCAGAGAGTCGAATTTGGCGACGGCCGGAAATTCGGTGTCGATAATGCTGATGCCGCGTTTGCGCGCCACCCGGGACAAAATTTCGGGCAGCCGGTGGTAAGTCAGCGGCCCGGTTGCAAAATCGACAAAGGGTGCGCGTTTGGCAATTTCGCTGTCTTCTGCCTGCACGACACAGCCGACGACGCCAATAACGGTATCTTTTCCGTCTTCCGCGCGTTCCTGTTTGATAAGGTTGATGCGGCCGAGGTCGGAGAAGACCTTTTCGGCAGCTTTTTCCCGAATATGGCAGGTGTTGAAAATAATCAGGTCGGCCGCCTTGGGCGTCGGCGCCTCTTCGTAGCCCAGATTTTTCAGAATAGCGGCAATGCGTTGTGAATCGTAAACGTTCATCTGGCAGCCGAAAGTTTTAATATAATATTTTTTTACCACGTTATTCTCTTTAAAATTATACTCTATTTATCAGTTTAGGTTAATGCGCCGGAGTTTTCAACGAATTTTTAGCGGTGTCCACGGATTTTGGCGCATTATTTCTGCTGTTTCAGGTTTTCTGTTGCTAATCGGACAAAAATTTAGTATCATTTGCCTGAAACAATTGTTACAAAGGAATTAGACAATGGTGGTGCTTAACATGGAGCAGGATATGGAAGTTTTATCTAAATTGACCGAAGATCAGAAAGTGGCCTTTATGAAGGCGTTTTCGCGGCTGGCCGGCGCCGACGGACATCTGGACGAAGACGAACTGGCCTTTATCCGCAGCATGGCTCGGATTTACGGCATTTCCGACAAGCGTGTCGACGAAATCCTTAAAATTGACAGCGACGAGGAAGTTGTCAATGCCGTTAAGGTTATCGACAACCGTCGTGCCGCTTTGGAACTGATCAAGGAAATGTGCGTTCTGGCACATGCGGACGACGAGCTTTCCGATCAGGAAACCCTGCTTATCGGCCGCGTCGGTCAGGCGATGGGGGTCGAACTTGAAAAAATTGAGCAGATAAGCAACTGGATTATTGACCGCATCATCTGGCTGGAACAGGCAAAAATCATCTTTGAGGAAGTTAAATAAGCGTATTGCCAACGGAGGCCGTTATGTTTGATCAACCGCAAAATTCGGAAAAACTGGAACATCTGCGTCGGATGCAGAAGGCAATCAATACCGGGCTGACCAATCTGGAAATCAGCCAGCAGACGCGGGGCCGGTCACCACAGGATATTATCAGCAGAGCCGTGCAGAACCGTTTTCGGGTCAGCAAAGAAGAGGGCGACATTCTTGCCCGGCAGATGGCGCTGGCGCCGAAAGACGTGAAACTGAAAGTCGGCAATCAGGATCTGCGCGTCGACGAAATGCAGCATCAGATAGCCATGGACATCGGCGAAGACCTGCAGTTTATGCTGGCGGATTCATATGAACAGATTAATTCGGAGAGCACTTCCAGCCGCGAATATTTTCGCTGGCTGGATGAAACCGAAAACATTATCAAGCATATGAACGACGGTTTCGTTTCACATGAGGATTTGAGCGAACGCAATGAGTTTCTCGAAATGTCGTATCAGCGCGAGACGGAACTGATGGTTTGTATTTCGCTTTATCAGAACAGTGTTTTCAAGGGAGCGAAAGACAAGGCCAACGAGCTGACTTACAAGCTGACCAAACTTCGCCAGATGCGCAGCATGATTAAGCAGACCACCAAGGATCAGGCGGACCGCAAGGTTGAAAAAAGCGAATATGAGAAGGCTCTTGAGTATTATCGGGCGGTCAGGCAGCTGAAAGAGCACGACCTGTATTGGAACCTTCCGGAGCCGGCTTTGGAAAACATGGGACGCGCCGCCTATGAGGCCGGCCTCAACCACGGATATGCCGACAACGGCTACGGCGTTTCTCATGCCGGAGACCGCGATATGCAGCCGAATTACGTTTGGTATGACTGGCTGCGGGAAGAAATGGTCAAGTCGATGAATCCGTCGCAATATCAGAGCCGTTACGATCACAGCATGGGCGAAATGATGATGATGAAGCGCATGGGTAATGAGAACCGTCAGACGCGAGAGAGCCTGGCTGCCCATATTGAACGGCTGAGCGGCCGCCGGCCGCCGTTGAAAGACGCGCCGGAGTACAATTATTCCGAAGTTCGCCGCCGCGCTTTTGACATGTCCCGTTTTCGCGAACTGCAGGGACGAGAAGCATAACGGAAGTTATGATGGCGTAAGTTTATAATTGCTGTAGACAAACCCGAAAATAGCGATTAACTTATCAATGAATGTTTTAAATTTTAAGGAGTTTTTTCTATGGGTGCTTTATTGGAGCCTTTCTTTTATATTATTGCTCTGGTCGTGGATATTTATTTTAAGGTCGTGGTTGTTGAGGTCGTTCTGCATTGGCTGATTCACTTCAAAATTCTGGAAGCTGACAATAAATATGCCAAAAAGACCATGGAAATTTTGGAAAAGGCTACCGAACCGGTATATGCCAAAATCCGCAGCAAAATTCCGCCTGTTTCCGGTTTTGACTTTTCTCCCTTTATTCTTTTGCTTATTCTCCTTTTCATCGGGCGATTGGTTTATCGGCTGTCCGAAATGGTCATGTAAGAAAATCCGTCTAACGGCTGACTGACAAAGATTTGGCAAATAAGCCGGCTTCCCCGTACTTTTTTGTATACAGGGTTGTCCGGCTTTTTGAAATTCTGGTGTCCGCCGCGTTATCTGATTTTGAATTAAGCGGGAAACGGTATTGTTTTTTGAAAGGAAAGGCGATTCAATCATTTTGCGGGTACGGCTGTCGCCAAACTCGTCTTCCTGTTCTGTCAAAGGCGTGTTTGTCGCCGCGGACGGCCTGTCCTATCTCAAAATCAATGTTATTGCCGTTCCCGAGAAAGGAAAAGCCAATCAGGAGCTGATAAAATTTCTGGGGCGTCTGTTGCGGCTGCCCAAAAGCGAAATTAAACTCATCGGCGGCGAAACCGACCGCTGTAAGAAACTGCAACTGCCGTTTGCGGCAGAAACTGCCGAAAAACTGCAAAATCTGCCGGAGGAGACGTAAGATGACGGCACAACTCATTAACGGAAAAGAAACGGCTCTGGCCTTGCGCGAGGCGTTGGCGGCGGAACTTGCCCAAAAGGGGCATCGGCCGCATTTGGCGGTTGTATTGGCCGGCGACGATGAAGCCAGTCTGATTTATGACCGTAACAAACAAAAAGCGGCGTGGGCGGCCGGCATGGATTGTGATTTGCATCATCTTCCCGGGGAAACGACCGAGGCCGAATTGCTGGCTCTGGTTGACCGTCTGAACGAGGACGACGGTATTCACGGCGTTATGGTGCAGCTGCCTTTGCCGAAACATATTGACGGACGACGGGTAATTGAACGGATTTGCCCTGAAAAGGACGTGGACGGTTTTACGCCTCTTAATGCCGGTCGGCTTCTGCTTAAAGACGAAAGGGCGATTGTCTCGGCAACGCCTGCGGGGATTTTGCATTTGCTTAAAACGGTGCACCGGGATTTGTCGGGTTTGCATGCCGTTATTATCGGGCGTTCGAATATTGTCGGCAAACCGCTGGCGTCTTTGCTGCTGAATAACGACTGTACGGTAACGGTCGTTCATTCGAAAACCCGCAATCTTCCGGAAATTTCCCGGCAGGCGGATATTCTGATTGCGGCCTGCGGGTGTCCGAAGATGGTTAAAAAAGACTGGATAAAGGACGGCGCAACGGTTATCGATGTCGGTATCAACCGAGTTGACGGCCGGTTATGCGGGGACGTCGATTTTGATGACGTTGTCGAAAAGGCTGCTTTTATTACGCCGGTTCCCGGCGGCGTAGGGCCGATGACGATAGCCATGCTGTTGAAGAATACCTATCAGGCATATCTTGCCCTTAAAAAGTAGGCAAGGCGGATTATATATATTCCGTTAAACAGAATTTGCTGGAGACGGAATATGGAAGAAAAAAACGCCGGTCGGGTTTTTATGCTTGATGATGATCTTTTTTTTCTCGACCTTTACCGCAATCTTTTGGAAGCGCGTGGTTATAAGGTTTTTACGGCAACCAATGCCTATAAGTTTCTGCTTTATGCCAAAGAGATACATCCCGATGTCGTGGTGCTGGATATTAACATGCCGGATGTCAGCGGCTGGGAAGTGCTGCAGCTTTTGGACGATGAGACCAAAATTCGGGCGCCGGTAATTATGACAACGGTGGAGGCCGACAAAGGACTGGCGGTGGCAAAAGGTGTTGCCCATTATCTGCCTAAGCCGCTGGATATGGAAAACTTTATGGAAATTGTCGAAACCTACTGTGCCGGACAGAAAGCGCACGACATTCTGCTTTTGGAGGATTACAACCCCTTTGACGTTTCTGTCCGTGATGCCATCAATGAGCTGAAATTCAGTTTTTTTTCCGTTAATGACGTGAATGCCGCGGTACTTTATCTGAACAAAAACATTCCGAAGGCGGTCTGCGTCAGTTTCGATGCCGGGCGTTTTGAAGAAGTCAGGCCGCGTTTGAAACATGACCGGATTATTTATGTGGAAAATCGCGATACGATAAAAAAATTAGCTTTGCTTCTAAAATAATGATGTTATCATCTTTATAAATTTTTATAAGGATGACAGATGTTGCTGCGTAAATTTTCCGATTGTTTTCATGCGCTGGTCAAAGCGACTTATGACTATATGCTTAATTTGGCGTCGCGCCGCAACGCGATGTATTTTTTGTTTGCGGTTGCGTTTATCGAGAGTTCCTTCTTTCCCATTCCGCCGGACGTTATGCTGATTCCGATGGTTTTGGCGGCGCCGGCAAAAGCCTGGCGGATTGCCGGCATTGCGACGGCCGCCAGCGTGTTGGGCGGTGCTTTCGGCTATGCAATCGGCGTTTTCTTCTTTGATTTGATTGCGCGGCCGATTTTGACTTTTTACGGTTATATGCACCAGTTTGACGTCTTTAAGGATTATTATCACGAATGGGGTGCCTGGATTGTTTTCGGCGCCGGCATTACGCCTTTCCCGTATAAGGTAATTACCATTGCCAGCGGTGTGGTTCATTTGGATTTTGCCGTCTTTATGCTGGCTTCGGTCGTTGCGCGCGGCATGCGCTTTTATCTGGTAGCCTGGCTGTTGAAGAAATACGGCGAACCGATGAAAGATTACATAGAGAAAAATCTGGGTATGCTGTCCGTTTTGTTTTTGTTGCTTCTGTTGGGCGGTTTTGCCTGTATAAAGTTTCTCTAGGCCAAAATAAAACCCCGTATCCGGGGTTTTATTTAGTCTTTGTGGCGGAAAGTAATGCGTCCTTTGGTCAGGTCGTAAGGCGTCATTTCAATATCGACCTTGTCGCCGACCATGACGCGGATGCGAAACTTGCGCATTTTTCCGGCCGTATGGGCCAGAATTTCGACGCCGTTTTCCAGTCTGACTCTGAACATGGCATTCGGCAGTTTCTCGATGACATCGCCGGTCAGTTCAAGCAGTTCTTCTTTACTCATAAAATTTTCCTTATCAGTTTTGCTAATGATTTTTTACCTGTATAAACCTTAATTTTCATTTTTGCAATTTATTTCTTCGGCGAGAGCGGAAAATTGAGCGTAAAACAGGTGCCTTTCTTCTCTTCGCTGTTTACTTTGATTGTCGCGCGGAAGTTTTCGACAATCGATTTGACGATGGACAACCCCAGGCCTGTACCGCTGCTGCGGGAGGAATTGCTGCCTTCGGAATAGAACGGTTCAAAGATGCGGTTGATTTTGTCGGCAGGAATGCCGATGCCGTCATCGGTTATTTTGATTTCGATTTCCGAGCGTTTTCTGCGGGCTTCGATTTTCAGATTGCCACCGTTGGGCATGGCCTTGAAAGCGTTTTGAATCAGGTTTATCAGTGCCATTTTGAAGTCGCCTTCCGAGCCGCGGATGTGTAGTTCGCTTTGGGGGTGCCGGAACTCAATGTTGACGCCGTTGTGTTTGGCTTCGTAGTCTAAAAGCGCCAGAACGTCGTTTATGCTGGAAATACAGTCGATGTCCTGATTGGTGTCGGAGGAAAACTGAGCCAGTTTCAGCAAACGTTCGGGAACGTCGACGCAGACGTTGAGTTCGTCGTTGATGAGCGACAGGTATTTTTTCTCTTCGCTCCTGTCTTCTGGCGCGTTGTGGAATTTGGTCAGCAGACCTTCAATGATAATGCGGATGGAACCAAGATGGTTTTTCATTTCATGAGCGACCGAGGTTGCCAGAAATCCGAGCGAGGAAAGTTTTTGCTGATGAGAGAAACGGATGTCTTCGCTCAGGTCGCGGATGGCTTCGACAATGTAGGTCTTTCGGCCGTCGATGTACAGCGGTGCGGCATTGATGGCCAAGTGGCGGCCGGGTTCGTTGGCAAACTGCTGGATGACTTTGACATTTGCGGCATCTTTGTTCATGATTTCGCGGAGCGGGCAGGTAAACGTGCTTGGCGGGCAGAAGCCGTTTCTTATTTGTGACGAAGCGAAGCATTTTTGTCCGATGCAGTTTTGGCTGCTGCCGATTTGGCGGTAATATTCCTTATTGGCGATGACGATGTTGCCGTCTTTGTCGATGACGCGTATACCGTCCGGAATGCCGTCGATGATTGACTGTAGAAAGGTTTCCTGATTTTTTATCTGACGGATGCTGCTCTGGATATTGTCCAGCATTTGATTGAATGTGTGGGACAAATCGTCGAGTTCGTCCTGAAACAGCCGCCTGTCATTCATGTTGACGCGGCTGTCATAGTTGCCGGAAGAGACCAGCCTGCTGACGGCTGCCAGTTTGTTAATCGGGGCCAGTACCAGCCGCTGCATGAGGTACCAGATGAGCAGCATGGAGAGGATAATCAGAAACGAACTGGCCATAACCAGACGGATACCTTCGGTAATTGCCTGATAACGTTCGTCGTAGTTCTGGACAATCTGGGCCGTACGCTGCTGTTCGCGGCTGAGTTCGGCCTGTTTTTCTTCCAGATTATTGTTGCCCCGGATGACGTTGAGGTTTTCTTTGCTGAAAAGGTCTTCGTGTCCGGCACGGATGAGCCGGCTGAGGTCTTTGCGCAAATTGATGTTTTCGTATAAAAGTTCCAGATATTGCTGGTTGCGGAGAATGGTTGATTTCTGCTCTTCCTGAATTTTGCTGCCGTAAACGATGTAAAAGGTATATACGAAAAGGACGGCCGTGAAGATGAAGAAGATGGCGATGGTATAAATAAATTTTTTGTTCAGGCTGAAAAACATCTGATTTTTTTCCCTGTTTTTGATTGACTTTGCAATTTTAGTTCTTATTTAATAAAATAGCAATAAGATAAGAATCTAAGCACAATGAGATTAGGATTATGAAAGCTGGCTGACGATGGCGCACGAATTTAAGGACTGGTTTGACGAATATGAGCTTCTGCCCGAGAGCGAAGCCGATTTATGCTCATGGAACGACGAAGATGTTGCCTTTATTAAAAACGACGTTCATGACGGAAAGAGCATGTGGCTGATTTATGCCGCTGACGGAACCAAAATTGCCGCCACCGATGACCGGGACTTTGCCTTTGTTATGGCCAAGCAGAATGATTTTACTCCCTGCAGCGTTCATTAAAACACTTTTATAGGAAAATCAGAGCCGTCATCCGGTGCTCGAAACTCACGTACACCAAGTACGCTCAAGTTTCTGCGCTCCGAGAGCCAACTCTGCTTTTCTCTCTAAAAGTGTTTTAATCTGTTTCGGGATAGGAAAATCAGAGCCGCCGGCGCTTTTTTCTGACGTGCCGGATTGTCAGGCATAAGAAAAAACCGGCGTTTCCGCCGGTCTTTTATCAGTTGTTAAGCAAAGCGTAAATTTCTTCGCCGTTGTTCATTTGTCTCAATTTTTCACAGGTATTTTCATCTTTTAAGATTCTCGATATCTGTGCAAGCGCTGTCAGGTGGTCGGCACCGCTGCCTTCGGGGGAAAGCAGCAGGAAGACCAAATCGACAGGCTTGTTGTCGACCGCTTCAAAATCTACGGGCGCGTTTAATTTTGCAAACAGGCCGTAAACTTTGTCGAGTTCGGGAATGCGTCCGTGCGGCAGAGCCGTACCGCCGCCGAAACCCGTTGAACCCAGATTTTCGCGTTCAAGGACGATGTCAAAAATTGTTCTTTCGTTAATGCCCGTGATTTCGGCTGCCTTGTCGGAAAGTTCCTGCAAAAGCTGTCTTTTGGAATTGGCTTTCAGACCCAAAACAACGTTTTTCTCGGTCATTATGTCAGAGATTTTCATTAACTTATTGCCTTTTGTAATTGAAACTAGTTTTCAGCTTTCGGTTCAACCCAGCCGATATTGCCGTCTTTGCGGCGATAAACCATGCTGATGTGGTTGTTGGCGCTGTTTCTGAACATGATGGCGGCTTCGTTGACCAGATCCATATACATAACGGCTTCGCTGACGGTGCAGACCGGGATGTTGGCGTCGGTTTCGGCAATCGTCAGGGGCGCATTGACGTCAATGTCCAGTTCGTCTTCGGTTTCATGCAAGGGGAAGACGGCTTCGTTGGCGAGTTCGGCCAGGCCGAGCTTGCCTTTATGGTCGTTGAGCTTGTTTTTGTTGCGGCGCAGACGGGTGGCAATGTGCGTATTGGCATTGTCAAAAGCCGAATACGGATCGCCGGCGACGCCGGAACCTTTGAGAACGATGTTTTTAGCAGGATGAACTGTTACTTCAGCGTTAAAATCTTCGCCTTCCTTGGAAAAAGCGACGGTGCAGCTGATGGGAGCATTAAAATATTTGTTAACAGAGTTTTCGATGGCTTCTTCAACATGTTTGCGAAGTCTGTCGCCGATGTCGACCTGTTTGCCTGTCAATGTAATTTTCATAATTCTTCCTTGCAAAAAATAGATTAAACTTTTCTTGAAACATTACTTTACTATGAAAAAATAGATATTTCAATCAGAGAATTTGATAATCTAGTTATGGAGAAAAGTCAACACCAAAAAAGTTTGGACAACGGCTTAATAAAGCGATTTTATGCGGCTCTGAATTTTTTTTCGAAATCAGAACCGGCTGCGTTTCCGGCGTTTGCGTTCGGCCGACGTCGGGATGCCCATGGCTTCGCGGTATTTGTTGACGGTGCGCCGGGCAATTTTGATGCCTTTTTGCGCCATCAGTTCGACAATCTTGTCATCGGAAAGGACGTTTTCCGGCGTTTCTTCATCAATGAGTTTTTTTATCTGGTGCCTGATGCTGACGACCGAAGTGTTTTCGTCGCCGGTATAGGTTCCGGCGGCGGCCGAGAAAAAGTATTTCAGTTCGAAAATGCCGCGGGGCGTGTGCATGTATTTGTGAGCGGTAACCCGACTGACCGTGCTTTCGTGCATTTCCAGCGCTTCGGCAATGTCCCGGAGCAGAAGCGGTTTGAGATAATCTACGCCCTTTTCGAAAAAATCGCGCTGTCGGCGGACGATTTCCTCGCTGACCCGGAGAATGGTCGTGGCGCGCTGATGCAGGGCCTTTATCAGAAAACCGGCATGGCTGAGCTGTTCTTTCAGGTAACGTCTGGCTTCCCGGTTTTTGGCGCTGCCGGCTTTAATTTCGCTGTAGTATTCGCGGTTAATCAAAATTCGCGGCAGGGACATGCTGTTGAGTTCAATCAGATAATCGCCCTGTTTATTGGTACGGACAAAAACGTCGGGAATGATGCAGGCGGCGTTGTCATTGTCGTAGCCGGCGGCCGGCTTGGGATTGAGCGCCCTGATATCGGCAATCATCGAAGCCAGGTCTTCGTCGTCGGCTGCGCAGATTTTTTTCAGCTCCCTGAATTTGCGTTGTCCGAGCAGGTCAAGATTGTCCAGCAGCTTTTGCATCTGCGGATCAAGACGGTTGTTGTCCCTAAGCTGGATGGCCAGGCATTCGCTTAAACTGCGGGCAAAAATTCCGGACGGTTCGAAAGTCTGCATGCGACTCAGGATTTTTTCGATTTCTTCGGTTGGCAGATTAAGTTTGGCGGCGATTTCCGCCGTGTCGCCGCGGAAGTAACCGCTTTCGTCGAGAAAGGCGGTGAGCCGCGAGGCGATGACCTTGTCGCGAGGAACGGAAAAATTCAGCGAAATCTGTTCGTCCAGCAGCTCATACAATGACTTTCTGCCGCTGAGTTTTTTTTCGAAAAAGTCAAATTCATCGTCGGAACTGCGGGTTTTGGAAGCGGCATATTCGTCCCAGGAATAGTCGCTTCCGCCTTCGTAGCCTTCGCGGTCGCTGGCGAAATCGTCAAATTCGTTGTCGCAGTCGACATCGGGGGCAAAGTCTTCCCCGGCTGCCGGCGCTTCGCCGGCAGCCGGATAGTCGTCAATTGTCGGAGCTTTGCCGTCTTCAGCGTCGGCCAGGCGATCGTCCTCACGTTCCAGAAAAGGATTGTGTTCCAGTTCCCGGGCAAGGAGTTCGTTCAGTTCCACGTTCGAAAGCTGCAAAAGGTTTATTGCCTGCCGCAGCTGCGGGGTCATTAACAGGGATTGGGACTGCTTTATTTCTATGCGGGGTGTAACCGCCATTGTATAAGCCTCCCCGTTTACATTGAGAAATTATCGCCCAGATAGACTTTGCGGACTTCTTTGTTGGCGACGATTTCGTCCGGCGTTCCTTCCATCAGGACGGTTCCGCCGTGCAGAATATAAGCGCGGTCGGTAATGTCCAGCGTTTCGCGGACATTATGGTCGGTAATCAGAACGCCGAGGCCGCGGTGCTTGAGCTGCGAAACCAGATTGCGGATTTCGGAAACGGCGATCGGATCAATACCGGCCAGCGGTTCGTCGAGTAGGATGAAGTTTGGCTGGCTGGCCAGAGCCCGGGCAATTTCCAGTCGGCGCCGTTCGCCGCCGGACAGGGCAATTGCCGGCGATTTGCGCAGATGAGCGATTGAAAATTCGGACAGCAGCTCTTCCAGCATGTTTTCGCGCCGGCTTTCGTCGTCAATGACAATTTCCAAAATCGCCTTGATATTGTCTTCCACGCTCAGCGAACGGAAAATGGAGGCTTCCTGCGGCAGGTAGCCGATACCCATGCGGGCACGGCGGTACATCGGCAGGTTGGTAATGTCCTGTCCGTCGATATGCACGTCGCCGTAGTCAGGGGTAATCAGTCCGGTAACGCAGTAGAAACAGGTCGTTTTGCCGGCGCCGTTCGGACCGAGCAGGCCGACGGCTTCGCCGCGGCGGACGTTAAGCGAAACATTGCGCAGTACCGGACGGTTTTTGTATTTTTTGCCGATATTGAAAACCTCAAGCGTCGAATTCATATTGCAGTCGTTTTTTTTCAGCATGGACATTTCCTGTTAAGTTAATCGGCAGTGCCGAGTTCCCACGTTTTTTCCGGTTCAGTGCCGCTTGACGGCCGGGATTTAGACTGTGCGTCCGGAGCGGTCTGTCTTTGTTCGGGCGCCGGCGTTTCGCCTTTTTTCTTTTCATTTTTGTCTTTTTCGCGAAAGACTCCGGAAACGCGTTTGCCGGAACCTTTGCGGGTCAGCAGACGACTTACGCCGGTGCTGAGGTCGGTAACGGCGTAGTCGCCGCGGATAAAGTTGCCGTCCTGTTTGATGACCACACGGTCATAAAGGTTGACCAGATTGTCTTTGGGCAGATATACGCCGCGGTCGGCGGTAACTTCGGCGTCCTTGGTTACGATTTTGACGTTGTCGTAGATTTCGACCCTTTTCATTTCCAGAGCCCCCTGCGCGTTTTTTTCAAAAAAGCTGATCATGCGGTCGGCGTAAACTTTGTTTTTTTGCGCGTCGGTGGCGATGACATTGTCAAGCGCAACGGCCTGTTGTTTTGACGGGTAATAAGTTATGCTGCCCCGGGCGGTAATGTCTTCGGTTTCGGTTTTGATTTTGGCCGGACGCCCTCTCAAAACCATGGTGTCGGCGGCAACGTCATAATCAAGGGTGTCTCCGAAACCGTCGGCGCGGGCCGATTTCATAACTACGCCGCCTTTGGCGTGAACGGTTTTAATCTGCGACTTGCTCTTTTGCCGGTCGGACGCGGCGCCGGCGTTTTCGTAAAAGGCGGTAATCGTGTCGGCACGGACGCTCATGTCCTGTTTGCTGGCGACAGCATTGCCGACGGCAACCATTTTCTGTTCGTTTTGATGCCATTCGACGCGGTCGTCGGCCACCAGATTGATTTTTTCGGCGCGGGCCGGCATTGTGAAAACAGCCAGCAGACAGGCGGCGGCAAAAAATTTATTCATGGTTGTTTCCCTTCAAACTTTCTTCCTCTAACGTAATGTAAGTCTTGCCGGTAAATATTAACAGCCTTTTTTCGGTGTAAAATTCGAATCCCTGCGATTTGAGAGTTCCGAAAACGCCTTCGGACGTGACTTCCTTGTCGCCCCAGCCTTTGCCGGCCTTGAAGTCGAACGTGGCCTCTTCGGTTCGGGCGGTCATCCCGTCGCTGTAAAAGACGTCGACCTGATTTATCAGATTGAGGATGTTGGTGTTTTGGTCAAAATAGCCGACGGGCGACTTGATATTGATCCATGAACCGTCCTCGGAGGGCAGAACGCCGTCCGGGTCGATGAGTTTGACCAGCTTTGACCCCGGTTCGGTTTCATCGACGTTTTGAGCCGTGAAGTTGTTGACTTTGTTGTTTTTGTCCGTGATGTAGAAAACCGTATTTTCCATGTGCAGTTTTTCCAACTCGCCCTTTTTAGGAAAAGTGATGTCTATGGAAAATTCGTCATTGGTCTTTTTGAGGCTGGGAAAAAGAATCAGCAGGCCGATAAGCAGGGCGGCGATGGCCGGCAGCAAAAGTTTGGTCAGGCGGATTATCCGGGTATGCCGGGATACTTCCGTCTTTTTGCCGCCGGAACCGAGGCTGTCGCCGCTGAAATACGAATCGAGCTTGCGATGGTCAAACAAATCAGGCTACTCCCGCGCGCAGGCAGTCATGCAGATGAATGATACCGACCGGTTTTCCGTCTTCGACGACAAAGAGCTGGGTAATGCCTTTGCCGGTGTTGTTCATGGTGTTGACGGCTTCGGCAGCCAGAACGTCAGGCGCAACGGTTTTCGGATTCCGGGTCATGACGTCGTCGGCCTTTTTGCTGAGCATGTCGGGTGCAAGGCAACGGCGCAGGTCACCGTCGGTAATGATGCCGAGCAGGCGGCCGTCGCCGCCGACAATGCCGACGCAGCCGAGCATTTTTGACGTCATCTCTAGCAGGGCTTCCTGCATCGGCGTTCCTTCTTTTACCAGCGGCATTTCACCGCCTTTGTGCATCAGGTCGGAAACTTTCTGAAGGAATGAGCCAAGCTTGCCGCCGGGGTGGCGCTGACGAAAGTCGGTTTTGGAAAAGCCTTTGCGTTCCAACAGGCAGACTGCCAGAATATCGCCCAGAACCAGTGTTGCGGTTGTAGAGGATGTGGGGGCCAGTCCGAGCGGGCAGGCTTCGCCGTCGTCGGGCAGCTTTAAGAGAATGTCGCCGGTTTTGCCCAACGTGCTGTTAGGGTTTTTGGTGATGGAAATCAGCGGAATGCCGTATCTTTTACAATAAAGAATAATGTCGGAAAGCTCTCTGGTTTCGCCGGAATTGGATATGGCAACCACAACGTCGTCGGTCGTCAGCATGCCCAAATCGCCATGGCTGGCTTCGCCGGGATGGACGAAGAAGGACGGGGTGCCGGTAGAGGCGAGGGTGGCGGCGATTTTGCTGCCGATATGTCCGGATTTGCCCATGCCGGTAATGATAACGCGGCCCTTGGCGTTCTGCATGACGTCCAGCGCCTTGCTGAGGGTGTCGTCAAGTTCGCCTTCCATCATGCGGAGGGCTTCGACTTCTTTGTCAATCGTTCTTTTTGCGGAAGCTATGTCTTTATTTTCCATTTAAAAAAGTCCTTGTTTCTGGGTTCGGAATAATGAGTTGAAAATATTATCATATTGCGTTTCTGGCAAGGACTTTTTGCTCGTTATGCAATTTTTGTGCCATTGCCGAAAGGCGGTCAGGGGTGCTGAAGACGTATGACCGTTCCGCTGATACGCCAGGAGCGGTAGCGATAGAGCGGCATCAGCTGCACACCGGTAAGCCTGATGTTGACGTTGGTCATGTAATCGCCTTTATATTCCCGTAAAATCAGTGCTACCGCCGCCTGTGGAGACGGCGCTTCACTGAGCGGAACGAGCGCGACAACGTGCTGCCGGGACAATGCCTGCGCCCATGAAGCCGGTGTGCCGCCTTTGCCGGTCAGGCTTGACAGCTTAAGCGGACGGTCGGAAACGAAAGCGTATTGTCCTTCGGATACCGAACATCCGACAAGAAACAGACAAAGCAGGCAACGGAATATTTTAGACATTGCGGCGTCTCCTTACTGCAAATCGACGACATTGCCGCTTACTTCGATCCGGTTCCAGCCGAAGAGAACAAACCACCGGGTGGTGTCGGTTACGAGGGCGTCGGTCAAAATCTGTCCGCGGCCTTTTTGCAGCGCATCATGGACGGCAAGGTCGAAACTTGGCTGTCCGAGCGGCACAAACAGCAAAATCGGCGCTGTGTCCGAGCCCGTAATGTTGTGTTTGACAGTACTGTGTTCCAATCCGAATTCGTTGATGGTAACGCCGGCCGGCACGATTACCGAAAGGCGTCCCGATGAGGTTGAGCAGCCGCAGAGAAGCAGAATGCCCAGAGCGACAAAAACTGTTTTCATAGCTTGTCTCCGAATCTTAGAGTTTGAGCCGAGTATATGACGGATTGGTTAATCTTCGGTGAATTTTGGACTCAATTGGACTCAAAAAACGCAGCCGCCGGTCGGCAAAGCCGACTCGCTCAAAACGACGAAAGAGAGTCGGGGACGGCTTTTGTAAACGGCGGCACGAAAAGAAGTTAACGGAAGGTAAAGATTTTTTGGACTCAAAAAGGCGTTTTTTTTGTAAAAAAGCTGTTGACTAATAAGGAAAGTGAATCTAGTATGCGCTCAATCTTTGATGCCTCATGCAGGTTGAGAAGAGGCAATTAAAAATGGATATAAATAGCCCGGAAGGGTTCTTTAGGTAAGTTTTTAGCCTGTTTCACGAAGAGCGGGAGCGCTCGGTGAATCGGGTTTTTTATGTTAACAAACGTAATGAATTTTAAGGAAATTAGTGATGCCTACAATTAATCAGTTAATTCGTAAATCACGAACACCAAAAGTGAAAAGAAACAAAGTCCCGGCTTTGAAGGCTTGCCCGCAGAAACGTGGTGTTTGTACGAGGGTTTATACAACGACCCCGAAAAAACCGAACTCCGCGCTGCGTAAAGTAGCCCGTATTCGCCTGACAAACGGCTTTGAAGTAATCAGCTATATCCCTGGTGAAGGTCACAACCTGCAAGAACACTCAGTGGTGCTGATTAGAGGAGGCCGTGTAAAAGACTTGCCTGGTGTTCGTTA
>OHEL01000130.1_pt1 | contig 54092 bp, 54 predicted proteins | sample 1567251 | NCBI WGS metagenome assembly OHEL01 (sample SAMEA3879601, study PRJEB24766) | human gut metagenome | biome: human-associated habitat; feature: feces | place: USA | collected 1985/1987
CCCTCTGCGATAGGGTCAGAGAACGGCACTCCGATCTCGATAATGTCAGAGCCGTTCTTGTACATTTCAAGAACGCATTTTTCTGTTGTGTCCATATCAGGATCGCCTGCGGTGATAAAGGTAACAAGCGCCTTTTTGTTTTCTGCTTTGAGTTTTTCAAAACAAGCGTCTATCCTATTCTTCATTGAGCTCGACCTCCCTGTATCTTGCTATTGAGTAAACGTCCTTGTCGCCTCTGCCTGAAAGGTTGATGACAAGTATAGAGTCCTTATCCATTGTCGGAGCTATCTTAAGCGCAGCGGCAACTGCGTGTGATGACTCGATAGCAGGGATTATACCCTCTGTTCTTGAAAGGTACTCAAAAGCACAAACTGCTTCTTCATCGGTTATGTCAACATACTGCGCTCTGCCTATAGAGTTAAGATATGCGTGCTCAGGTCCGATACCTGGGTAGTCAAGACCTGCGGAAATTGAGTAAACAGGGTCGATTTGACCATATTCGTTCTGCAAGAAAAGCGATTTCATGCCGTGGAATATACCAAGTGAACCCTTTGCAACTGTAGCCGCATGGTCAGGTGTGTCAATGCCCCTGCCTGCTGCTTCTGCACCAACAAGCTTGACTGACTTGTCTTCGATAAAGTTGTAGAATGCACCCATAGCGTTTGAGCCGCCGCCTACGCAGGCAACAACACAGTCAGGCAGTCTGCCTTCCTTTTCCATAAGCTGTGATTTTATTTCAGCACTGATGACCTTCTGGAAATCCCTAACCATTGTAGGATAAGGGTGAGGTCCCATTACAGAGCCTATGCAGTAGAAAGTTGTGTCGATGTTTGATACCCAATCTCTGAAAGCTTCATTGATAGCGTCTTTCAGTGTAGCAGTACCGCTTGCAACGCCTGTTACCTTTGCTCCAAGGAGGTTCATTCTGTAAACGTTAAGGGATTGTCTTTTCATATCGGTCTCGCCCATGTAGACCTCACATTCCAGACCCATAAGAGCACATACTGTAGCAGTGGCAACGCCGTGCTGACCTGCACCAGTCTCAGCGATTATGCGCTTCTTGCCCATTTTCTTTGCCAGAAGTATCTGACCCAAAACGTTGTTTATCTTGTGTGAGCCTGTGTGGTTAAGATCCTCACGTTTGATGTATATTTTAGCTCCGCCAAGATCTTTGGTCATCTTTTCTGCATAATAAAGCATTGACGGTCTGCCTGCATAATTGTGGTAAAGCTCCTGAAGCTCTTTGTTGAACTCAGGATCGTCCTTGTATTTATCGTAAGCTTTTTCAAGCTCGTGAACAGCAGTCATGACAGTTTCAGGAATATATTGTCCGCCAAATTCGCCGAATCGTCCAATTTTACTCATTTATATCCTTCTTTCGGTATTATTTCTGATAGTTTCAACTATCCTTTTTATCTTGTTTTCGTCCTTGAAGCCATTGGTTTCCACTGAACTTGAAAAGTCAACGCCATAAGGTTGTACCTTTTCCATAGCATAGCAGATGTTATCCTCGTTCAGTCCACCTGCAAGTAAGAATGGCTTTGAAATACTCACATTGGAGAACACATCAAGGTCAACACGCTTGCCTGTTCCGCCGTAGCTGCCTGCTGAAAAGCTGTCTATAAGTAGCTTGTGGACGGGAAGTGCGTCAGCTTTTGCGATATCATCAGCACATTTTGCACGAACGGCTTTCCATATCTCACAGTCGCAGTTTTCACGGAGTTTATTAATATACTCTGCGTTTTCCTCACCGTGAAGCTGGATAACATCAAGCTTCTGTGCAAAGCTTTTCAGAATATTCTCTATAGGCTCGTTTACAAAAACGCCCACTCGTTTGATTTCCTTATTAAGAAGAAGTTCAAGATCGAAGAATGTGTCAATGTCTACCGTGCGTTTAAAACCCTCCGACAGTATAAAGCCTGCATAATCAGGGTGGTATGTGTTCACATAAAGAATATCGTCCACACGGCGCATACCACATATCTTGATTTTTGTCATTTATACGCCCTCTCTCAGTTCATGGAGAGTTGTACCGATATTGCCGCTTCTCATAAGCGTTTCACCTATAAGCACAGCGTCTGCACCAAGGCTGCGGACCTTTCGCATATCCGCATTTGTTTTTATACCGCTCTCTGAAACAAGCACTGCATGGTCGCCTACTATATTGCTGAGCCTGCCCGTGGTTTCAAGGTCAACGTCAAAAGTGTAAAGATTTCTGTTGTTTATGCCAAGCATATCAGGCTTAAAACCAAGCGTCTTTTTATACTCTTCCTCGTTGTGCACCTCCACGAGACATTCAAGCCCAAGCTCGTGTGCAATGTCAGAATATTCTTTCATTTGACCCTCGCTGAGTATAGCCGAGATAAGCAGCACTGCATCAGCACCTATGGCTCTTGCCTCGTAGAGCTGATATTCGTCGATGATAAAATCCTTGCGGAGTATCGGCAGCTTTACAGCCTCTCTTATAGCTTTGAGATATTCCGCAGAGCCTTGAAAATAGTGCTCTTCCGTCAGGCAGGATATAGCGTTCGCACCGTTTTTCTCATACTCGCATGCGGTTTTCACAGGGTCAAAGTCAGGGCAGATAAGTCCCTTTGACGGCGAGGCTTTTTTTACCTCGCTTATGACTGAAAGGGTATCACGCTTGATAGATTTTGAAAAGGAAACTGTCTGATACTCTTTTTCGGCTGCCATGTATTTGATATCTTGTCTTGAAATTATTGATATATCTCTTTCAAGCTGTTCTTTTCTTTTGTCGCAGATATTGTCTAGTATCATTTTTTATCCTCTGTTAGTAAGTTCAACAAGTTCCTCAAGCTTTTTAAGAGCCTTTCCGCTGTCTATCATTTCAGCTGCAGTCTTTACGCCCTCTTCGATGCTGTCACATTTGCCGCAGATATAAAGTGCACAGCCTGAGTTGAGAAGAACGATATCTCTCTTTGCACCCTTGATTGCGCCCTCAAGTATACCTCTTGTGATAGCTGCGTTGCCCTTTCCGTCCTCGCCAACGATGTCAGCAAGCTTTCCTCTTTTAAGACCGAAGTCCTCAGGCTTTATCTCATACTTGATAAGCTTTCCGCCGTTTATCTCGCAAATAGTTGTAGGAGCTGATATAGAAACTTCGTCAAGTCTGTCGTTGCCGTAAACGAGCATTGCTCTCTTTATGCCAAGATTCATAAGCACCTTAGCCATTGGTTCAAGCAGATCAGGGTCATATGTGCCAAGTATCATGAAGTCTGCTTTTGCAGGATTTGCGAGAGGTCCGAGAATGTTGAAAACAGTTCTTACACCTATCTGCGCTCTTGTAGGTCCTACAAATCTCATTGCTGAGTGATATGACTGTGCAAACAGGAATGAAAGACCGATCTCGTCAAGGGACTTTTCAGCCTGTTCATGTGTTGACTGAATTTTAACTCCAAGAGCCTCGAGAACATCAGCCGCACCGCTCTTTGAAGAAACGCTTCTGTTGCCGTGTTTTGCGACTTTCTGTCCTGCTGCCGCAATTACGAATGAAGAAGTTGTGGAAATGTTGAAGCTGTTTGAAAGATCTCCACCTGTGCCAACTATATCAAGAGTACCCTTGACATTGACCTTTGACATTTTTTCTCTCATTACCTTTGCAAAGCCTGTTATCTCGTCAATAGTCTCACCTTTCATTCTCAGAGCTGTGAGCAGGCAGGCGATCTGAGCATTAGAAGCTCTGTCGCTCATGATGATATCCATTGCTTTATAAGCTTCGTCCTCAGTTAGTGACTTTCCATCACATACTATTTTGAGATACTTTTTAAGCTCAACTCTTTCGCTGTCAGGAAGAGCAGCTGACTTTGTTTTTGTGGTCTTTATGCCAGCGATATCGTTCAGAAAGTTTTCGATTATCATGTTTCCAACTTCGCCAGTGAGAACTGACTCAGGGTGGAACTGAACGCCATAGGTCGGGTGTTCTCTGTGTCTTATTGCCATTATCTGAGCTTTATCGTCAGTTGCAATAACAGACAGGCAGGTAGGAAGTGAAATGCTGTCAACAACAAGTGAGTGATATCTTGCGGCTTTTATTGTGCTTTTCAGACCGCTGAAAAGTGGGTTTGCAGTGTTAAGATTGATATCTGTCTGCTTGCCGTGAAGCTGCTGCTTTGCGTGAACTATCTTTCCACCGAATGCTTCGGCTATCGCCTGGTGTCCTAGACAAACGCCAAGTATAGGGATCCTGCCACTGAATGTCTTTATGACCTCTTCGGAAATTCCTGCGTCCTTTGGATAACCAGGACCAGGAGAGATGATGATAGCCGCAGGTGACATTTTTTCGATCTCATCTATGGTTATCTCATCATTTCTTGCTACTGTAATGTCTTTTGTGAGTACGCCTACAGCCTGATAAAGATTGTAGGTAAAGCTGTCATAGTTGTCAATAAGTAAAATCATAGTAATCTTCCTTTACAGTACAAACTTATCAATGAAAGTTTTGTCGTTGAAGTAGTTTATGCCGATAGCATTCCTTATTTCTGAAACAGTTTCGTTTGAAACCTCTATTGCACGTTGTGTGCCTTTTTTAAGTATCTCTATGAGCTGCTCTTTGTCTTTCTCATATTCCTCACGTCTTGCTCTGATAGGTGCGAGAAATTCCTGCATAACGTTGTTAAGGAACTTCTTACATTTCATATCGCCAAGGCCGCCACGCTCATAATGTTCTTTCATCTCTGCGAGGTTCTTATAGTCAGGGAAGTATTTAGCAAAATCTTCGTCCTTGCTGAATGCGTCAAGATAGATAAATACCGGATTGCCCTCTGTGTGACCAGGGTCGCTTACATTGATGTGTGTAGGGTCAGTGTACATTGACATTATCTTGTTTTTCAGAGTTTTTTCATCGTCTTTAAGGTAAATGCAGTTGCCAAGAGATTTGCTCATCTTTGTGTTGCCGTCTGTACCAACAAGTCTGTTGCAGCTTGCGTTGTCTGGGAGAACAGCCTCAGGCTCAACAAGTATATCGCACTTATAAATTCTGTTGAAGCTGTTTACTATCTCTCTTGCCTGTTCAAGCATTGGAAGCTGATCTTCTCCAACAGGAACATACTTAGCTTTGAATGCTGTGATGTCTGCTGCCTGGCTGATAGGATATGTCATAAAGCCAACAGGAAGGTTTCTTTCAAAGTTTCTCATTTTTATCTCAGACTTGATAGTAGGGTTTCTTTCAAGTCTTGACATTGTAACGAGGTTTGAATAGTACATTGGAAGCTCGTAAAGTGCTGGGATATGTGACTGAACGAAGAATGTTGTCTTGTCAGGCTCAAGTCCTACAGCAAGATAGTCAAGCATTACCTCAAGAATGTTTTGTCTTATCTTCTCAGGATTGTCAGCGTTATCTGTAAGTGCCTGAAGATCGGCTATCATAACGAACTGATCAAATTTTCCTGTGTTTTGAAGTTCAACTCTTTTTCTGAGAGAACCTACATAATGACCAAGATGAAGTGATCCAGTTGGTCTATCGCCTGTAAGAATAATATTATTGCTCATGTTATTAACTCCTTTTAAATTATAATTTGCTTGCTTCTTTTATTGCATTTATAACAGCCATTGCCTTGTTGCATGACTCCTGATATTCGTTCTCAGGAACTGAGTCTGCGACAACTCCGCCTCCTGCTTGGATATAAGCCTTGTTATTTTTGAAAAGCACTGTTCTTATAGCGATACAAGTATCCAGCGAACCGTCAAATGCAAGATAACCAACTGTTCCGCCATAAAGGCCTCTTTTTGTTGTTTCAAGCTCGTCGATTATCTCCATTGCTCTTACCTTCGGTGCGCCTGAAAGAGTGCCAGCAGGAAGAACTGCCATAAGTGCGTCAAGAGGTTTCTTATCTTCTCTCAGTGTACCCTTTACATTCGATACAAGGTGCATCACCTTTGAATATCTTTCAACTATCATCATGTCTGTAACAGTTACGGAGCCGAACTCAGAAACCTTTCCTATGTCGTTTCTTCCAAGGTCAACGAGCATTGTGTGTTCAGCTCTTTCCTTTGGATCGTTGAGAAGCTGTTGTTCATTGTGGATATCTTCGTCGTAGGTCGCTCCACGCTTGATAGTGCCTGCAATTGGTCTTGTTACTACTGTTCTGTTTTCTACTGATACAAGCATTTCAGGTGAAGCACCTGCAACAGCATAATCATTGTGCTTAAAGTAGTAAAGGTAAGGTGACGGATTAGTGGAGCGGAGCATTCTGTAAACGTCAAAGCTGTCAGGCGGATTGTCTATCTCAAATCTTTGTGACGGAACTATCTGGAAGATGTCGCCCTCTTTGATGTATTCCTTAGCCTTTTCAACGTTTGTGAGATAATGTTCCTTTGTGATGTTGGATTTTACTGTGATGTTGTCCTCCATTGTCTTTGGAGTTTTCATAACAGGCTTGTAATTTCTAAGAGTTTCAACTACTTCGTTGCATATCTTTTCACATTCTTTGTATTTAGTTTCAAGATCATCGCTCTTATTGATGTTGAGGATTATTACAGCCTTGTTTGAAAGGTGATCGTAAGCAACGATCTTTTCAAAAAGGTGCAAGTCAGCGTCAGGAAGCTTAAGATCGTCCTCAGGTGGGTTGCACAGTGTTTTCTCAAAGTATCTTATCATATCATAAGCGAAAAATCCTATTAGACCACCTGTGAGCTTTGGATAATTATTAAATCTCGGTGACTTGTGGCATTCGATTATCTCAGAAAAGAAAGCGATAGGATCATCGACTTTTATGCTTTCATCAGCCTTGCCTTTCTCCTTAACAGTAACAACGTGCTTGTCAAGAATATATTCGCATTTAGGATCAATGCCCACATATGAATATCTGCCCCACTGGTCCTTGTTGTCAACAGATTCAAGAATGAAACAATCATCATACGCCTCGTGCAGACAGTTAAAAAGTTGTATTGGCGTACATGAATCCATGAGAAGCTCATAGAATACAGGCACAGTCTTGTAGTTTTCAAAAAGTTCCTTTACTTGTTCAATAGCAGGGTACAGCATAAATATTCCTCCTAAATGCTTTTTTTGTCGCAAAATTGACAATAAAAAAAGTCCTGTCATCACACATAACATCTAGTTATGGGACGATAGAACCGTGGTGCCACCCAATTTCCCGATAATAAATTATCGGCTCACAGATACGCATTCTGACTGGCAGAAATCAATATCCTGTCCTTTAACGCAGGAATCACGGCGAGTGATACTCGTAAAAACTTTCACACCGCTCCTCACAAATCCATTCATCTGAAGAAAATGTATCAGCTCACACCTACCGCTGACTCTCTGTGACCTTTTGCATCAAACTACTTACTTTTGCTCATAGGATTTATCGTATTAACTTTAGTCTTATTATATTCCTCTGTTTCTAAAATGTCAATATCAGAAAATGTAAATATTATTGCTATTATGTAAATATTCTTTTGTGATTTGGATTTATACCAAAATAAATAATTTTAAATTTTCAATATTCCTTGCATTTATAAATAATGTAGTGTATAATAAAGTAATAGTTAAGGTAATTGAGAAAGGAAAATATATGAAAGTACAAACTAATAAGAAATACACCACAATTGCATTTTATGCAGTTATCGTTATTGCTATAAATGTGCTTTTGGTAGTGGCTGTATTTAAATTTAATACGATCTTAAAGCTTATTTCCACACTTGTTTCTGCACTTACGCCTGTTATAGTTGGTCTTGTGATCGCATTTCTTATAAATCCTATAATGGTGAATTTTGAAAAGCTGTTCAGAAATAAAGTGGTAAAAAATCCAGCTAAGAAAAAGCTTACCAGAGCCTGCTCAGTAACTGTAGCGTCACTTGTTTTTTTGGGGATAGTTGTTGGACTTACTTATGTTGTTGTTCCAGAACTTATAAATTCCATAATTGATATTTTTAACAATGCATCTAACATCGTTGTTAAAGTGCAGGGTTGGATAAATAAGCTGTTTAAAAACTATCCTGATATCGAAACAATGGCTACGGAGAAACTCAAAGCTTTTTCAACTGATTTGGGAACCGTTATCGAGAAGGTACAGCCGATGTTTGAAAATATTCTTTCGGGTGCATGGGGCGTTATCAATGTTCTTAAAAACTTTGTATTTGGATTTATCGTTTCTATCTATATGCTTTGCAGCAAGGAAAAGCTTCTTGCTCAGGCTAAGAAGATAATCATTGCAAACACAAAAAAGTCTACATGTGAGAAGATCATGAGAGTTTGCACTGAAACAAATAAAGTTTTTGCAGGCTTTTTGAGCGGAAAGATCATTGACTCGGCAATAATCGGAGTTCTTTGCTTTATAGGTCTGACTATCATGAATATGCCTTACAACATCATGATAAGTGTTCTTGTGGGTGTAACTAATATTATCCCATTTTTTGGACCGATAATCGGTGCGATACCATCAACTGCACTTATGCTGTTTATTGATCCTAAAAAAGCCATTATACTTCTCATTTTCATAGTTATTCTACAGCAGTTTGACGGCAATATCCTTGGTCCTAAGATACTTGGTGATTCTACTGGACTTCCGGGTTTTTGGGTGCTGGTATCACTGTTCTTCTTTGGAAATTTGTTTGGGTTCATAGGTATGGTCATTGCAGTTCCGACTTTTGCATTGCTTTATACTTTTACACGAGAGAGCGTTGTTCAGCGGTTAAGAAAGAAGAAGCTCCCTGTAGATACCGACTATTATATGGAGGATGTTGAGCATTTGTATAAGAAAAATGAAAAGCGTATTCCGCTTACGCCTGAACAGCTTGACGCCATGGTCATTCCAAGTGCTGATGAGGTAAATGAAGTCAACAGAGAGGATGATCCAGAAATAGTTGACGATCACAACGAAAATAAAGATCAGTAAACGCAAAAGAGCGGCCTGTTCACAATTCATAGTGAGCAGACCGCTTATTTATTTCATGTATTTTTTCTGCATTTTTGCAATATGTATCACAGAGTATATTACTATAAGTGCAATAAGTATTGTTAATGTGACCTTGAAAACAGACGATTCAAAGTATGACTTAGCTATTTTAACTTTCGCTTTGACTTGGGAACGTTCTACTTTAGTTGTGGAAACGAGATCTATAGTTGCAAGCACCTCACCTTTGTAGACGAGTTCCATTTTACCAAGCACATCGCCAACTTCAACAGGTGCAACAACGTTGTCATAAACGGTTATTTTCTTTTCCACATCATTTACTGATATATCTACAGGCCACAGCCTTGTAAAACCATTTGCAGGTTTTAGATTTGCATAATCTATGCCGTCACCATAGCTTACCTTTACATCACGGACTTCGCTGTCTTTGTCCACAAAATCCGTTGCTACAAGACTTGAAAATGCCCATTTGTAAAGATTGATGTGATCAAGGAGGTTGTAGTAAACATTATCTCCACCATATATGGAATCAGGATCTTCCTCGCCCTTCTTCACATCTTCTTCAAGCTTATCCATTGGTGCACCCATTGTCACAATAAGATATGTGGTGCCTTCATATTCCGCATATGAAGCTAAACATCTTCCAGCGGAGTCAAGGGTGCCTGTCTTTATGCCTTTAGCATAGGAGTAGTAATAATCGGTCATTGAGTCAAGCATAAGGTTTGTATTATAAATATCTGTACCATCTGAGTGATAAGAGGTGGATGCCATATGATAGCTTGGCAGACAGACAATATCACGAAATACCTGATATTTGCTTATGGCATATTCACAAAGAGTTGCCATATCCTTGCAGGACGAATAATTCTGTTGCGCCCACAGACCATGTGCATTTGAAAAGTGTGTATTTTCCATGCCGAGTTTTTCAGCTTTTTCATTCATAAGGTCTGTAAATTCTGTTATGGAATCGGACACATTCAAAGCGATTATATTCGCTGCTTCACATGAGGATGGGATAAGCAGTGCCGCCAGGAGATCATAACAGCTTACTTCTTCGCCTGGTTGTATATCAGCTGTTGAAGCACCAGTATCATATAGTTCATCAAATGCTTCCGAGCCTGCTGAATAGTATGTATCTTTTAGTTTTTGTTCATCACCTTTGAATTTGTCCAGAAGCACCACAGCAGTCATTATCTTTGTTAGGGAAGCAGGCACACGCTCGTCCTCACCGTTTATGTCAACGATAGCTTCACCACTGTCAAGATTGACCATATAGACCGCTTCAGAGTAAAGCTCCAACGGTATCGCTTTTCCGTCATCGTCATAGCCTGATGTAGGTGTAAAATTGAATGCGTCTGCACACATCGCAGGCACAAGCAGCATTATTGCCAGCATCATGGATAATATCCTGCTGATTTTTCGTTTTAGTTTCATTGACAGCTTCCTTTCGCACTGTATGTAAAGAGCCTTGCTCATTCAGTTTTCTCATAAAGTATATTAGCACCCTGTTTGCCCACACGTTTCACTCTTTCAAGATATGTGAGTATATTAAGCGTTACCTGTGCATATTCACGAGATATCTTTGCATTAAGGGCAAAGTCTTTAGAAGTGAACTGCTTTGGCAGGTCCTCCGGGAGGAACATATCAAAGTCGGCAGGGCAGTCAAGGTGTATCTCGTCAATAAGTCCCTTTGGTATCCTGTCATGGCGTGAAGATCCACGCTTTTTGTTCTTTGACCAGCCGTTAAGCAATCTTATCTCCTCGGTTTCAAGCATACAAAGGCACAAATGAAATCGGGGGTTATCAAGGGTGCATTTTATTTTGTACAGTTCGGGCATGACTTCATAGATAGTGTATTTTCTCGGCGATTTGTGCTTTTCTGACAACTCTCCTGTTTCTGTATCTATCCAACGGACATATTTGACCGCAGGGATAGGGTAGACCACTGTCACGTCACAGTAGTCAAGAAAGGTTTCAAGTTTTTTCAGCAGTTTGTTGAACTCTCTTGTTTGTATCTCGATAACACCGTTCTCGCCTACGATATCAGCCACATATCCGCCAATGCGTATCTCCTGATTTTCACCATATGGTTCAAAATAGTTTTTCAAAACAGCATGAAGCGTTTTCTCGCCTAGAGTTCCGATGCCGTTGCGTTCACGGCTTTTGCCTATGATTTTATCGCAAGCATCTTGAAATTTCAGCCTGTCCGTAAGATCACCTCAGTTTTTATTATATCAGATATTCACTCTCACGTCAATCACAAAAACGCATAAAAAGAGCCTGAGATCTGCTCAGGCTCTTTAATCATACCATGACCCATCAGGTTATGCTGTCCGCAGTTATCTTGTCCCACTGGTCGCAATACTTGACTTCCATTTTGTCCATTCTTTCGTTGTAAAGCTTTGAGATAGCAGGTGTATCATATGAATAGATCATATCGTCTATGTTCTGTTCTACATAATCCATATCAACCGGCAAACGCTTGATTATGAAATATCCATATGTGTCATTCTCTGTAAGTTCAGTGGAAATGTCGTTTTCTTTTAGTTTGAAAGCGTCTTTTACAAGCTCCTCAGGATATCCAGTCGTATCTTTATTGAAATAATATCCTGTTGAAGGATCTTCAAGACCGAGATCCCAGCCGTACTTTTCAATAAGCTTGTCAAAGTCTTCTCCGTCCTGAGCTTTTTTCAGAACTTCTTCTGCAAGCTTCTTAGCCTTTTCCTTAGCTTTCTTTACACCGTCATCATCAAGCTTCGCATAAGCTGACTGCTTTGCGCTCGCTTTGTCTGAAAGTGACATACTGTCATAACTGTCAGCGGTACTGTCATCAAGATCTACCTGTGCATAGAAAGGGATCATAACGTGAATTTCACGGCAATACTCGTTTGTATCCTTGACTATTTTTTTAAAGTCCTCTTTTTTAGTTGCATACTTACCGTTATTCTTAAAAAGAGTATCGTTTACTTTAGTATAGATAGCAGCCGTTTCAAGCATTTTCCTGTAAAGATCCTCTGTGAGGTAAGCCGACTTAATGTCATTAAGATAAGCTTCATCAGAATCATAGTTTGCTTTTGCTTTAGCTATCTGGTCATCAATTGTCTTGTTGTCATCGTCTGTAAGCTTAATTCCGTTTTCTTCTGCAAGCTCAGGTGCAACAAGTTCCTGCTTAAGTGCAGTGATAACGTCCTCCATAAGAAGCTTAAAACCACCGTCAGTTGACTTGATAGTGTCAAGGGTTGCTCCGTAAGTGGAAGTGTACTTGCTTATAGTATAATAATAATAGTATCTGAAAGTATCAAAATCAATATCTTTGCCGTCAATGGTGCAAACGATAAAGTCCTTAGTATCAATGGACTTGCCGTCAATTGTAAGGGACGGCTCAGGTGTCTGTTTTTCAGTTGTGCTGTCAACAGCTGAAACAGAAGAATCCACTGTGGAAGATACGGTTGATGAGTTGTCGTTATTTTTGCTGCATGAAGTAAAGCTGCAAATAGCTATTGTGAGAGCTGCTGTAACAGCGGCTAATTTCTTTATCATAATAATTGTCCTTTCCTTTGAGAGAAAATCCTCTGCATAACATAATTTTAATTATATCTTATTATTGTGATGATACTGTGTGATAATTCTTAAACTTTCTGTGAATGAAATATATATTATCCAGCGTGATACAGTTGACAATCTAAGCCTGGGAGAGTATAATATAAATGACTTTAATACGAAAAGAGGTATCCCATATGGATTTTGGTAAATATATTGCTCACAGAGGTCTTCACTCAGAACTTGTTCCTGAAAATTCTCTTACCGCATTCAGGCTTGCGGTTGAAAAATGTCTTTCTATCGAGCTTGATGTACGTCTAACAAAGGATTGCCGCATTGTGGTTTTCCATGACAATGACCTTATGAGAATGTGCGGCATTGAGGGCAAGGTGTTTGATTACACATATGAACAGCTTTCTGCCTTTAAACTTAAAAACAGTGATGAAAAGATACCACTGTTGTCAGAGGTACTGAAAACTGTTGACGGCAAAGTGCCACTTCTTATTGAGCTTAAAGGCGGTGCGCCATTCGGTGAGCTTGAAAGCCGAGTTGACCATATGATGAAGAAATACAAAGGCGAATTTGCAGTGCAGAGCTTTAACCCGTTCTCAGTGATGTGGTTTAGGTTTCATTCACCAAAAGTCACAAGAGGTCAGCTTATCTCAAAATACAGAAAAAATATAGACCTTGAGTATATCGAAAGATTCATCTGCGCCCAGCCATTTATATGGCGTTTTATATCAAAACCGCAGTTCATTGCAGCTGACCTTAGGTCAATAAGCCTTGAAACTGCATTTCAGGCCGTTGATATAGATGCAGACTTGCTCACATGGACGGGAAGAGGCAAAGAGCTTATAGAAACTGCTTCACAGTTTTCAAAGACAGTTATAGCAGAGCAGTTTCCAGATGATTTTGATTTTTCTGACAATTGGGAGGAAAGCTGTGAATAAGATGCAAGACCTTCCATTGTGCGACCTTAACGAAGTCAAACGTACTGCAAAACGCACTGACAGCGATATTTCAGGCTGTAAATTTAGCGGAGAATATCTTGAAAGCGAAGATCTCTCCTGCCTGTCATTTATAAACTGTATGTTTGAAAACTGCACCTTTACCGATTGCGATTTTGAGCGTTCCTCATTCGTTGATGTGACGTTCATATCCTGCGATCTGTCAAATTCATCACTGGACTCATCCTACCTCAGCAGATGTGAGTTCCGCTCCTGCAAGCTCGTTGGCGCAGAGTTCAAGGATTGTTCCATTCAAGGTGTAACCTTTGAATCCTCAAACTGCGGATATGCCATATTTGATAAGTGCAAGCTGTCTGAAACCCAGGTGAAAAACAGTGATATGTCCTCCGCTGAGCTTGTTTCCTGCAATCTCAAAGCATTCAAGACCAGCGGCAGCAAATACCTTGGCACATCATTTTTCAGAACGGCTCTCGGCGGCGTTGATTTTTCTACCTGTCTTGTAAGTGGACTGCGCGTTTCTGATACATTCAGAGAACTCCGAAACGCTGTTTTTTCAGCCAATCAAGCTGTGGAGCTTTCAATGCTCCTTGGAATAAGAATAAAATAATTTTAGCCGCTATGACAATAAACGTCACAGCGGCTTTTTATCACTTTTTATCCTGTTCTATCAGTATTTTCACAGCGTTCACCGCACAGTGGATACCTCTTGTGGTGTCGTCGCTCACATTGTCTTCAAGGTCTGCCTTTGAACGCTCCACGTTCCATATAGCTGTTATAACAGCTCCACAGCGGACGTGTCTTGCGATACCTACTGAGAAAACTGCGGCACATTCCATTTCGGAAGTCATACAGCCACACCTTAAATATGCGTCCCAGCGGTAATTTATATCGCCGCTTACAGGCATTGAGTCAGGCTCTACTTCTCCATAAAAGCTGTCCTTGCTGTGGACAACGCCCACATGATAACGCTTGCCAAGCTTATCTTCTGACAGTTCAGCCGCAGCTTTTGCAAGGGCAGTTGTTACAGTGAAATCTGCTACAGCAGGGTAGCCCTCGGGGAGATATTCTTTTGACGTACCTTCGCCACGGACAGCCGCCGAAGCTATAACAAGGTCGCCACCGCTAACGGAAAGATCCATTCCTCCGCTTGTGCCAATACGAATAAATGTGTCTGCGCCGCACTTTACCAGTTCCTCCACTGCAATTGCCGCAGATGGCCCACCGATACCGGTCGAGCACACAGTTACCTTTTCACCGTAAAGATAGCCTGTATAAACATTGTATTCTCTGTTTTGAGCCACCTGCTTTGCGTCATCAAGAAGTGCCGCTATTTTCGGCACTCTTCCAGGGTCGCCCGGCATAATAACATATCTGCCCACTTCATCAGGGATAGTTCTGATGTGAAATTGTCTTTCACCGTCCATAATGCTTGCCATAAAAATTCCTCCTCTCAGAATTATTCGTCGTATGGATAATTATTTTCTTCGTATAATTCATTTTCTGCAAAATTTTTTCCGGATTTCTGCTTTTTCTTTATATGTATAAGCACTATGATAAGCACTATTGCTATAATCGCAAAAAGCCCGCCTAATCCACAGAAAACAACTGTTAATATGGTGTTGGTTGTATCATTTGGTGCATAAAACGTTTCAGGGTCGTCAGGGTCACAGAATATCTGGATCGTTTGTCCTCTTCTGTATCTGATGTTGCTGGAATATGTATTGCTGTGAGTGGTGTAGAGCTGTCCGTCAACGTTATATGAATACACTGGTGTGTAAACTGTGCTATATGACACGTGTCCGTCATCGTTCTCGTGTCGTTCATCTTTGCTGAGAATATCTGATATTATAGCATTGACTTCAAGAGTACATCTGTTTTTGAGCTGAGTTTGGTGTATTGCAAAACCTATTCCAACTGCAAGAAATGTCACGCCAACCAACATGAAAACTAACGCTATTATTTTCATTGCCGATTTGCTGTAATGCACATGAGATCTTTTGTAATAACGCATATTTTTCCCCATTTAAGCATAAAAGCCAACACCTTAATATGGCGTTGGCTTTTGTTTTATATTACTTTTCCATTTTCATTGAAATGTCAAACGCCTTGACTGAGTGTGTGATAGCACCGATAGAAATGATATCAACACCTGTTTCAGCTATCGCACGGATTGTTTCAGAGGTCACGTTTCCTGAAGCTTCTAAAAGTGCTTTGCCATTTGTCATTTCAACAGCCTTTGCCATATCTTCATTTGTCATATTGTCAAGCATGATTATCTCAACGCCAAGTGTAAGAGCTTCTTTGAGTTCTTCAAGGTTTCCGACTTCAACTTCTATCTTGACAGTATGCCCCATTTTTTCTCTGAGAGCGTTTACTGCGCCTGTCATGCTGCCATATGCGTCAAGGTGAGTGTCTTTTAGCATTGCGCAATCTGAAAGATTGTATCTGTGGTTTTTTCCACCGCCTACTGTAACTGCATATTTCTGCAAAACTCTAAGACCTGGGAGCGTTTTTCTTGTATCCGCAACAGATGCCTTTGTACCCTTTACAAGCTCAACGCATCTGTTTGTTGCAGTTGCAACGCCTGACATATGCTGAACGATATTCAGTGCCGTTCTTTCGCCTTTGAGCAAGGCTCTTGTTGAGCCTGTTATTTTTGCGATAATGTCGCCTTTCTTGACCTTTTCACCGTCATGGATAAATATCTCACATTTAACATTGCTGTCAAGAAGCTGAAAAACTCTCATTGCAACATCAATTCCACAAAGAACGCCTTCGTCCTTTGAAACATACTTTGCTGTAGAAACTGAATTTTCGTCAACAAGATAATCCGTCGTAACGTCTATATAGTTGATATCCTCCAGCAGAGCTGTTTTAATGATATCGTCGATCTGAAACTGCATTAATCTCATTTGTTTTCCTCCATTTTTTCTTTGGATTTGAGCTTTTCGATAGCGTCCTTTAATACGATATAAGCGACAGTTGTAAGAGACCTTGCTTCAACATAATCTCTGTCTATTTTGAAATTACCGTCACAAAGGAAATTTTTTAGCTTTGTGACTTCTTCAAGATCAGGCGGCAAAGCCTCCTTATCAGGGATAACGAAATATGCACGCTGCATTATATCTCTTATCTCTGTTCTTATGCCCTGAGGAATGTGCGGGGCTTCATTGTCTATCTTGAAATCGTATGTTTCAAGGTCACCACTGTCAGAGTTTATCTTCTCATTGATGTCAGCCGCAGCACGTCTTGAAAATACCAAAGCTTCAAGTAGGGAATTGCTTGCAAGTCTGTTATTGCCGTGAACACCTGTATGTGAACATTCGCCGCAGGCATAAAGCCTATCAATGTTAGTTCTTGCATATGTATCAACATTTATGCCGCCCATAAGGTAATGATGACAAGGGAAAATAGGTATCATATCCTTGGTCATGTCATAACCTGCTTCGAGAAGCTTTTCATTTATCATAGGAAATCTGTTTCTGACAAACTCAGGGTCTTTGTGAGTGATATCAAGATAGAATTTGTCAGAGCCTGTTTTCTTGGCTTCAGCCATGATCGCATGAGAAACAACATCTCTTGGCGCAAGCTCCAGACGATCGTCATAGTTTTGCATAAATCTTTCGCCGTTGCAATTTTTAAGATAAGCTCCCTCGCCTCTGACAGATTCAGATATAAGGAAAGTTTCACGAGTGTGCTTGTTGTTAAATCCTGTTGGGTGGAACTGGATATAGCTGAGATTTTTTATCTCTGCTCCAAGCTCATGAGCGATAGTTATGCCGTCGCCTGTTGCGATAGCGGAGTTTGTAGTGTATTCGTAAACTCTGCCTATTCCACCAGTTGCAAAAATGGCGTATCTGCAATTATATGTCGTATATTCGTTGTCATTAGTCAGCACAAGAATGGAGAAACCTGTTTCGGTTTTCTTTGCGTTGCACATAACGGCATTTTCGAGTATCTCAACATTATCTAGCTGTTGAACATTTCTTAGTAGAGTTGTTTCGATCTCCAGACCTGTGGTATCGGCATGATGAAAAATCCTGTTCATACCGTGTCCACCTTCGAGAGTGCGGTGATAAGATCCATCAGGACATTTATCAAAGTCAGCACCAAGCTCTATGAGTTTTCCGATGTCAATATAGGCTTCGTCAACAAGGACCTGAGTGGACTCAGGATCATTTTCAAATCCGCCTGCTACAAATGTATCATGTTTGTGATATTCAGGCGAGTCCTTTGGATTGTCATAAACGCCTGCAATTCCGCCCTGTGCAAGAGAAGAGTTGCACAATGTCAGCTCTCTTTTTGAAAGCACAAGCACTTTAAGATCGTGAGAAAGGTTCAGTGCTGCATAAAGACCTGCCGCACCGCAGCCTGCGATAATAACGTCATAATTTTTGTTGTTCATATTTATAACCTCTTTGTATGGCGAAAATCCGCCAAGCATTATGTGAAAACGCTCTCAGATATCACTCTGAAATTATTTACACTTATTCCATTATAACATATATTTTCTCTTATTTCAACTATTATTTGCATATATAATCCGTATACTTGATATATTTTTAAGTGCAACTTTACAAAAAAATGACTGCCTGCTCCCGAAAGGGAACAGGCAGTCGGAGGTTTATTATAGATCAACTAATAGTCAAATATCAGTCAGTCTGCAAATATTATTTGCCGTAGTAAGCCTTGAGGTACATTTCCTTCAGCTCGCTCATCAGTGGGTATCTTGGGTTAGCACCTGTGCACTGGTCATCAAATGCGTCCTCAACCATGTTGTCGAGAGTGTCAAGGAAGTGCTTCTCGTCTACGCCGTAATCAGCGATAGTCTTCTTGATACCAACTCTTTCCTTGAGTGCCTCGATAGCGTCGATGAACTTGTTGAGTGTATCCTCATCGTTCTTACCAACGATACCAAGTGAATGTGCACACTCGCAGTATCTCTCAAGAGTATGTGGATACTGATACTGTGAGAAAGTACCCATCTTTCTAGGTGTTGGGTCAGCGTTGTATCTCATTACCATTGTGATAAGGAGAGCGTTAGCAACGCCGTGTGGCAGGTGATGATAAGCACCGAGCTTATGAGCCATTGAGTGGCAAACACCGAGGAATGCGTTAGCGAATGCCATACCGGCCATTGTAGATGCTGTAGCCATTTCTTCACGAGCCTTAACGTCTGTCTGACCGTTGTCATATGCACCTGGCAGATACTTAAAGATAAGTTTCATAGCTCTAAGTGCAAGACCGTCAGTGTAATCTGTAGCCATTACAGATGCATAAGCCTCAAGAGCGTGTGTCAGAGCGTCGATACCTGATGCAGAAGTCAGACCTCTTGGAGCAGACATCATCATATCTGTATCAACGATAGCCATGTTAGGCATGAGCTGGTAGTCAGCCAGAGGATACTTAGTACCTGTCTTTTCATCAGTGATAACTGCGAAAGGTGTTACCTCAGAACCTGTACCAGAAGATGTTGGGATAGCAATGAAGTATGCCTTCTCACCCATCTTAGGGAATGTGTAAACTCTCTTACGGATATCGATATATCTCATAGCCATATCGAAGAAGTCAGCGTCTGGATGCTCGTAAAGAACCCACATGATCTTACCAGCGTCCATTGCAGAACCACCGCCGATAGCGATAATTGTGTCAGGCTCGAAAGCTCTCAACTGAGCAACACCCTCAAGTGCACAAGCAAGTGTTGGGTCTGGAGCAACATCGAAGAATGTTTCGTGGAGAATACCCATTTCATCGAGTTTATCTGTGATAGCCTTTGTATAACCATTCTTGTAAAGGAACTGGTCTGTTACGATGAATGCCTTTTTCTTGCCCATAACAGTCTTCAACTCGTCAAGAGCAACAGGGAGACAACCCTTCTTGAAGTATACCTTTTCAGGTGCTCTGAACCAAAGCATATTCTCTCTCCTCTCAACGACTGTCTTAATGTTCAGCAGGTGCTTAACGCCAACGTTCTCAGAAACTGAGTTGCCGCCCCATGAACCGCAGCCGAGTGTGAGGGAAGGAGCAAAGTCAAAGTTGTAGAGGTCACCGATACCGCCGAGTGAAGAAGGTGTGTTTACGATAAGACGGCAAGTCTTCATTCTTGCAGCGAACTTATTGAGCTTTTCTCTCTCGTTTATGTTATCTACCCAAAGAACTGAAGTATGACCAAGACCGCCGTTGTTTACGAGAAGTGCCTCTGCGATATCAAGAGCGTCGTCAAAGTTCTTTGACTTGTACATACCAAGGATAGTTGTGAGCTTTTCGTGACCGAAAGCCTCTTCTGGAGCTGTGCTTGTAGCCTCGCCGATGAGTACCTTTGTATCCTCTGGAACTTCAAAGCCAGCCATCTTAGCGATAGTTACAGGACGCTGACCAACGATCTTAGCATTAAGAGCACCGTTGATGAGCATTGTCTTTCTGATCTTATCGGCTTCTTCATCGTTAAGGAAGTAGCAACCTCTCTTGATGAATTCCTTCTTAACATCGTTGTAAACTGTCTTATCAGCGATAACTGTCTGCTCTGTAGCACAGATCATACCGTTATCAAATGTCTTAGAATGAATGATAGAGTTTACAGCGTTTACGATATCAGCAGAAGAATCAATAATAGCTGATGCATTACCGGCACCAACACCGAGAGCTGGTGTACCAGATGAATAAGCAGCCTTTACCATTCCAGGACCGCCTGTAGCGAGAATAGTGTCAGACTCTCTCATGATCATGTTTGTGAGTTCAAGAGAAGGAACATCGATCCAACCGATGATACCCTTTGGAGCACCTGCTGCAACAGCTGCATCATAAACGATCTTAGCAGCAGCGATTGTTGACTTCTTTGCTCTTGGGTGTGGTGAGATTATGATACCATTTCTTGTCTTAAGACAGATAAGTGTCTTGAATATAGCAGTAGAAGTTGGGTTTGTTGTTGGGATAACAGCAGCGATAAGACCGATAGGCTCGTAAATTCTCATTGTGCCGTAAGCCTTATTTTCCTCAAAAACACCACAAGTCTGAACATTCTTGTACTTATTGTAGATGTGCTCAGCAGCATAGTTGTTCTTGATAACCTTGTCTTCAACGATACCCATGCCTGTTTCCTCAACAGCCATCTTTGCAAGTGGGATTCTTGCCTTGTTAGCAGCGATAGCAGCAGCCTTGAAAATCTTATCTACCTGCTCCTGTGTGTAGGTAGCGAAGATAGCCTGTGCAGCTCTTACTTCAGCGATCTTAGCAGTCAGAGCTTCCTCTGTATCGACGATGCCGACTGTTTTAGCTTCACTCTTTGCCATAAAATAAACCTCCAATAAATTAATTATTGTTTTTACTCTTGATAACTCCCGTCGGGGTTTTATCTTAACTATATTATATACGATTGTTATTTTTTTGTCAATCTTATATTTTTACAGCTTTTTTGATATTTTACGTCGCTTTATTATGCAATATACATAAATATTGAACATTGTTTTATGATAGATTAACAATTCATGACCGTCAAATTGCACAATAGAAATCAGATTGATAAAAAATTATCATATATGCCGCCTAATAAAAGATTAATAAATATAAGATGAAAGCTAAACAAAAATAAAACAGTTGTGAAAATAACGAAAAAGTGCTTGACATTTAGAAAATCTGTAGTATAATATAGACATAACAGAGATACATAGAAAGCACGGAGATGTAAAGGTAATTTTACACAATAAGGCTGTTGAAAAATCGATGTATACTCTGAAGCTCGACTTAATACCATATTTTAAAATAAAAGGAGATATGACTTATGAAACTTGATAACTTTGTAGCATCCAGCGACATCTATGATGTTTATGAATCTGATGGAATGGCAGTCAGGATCTATAAGAAGCCTGAATACAAGGAAAAGTGTCTGTATGCGGCTCTTACACACGCAAGAGTTGAAACAACACTTGGCAATTCCTTTATAAAGATGCCTGTTCTTCACGAGGTTTCCGTTATCGACGGCAAATGGGCTATTACAATGGACTTTATAAAAGGTAAGACTCTTCAGCAGCTTATGGACGAAAATCCAGACAAGAAAGACACATATCTTAACCAGTTTATCGACATTCAGTGCGAGATACACGCTCAGTATATGCCACTTCTTTCAAAGCTGAAAGATAAGATGGCAAGACAGATCAAGACTCTTGGTCAGATCGACGAGATAAAGAAGTATGAGCTTCTCACAAGACTTGATTCAATGCCAAAGCACATCAAGCTTTGCCATGGTAACTTTGAGCCAAAGAACGTTATCATCAATGACGAAGGTACTTATGTTATCAATTGGGGTTCTGCTAGACAAGGCAATGCTTCTGCTGACGTTGCAAGAACATACCTGCTGTTCTGCCTTAACAATCCTGATCTTGCTGAGGCTTATCTTGATAAGTATTGCGTAAAGAGCGGAACATCTAAGCAGTATGTACAGGCTTGGTTGCCGATCGTTGCAGCAGCACAGCTCATTAAGGGCAAACCAGAGGAGAAGGATCTGCTCATGAAGTGGATCGACGTTGTAGATTACGATTAGTCTTTTCGTCAGGTTGTAACAAATTTGTAACCTCTTATTGTGCAAATAGCTAAAAAATGATTTATCCCGATTATGAGTTTCGTCATAATCGGGATATTTTGTTACAATTCTTTATAATCTCTTTACAGAGTAATTTTCATGTGATATAATGTGAAACTGTTGAAATATGACATAATGATTTAGGACTACAGAGGTTATTCGGAGGATCAATATGAAAAAGCTAATGATAGCTGTTGCTATAGTTTGCACTATGTTTGCTTTCCCGGCTTGTGGAAAAAATGCCGATAATAAAACAGAAAATAATGTTAATCTTACAAATAATGACGTAACGACAGCTCAGACAGAGGTTACTGATGAAGTGCCAGACGAAACTACTTCACTCCCTGACAGAAGCACTCTTGAAAAGATACCAGATGAGGCTGTTGATTCGTTTAATCAGGTCGTAGATGTCTGCAAGGAGATATACCCTTTGGCTGAAAAAACAAAAAGGCTTTATGGTTATACAGGCACTAAGACTGTGAACAAAAAGAATTGTTACATTTTTGTTATATATGATAAAAATGACGATGTGTTGACAAAGGTGGCAACTGTCGCTGCCGAGGTCGCATCAGATAAGCTTTACGTTCTTGATGATGAAACAGGAAGTGCCGAAAAAATCAATACCGAGGATGTTAAAACTCAATCTACAGAGTCATGGGCAGATCAAGTAACTGAGTCTTTTGCTGAATACTATCAGAGCAAAGAGGTTAACGACCATCTTGCTGCAGTTGTTGAAACAGCTGCGGTTAAAACAGTTCGCTAATACTTTATATAAAAAAATCACACCAGAAAATTTTCTGGTGTGATTTTTTTTATTCAATCTCTTCGCTGTTGTCAGTATCAGTGCTTGTGATGATATTTGTTGCATATGTAAGTGTAAGCAGGCTGTCACCCAAATGGACGTTTTCCACAACTATGTTTTCATAGTCGATGCTAAGATCATAATGTGAAAAATTCCAGAACGCTTTCAGACCAAGATTTACAAGCTGGTCTGCAATAGCCTGAGTGTTTGCCTTTGGTATACAAAGCACAGCTACAACAGGGGAGTTTGCTTCGCAAAAGCTTTCTATATCATTAGTGTGACGAATCGGTATGTTTCCTACCACTTCACCAGTGAGCTTAGGGTTTATATCAAATATGCCTATGAGATTGCAACCCCTTGTTTCAAAGTTAATATGTGTGGCGATAGCTTTACCGAGGTTTCCTGCACCGATAAGTATGGTCTTGAAATGCTTGTCTACTCCGAGTATCTTGCCTATTTCCATTCTAAGCTCGTCAACGTGATAGCCATATCCCTGCTGACCGAATCCGCCAAAGCAGTTAAGGTCTTGTCTTATTTGTGAAGCCGTGAGCTTCATTCTCTCAGAAAGCTCCCTTGAAGATATTCTTTCAAGTCCTTCTTTTTGAAGCTCACCTAAAAATCTATAATAACGTGGCAGTCGTTTTATTACTGATGCGGATATCGAACCGTCTTTAGACATATATTTACACTTTCCTTTACTAATAAACATGATTGATAAATAAATAACAATATCACATAATATAATAGCACTAATCTTTTCTTTTGTCAAGGACTTGTAAACTCTGGCTATTTCAACTTCCGTGTTGATGTTAACAAACATTTCACAATCAACAAGATTTTACTTCTACAAAACATCCCCCTTGAATTTATACATAAATAATGTTATACTTGATACATTATAAAGTATATAGGATGTGATGAAATGCTTGGCGTGTGTATGGCATTGATCGATGATGAAAAAGATAAAAAGGCTTTTGAAAAGCTGTATAATAAATACAAAAATAAAGTTCATGCAATATCCTTGAATATATTAAAAAATGAACAACTTGCTGAGGAATCAACTTCTGACACTTTTTTATCGTTGGCTAAATGTTTTCAAAAAATTAAACATTTAGAATATCACAAATTGGATTATTACATTGTCATAACTAGTAGGAACATGGCAAAGAATATATCTAAAAAGGAAAAAGAAAATTTAATGACGGTTTCCTACGATGATGATTCTTATTTTGTAAATGAAAATATGTCATGTTACGAATTTGAATTTTTGAAAGGTTGCATAAAGAAACTGAAAGTTGACGATCAAGAGATTCTTTATTTAAAGTTTTCGTGTGGACTTGAATATTCTGAAATTTCAAAAACGCTTGGCATTACATCTGCCACAGCAAGAAAACGTCTGCAGTATGCCAAAAACAGATTGAAGATATTACTTGAAAAGGGTGATTTGTAACATGAATAATTTTTCATATTTTTCAAAAGCTCTCGATGAAGTCGTAGATGCCAGATTGGATGATTATGTTGAAACTCTTGAAGTAGACAAACGATATGAATTTTCGGAAAAGTACAATAAAAAAATAAACAAACTTATAAAACACAGAGAAAAGCCCTATTTTACTCTGATATGCACGACCGGCAGACGTGTTGCTTGTTGTGTTGCAGCATTGTTGATCCTATCATTTTCTTCGCTTAGCGTAAAAGCTGTGAGAGAGGCAGTTTGTGATTTCTTTATGAATATTTTTTCAGACCATACGGAGATTATAGCAGACAGTGAAATTGAGAATTCATATCCGCATTCGATTGACGAGGAATATCATATATCTTCACTTCCCAATGGATTTAAACAAGTCGACTATGATAAAATGGAAAATTCAATTATAATAACATACTTCAAGGATGATGATTATATCTTTTTTGAACAATACACAAAAGATGCATATCTTAGTAATTATGATAATGAACAGTCAACATTTGAATCATATACAGATGAAAACGGACAAGAGTATCTAGTTCATAATACAGATCATGATCATACATTTATATGGGACAATGGTAAATATATTTTTGAAATATGCAGCAACTTAGACAAACGATCTGTGTTGGAATTGTGTGAATCCACAAAAATAAAGTAAATTAATAAAAACATATCACAAACAAACAATTTTCATTATCATAGTAGGTGTAGGAGAAAATAAATCTCTTGCACCTATTTTTTGTGAAAGGAGGAACTTACATGTAAGCAAAAAGTGATATCTACAATTATATCGGTTGTTATTATGCTATGCTTGTCACTTACAGCTTTTGCCGAAACCGAACTGCAAACGCCTTCTGACGATGACATTTCTGTTTGTTATTTATACACAGATAAAATATCAGGTACATTGTCAATCTCCAACAAGGCTGCAACTTGTAAATCCACTGTACGTGGTATTTCAGGTACAACTACTAAAATCGTTATAACTCAAACACTTCAGAAGAAAAAATGAATCTTCATGGAATAAATACAGTAGTTGGACAAAAACATTCAACAGTTGGTATGCGATTTATTCAAATTCCAAAGAGTCTTTAAGCAGCGGCATTTATCGTGTAAAGACAGTTGCTAAGGTCTATAATGGCTCTGCCTATGAGACCATAACTATTTACAGCAAAACAGCGTCCTGCTAAAATAATAGGCTGTGTACAGAAAGGACAGGTGATTCCAATGCAGTAATAAAATTTATATAATCCAAAATCAAAAAACAAAACATTGACATTCAAATATTTGGATGTTATAATAAGAAAGGACGTTTAATATGAAAAAGATCGTAAAAAGGATCGCAGCTATGGGTGCTGCTGTTATGATGATGAGTTCTATGGCTATTGGGGCTAGTGCGTATGAAGCCATAAAATACGGCAGAGCAGTTGGTGGTTCTGGCTCAAATGCTTATATTTCATGTTTTGTAACAGGAATAAGAACAAATTCAACTGTAGCTGGTCAAGCTTGGACTAGGACATCAAGTAACAATAACAATGTTTACAATCCAAATTGTAAATACAGCGGTTATGTTTATGCAAGTGCCTCTGTTGGTGGTACTGGTTGTGGATCATCTCATTCTGACACAGGTAAAATTGAGCATTCGTTTGGGTTAAAAGGTTGTACATCTTCAAAGTTAGTAAAAACTGTACATATTTATAATGATAAGGTACATGGCAATTACAGCACAACGCTTTCCGTTGATAGTCAATAATAGAACTTGAGTGTGAATTATGAAAACTAAAATTATTATCGCAACAGCCGCAGTTATAATTGCCGCAGTTGCAGTTACACTTTTCATTTCTCTTGGCACAAAATCCGATAAGGCGGTTTCTTCTGAAAAGGGTCAACAAGAACTTTCTGCTTCTCCCACAAACCTTTTGTGTCCTGAAGCTTCTTCTACTGCATTTGCAAACAATTTTGTGTATTACAAAACCTATGACGGCATTGCAGAATATGATATCGAATCCGACAGCCTTGCAATGATAAAGGTCAAGCTTCAAGAGTATTCAAACTTGTCCTGCTATACCATATATGACGGCGTTATATACGCTGTAAGGTCAGTGTATAATTCTGCTACGCAAAAAGAAGATTACAGCATTGTCACAGTGGATTACAACAGCGGTGAAGTCACGGAAGTGTATTCTGCACCAAAGGACAGCATATTAGGCTGTATGTCTATGGACAAAGACGGAGATATCTATTTTGTTGAGGGCAAATACAAAAAGAGCGAGACCGACGAGAACGGATTCAGCACAGGCTATTCGCTATATAAATACGCTCTCAAAAACTCTGACAAAAGCGAGATAACAAAAGCCAATACCTATTACATAAGCGACGGCAAGCTTTATTTTACAAGGCTTTGTCCAAAAACGGATACAGTCCGCCTATTTATAGCTCCACTTTCAGGCCCTCAGAACGTCAAGGATACAGGCATTGATGTTGGCTCTCAGATAAGCGAAAATACGCCGTATATGTATTATCCGGCCGACGGAGATGTGTATTACTCTAATGGCAAAAACAAGCTGTATAGGTATAATGAGGATAATGAAAAAAGTGACACAGTTTGCACTTTTAAAGACAAATCTTTTGTAAGATATTTTCAGTATTTCAATAACACTATGATAGTGCTTGTTCGTGAGCCAAATGATAATGGCAAAATGTATCAGTATGTGCTTTATTATCTTGATAACGATAATAAACCGCAGAAGATAATTGATGATGCTAAGCTCAATGAAAAGTATTTTTACGGCTATGAGTATATCGACTATATGACGATATTCAATAACTGTGAGGATTATTTCCTTCTTTCGACCTATAATCCCGACGCTGATACAGCCGCTTATCTTGTGGATAAAGATTTTAAACTGCACAAGTTTATTTCAAACGGCGAATGGGATTATGATACATATGCGGAGATACAGGCAGGAATGTAGGAACTTGATATTTGAGGTGTGACGATATGAAACTTCTCAGATTTATGATAAGAAAAGATATGGCGAAGTCAGCTTTGATAAGCTTATTGCTGGCTTTGCTTTCCTGCGCCTTTTTGATATCTGTACTCAGACCTTCTTATGCTTATGGCGAAAAATACATGACCTATCTTAAAGGCGGCTCGGAAACTGTAAGCCAAGACGCTCAAAAGCTTGCTGATGAGCAAAACGCTCTTAACAACGAGATAAACGACTATCAGAATAACCACAACACAGGCGGTGTAAAGCAGGCTGAATTGCCTGTGGAGCTTGAGGAAAAGATAATAGATTTCTCTCAGAAAAATTCACAAGCAGGCGCAGGACTTGACAGTATGTTTTCTCTTATTGAGGGAGAGCTATATTCCCAGCAAAATGCTTTGAAGCTCATTTCCGAGCGTGTGCGAGGTTACAGCCGAAATGCAAGACGTGGCGTTACTGATGAGTATTCTTTAAAGCTGTCAAACAAACTTATAGAAGACTATGATTCCGTTATAACAGCGCTTGAAAAATCTGATAAGATCATTGACACCAGAGCCGCTGACGGCTTTGAAAACTATATGTCATCTGAAATACTCATACCATTCGGTGTTTATCTGCTCCTTTTCAGCATATTTTCATCAGAGATACAAAGCAGCAGGATAAAAAGCTTTGGAATAACCAAAACGGGCGTGAGGAAATTCTCACTTTTCAAGCTTTGTACGGGCTTTGTTGCTGTAATAATTCTTGTTTTGATAATTTACACTGTGGATATTATAACTCTTTTTATTTACGATACAAACGGCTTTAAACTTGATATGCCATTGCAATATCTGAGCGGTTTTGAACTAAGTTCGGCGAATATGAGCTTTGGCGGATATCTAGTTGCAGTATTTGCCGCAAAACTTGTTTATGCGCTTTTCACCGCAAGTATTGTTATGTTTCTTTCAATGCTTTGCAGAAAGACCATACTTGCAGGAGCTGTCTGTCTTGTGCCAATATTTGTACCATTATATCTGAAAACCACAAGTCTTTCCAATCCTGCCGTTGACATTTTAACAGGCAATTACACCAATATGCTCAATGACACAGGTTATATGAATTTCTGGGGAATACCTGCACGAGAATACGTTGTTTATTTTGCTATCATATTCATCATGACCGCATTTTTTGTCGCAGGGACATATCTCCTTGCTGAAAGGCAGGTGGGATAATGAAAAGTATGTATAGTTATCAGACTTCACGGCTCATAAAGAAATTCTGGCTGCTTTTTGTCATAGTGATAATTTTTTCAGCTTCCGCAAAATTCACAGTGTATCGGAGCTTTGATTCTTCAAATAATCTTACCTATATGAACAAAGAAACGGCGGAGATATACAATGAACTTATAGAAAATTCCGCAGATAAGACTCTTGAACAGTGTGACGAATACATAACGGACTATGAGCTGAGGAGTTACGCAGGCGGTTATAACGGTAACATCACAGCCGCCGTGAACAAGTATAAGACCGAGCTTCGCAGTTGTTTCATGGTCGAAAGCATCAGAAGCTATGCTCGCACAGGCAGGGGTCTTACAGACGCTAATATACCTACCGACCTTGTGAAAAACAGCCGACTTTACGCTGCATTTCCAACTCCACAGGTGATAAATGACGAGCCGTTTTTGAAATTTCTCGAATTGCGGGCGGTAGATATTATGCCGATATTTGTGCTGTTGCTTGTGGGTGTTTTTGTTGCGGACAGTTACGAAAAACGAATGGATCAGCAGATAAGGATATCTAAAAATTCGTCAGCGTTTTTTAAGTCACGGGAGATAATTTTATCAGTGGCGATATTTATAATGTTCACACTGAGCTTTTTTGCAGACCTTATTATAAGCGGAACATTACATCAGAGCAAGTACAGCACCTCATCTTTACAAAGCGTGTGGCAATTTGACCTTGCGCCTTTAATGCTAACTGTTAGAGGCACAATAATATGGCTATATGTCACAAGGCTTATGTCGCTTTTTATAACCTACGGCATTTTCGTGCTTGTGGCAAAGCAAGTGCGCTCTGTGAAAAAATATGTTATGCTGACCTCTGGGCTGATAGCGGTCATGTCCGCCGCCGCACATTATGTGGGAGCACTTTCGCCTTATATGTTTGCGGCTGTCACAAGCGTAAATGGGCAGCTTAACAACCTTGACTATATGAGGGCTTTTGATTGTTCGGAAGCGGTAGCTGTATTCATATATCTTGCAGCGATTTTGAGCGGACTGACTGCATGGAGATACAGCGGATATTATGAAAAAAGCTTTGACCGATAAGGAGTGGTGATGATATGAGCGTTTTAAGAGTAGAAAACTTATCCAAAAGATACGGCAAAAAGCAGGTGCTCAAGGGCATAACCTGCGAATTTCATACGGGCATAAACGCTTTGCTTGGACCAAACGGCGCAGGCAAGACCACCATAATGAACTGCATATCGGGCGTGATAAAAAAGTCGGGCGGCAGCGTGACCCTTGACGGGCAGGACGTTTTTGAAATGGGCGAGAAATATCGTGAAAAGCTGAGCTTTCAGTTTCAATATCAGCCATTTTATCCAAGCTACACCGCCCATGAATTTCTCAGATTTTCGGCTCTGTTAAAAGGAATGCCTGAGCCGCTTATTGAGGACGAGATAAGACGTGTGCTGGGGCTTGTGAATCTGTCTGAAAATCTTGATGACAAGATAAAGTCATTTTCTGGCGGAATGAAACAGCGCCTTGCCATTGCACAGACTATCCTTAACTCCCCCGAGATACTGATTTTTGACGAGCCTTCTGCTGGTCTTGACCCATTTGAGCGTGAGCAGTTCAAGCGGATAATGGTGAAGCTCAAAGAAACAAGCATTATAATAATCTCAACACACATCGTTTCCGACATCGACACTATAACAGACGATCTTATCATCTTGAATAAAGGCTCAGTTATTGCTAATGACAGCCCAGAGGCGCTTTTTGAGCATATAAGGGGTATGGTGTGGGATATTCCCAAAGAGGATATTGGTTTGCTGCCTATCGAGAACATTTATTATGAGGATACGAAGTCGAAGACTATCTCAAAGACAAAGCCCACCCCTAACGCTGTTATGAGCGAGCCGACTATGAATGATCTTTATTTCTGCGGACAGCTTGACGGGGGAGTGTTTGAGTGAGGAGATAATTCAGATAATGATGTCTACTCTGAACGAGTGTTGCATTTTAAATTCAGCAATTAGGCTTTGTCCTCTGCGATAAAATTTATAATGAAAGGATAAAATATGCTAATAAACCACAACCAAAATATGCTTTGTCTTGATGAATTTGATATACTTGAACTGCGTGAAAATGCAGATGAGTGTGATTATCTTTTTGTTGTTTCGCCTAAAATTGAAACAAATATATGCACTAAATAATGAACATTATACAGCTCTTAAGATAAGAGGTCACAAACATCTGTGTAAAGACTGTGGAAGTATTTTTGTTGACAGATTCAATACACTTGATCTTTGCTCAAAAATGACTAACAGACTTAGGTGCAAGATCCAGCAATTATCATTAACAAAACCATTTAAGCATATTGCAAGAGACGGGAAATGTTATTCATTTGAAATTCTAAGAGGAAAGGTTCTTTATGGTCAAGCCTATAAAACCAAAGCCATTTTTTCTTATAATAAATTTTCGCCGACAATACACTATGTAACTGATCCTTCGAACCGCTCGTCATTAAATATGATTCAAAATCTTATGGATTTGTACAAACAGATATCAGGAGCCGATATTGATAGGTTAAAATTAGGACTATTCTGAATAGAATAAGCTGCCACAGATTTTTTCTGTAGCAGCTTATTTTTTGTTTATGCTATTCCTTCTTGCGAAGATATCCGTCATCATCATATTTCTTAGCTATATGCTGTGCAGCTTGCCAATCGCCCCATTTGTCTACAGCCTTATCCCAAAGTTTATCTATTTGCTTTGGCGGAACGTATTCCAGATTGCCATATATTATTTCCATTTCTCTTTTGGTATAATGTTGCGACCTGACTATATACCAAAAATCATCAAGATCGATCAAGTTTTACACCCTCTTTTTTTATTTAATGCAATACTATATTATATCATACTTTCTAAAAAAGTTTACATTTATCAACACGGAAGTTGAAATAGCCTAAACTCTCTGCAGTCTTAAAAAAAGCAGCCTCGTTTTACAGAAGCTGCCTTATGTATATTAATTTTATTCTAGATCTTTTTTCTTTACAGAAGCAACACAGAAGTCGATGCGTTCATCATCATCTTCTTCATTTCCTGAACCTGTGAGAGGAACTCCTTTTGTTGGATCGATCCCGTCAACGGCTGTAACAAGCCCTGTACCCTCGCCAATAGAAGCACCTGATACTCTGAACTTTGTAATGTCGATAGGCTCGATAGAGGTCTCAACAGGCTTTTTAAGCTGTGGTATCCACTCGTATGGTACACGATAAGCTCTGTAGATCATGTTGCTTTTGAATGTTCCAGCAAAATTCTTGAAATAAGGGTTTACAAATTCCCAAACTATTTCATGGTCAGGTGTGACCTCAAGAAGATGTCCATCTGAACCTTCCGTAATAAGAGTGTTTCCGTTCGGAAGTCGCTGTGCAGAGCTGATGTATGAGCTATAGAACTTAGAAGCGTCAGTAAAAAGCAGATTTCCTGCTTCAAGGGGAGTGTACTGCCATGTTATTTCATGTGTAACAGGATTGAATTGAAGTACTCTTGAGTAATCTCTGTGTGCATTGTTCACGCCTGTGAGGGAAGCAGGGTTAGGTGTGCCGTAGCCACCCTCGCCACCGTTATCGAATACCAACAGGTCGCCCTCTCCAGGAAGTCCCTTTGGTATCATGTGCAGGTGGTGCTGACCAATTATCCAGCCAAGCTTCTTTGTGGCTTCGCTTTCGTTGAAGTTAGGACCTACACGCCATACTATCTTACCTGTTGATTTCTCGATAATTCCGAGTATGTTAGAATTTCTTGCGTCAAATATGATATTGTCTGGGTGGAAGCGTTTGTCACCTGCGTCATACCACTTATTTTCGCCAAGGGTAGAGAAGTTGTTTATGTGCATCCAATCTCCACCTGCCTCACCGTGAAGACCAGGGTTTCTGAACAATGCGTTCTTTGCGGCCTCGTCAAAGCCAAGCTCATCAAAGTGGTCGCTTGCACGCCAGCTCCAAATTATATTGCCTTCCCAATCCACTTCGATGATCTTATCGTCGATAAGTCTTTTGTCTGAAATATCGTGGTTGTAGAGGTTCTCGTGAGTAAGGATAAGTGTATTGCCACTGTCTGTCTTTGGCTCACCATTTGGATAATAGTAACCCACAGTGCTGCCCTCACGCTGAAAATCATGGTGCTGTCTAGCCATATAGACCGGTTCTTTACCCGGGTCGGCAACAAGTTCAGTTTTGTCGAATTTCCATACGATATGACCATCCCAGTCTACCTGAACAAGATCAAGTTGATCCTGATATGCATATTTACCTCCTCTTGCTCCTGTTGTGCCCATTACATATCCGCCTGGGAGTATTTTGTTAGGAAATCCTCCCAGTCCAGCCCAAAGCTTAACTTCATTGCCATTCATATCTATGAGCATAGCACCTTTAGCGGACGGGAAGATCGTATAGCCGCTGTAGGCTTTTTCTTTGTTGTATATTGTAACTCCTGTTGGATAAATGCTTGGATAACCCATGTCTGATTCCTCCTTGTTTATTTGTCTGCTTTTGTCAGGTCTGCCGTAACGTTATCTGGAAATGCTTTTTTTGCTGCATCTGGATAATAAAATTCCCTTATGTTGTAACTGTTGGGATATTTACCATTATCATACGCCCACTTATTTATTCCATCAAGATGAGATGCAGCTTCCTCAGAAAGTCCCAGTTTAATACTGTACTGTTCCCAGTTTGTTTTGAAATCATCTGGTTCGATTCCATATTTTTTTGATATTTTTTCAGCCGACTCGTCTAAATTGTCATTTATGTATTTAACGCTTTCATCAAGTGCTTTAAGATAGTTCGTAAGAGTTTCAGTATTGTTCTTTGCAAAGTCGCTTGATGTTATAAGATAAGCAGATACGTTTATCCCTATATCTTTTGCAGATGCGACCTGATTCCAGCCCTCTGCTTCATATTTTTTTATAGCTGAGCCTGTAACGATAGCGGCTGATGCCTCACCGTTATGTGCAACTGCTATCTGAGTTGATATGGAATCTGTGTTGACGTTTTTCTGCTTTGACGGGTCAAGTCCTAAATAAGTCTGAGCCTGCCAGTTGAAGTATTCTGAAACTGTTCCAATAGAAGTTATCCATCCTTCACTTTCATCTAAAGCATCAAGATCATCTTTGTATTTTGGTGCAACAAAAAGACCACCGTTATATGAAACGCTAGAACTTAGATCTGAAAAAATCACAAGATTAGTGTTATTGAGAGTATTTCCAATTCTGTTTACAGCAGCAAAATCTGCAAGCAGTCCTGTATCTGCTGTGCCTGTTGCAATAGCGTCAACTGTGTTAATGCCGGCAGCGTATTCTGATGTTTTGAGAGATATACCATATTTCTCAAATATTCCTTGCTCCATACCGATATAGTCGGCATACTGATCTGGCTGACCTGTCATGTTCGCAACTCTCAAAACGCTAAGTTCTTTACCGTCTTTGGTAACCTTCTTTGCGGTTTTTCCGCTTGATGAACTACCGCATGATGCAAGAAGAGTTGCTGTCAATGCTGTCGATGCTATTATTGCGATTATCTTTTTTATGTTCATTTTTAAATCTCTCCTGTTAAATTAATTATTTTACGTCAAAGTGTTTAAGCTTTTTCTTGCCAATAAACTGTAGGATCCTGTCAGCAGCAAAGCCAATCACAGCAAGTGTGACGATTCCTGCAAAAGCCCAGCTTGTTTTGTAATAAAGCTTCGAGCTGTTTATAAGATAACCAAGGCCATCACTGCCGACCAGCATTTCAGCTGCCACAACACAGATGATAGCTGAGCTAAGTCCTAGTCTTATTCCAGTGTAGATATTAGATACCGCTGATGGTACAACTACTGTGAAAAAAACTCTTGCTTTTTTTGCCCCCATGCAGGAAGCTGCTTCAACGAGCTGCTTATCAGTTGAAGCCACACCCGCTATAGTGTTTACGAACATAGGGAAGAATGATGCGTAGAAAATAAGTGCTACTTTTGATTCTTCGCCTACTCCGAACCACATTAGAAAGAGTGTCGTCAATGCAATAGCAGGCACAAATCTGAAAAAGCTAAGTATAGGTTCAACGAGCCAGCGTACAGGTCTGAAATTTCCTACAATAAGACCCATAGGAACAGCAAAAATTATTGAAAGTAGCCAGCCTTTTATTACTCTTCCGACGCTTGCAACAATGTCACTCCAAAGAGTTCCGTCTTTGATAAGTTCCTTCATGCTGTCGATCGTTTCCTTTGGGCTTGGAAGAAAATATTCATCATATTTCAAAGATCCTATTCCCCAAAGGGCAATTATTGCTACCCATGATATGATGCCACATTTTAGTATCTTCTGTATAGCAGAGGACTTTGTTTTATTATTTTCCATCTTTAATGTCCTCCTTATTAAATGTAGTATAGCTCTGAGTCATCAAGAGCTTTGTTTACGAGAATATTTGTCGTGTTTTCATCAATAGTGTAAAGCTTCTTGATAAGTACTTTTACCTTATCACCTTTTTTTAAGCGGGAAGCATTAAGTGGATATCTTCCCGTTATTAAGATACCGTCTATGGAAGCTTTAACCTCAAAGGCGTTTCCTCTGAATGAAACTTCTTCCACAACGGCATCCTCCATTGAGCTTTCAAATTGGTGGTATTCACTGTCTTCAAATTTATTTATTTCAATAAATTCTGGTCGGATTATAGCTGAGGCATTATTTTCTGTAACTTCAAAACCCTTTAGTTTGCTGTAATCCTCGATAACTGCGGACTGACCGATAAACTGAGCAACAAAAGGAGTTTTAGGTTCAAGGTATATCTCAACCGGATTGCCTATCTGCTCAACTCTGCCTTTGTTTGTGATAACAATTTCGTCTGCGACCTCTATTGCTTCGTCCTGATCGTGTGTAACGAAAATGCTTGTTATGCCTATTTTATCAATAGTATCACGAAGCCATGTTCTCAGTTCTTTTCTTACCTTTGCGTCGATAGCTGCAAAAGGTTCGTCAAGTAGAAGGAGTTCAGGCTGAGGTGCTAGTGCTCTTGCAAGAGCGATACGCTGCCTTTGACCTCCGCTAAGCTGGTCAGGATAACGCTTGCCAACGTCAGGCAAGCCAACAAGTTCAAGAAGCTCAGCCACACGTTGTTTGATAAACTTCTTATCTTTTTTCTGAACCTTCAGACCATAAGCTATATTATCGTAAACTGTCATAAAAGGGAAGAGCGCATAGCTTTGAAAAACAAATCCGATTCCTCTTTCATTTGATGGAAGTTTGTTGACATTTTTACCATCTATAATAATATCACCGCTATCCTGTTTTTCCAAACCTGCAAGCATACGCAGGATAGTTGTTTTACCGCTGCCGCTCGGTCCAAGCAGACCGATAAGCTTTCCCTTTTCAATACCAAAACTTACGTTATCCGAAGCTTTAAAATCGCCAAAGCTTTTATTAATGTTTTTTAATTCTATATACATAGCTGACAACTCCAATTTAGATATATTGCTGTGATAGTTCCAGTGTCAACATCGCTGCATTCGCTTATTGATCTTTGACAATTTAAGCTCCTCACTTTCAATTCATATCAAGACGATATGATTAGTATGCTTTTATTATACATGATTTTATGGAAATGTCAATAGTTATAAATGATTTTTGTGAAATCATACATATATGATAGGAATACTTTATTATTGTTGTACATTTTATTCATAACTAACATATATGAGAAATATGATATACAGAAATGTTTGATAATACTCTTGACAAAGTGCGTAAATAGTGATATAATCACTATATTCATAGTAAAACTATATGAATAATATAATATATATTGGAGGAAATAAAAAAATGCTTACAGAATTGACAAACCAGAATTACAACGAGCTGATGTCAGCAGACAAACCGCTTGTTATAGAATTTTACTCACCTACCTGTGTTCACTGTAAAAGAACAGAGACAGGGCTTAACGAAGCTGCAGAGGAGCTTGGAAAAACCGCTATCATAGCTAAGTGTGATATCACGTCTCAGCCAGATCTTGCGAAGAGATATGACGTTACAGCACTGCCAACACTCCTTTTTATAAAGAACGGTGATATCAAAAACAAGCTTGAGGGTTTTACGCACAAGCTTATAATTCTTGACAATATTAAGAGATTATAAAAAAATCAGTCCGATGTTTTGAGCATCGGGCATTTTTTTGAGCAAAAGGTCTTGACAAAGTAGGGAGTTTATGATAAAATAATAATGTTGTTTTGTATGCGGGTGTGGCGGAATTGGCAGACGCGATAGATTTAGGTTCTATTGGCAACACCGTGCAGGTTCAAGTCCTGTCACCCGCACCATACTTGTGCAATAAAATAGATGCACACCTCGAAAAGCTCGTATTTACGAGCTTTTTTTGCGTTTTGAGGGTAAAAATTTCAGGTGTAAAACCGTAGATGCTTTTCACCGGTTTTCACGAAAAAAAGGGAGTCGAACCCTACACAACAAAAAATATCGAACATATGGATGATATCGGCACTGTGCATTGCGTCTTTGATAACGGCAGAACGCTCGGAGTTATCCCTGATGTGGACGATTTCCATATCGTAAGTGAAGATAGTGAGCCAACGGAAGATGAAGAAATGAATATATCAATGTGACAGTCAAGTTTTGAAAAAATCTTGACTGTTTTTTGTTTGAAAAATCGGAAAGGAGATGATTCGTACTGATAAAATATTTTGATATCTTTGCAGGAATAGGCGGATTCCGTTCGGAACTTGAAAAAGCGGGCGGCTTTGAGTGCGTCGGATACTGCGAGATAGATTGATATGCTAAAAAAGCATATGAAACAATGTATGATACAAGAAACGAGGTGTATTACGATGACGCAAGAAAAATAGACCCAAACGAGCTGCCCAATTTCGACCATGGGTAAAAACTACTATCGACGGCAAGGAATACGAACTCGATATCAGTTTCAAGAAATACAAGCAGGTAGAGAGTATTTCGGACGAGATCGAAAAACAGAATATCGATGTCGATATTTCCGATTTCAAGGATTCTTCCGACTTTTATTTGTATTTAAGCAAGTTTGACGATCAGTCTTCTGAAGAAATATCGGTTAATGTTACCGGCAAGATGATCGCTCAGAAGAATATATCAAAAATTTCCTTGAAATTGCCGTATATTTGTGGTACAATTAAAGAACAAGTTAAAAATATTTATGATACCAAGGAAATTCTTGTAGGCTCCGTAAACTATATATCTACGGATAATCAAAATATTTCTGCACAGTCGCTTCTGACAGCGTATGAAAAAAAATGTCGTTTACCGACGAGGAGCAGGAAAAGGTAAACAAAAGCAACGTCTACAACGATAAGTATATAGGAAATCTCCTCAGCCTTATCGGAACGACGTATTTCAGGAGCAGTATGGGAGTTAAATAATAAGGTTATTGCGTCAAGCGAACTTTATCAGAGATATCTCTTAAAGCAATACGATAAAGAAGAGGTTGCAAAAGTATGCGGATATGAGGTTTCCAAAAAGATATCTCCTGAGTTGCTTGACTCAATATTCAAATCCGGTCAAGCTTCTGATATTGTTGCTATTCTTTTTAAGTATGATGATGAAGAAATTGCTGCGATAAATAAGATTTTGGATAAAGACGCTGTTGCAGCTTTGATAAGAGACTGTGGTGATGATGGCGTTAGAATTGCTGCTAAAGGTGGGAATAATCTCGTCGGGGCTTTGGCGAAGCTTGATGATGCGGCATTAGAAAGGTTTATGGAGATTGCTTCTAAGCAAGACAGAGAGTTCTTCAAGATTAATACAGAAATTGATGAGATAGATTTTGCTACGAAAGTGATATACGAAGATAAAAATGCGAGAGGATTATATATAGAAAATCCAGATGTTCCACAAACTGAAACTCAATGGGCAAATAAGTAAATCTTAAAAAAAGGTGAGAATAGAATAAAGGCACTTTCTCAGAATGAATTTAGCGTTTATATTGATGGTGAAGAATATAGTTTTTTATCTAGTGAGTTAAAAGATGTCAGGAGTTACGTATTTAGAATTAATGCAGATACACCTGAATTGAGAATAGCCGTTGAGGATTGTCTGGAACAATTTAGAATTCTTTATCCAGATTATAATTTTTCAGCTGTCTATGGAGGTTGATAGTAGTGTCTGTTGGTTTATATCGATATAGTGGAGATATTAATGATAAAAACACTGAACTTATTTTCAGTGAAAATATATCATCTGAGGTTTTCTATCAACGTTATTGGGTTAAGGCAATATGTGAATCCAAAGTTAAACTGTTTAAAGATGGATGCGATTTTGATGTGGGCGATTTAAATATTATTATGTCAGAATTAAATGCATTAGGGGCTTGGGCTACTGAGAATTTATCGGAAATAGATCTTAAATATATGAGTGAAAGAATAGAAAATTTAAAATCAGTTTTACCTCAAGCTTGTAAATGTAAAGGCGGAAAATTTTATATTTTTTAAATACAATAGAAAAATCTTATTCGGTTGACGATAACACCTAAATACTTATCGCTTTGCTTCGGGGTATGTTTCTTCTTATCTTGAAAGCTTGGTGCTGGAGGAGTATACGGGGGTTCAAGCGGGTAAAACAATTCGTTTTTCTCATGACCCAACCGATATAAATTTCAAAGGAAAATCATTGTGGAATGAATGGGAATATTTAAAAAATAAATATGGGTATAAAAAATTATTCTCAGAAGGAGATTTTTGGTATGCAACCTACTAACTATGAATTCCTAGATAAAATTGCAGATGTATTTTTATCTCAAAGAGAATGTGGCAATAACAATGAATTAATAGATACAGTTTCTTTTTATGACAATAAAATGTCTTCAATCGTTTATGATTATTATCCATTTGAGGTTGAAATTAGAGATAACAACTTATATTTTTTTATCATAACAAATCGCAGTGAAAAGAAAATGCTATTTTCGTCATCGCTTAATACCGACTTTGATAAGCTTTGTGACAGTTTGATAAAATGTATAATGACAGATGTAAAAAAGCAGATTCCCAAGAAATTTTTAAAAGCAAAGGGGTTTTTATAATGAATGAAAATCAAGCAGAAATAAAAGCCCAAGCTGTTGAAACTGAAATGAAAAAATATTTTGGTAGTTTAGTTTCGAATTTTAATTTGATAGACGCTTTTTACGGCAATGGACATGAAGAATTTAGTCTGGGATTCAAGTATTGTGACTATTTTGATATGCGCTTTAATTATGGTCAAGGTGCTTGCGGATGCTGCATATGTTATGATTGGGGTGATAATAATGAGGCTATACTTATTAAAACCTCAATTGATGGTTGGTGGGAAAAAATTTCAATTCAATGGAAAAAATATTTTCATGAACTTAAAAAAGAACTGGATTTGCGTATTCCCGATGATTATTTAAAAGAATTTTATATAAATCCTAATACCGAAACAAATGTAGTGTGAACTAATGCGAATGCTACGGAACATATGGGGGAGTATGTTGGTCGATTTGGTGAAACAAGTTTTTCAATTGATTTAAGAAGTCAATTGATGTTAGAAAGTTATGTATCTGCTTTAGATCAAGCAATGGGAGAACTTGCAAGCAAACCTTTAGGCAGATATGAAGATCTTAACTTTGGCGGTTGGGTGTTTGGAATTGACACTAAAGAAAGAGCATTGCCTCCATATATGAAAAATGAACCATATACAAAGTATAAGGTTTTAGTATCTTTTGAAGTGAAATCTGGAGAAATAGTGCCATGGTTTGACGAAGTTGGTGGCGGAACACAATATCTATCAACTTATTCAGTTGATGAACTTAAAAAGTTTGGCTATATCGTTGAAGTTGAATAAAGAATAGGATTAAATGATGAATATTAATGAAGTTAGAAAGCTTATTTATAAACACGGAGAGAAGATTGGTTTGCCCTATGATTCCAAATTGTATCCGATTTTCTCTTCGACGGGGAATGTTTTTAGCGATGGGGGGACAATATATATTTCAAATAATGAATATCATTATGTTATAATGGAGAGGGGCAAAGAAAATAAACATTATCGAAGCTTGGATATTAATGATATATTATATCCATTATTTGAAGGTATAACATTTTCATTAGCGTCGAAATATGAATTAAAGAACAGAAACGAAAAGGAAGATCCTAGAAAATTGCTGTGGAGTAAGCAGCTTGAGTTATTAGGAAAAATTGATCCGCTTTTTAAAGAAAGGTGTCAAAAAGAAATCGACAGCATTTTGAAAATTGTACCTTATAAAAAGTATAATTGACAAAAAAATAGATGTATACTGGGGTAATTGTCAATATAATTCAAATCTTATATTATTATCAGAAAGCGGAAATATGCTACTTGTAAGTTGTGGTGATGTTAAGCCTTTGGGCAGAACAGTTATGGAAGGATTCAATGCAATCTTAGGAGACGTATAGTGTTCAATCACCATACTGGGTGAGCTTTTTTCGCTCTGTATTCTTGGATTTGCGTATATAGTAGCGACGCAATCTATTATATGCTTAGAAATTCGAGGTACGTAAACAAATATCCAAAAAAAAGTACTGAAATGTATTTCAAAGCTAGATAAAGAATTGCAATATGCAGTAATAGACGGTCTTGAAAAGGGCGGCGATGATCTTGTAAGGGCGGTTAAGAATCTTGACGATGATGCAGCTGAATCGTTCATAAAAACTGCTTCTAAACAGGATGATGAATTTTTTGTTTTGATGTCAAAATATGATGATATTCCTTCTTGGGCATGCTCTGATGTAATTGATTTTAATTCAGCTGAAAACGTAAATAAAATTTTAAAACAAAATGGATATACAAATCCCTTTTATAAGCCGGAAACCAATGTAACAACTATCGAATTAACTGAAGATACCACGTTTGTTAGAGTGTATACTGAAAACATAACAAGTGCAAAGGGCCAGTGGGTAATGAACTATGAAGAGATTCAAGGATTGTCTTCAAAGCAAATTAAAGATAAGTTTGCATTACCATATGAGCCAACACATATTTGTGATGTAGAACTACCGGCTGGTACAGAGGTACGTTTTGGTATAGCAGATGAAGTTCCAGAATGGGGTTTGAGAGGGGGATTACAATTTGATTTAATGGGTCAATATTTTAATTCATTTGGCAATTTCAGGCCACTATAAAAGGAGAAGATTTTATGTTACCGATAGTTGAAACGAATGGAAAAACTCTTTACATTAATTCTAATAAAGTAACTTTTCCGTACAAAATTGAACAAGTTTTAATTTTAAAATCTCAAATATTGATCTTACTGGATAGTTGCATAAAAAATGAATATGATAACGTCTATTCGGTAAACTTTGACGGAACAATAGGTTGGCGTGTTCAAAGCAGAAAATACTTATCAAGGGAATATGAAAATAAAAAATTAACCTCATATGTTGGTATGTATGTCAGGAAAGAAACTAATCTTCTTCAGTTAAATGATTGGTGGGGCGGAAGATACATTTTTGATCTTAATGACGGGCATATAGTGGGAAGAGATGAAAGTGGGCGTGATTGGTAATAGTTCCAATAAGAATAGAGGAGTTTTACAATGAAAGATTGTTATCATAATGAGGAATATAGTATGGTATTAAGAATGATAATATCTGAAAAATGGATTCATATAAATAGTTATGATGTTTGCTTTGATTATAATGTTAAGTCTGTAATAATTTTAAAACAAAAGATAATTGTACAGCTAGAAATCGGAGATTTATATGCTGTTGATATGGCAGGTAACATTATTGAAAAAAATAATAAGCCTTTTCAAAGATCAGACTTAGATAAAGATTTTATAGTAGAAATTAATCAGAATAATCTATATTTTAATAACTCTGCCGTTTATTTTGAACATAACATTTATTCTTTTGTTTTATTTGATGATAGGATAATTGTACAATTAAATGAACTGGATGCATCTGCAAAATCTGATGAAATCGACAACGTATATGCTGTTGATATGGAAGGAAATATTATCTGGCGAATTCAGAATAAAGAAAGGGTATGTCCGGAATATAAGTTTATTTCGCCGTATGTAATGATTAATTATATTGATGGTGAATTAATTGTAAATGATTTCAACGGATTCAGATTTGTGTTTTCACCTGACGACGGAACTTTTGTTAAACGAATTCAAAGTTTAAGACCTTGGTAATCAATTTGCAATTCAGATCTTTAGGGCGACACCGCACAACTACCGCCTAACGGCTCTGTGTATGTCTAACTTGCCAATTTTCCATTACCTTGCACAGAAACTCCTTGAAGGACGCAAGTATTCCTGCGTCGTTTCTATACAATTGGTAATTTCAGACCAATGAATCTGGAGCAAATTCTTTTTGAATTCCCGGTGGTTACACTTCCGGCGGTGTCCCTGAAGCAATTTCGGATACCGTTAAATTGTCTGAAGCGAAAGTCACGCGTTTAAATTGAGAGGAGAATATCAGCATATGGCTTATAAGGATACTATAACTAAATACGATATAAACTAAAAAAATATACATGAGTTAATGAAACTGTTGAAAGGCGAATACCCTGTTCATGCGTTTGTTAGTCCTATGGATGTAGGAGAACTTCTTCTGCCTTTGTACGAGTTGTATTTACGGCTTTTACGGGTAAATGATGTAACCTGAAAGCCTAACTTTTGCATTATTTTTTTTTTGAAAATGAAAAAAATATCCCCTCCAAAGCATTTGCCTTGAAGGGGATAACTATATGCGTTTTACTGTGGCTTCTTAACGTCTGTCATGACTTCTTTAAGTCCTGTTGCAAGACCTGCAATGCCCTGTATCTCACTTGGTATAATGATCTTTGTAGCCTTGCCGTCTGCTGCCTTAGCAAATGCTTCAAGGCTCTTGAGCTGGATTACCTGCTCGTTAGGGTTAGCAGCATTCAGCTTGACGATACTCTCGGCAATCGCCTTCTGTACCATGTCGATAGCCTGCGCTTCACCTTCTGCCTCAAGTATCTTCTGCTCCTTGACAGCGTCTGCACGAAGTATCATAGACTGCTTTTCAGCTTCGGCTGCAAGTATCTGTGACTCCTTGTCTGCCTGTGCTCTGAGTATCTTAGATTCTTTCTCACCCTCTGCAACAAGCACCTGAGATTTCTTTTCAGCCTCTGCCTGAATGACCTTTTCACGTCTTTCACGGTCAGCTTTCATCTGCTTTTCCATTGCGTCCTGAATTTCTCTTGGCGGAAGAATATTCTTAAGCTCAACTCTCTGCACCTTGATGCCCCACCTATCTGTGGCTTCATCAAGAATTGCTGTGATCCTTGTGTTGATAATGTCACGGGAAGTGAGCGTAGCCTCAAGATCAAGATCACCAACAATGTTTCTGAGTGTTGTTGCCGTCAGATTTTCAATAGCTGAGATAGGTCTCTCAACGCCGTATGTGAACTGCATTGCATTTGTTATCTGGAAGAACACAACAGTGTCTATCTGCATTGTTACGTTATCCTTTGTAATAACTGACTGTGGCTTGAAGTCAACTACCTGCTCTTTGATAGATACTCTTTTTGCAACTCGGTCGATAAAAGGTACTTTTACGTGAAGTCCCGTTCCCCATGCCGCATGAAAAGCTCCAAGTCTTTCAACTACAAATACATATGCCTGCGGTACTATCTTGATGTTGCTGATAACAATAATTATAAGCAATACGATGATAGCAAGTACGATATAAATTCCAGGTTCCATTATATGCCTCCTAAAAATAAGTTTATGTAAGCTGTTACTTTTCTTCTGAAACTATCAGCTTTGCACCGTCAATACGCACTACCTTCACTGGTGTGCCTTCTGAGATCTTTGAGCCGTCCTCAGTTCTTGCTGCCCAATCTGTGCCCTCAAGAGTGACCCTGCCTTTGTTCACAGAGTTATCTATAGGCTCAATAACTATTGCAGTTTTTCCCACATCAAGCTCGTAATTTGTTGCAACTGGCTTGTTCTGGAGCTTCTTGACCACAGGTCTTGTAAGCAAAAGAAGTATGATCGAGCTTACGACGAATACGATGCACTGTGTAAGGAAAGAAAGCTTAGCTATGGCACAAAACATCGCAATAAGCGCTGCTATGGCAAGCCATATAGACACAAGTGCCGTTCCTGTTGCGACCTCGCATACAACAAAGAATACGAAAGCTAAAGCCCAGAAAACTATTTTGAGTGTAGCCATTGTCATATGATTCCCCCTGTTCCTCTCATTTATTTAAGATTTATTATAACATATTATTTTAAAATTTACAATAGCTAAGACACAATATTTTTGCTTTTTTACCTTTAATCTTTAATGATTTTACACTGACCGTACCATATTTTATTAGCTGTACTCTAATATATACATGTTGATACTAATACATAAAGGAAAAAAAGTATTTCTAAAAGATAGTTATATAAAAAATTTACAGTAAAAGCGGTAACCTGCTAGAGGTAACCGCTTTTACTATTTGTGTAATTATACGTTGTCGCTGAAATAAACATCATACCAAACAAGGAATGAGAACACTGTCCAGATCTTTCTTGAATAGTCATATTTGCCTGCACGGTGATCGTCAAGAAGCTGTACAAGCTTATCTGTGTGGAAGAACTGTGCCGACTGAGGAGAAGTAAACTTATTCTTTACTATATTGTAATACTTATCTTCTTTCAGCCATACCCTGATAGGAACAGGGAAGCCGAGCTTCTTTTTCTTAGCTGTCTGTGGAGGGCAAGCCTGAAGTGCAGCAAGACGCATTGCATACTTCGTTTCAGTTTCAGTAACTCTGTCCTTTACAGGTATCTGCTCTGCAAGCTCCATAACCTTTCTGTCAAGGAACGGTACACGAAGCTCTAGGGAGTGAGCCATGCTCATTTTATCCGCCTTAAGAAGAATATCACCTGTCATCCAAAGGTGCAGGTCAATGTACTGCATCTGCGTTACCTGATCCTGATCTCTTACCTTATCGTAGAAAGGCTTTGTAATAGCCATAGCGTCAGGAGCGTTTGTCTTTATGCTCAGAATGTCCTTGCGCTCTTTCTCAGAGAAGATGTATGCGTTACCAATAAATCTCTCGTCAAGGTCCTTAGAACCTCTTATAAGATAGTTTATGCCATGCTTGTGAGGCAGTTTATCAGCAACTGCACCAACAGCCTTTCTGATAGGTCTTGGTATCTTGAAGTAGCTTGCCATATCAGCAGGGTTGTGATAGATGTTGTATCCACCGAATATTTCGTCTGCACCCTCGCCTGAAAGCACTGCCTTGACCTTTTCAGAAGCTATTTGACATACGAAGAACAGAGCCACAGCCGCAGGGTCTGCGAGAGGTTCGTCCATGTGATACTGTATTTTTGAAAGGCTGTTCCAGTATTCCTCAGGGCTGATGACCTTTGAGAAATTCTCCTTGTGGATATACTTTGAAAACTCCTTAGCATAGCCTATCTCGTTGTACTTTTCGTCCTCTCCGAAGCCCACAGTAAAGGTCTTGTCAACGTTAGCAACAGCGGCAACATAGCTTGAGTCAACACCGCTTGAAAGGAAAGAACCTACCTCAACGTCAGCGAATTTGTGTACCTCAACGGAGTTTTTGAAAGTGTCAGATATCCTGTTCACCCAATCTTCAAGAGCAGGGCCATTGTCAGCGTGGAATTTAACTTCCCAATATCTTCTTACGTTCATCTCACCGTTCTTGTATGTAAAGCAGTGAGCGGCAGGGAGCTTGTAAACATTTTTGAAGAAAGTTTCTGTTGTAGGAGAATACTGGAATGTGAGATAAGTTTCAAGAACGTCTGTGTTAAGTTCCTTCTTAAAATGAGGGTGGTCAAGAAAACTCTTTATCTCAGAACCCCACATAAGAGTTTCGCCCATTTTTGCGTAGTAAAGAGGCTTGATACCGAAGAAATCTCTTGCACCGAAAACCTCATTTGTATTCTTGTTGAAGATAACGAATGCAAACATACCTCTCAGCTTGTCGAGCATATCCTCGCCCCACTGCTCATAACCGTGGATAAGCACCTCTGAGTCGGTCTGTGTATAGAACTTGTGACCAGACGCTACAAGCTCTTCACGGAGATCCTTGTAGTTGTATATCTCACCGTTGAATGTAAGTACCAACGACTTATCTTCATTGAAGATAGGCTGGCTACCTTGATCTGAAAGGTCGATGATCGAAAGTCGGCGGAAACCCATTGCGATCTGCTCGTCAACATATTTTCCGTCAGAGTCAGGACCTCTATGTTTTATTCTATCCATCATTTTTCCAAGAACTATGGAAGCGTCATTGATTTTATTTGTAAATCCAACAAAACCGCACATATAAAAGCCTCATTTCTGTTAAATCAAATTGCCTGTATCTTAGTTAATACGGCCGCTTGTCGCCTAGTGAACGTCAAGCAATATAATATTTATTATACACTATATGCGGCTTTTTTGCAAGGGGTAAAAACAAAAAATAAACAATAAAAGAAATTGTCTTTTGCGCATTTATCACATGGCAGTGTGTATGGTATAAAAATATCTGCGATTTTGTCATTTTGGCTTGAAAAAGACAGAGGGATATAGTATAATGGTATTAAAATCATATTTTGGAGAAGATCTTATGAACGATAACAAAAAGAAGAAAAATAGTTATAGATTGGATATTGTGTTGATAGTGAGTTTTTTTGTAATGCTGATATCTTTCTGTGCCTACATGATGAATACTACTCTCGAAGAGGTACTTGAAAATGAAACAGGCAGCTCTGTAGTCACACATGATTACACTTACGAGAGTGCTGAGAGTAGTTCAGCAGCATAGTGCAAAATTAAAAGCTCGACAAGTTAAAACGCTTTACGTGCTTGCTGAATTCGCCTATTTACGACATTTCAGAGGCACGGAGCAACACTTGTAAATGTATAATATGACAAGTTAGCTCACTTTACAGCATTGAGAACTAAACTATATTGTATTATGCATTGTAAAGTTCGGCTACATTACAGCTAAAAGCATTTTACTTGACACCTAAAATCAATATCTGACGAAAATGTGGCTTTGTGCATTTAATACAAATAACAAAGTCACATTTTGTTGTATAACGCCTTGACTTTACGTCACTTATACTATATACTTGTATTAAGCACTGCTTTTTATACAATATGTTGTGATTTGCGGTGCGAGTTGTGAGAATATAAAAAATATAAGGATAAATCGGGAAAATCGGAGGCGGTATTGTGATAATCAAGATAAAAAAGCGTGACGGACGTACTGTAACTTTCAATATTGAGAAAATAGCTGGCGCTATATACAAGGCGGCTCAGTCTGTGGGCAAGGATAACTATGAGGAAGCTTTGGAGCTTTCGGGTAAAGTTGTTGATAAACTTATGGAAAAACACCTTGATATGCCTACTGTTGAAGAGATTCAGGATTGCGTTGAGCATGTACTTATCGAGGAGGGCATGGCTGATACTGCAAAAAGTTATATACTCTACCGCTCAAACAGGACTCGTGCAAGAGAAATGAATACCCGTCTTATGAAAGTTTATGAGGATCTTACTTTCCAATCAGCGAAAGATAACGATTTGAAGCGTGAGAATGCTAATATAGACGGCGATACCGCAATGGGTACAATGCTTAAATACGGATCTGTGGGAGCAAAGGAGTTCAATGAGATGTATGTTCTTGCTCCTGAGCATTCAAAGGCTCATCAGGAGGGGGATATCCACATTCATGATCTTGATTTTTATACACTGACTACCACTTGCACTCAGATAGACCTTACAAAGCTTTTTGATAAGGGTTTTTCTACAGGTCATGGCTTTTTGCGTACACCAAATGATATACAGAGCTATGCGGCGCTTGCCTGCATTGCGATACAATCCAATCAGAACGACCAGCATGGTGGCCAATCTCTTCCGAAGTTCGATTATGATATGGCTGAGGGCGTAAGAAAGACATTCAGACACCGCTATCGTGACAATATCGGCAGGGGTCTTGCTCTCCTTGGTGAAGTTTCTGATGCTCAGAGCATTGCAAAGAAAATAACTGAAATGCTTGATGAGCAGGGTTTAAAGATCACTCTCGCCAATGATAACGGCTATCAAGAGGCTGAAGCACAGTTTCTTGTGAATTTTGTTGACGCACCTATAGTGAAGAAGATACAGAGTTTTGCATATAAAAACTCTTTGAAAGAAACTGACAGAGCCACATATCAGGCAATGGAAGCGCTTATCCATAATCTTAATACCATGAACTCCCGTGCAGGCGCTCAAACGCCTTTCAGCTCCATAAATTATGGTACTGATACTTCTATCGAGGGCAGACTTGTTATAAAGAATATTCTTCTTGCAGAGGAAGCAGGACTTGGCAATGGTGAAACGCCTATTTTCCCTATACATATTTTCAAGATAAAAGAGGGCGTGAACTTTGATCCTGATGACCCGAACTATGACCTTTTCAAGCTCGCCTGCCGTGTATCAGCGAAGCGTCTTTTCCCGAATTTTTCATTTATCGACGCTCCTTTCAATCTACAGTATTACAAAGAGGGCAATCCTGACACTGAGATAGCTTACATGGGTTGCCGCACAAGAGTTATCGGTAACGCATATGATCCTACTCGTGAGATAGTGACAGGAAGAGGAAATCTCTCTTTTACTACCATTAATCTCCCTAGACTTGGCATAAAAGCACAGCGTAATATCGGTGCTTTCTTTGACAGCCTTGATGAGCTTATGGATCTTTGTATCGACCAGCTTATGCACAGATTTAAGATACAGTGTTCAAAGCGTGTGAGAAATTATCCGTTCCTCATGGGTCAGGGCATATGGCTCGATTCAGAGAAGCTTACGGCTGACGATACACTTGAAGAAGTGCTAAAGCATGGCACGCTTTCAGTGGGCTTTATCGGTCTTGCTGAGTGTCTTAAAGTGCTTACTGGCAAGCACCATGGTGAAAGTGAAGAAGCAAGAGAGCTTGGCTTGGAGATAATCTCACGTATGAGAGCAAGAATGGACGAGGAAACAAAGCGTACTGGTCTTAACTTCTCGTTGCTTGCAACGCCTGCTGAGGGACTTTCTGGCAGATTTGTTAAAATGGATAGAGAACGTTATGGCGAGATAGCAGGAGTTACTGACAGGGAATATTATACCAATTCTTTCCATGTACCTGTTTACTATCCGATAACAGCGTTTGAGAAACTTAAAATAGAAGCTCCTTACCATGCTCTTACAAATGCAGGCCATATAAGCTATATCGAGCTTGACGGCGATCCGCTGAACAATCTTTCTGCATTCGAGAAAGTCGTAAGATATATGAAAGAGGTTGGCATAGGCTACGGCTCAATAAACCACCCTGTTGACCGTGATCCTGTTTGCGGATATACTGGAATAATAGGTGACAAATGCCCGAAGTGTGGACGTTCTGAGGCTGAACACAGCAAGGTGATACATGAGAGGATACCTCGTGCAAAAGTCTGCTGTGAGGGTGACAATTAGCCATGGAACTTAGGATAGCAGGCACTGTCGGTGAATCTATCGTAGACGGACCGGGTTTTAGGTTCACTATTTTTACGCAGGGCTGTCCACACGGCTGTGAGGGTTGTCATAATCCGCAGACACATGATTTTAACGGTGGCATTGTCGTTGACACAGACCAGCTTTACAATGAGATAATAAAAGACCCGCTTCTTGACGGTGTGACGTTCAGTGGCGGTGAGCCTTTCTGTCAGTGCAAACCGTTAGCAGAACTTGCAGGAAGGATAAAAGCCTTTAATAGATTTCCGCTGAATGTCATATCTTTCACTGGATATACTTATGAATATCTTATAGCCAATGCTGATGATAATAACGGCTATCTTGAGCTGCTGCAACAGCTTGATTATCTTGTTGACGGACCATTTATTCTGTCACAGCGAAGCCTTGAGTTGAAATTTATGGGCAGCAAAAATCAGCGTTTTATTGATGTACAAAGGTCCTTGAAAGAGGGCAGAGCAGTAGTCGTTGAACCATATTGAACATAGAAAAGCGAGTTTCATGATGTTGAAACTCGCTTTTATTTATACCAAAAGACCTCCGCAATCGTTAAACTACGGAGGTCAAATTAATTATTTCTCAGGCTCTATTACCTCAACATCTTTTGGGTCGAGAGTTTCTGCATTATCAGCCTCGGCTGCTCTCTTTACTGCTTCTTCCTGTGACTTTTTCAAAGCTTCCTGTATGTCCTCACCAAGAAAATCAGGGAGTGACATTCCTGCTTGCTTGAACAGATCGTTCAGTGGAGGAACTGACTGCATAAGTCCGCTTAGAAAGTTTGCTGTCGAGCCTTTTCCGTCTGCACCTGCACCTGTATCCCACACGGTTATCTTGTCTATCTTAATGTTCTTGATAGCTTCTACCTGAATAGAGATAAGCTCTTCAAGCTTATCAGCAACTATGAGTTTGACGGCTGCATTAGCATCTCCGCCTGCTGCTTCAACAAGCTTTCTCATACCTTCTGCCTGCTTTGTGAGTATTTCCTGATTGCCCTTTGCTTCAGCTTCCATTTTTGCAAAGATAGCATCGGCCTCACCCTTTGCTTTACGTCTTACTACCTCAGCCTGTGCTTCAGCTTCGATCTCGGCCTGCTGCTTTGAGATCTGAGCCTTTACGATAACATCGGCGGTCTGTGTAGCCTTTTCAAGTTCGGCTCTCGTCTGCTCGGCGGATTGCTGAGCTATGTAAGCTTCCTGCTTTGCCTTTGCTGCCTGAACAGCTTCAGCGGCTGTAGCCTGTCTGAGAGCTTCCGCTTCACGCTCACGTCTGAGGGCTTCTGACTGTGCAACCTCTATCTTGGCCTGGTTCTCACCGTCGATAGCAGAAGCGTTTGCAGCAGCAACTTGGATACGCTGGTCTTTCTGAGCGTTTGCCTGACCGATCTCACCGTCTCTGTGTTTTTCGGCAACTGACTTCTTAGCGTCATTGATAGCCTTTGCAGCAGCTTCTTTACCGAGAGCTTCCAGATATCCAGACTCATCTGTAATATCCGTTACGTTTACGTTGATAAGCTTAAGGCCTATCTTTTTAAGCTCTATCTCAACATTATTTGATACAGCAAGCAGAAATTTATCTCTGTCCGAGTTTATTTCCTCGATATCCATTGTTGCGATAATAAGTCTCAACTGACCGAATATGATATCCTTTGCAAGCTCCTGTATCTCAATGAGTTTAAGACCGAGAAGTCTTTCAGCAGCGTTCTGCATAACGCCTGGTTCTGTCGAGATACCAACAGTAAATCTTGACGGAACATCAATTCTGATGTTCTGCTTTGAAAGAGCGTTTTTTAGATCCACATTTATGGATATAGGAGTAAGATCCATATACTCATAAGATTGGATTATTGGCACGATAAATGCCGCACCGCCGTGGATACATCTTGCGCTTCTTGCTTGACCGTTCTTGTCTGTTCCTACTTTACCATAGATAACAAGCACCTTATCAGACGGACATTTTCTGTAGCGTGACAGTATCGCCATAATTGCCGCAAAAAGCACAACGACTATCACGCAGATGATGATTACTGGTTCCATAATTTTTCCTCCCACACAAATACTATTATAATAACCTCAAGACGGGTCATTTCACAGAATCGTTATGTTTAGCACCCCTTTGTTCTATCAATTCTTTTATTTTTCTATTACGACAGTATCTCCTTGCAAATCGATAATACGAACCTGAGTTCCTGTCTTTATAAGCTCATCACCTTTGTTTATTGCAGTGACTTCTCTTAGCTGTCCGTTTATCATAACATTCACTTTACCAAGCCCATGGTCTTTAGGTGGGCAGGGGATATAAACAGTAGCAGTTTCTCCTATAGCATTTTTATAATCAGCCGTACCGTTTTCAGCAAGTCTTGCAGAAAGTTGAACTATCTTTGCTACAAGAAGCATAGTCGCCAGACCCAGAACAAAGCCGATAACTGTAGACAGTGCTGGATAAACACCTGAGCTTACAAGAACGATAGATGACCAGCTAAACACAGTGAAAAAAGCAACTATGGTCTGAAGCGTGAACATTCTCATTGAAGCAAAATCCGCAGGGTTTCCGCCGTCTACGTTGTGGTCACAGCCGATATCATGTGTACAGTGACCAATATCCACATCTCCGTGACCGCTTATGTTGGTATCAACATCAAGATCAAGACCTGACGTGTCGCTGAAATCGTGACCGCTTCCACCATCATGAAAACCGAACATAGAAAGCAAAGTCTGCACAAGCAGTATAAGCGTTGACGGAAACGCTATACAATACAGCACTTTAAGTAAAAGCGACAAACCGTCCCACCATTCATTCATATAGCTTACACCTCCAATGTAAATATTATTTACGTTTATTATATACTCATTTATCTTATTTGTCAATAGATTTTCGACAATAATTAAAATTATTTTTTAGATATGGCTTAGCACAAAAAAATTGTAAATTTTCCGTTAAACACTTGAAATCTGTTTTACTATCTGCTATCATATAAGTAAATGAAATTTACAGTAAATAAAGTGAGGCGATATAATGGAGAAAAATACTCTCGGCAAGAGGATAAAAGAGGCAAGGCTTGCAAAGAAAATGACTCAAAGCGAGGTAGTGGGTGATTTTATAACCCGCAATATGCTTAGTCAGATAGAGAGCGGCTCAGCAACGCCGTCGGTAAAGACCCTTGAATACCTCTGCAAGGTGTTGGAGATAGAGCCTAATACCCTTCTGCCTGATGAAAACGACTCCAAAAACGCCCCTGACGCAGAGGGCTATATCAGTATACGGACAGAATTTATAAACAAGAACTATAAGGCTGTTATAGAGTATGACGCTGATGACGAATTTTCAGATGAGATATGTGCGCTTAAGGCGAAAGCTTGCCTTATGGAGGCTAGGGAGTATTCAGGCTCTGACAGTGCCACGGATCTTCAAAAGGCGATAGACCTTGCCAAGCAGGCTTCTGAACTTTCAAAGCGTGGTATTTTTGCAGATGAAAGCGTTAAAAACAAAGCTGACGAGCTATTAAAAGCTAACGCTAAGCGTCTTAGCGACTATTACAGAAGTCTTTTGTAGGGTACAGTCATGGAATTTGTTATCATAGCCACGGTTGTTCTTGTGCTTGCCATGTGTCTTGGCGCAGACTTTGTTATAGTTCCTATAATGTTCATTGTTTTTCTTGTTGTCCTGCTACTGGTTATTTTTTTGTTTCTTTGTATACTCTGCTGTAAAACTTACTGGAACGAAAAGCGTGAAAGGAAAGTTTGTGCGTTTCGGCAGGGCAGAGGGCAAGAAATTTGATACAGCGTTTTACAAGGTTAGTGATAGTGAGTATCCAAACGTATTCCCATATGAGGTAGTAATGCGCTCAAAGATATACATACCCGATAAGGTCTGTAAGCTCAGATATGACGGCAAAAGAAATGAAGTTTTTGACCTGAATGCAGTTTGCTGTGTGATATTTGGACTTGTTCTTAGCAGCGTATCGGCGGTGATGATGATACTTTTTCTACTAACAGTGATAGGTGTGAATTGAATGATTTTAGGCAGCATGTTAGCTTGCTACCTTTTTTGGTGCATTTAAAATGGCAATAGTGCGTGATTTAAAAGGCTATTTCAACTTCCATGTTGATAAATGTAAACTTTTTCAGAAAACATGTTGTAATATATGACAATTTGG